>Ga0210388_10000016_pt1 | contig 319994 bp, 289 predicted proteins | sample IncBWC19OmetaG_FD_155485 | JGI IMG/M metagenome (GOLD analysis project Ga0210388, IMG submission 155485) | Forest soil microbial communities from Barre Woods Harvard Forest LTER site, Petersham, Massachusetts, United States - Inc-BW-C-19-O ... | reverse complement strand
AGATGGTGATGCCGGGAGATAACGTGAGCCTGGTGATTGAGCTGATCACGCCAGTGGCGATGGAAAAGGGATTACGGTTTGCGATTCGTGAAGGCGGACATACGGTAGGCGCCGGAACAATTGCCGAGATCGTGAAGTAGGAAAGCGCGGACACTCTTGTCCGCGAAAACAATATAGCGCGGCTCGCAACTTGCCGCTGGTTCTTTCCTCCCGGAATAGCCGGGCGGGGATAGAGAGCGAAACATGGTTGGAAAAGAGAGAATTCGCATCCGGCTGAAGGCATACGACTACCGCATCCTGGATCAGTCCACGGGTGAGATTGTCGAAACCGCCCGCCGCACTGGCGCGCAGATCGCGGGCCCGATTCCGTTGCCTACGATGAAGAACAAGTATTGCGTGCTGCGCTCGCCCCACGTGGACAAGAAGTCGCGCGAGCAGTTTGAGATTCGCACCCATAAGCGTCTGCTCGACATTCTCGAGCCCACGCAGCAGACCGTGGATGCACTGATGAAACTTGATCTCCCCGCCGGGGTGGACGTCGAGATCAAAGCATTTGGCAAAGAGCACAAATAGCTTTTAGTCCCTTCAGGGACGAAGCAAAGAGCGAAAGCTCCCCAGCCAATAGCCACTGGCCAAGCTGGGAACGGAGAAAGAAATGGCAAAGGTAGCTGGAATCCTGGGAAAAAAGGTCGGCATGACGCAGCTCTTCGATGACAAGGGCGACGTGCATCCCGCTACCGTGTTGCAGGCTGGGCCTTGTGTGGTCACTCAGCACAAGACCGCAACCAAAGACGGATATGTTGCTGCCCAGATCGGTCTGGTCGAGTTCGTAAAGGAATCACGGCTGACGATGCCGATGAAGGGTCATCTCGGCAAGCACAATCTGCCTCCGGTGAAGATCATTCGCGAAGTGCCCGTCGAGGTTGACGAAAAAGCGGCCGACGGCGACGGCGCAGTGAAGGCCGGCGATCGCGTGCTGATCGATATTTTCGAGGGCGAGCGGTTCGTGGACATCGTTGGCATCAGCAAAGGCCGCGGTTTCCAGGGTGTGGTCAAGCGCCATCATTTTGGCGGTGGCCCGAAATCGCACGGTTCGATGTTTCAGATCACAGGCTCTATCGGCTCCTCGGCGTTTCCCTCGCGTGTGTTTAAGGGAATGCGCATGTCGGGTCACATGGGGAACGCTCGTGTCACTGTACGCAACTTGCGGGTGCTCGGGATGGACAAAGAAGACAATCTTCTAGTGGTGGAAGGCAGCGTACCCGGCCCCAATGGCGGATATCTGGTGATCACTAAAGCGAAGAAGCCGCCCCGAGAGCGTCGTGGATTTGCCGGTTCGGCGACAGTCGATCCGTTGAAGGCAGCGAAACGCGCCGCCAAGAAGGCATAAGAGATCACACGAAAAGCATATGGCAACGATTGACATTCAAAATCTGAGCGGCGGCAAAGTTGGCACGCTCGAGCTGGCCGACGAGGTTTTCGGCGCGGTCAACGAGGACCTGCTTTGGGAAGCGGTGAAGCACTACCGCGCCGCCCATCGTGCCGGCACTCATGCCACCAAAAACAAAAAGCTGGTTTCCGGCGCCGGTAAGAAACTTTGGAAGCAGAAGGGCACTGGACGCGCCCGTGTCGGCTCCATTCGTTCGCCACTGTGGCGGCACGGCGGCACCGTGCATGGCCCCCACCCGCACTCTTATGACTACCAGTTTCCGCGCAAAAAACTGTTGGGTGCGCTGCGTTCGGCGCTCGCCGCCAAGTTCGCTGACGGTAAGCTGATCGTGGTCAACGCATTCAGTCTCGAGGAAGTGAAGACCAAGGCCTTCCGCGAGTCTCTCGATAAGCTGAAAGTTGACAGCACGGCTTTGCTGGTCGAAGTGCCGAATCACGGAAACCGCAATCTGGTTCTCAGTTCGCGCAACCTTGAGGGAGTAGAACTGCTCAGCGGCAACGCAGTTCATCCTTATCATCTGTTGCGTTATGACCGGGCGATCTTTTCGCAACCGGCCATCGAGAAGTTACAGGTAACACTGAAGAGTTCGCTGCCCAAGCGTCACAAGCACGCAGCCGAGGACGAAGGCAGTCCGAAAAAGGCTGCAAAGACGCCGCGGCGTCGCACCAAACATGAAAAAGCGGCGGAGGTGGCCTGATGAAATCGGCATATCAGATTCTTCGCCGGCCGGTCATTACTGAAAAGGGTCTGGCGATTAAGGAAAATCAGAACACCTTGGTCTTCCAGGTGGCGCCCAAGGCGACCAAAACGGAAATTAAGGAAGCCGTGCAAAGCATTTTCAAAGTCAAGGTGCGTTCCGTTCGCACCGCGACTTATCCGGGAAAAGAACGGCGGCGAGGCAAGTTTGCCGGCTATCGTCCCGATTGGAAGAAGGCATATGTGCGGCTGAAAGCCGGCGAAAAGATGCCGGAGTACGCACAGAATTTATAACGAGCGTTCAGCTCTCAGCCCTCAGCTTTCAGAAGCGATGGTGATGAGGGCTGAAAGCCGATAGCTGAAGGCTGAGAGCTTTTATGCCAATCAAGACATACAGACCGACGACCCAGACGTTGCGTTACCGGACGACGATCGTCAACGACGATATCACTCGTACCAGGCCGCACAAGCCGTTGACCGAGCCCAAGCCGCGCACCGGTGGTCGCCGGAATTCGGGCGATACCACCAGCCGGTTCATTGGTGGTGGTCACAAGAAGAAGCTGCGCCTTATTGATTTCAAGCGCGACAAGGCCGGCATTCCAGCTACTGTGGCTTCCATCGAGTACGATCCCAACCGCTCGGCGCGCATTGCCTTGTTGAACTACGCTGACGGGGAGAAGCGCTACATTCTACAGCCCGATGGTTTGAAAGTTGGGCAGAAAATCGTCAGCGGTCCTGACGCCGACATTCTGGTGGGCAATGCCTTGCCACTGCGCAACATTCCCCCCGGCACCACGATTCACAATGTTGAATTGAAGCCAGGCAAAGGCGCACAGATGGTGCGGTCCGCAGGTGGCGCGGCTCAGTTGGTCGCCAAGGAAGCCGAATACGCGCTGGTCAAATTACCCTCGGGCGAGACTCGCAAAGTTTCCCAGGATTGTCTGGCGACCATCGGACAGGTCGGGAATCTGGATCACGAGAATGTCACCATCGGTAAAGCCGGACGTTCCCGCTGGCTGGGCAAACGTCCACATAACCGCGGTGTATCCATGAACCCGGTGGATCATCCTCACGGTGGTGGTGAGGGCAAAACTTCCGGCGGACGTCACCCGGTCACTCCATGGGGACAGCCGACGCGTGGCTACAAGACGCGCAATAACAAGCGCACGGATAAGTTCATCGTGAGCCGGAGATCGAAGTAACAGGTTTGCAGAAACCCAGTACGGAAGAGCCAAGAGCTAGGAGCTAACAGCTAGAAGCTGACTTTTATGGCACGTTCAACCAAGAAGGGCCCGTTCGTCGATGGCTACCTGCAATCGCGGGTGGAAGCCATGAACTCGCGCAACGAGAAAAAGGTGCTGCGCACCTGGTCGCGGCGCTCCACGGTGATTCCGGAATTCGTGGGTCACACCATCGCGGTGCACAACGGCAGGAAGTTTATTCCTGTGTATGTTACCGAGAACATGGTCGGCCATAAGCTGGGTGAGTTCAGCTTCACTCGCCAGTTCAAGGCGCACTCCATGCGGGCGGCAACGGAAACAGCCGCCAGGCCCGCAGGTCCTCCCGGCGGTCCCGGAGCTATCACTCCGGCAGGGGGAGCGAGTCCGGCAGCGCCGGCGGCTCCAGCGTCGAAGTCGTAAGGCAGGATGGAAGAGATTAAGACTATGGAATTTCGAGCTCAAGCCCGGTTCATGCGCGTCACGCCGCAGAAGGCCCGTCTGGTGCTGGACCTGATCAAGGGACGTCGCGTTGAAGATGCGCTCAACACGCTAACCTTCACCAAGAAACGCGTCGCGCCCACCATCGAGAAGTTATTGCGCTCAGCCTTGGAAAACGCCAACTACCTGAGCGCCGAAAAAGGTCTGGACGTCGATGTCGACAGCCTTTACGTGAAGCGCGCGGTGGCTGGCGACGGACCGCGCATGAAGCGAATCCGTCCCGCACCCATGGGTCGGGCTTTCCGCTACGTGCGTCGTATCTCTCATATCGAGATCGAATTGGCGGAGCGCGGTAAGAATGGCGAAGCCGTGGCTCATGTGGTCGGCGAAGCCCATGCGGCGGCTCCAGCCAGGAAAACTCCCGGCAAGAAGAAGTCTGCGGTTAAGAAGAAGAAAGTAGCAGCGAAAAAGTAGCGGCGGCGCTACAGGAGAAAAGATGGGACAAAAAGTTCATCCATACGGTTTCCGGCTCGGCTACACCAAGCCGTGGAAGTCCCGCTGGTTTGTGGAGCGCGACTACGACAAGCTTTTGCTCGAAGACATCAAGTTGAAGAACGAGCTCAAAGAAAAACTGAAGTCGGCGGGCGTCAGTTCCATTGAAATCGAGCGTCCCGGCAACAAGCTCCGCGTCATTATCAGGACAGCGCGTCCTGGAATCATCATTGGACGCAAGGGCGTCGAGATCGACAAGCTTAAGCAGGACGTGCAGAAACGCACCGCGCGCGAGGTTTACCTCGACATCCAGGAAGTGCACAAGCCGGAGCTTGATGCGCAGCTAGTGTCGGAGGCCATCGCGCTGCAACTTGAGAAGCGGGTCGGTTTCCGTCGCGCTATGCGCAAAGCTGTCGATTCGGCGTTGCGTTTCGGGTGTAAGGGAATCAAAGTCCGCGTCAGTGGCCGGTTGAACGGAAACGAAATCGCCCGCTCGGAATGGTATCTGCAGGGACGGTTGCCATTGCACACGTTGCGCGCAGACATCGATTACGGCTTTACCGAAGCACGTACCACTTACGGCGTGATTGGCGTGAAGGTCTGGGTTTATAAAGGCGAGATTTTGCCCGCCAAGAAGCGCGAACCGCAGCAGCAGCCTGTGGGCGCATTTTAGGTTTGCCGGTAGAGGCGCAGCTTGCTGCGTCGCAGGCTGAAAGCTAAGAGCCAAAGGCCAAGAGCTTATTTATGTTGATGCCAAAGAAAGTGAAGTACCGCAAACAGCAGCGCGGCCGCATGCGGGGTAAAGCCTGGCGCGGAAGCGAACTGACGTTTGGCGACTACGGATTGAAGGTGCTCGAGCCGGGTTGGATTACCGACCGGCAAATCGAAGCTGCCCGCGTGGCCATGACGCGCTTCGTCAAGCGTGGTGGCAAGATCCAGATCCGCTTATTCCCGGATAAGCCGGTCACCAAGAAGCCGGCCGAAACCCGTATGGGCAAGGGCAAAGGCGCGCCGGATCACTGGGTGGCCGTGGTTCGTCCCGGCAAGATTTTGTTTGAGATGGAGGGGGTCAGTTTGCAGGACGCCTCCGAGGCCATGCGTCTGGCGTCGCACAAGCTGCCGCTGCGCACGGTGTTTGTAAAACGCGAGTCCGCGGTTCACTAAGAATTCGTAACGAAAGACTGAGAACTGGTTTATGAAACCCGACAAAGTTCGCAACTTGACTGAAGACGAGCTCAAGCACCAGGAGAGTGATCTCAGCGATCAACTCTTCAAGCTGAAGTTCCAGCTCAACATGGGCCAGACCGAAAGCTTGAAAAAGATCCGCGGCTTGCGCCGGGACATCGCCCGCGTGAAGACCATCACCCGCGAGCGCGAACTGGCAGCCGCCAAGACGGAGAAGCGCTAATGCCTGAAACCGCAGCCAACCCTCAGCACGGCCCGGCCGCCGGCCGCCGCAAGGAAGTCGTCGGCGAAGTCGTGTCGAACCGGATGCAGAAGACCATCGTGGTGCAAGTCGTGCGCAAGAAATCGCACGCTTTCTACGGACGTGTAGTTTCGAAATCCAAGAAATTCTACGCACACGACGAAAAGAACGAAGCCCACGTCGGCGATATAGTCAGGCTCGAAGAAACCCGTCCGCTTTCGAAGTTGAAGCGCTGGCGTCTGAAGCAGGTGGTCCGCCGCGCCGCTTTGGTTCCAGAAGTGGCCGTCGAAGTGGCTTCCTAGAAGTCTTGCTACAGGGAGATTGAATTATGGCCGTGATGATGAGAAGCATGCTCGAAGTCGCCGACAACTCCGGCGCCCGCAAGCTGCAGATGATTCTGCCGCTGGGCGGCTCCACCGGATTGAATGCCGGCTTGGGAGACGTGATCACGGCAAGCGTGAAGGAAGCGTCGCCCGACGGACAGGTCAAGAAGGGGACGGTGGTCAAGGCAGTGATCGTGCGCACCCGCAAAGAATACGGTCGTCGCGATGGCACCTACATTCGCTTCGACACCAATGCCGCCGTCCTGATCAACGATGCCGGCGAACCGGTGGGAACGCGCGTGTTCGGGCCCGTCGCCCGTGAGTTGCGCGAAAAGAAGTTTTTGAAGATCGTGTCACTGGCGCCAGAAGTTCTGTAGAGACAGTCGCTTGCAACGTCTCTCATCAGCACATAAGTAAGTAAGAAGGACAGGGAAAATGGCAATCGCAGCAACCGCACATAAACGAGTGGACATTCGCCGCAACGATACGGTGAAAGTGATCACCGGTCGCGACAAAGGCAAAGAAGGCCGTGTTCTGCGCGTGTTTCCCGGCGATGGCAAGCTTCTGGTTGAGCACGTCATGATTGTGAAGAAGCACGTGCGTCCCAACCCGCAGCGCAACATAAAAGGCGGCATTGCGGAGCAGGAGAGCCGCATCGCGATCTCCAATGTACAGCTGGTGTGCGGGACTTGCGGGCCGGTGCGCGTCGGCCATGAAGTTCGTGGCGACCGCAAGGTTCGCGTGTGCAAGAAGTGCAAGACGACATTGGATAAATAACCAAGATTCGAAAGCATCATCAAAGGTACTGAGCAATGGCGAAAGACAAAAAAGAGAAAAAGGGCGGCGCGCAAGAGGAACAGCGGGTTCCCGAAGTGGCGCGTCACAGCGCCAAGGAGACTCCGCGGCTGAAGGCGCGCTTCAAAACGGAAATTGCGCCCACGCTAATGAAGGAGTTCTCATTCAAGAATCCCATGGCGGTGCCGCACCTGCACAAGATCGTCATTAACATGGGGATGGGCGAGGCTACGCAGAATGCCAAAGTGATGGACCCTGCGGTCAATGAGCTGGGCCAGATCACCGGCCAGAAGCCGGTAGTCACGCGGGCCAAGAAATCCATTGCGGCGTTCAAAGTCCGCGAAGGACAAGCCATCGGTGCCATGGTCACTCTACGTGGCGACCGCATGTACGAGTTTTTCGACCGTTTGGTCAACGTGGTGCTTCCCCGCGTGCGAGACTTTCGCGGCGTTTCTACCAAGTCATTTGATGGCCGCGGCAACTACACCATCGGTCTGCATGATCAGTTGATCTTTCCGGAGATTGACTACGCGAAGGTCGACAAGCAAAAAGGCATGAACGTCACCATCGTGACCACTGCTGCTAGTGACGATCAGGCGCGAACATTGTTACGGCATATGGGAATGCCGTTCCGGCCGTAGGAATTGAGACATTGACTCATTGATTCATTGAATCATTGAGTGACAAGGCAGTGAGAAGACGAGATTTGAAATGAGTCAGTGAATCATTGGTTCAATGACTCAATCGAAAGGTTTCATGGCCACTACCGCAAAACGAGTCAAGGACGCAAGAAAGCCCAAGTTTTCTTCGCGCAAGCACAACCGCTGCAAGATCTGCGGACGTCCGCGCGCGTATCTCCGCAAGTTCGGCCTGTGCCGCCTGTGTTTCCGCAGCCTGGCCTTGCGGGGAGAGATCCCTGGGGTTTCGAAGTCGTCCTGGTAAGAAAACAAGTCGCCGCAGGTTCTTCGCGGACCATCGCGGAAGCTAACGGGCGGCTGAGGAGAAGCAAAACATGAGGTTGACCGATCCGGTCGCAGACATGCTGGCGCGCATTCGCAACGCGATTAGCGCCCGGCACCAGAAAGTGGATGTTCCCGCTTCCAAGCTGAAGGCGGAAATTGCCCGTATCCTCAAAGAGGAGGGCTACATCGCCAACGTCAAGGCTACCGAAGAGGAAGGACACAAAGTCCTGCGTCTTTACTTGAAGTATGGCAATGGCAACGAAGCGGCCATATCGAATGTGGCCCGGGTTTCGCGTCCCGGCTGCCGCGTATACGTGCGCCGTACCGAGATTCCCCGCGTTCTGGGCGGTCTCGGCATCAACATTCTCACCACGCCTCGTGGCGTGATGACCGGACGCCAGGCCCGCAAGCAGGGTCTGGGCGGCGAATTGCTTTGCGAAGTTTGGTAGAAGCGGTAGCTAAAGGCTAAGGGCCAAGAGCTGATCTTATGTCACGAATTGGAAGAAAGCCGATCCCGCTCCCCAAGGGAGTGACGGTCAAAATCGAAGGCAACACCGTCGCCGTCCAAGGCCCCAAGGGCAAGTTGGATACGTCACTGCCCGCCGGCATTCAGGTCAAGCAGCAGGACGGCAACCTGGTCGCCATCCGCGAAAACGATTCCCAGGCCGCGCTGCATGGCTTGGCTCGAGCTCTCGTCAACAATGCGGTCGAGGGTGTCACCAAGGGTTGGACCCGCGATTTGGAAATCGTGGGTATCGGGTATCGCGCGGAATTGAAGGGAAAAGGGACAGTCGTGTTCAGTCTCGGCTATTCTCATCCCATTGAATATCCGCTTCCCACTGGCATCGAGGTGGCCGTCGACCCGAAACAGACCAAGCTGTCGGTCACCGGTATCGACCGCCAGAAGGTAGGCCAGGTCGCGGCCGAGATGCGCAGCTTGCGTCCGCCCGATCCATACAAAAACAAGGGTGTGCGCTACGCCGGGGAACGCTTGAAGAAGAAAGTGGGCAAGACCGGAGCTAAATAGCGGCGCTCAGCGGGCGTGAGCGGAGCGGGAGCCCGCTGCCGCTATCCTGAGCGAAGCGAAGGATCTCTGGAACACGGCGCGTAGCGCCAACCCGGTACAGAACCCCGGGACGAACGACCAAGGACGAATTGAAATGTTGACTCGAACTTCAAAGAACACAAACCGGCGGCACGTGCATGAGCGCATCCGCAAGAAGATTCTCGGCACCGCCGAGCGTCCGCGCCTGAATGTGTACCGCTCGCTGAATCATATTTATGTTCAGGTAATTGACGATCTCCACAGCAACACTCTGGTGTCCGCTCACTCCGCCGAAGGCAAGAAGGGCGAGAAGCGTACCGGCGGAAACGTGGCTGCGGCCAAGTCGGTCGGTAAAGCCATTGCCGAGCGCGCCAAAGCCAAGGGGATCACAAAAGTTGTGTTCGACCGTGGCGGCTATATCTATCACGGGCGGGTCAAGGCCCTTGCCGACGCCGCCCGCGAAGCGGGACTGCAGTTCTAGGGTATAGAGTTCTAAGAGATTAAGAGAAGAGAGCAGAATGCCAACTGTAATAAAGAAACTCGATGCGGGTGCCTACCAACTGAAAGACCAGGTCGTAAACATTAACCGGGTCACGAAAGTGGTCAAGGGAGGCAAGAACCTTTCCTTCGCCGCGCTGGTGGTGGTGGGCGACCCTAGTGCTGCCGTTGTGGGGTACGGTTCGGGCAAAGCCAAGGAAGTCCCCCAGGCCATTCGCAAGGGAATTGAGTCGGCGAAAAAGAACCTGATGAGGGTCAATCTCACTCAGACCAGCATCCCGCACACCGTGCTGGGAAAGTTCGGCTCAGGCAGAGTATTGCTGAAGCCTGCTCCCGAAGGCACGGGCGTGATTGCAGGCGGCGCGGTGCGCGCGGTGATGACTTCGGTCGGGATACAGAACGTGCTCACCAAATCCATTGGCACCACCAATCCGCACAACGTGATCAAAGCCACTTTCGACGCGCTCAAGCATTTGAAGAACCGGGCTGACGTGGCCGCTATGCGCGGCAAGTCCGCACAAGAGTTATAACCAGAAGAGGTTTCGTAATGACGGCTAAGAAATCAAACCCGGCCAGCGGCAAGATCCACCTGAAATGGGTGCGCTCCGCGATTTGTACTCCGGTGAAACACAAACGAGTAGTCAAGGGACTGGGCTTTACCCGGCTTAACCAGGTGATCGAGCGTCCGGACAACCCCGCAATTCGCGGCATGGTGGCCAAGATCCCCCACCTGATCGAAATTGTGGTCGGCAAGAGCTAACGGCCAAGAGCTTATTTATGAATCTCTCCAACATACGAGCACCGAAGAAGGCGTCGGAAAACAAGAAGCGCGTCGGACGTGGCATGGGCTCCGGCATGGGCAAGACTTCCACCCGCGGCCACAAAGGCCAGCGCTCGCGCAGTGGTTCGCGTATGATGCGCGGTTTTGAAGGCGGCCAGATGCCCTTGCATCGCCGCATGCCCAAGCGCGGCTTCACCAACATCTTCCGCAAGGAATTCAACGTCGTGAACCTGGACCGGCTGGCCGGTCTCAGCGAAAACACCATTACACCTGAGGTTTTGCGTAAAGCAGGCGTCATCAGCACCAAGCACCCGGTTAAGATCCTGGGTGATGGCGAACTCTCCAAGGCGCTCACTATTCACGCCCACAAATTTTCCAAATCGGCTCAGGAGAAGATCACCAAGGCCGGCGGCAAGTTCGAGGTCTTGCAGTAATGTTGGAGAAACTGGCCAATATCTTTCGCATTCCTGACCTGCGCAGGCGTATTGGGTTTACCCTGGGGTTGCTCGCCGTATACCGCCTGGGTGGCCACATCCCCACTCCAGGCGTGAACGCAGACAAACTGCAGCAGTTCTTCGAGCAGAACCGTGGCACCTTCCTGGGCTTCGTGGATCTGTTCTCCGGAGGCCAACTCCGTCGCCTCACCATCTTTGCCCTCGGAATCATGCCGTACATCACTGCGTCCATCATTTTGCAATTGTTGACGGTGGTGTATGAACCCCTCGCCAAGCTACAAAAAGAAGGCGAACTGGGCCGCAAGAAGATCACGCAATGGACGCGGTATTTAACCGTAATTCTCAGTTCCGTGCAGTCGCTCGGCATCGCTCTCAGTCTCATGAAGTCAGGGGATTTCGTGGTTAATCCCGGCTACGGCTTCATTCTGATGACCATGCTCACGCTTACCACTGGCAGCGCATTCATCATGTGGCTGGGCGAGCAGATCACCGAGCGCGGCGTGGGCAATGGCATGTCCCTGCTGATCTTTGCTGGCATTGTGGTTGGACTTCCGCGCGCCGTCGCCGACCTGATCGACAAAACCAAGAACGCCGCATGGGGACCGTTCACTCCTGTCGCGATGTTAATGCTGATCGCCGTCATGGTTCTGATCGTGGCTTTCATCGTCTACGTCGAACGCAGCGAGCGCCGCATTCCGGTGCAATACGCTAAGCGCGTGGTGGGGCGAAAAGTCATGGGCGGTCAGTCCACCCACTTGCCCTTGCGGGTGAACGCGGGCGGCGTTATGCCGGTTATTTTCGCTTCCTCCATCCTGACCATGCCGCAGATGGTGCTCCAGGGTTTCAAAAACAACCGCTATTTTGGCGATTTGATCCGCGCCCTGGGATGGGGCGAGCCGCTCTATACTTTCCTCTACGCCGTCGGAATTATTTTCTTCGCCTACTTCTATGTGTCGATCGTCTTCAATCCTAATGAAGTCGCCGACAACATGCGGAAGTATGGCGGATTCATTCCCGGCATTCGTCCCGGCAAGCGCACTGCCGACCACATTAACGAAATCCTGACCCGGATCACGCTGGTCGGCGCCTTGTATTTGATCATCATCTCCTTTATTCCGGAATGGATGATTGCCGGTATTCACTTGAATCACCTCTGGGGGCCGGTGGGAGCGTTCTTTGAACGACTGCCAACCTGGATGACCAACGGTTTGGGTGTGACTTTTTATTTCGGTGGCACTTCGTTGCTGATCGTGGTAGGCGTCGCCATGGATACTGTCACCCAGATCGAGGCCCAACTCATCATGCGTCACTATGACGGATTCACTCCCAAGAGCGGGCGGATCCGCGGTCGTCGCACCTGGTCATGAGATAACGCCGGTGTTCGCCCGGCCAGCGTTTTGTGTTTCGTCCGGCGATCCGAAAAAGACGGCCGGGTAGATTGGGGTGGGGAGAAGCCGTCAGGATGGCGGAGCACACTTCGCGCAGCATCGGACCCATCGTACTGCTCGGACCGCCTGGCGCCGGGAAAGGCACACAGGCCAAGCTGATCGCCGAGCATTACGACATCCCGCAGATCTCCACCGGAGACATTCTGCGGGCGCATGTGAAGAATGGCACTCAGTTGGGCGCGATGGCCAAAGACATCATGGCCCGCGGCGACTTGGTGCCGGACGAGTTGTTGTATGACATGGTCGCCGAACGCCTGCGGGAGGCCGACTGCAACCGCGGTTTCATTCTTGACGGATTTCCCCGCACAGCCGCTCAGGCGGGCTGGTTGGACGCGTATTTCGAGCACGAGGTCTTTGACAAACCGAATCGGGCCCGCTGCCTGCCGATTGTGATCCGCATCGACGTGGATTATAATGACTTATTGCTCCGGCTTACTGGACGCAGGACCTGCCCTGTCTGTGGACACATTTACAACGTCCATCTTCAGCCACCGCGTGTCGATGAACTTTGCGACCTCGACGGTTCCAAGCTGGTCACTCGTAATGACGATCGCGAGGATGTGATCCGGGAACGTCTGCAGGCCTACGACTCCCAGACCCGGCCTGTGGCCGAGTATTACGCCCGCAAAGGTCGGCTGGTTTCGGTGTCCGGTGCGTTACCCGTGGACCAGGTGTCACAGCAGATTTTCCAGGAGATTGAACACCACTCCCCTGGCGCATGAATGGCGATTGTCTGTAAATCGACGGCGGAAATTGACAAGATGCGGCGTAGTGGCCGCGTTGTCCGGGAAGTGTTGAATTTGCTTCGCGGTCTGGTCGCTCCCGGGGTCACGACCATGGACCTGGAGCGGGCCGCCGAGAAGAAGATCAAGGAACTGGGAGCAAAGCCCGCGTTCAAGGGTTACTACAACTACCCTTGCGTACTTTGCACCTCGGTGAACGAAGAGATTGTGCACGGCATCCCCTCGGAAAAGAGGGTGTTGAAAGCCGGCGATATTGTTTCCATCGATTGCGGCGTAGTGCTCGATGGATATTACGGTGATGCTGCCATCACCGTGCCAGTGGATGATTCGGTGAAGCCGGAAGTTCGCAAGCTGCTCGAGGTCACCGAAGCCTCGTTGTACAAGGGCATCGAGCAAGCGGTGGTGGGAAACACGGTCGGCGATGTCGGTGCGGCAGTCCAGGAATGCGTGGAAGCCAGCGGATTCAGTGTAGTCCGCGAGTTTGTAGGGCACGGCATTGGCACCAGGTTGCACGAGGAACCGCAGATCCCGAATTTTGGGGACCGCGGGCGGGGTCCGAAATTGTGCGAGGGCATGGTGCTCGCCATCGAACCCATGGTGAACTACGGCAAAGCAGCCACTCGCGTGCTCGAAGACAAGTGGACCGCCGTCACCGTAGACGGCAGTTGCAGCGCTCACTTCGAGCACTGTGTAGCCGTGACCAAAGATGGCCCGGTGATTTTGACGCAGTAAGAGCTTCTAGCTGCTAGCTTGAGAACGAAGAGTTCTTTAGCTAGGAGCTAGGAGCCAGTAGGTAGAAGCTGGTTTTCAAGGAGTCAATGAGCAAAGAAGACGCGATTGAAGTCATGGCGACGGTCCTGGAACCGCTACCCAATGCCATGTTTAAGGTGGAGCTGGAAAATAAGCACCAGGTGCTGGCGCACGTTTCCGGCAAGATGCGCAAGAATTTCATACGAATTTTGCCCGGTGACAAGGTCGCAGTCGAGCTTTCACCCTATGACCTGAATCGCGGACGAATTGTTTACAGGTATAAATAACGGTCAGCCAACGACCAACGACGTACGACCAAGGACTGTTTCATGAAAGTACGAGCATCGGTAAAGAAAATCTGTGACAAGTGCAAGGTCATCCACCGCAAGGGTGTGGTGCGGGTGATCTGCGAGATTTCCAAACACAAGCAGCGACAAGGATAAAGGACAACTATGGCCCGTATCGCAGGCGTCGACCTCCCACGCACCAAGCGCATCAACATCGCGCTGACCTATATCTACGGCATCGGCGTTTCGCGCTCCGCCCGCATTCTCGACGAAGCCAAAGTCGAGCCCATGAAGAAGGTGCAGGATCTCGGCGAGGACGAAGTCAACCGCATCCGCCAGGTCATCGAAGCGGAAGGTCTGGTCGAGGGCGATCTGCGCAAGGACGTCTCGATGAATATCAAGCGCCTCATCGAGATCGGCTCTTACCGCGGCTACCGCCACCGTCGCAATCTGCCGGTTCGCGGACAACGCACTCACACCAATGCGCGCACCCGCAAGGGCCCGCGCAAGGGAACTATCACTCAGAAGAAGAAGACGGCGAAGGCATAAAATCAGCCGATAGCGAAAGGCATTATGGCAAAACCAGCAGCAGAAACACCCGGCGGCGGTGCAGCACCGGACAAAAAGGGCAAGAAGAAAACCTTCAAAAAGAAGGAACGCAAGCACGTCTCGCATGGTATCGCCCACATTCAGGCGTCGTTCAACAACACCATCGTGACTATCGCCGACCAGGCCGGCAACGTGCTTTCCTGGAAGAGTTCCGGTTCCCTGGGATTTCGCGGATCCCGAAAGGGCACGCCATTCGCCGCCCAGCAGGCTGCCTCGAACGCCGCCAGCATGGCCCGCGATCACGGTGTCCGTAGTGTTGAAGTTCGCGTCAGCGGGCCCGGTTCCGGACGTGAGTCCGCCATCCGCGCTCTGGCTGCAGCCGGCATTGAAGTGCGCAACATAAAGGACGCAACTCCGATTCCGCATAACGGTTGCCGTCCGCCAAAGCGCCGTAGAGTTTGAGAAAGCTCTTGGCTATTGGCTCTTAAGCCTTTAGCCAAAAGCCAATAGCTAAGGGCCAAAGGCCCTCATCGTCCGGGAAGAAGGGTGAAGCCAAACCTGTAAACCGGTCATCTAAAGGAGAACAACTTGGCCCGTTATACCGATCCCGTATGCCGTCTCTGCCGCCGCGAGGGCATTAAGCTCTTCCTCAAAGGCCCAAAATGCTTCAGCGATAAGTGCCCCCTCGAGAAGCGTAACTTCGCTCCCGGCCAGCACGGTAAGGACCGCAAGGCGAAAATCGTCGGTTATGGTCTGCAACTGCGCGAAAAGCAGAAGACCAAGCGCATGTACTTCGCCCAGGAAAGCCAGTTCCGCAACTATTTCGAGAAAGCGGCGCGTGCCCCGGGCGTAACCGGTGAATTGCTGTTACAGCAACTGGAGCGCCGCCTTGACACCGTCGTTCATCGCATCGGCTTTGGCATTTCTCGTCGCCAGGCCCGCCAACTGGTGCGCCACGGCCACGTCCACGTCAATGGCCGCAAGGTCAACATTCCCTCTTACCAGGTGAATGTGGGCGACGAAATTACCATTCGCGAGAGCAGCCGCAAGCTGGCGATTCTCGAGCAGGCTAAGGAATTTGCCAGCCACCAGAATGCGCCAGGCTGGCTGGAAATCGATCGCGAGAACTTTAAGGGCCGCGTGTTATCACTGCCCAAGCGCGACGAAATTCAGTTGCCGGTTAACGAGCAGCTGATTGTAGAGTTGTACAGCAAGTAAAACGACGAACGACAATTTTGTTCTGGTCCACTTTTCGTGCCAGATCGGCCGGTTGTAGGCGCTTGACCTGAAGTGGGACCGCTTCAGGGAGCCTCGACCGAGCCAAACGGCCGAAGGAGAGAAACAACATGCTTTGGAAAGGTTTTCAAAAACCGAAACGCTTGGCGGTTGATACTTCAACCCTCACCGACAAGTACGGAATTTTCTGGGCCCAGCCGTTTGAACGCGGATTCGGTACGACTATCGGCAATGCTCTGCGCCGCGTGCTGCTGTCGTCCATCGAAGGCGCGGCCGTAACCGCGGTCAAAATCGACGGCGTGTTGCACGAGTTCCAGTCGATTCCTGGAGTGGTTGAGGACGCAACCGACATCATCCTCAACCTCAAGCAGATTCCTTTCAAGCTCAGTGGAGATGCGCCCAAGGCCATCTATCTGCGCGCTGATCAGCCCGGAATTGTGACCTCGGGGATGATTGAGGCCGATGCCGACGTGGAAGTGCTCGACAAAGACGTCTACGTTGCCACCGTGAGCGAAGGCGGCAAGCTTGACATGGAAATGCGGCTCAAGCGTGGCCGCGGCTACGTTTCCGCCGACAAGAATTTCGAAGATGACCTCGGCATTGGCTTTATTCCCATCGATTCCGTCCACTCTCCGGTGCGCAAGTGCAACTACACCGTCGAGGCGGCGCGTCTTGGTCAAATTACCGACTATGACAAGCTCACTCTCGAAGTCTGGACCAACGGTTCCATCACCCCGGCCGATTCCATTGGACTGGCCGCCAAGCTGGTGAAGGACCACATGAATATCTTCATCAACTTCGAGGAAGACATCGAGACTTCAAGTTCCAGCGAAGAACGCAAGCCGGAAATTCGCAACGAGAACCTGAACCGTTCCGTCGAGGAACTCGAGCTTTCCGTGCGCAGCTACAACTGCCTGAAAAACGCGAATATTCAGACCATCGGCGAACTGGTGCAGAAGACCGAAGCCGAAATGCTCAAGACCAAGAATTTCGGCCGTAAGTCTCTGAACGAGATCAAGGAAATTCTCTCCACCATGGGCTTGAGTCTGGGGATGAAGATCGACGAACAAGGCAACGCAGTACCCGGCCCAACTTCGAACCAGGTTTTGCCGGCGTCGGCGTACGGTGATAACGATCTGTAAGAGATTCATGGCAGACGGGCGTTCGCGCCCGTCTTCCAAACTTATGTAGAGACGTTGCTTGCAACGCTCAGACTCGAAAACAAGGATTCTCCAATGCGCCACAAAGTAGCCGGATGGAAACTGGGACGGAACCCTTCGCACCGCCGCTCCCTGCTGCGGAATTTGGTCACTTCACTCATCATTGAAGAGCGCATTGAGACCACCGTCCCCAAAGCCAAGGCCATGCGCCCGTTGGTCGAAAAAATGATTACTCTCGGCAAACGCGGCGACCTGGCTGCTCGCCGCCAGGCACTCGCCTTCCTGATGACCAGCGCCGCTGTGGATAAGCTATTCGACGCCATCGGCCCGCGCTTCGGAGACCGCAACGGCGGTTACCTGCGCATCGTTCGCACCGGCTGGCGGAAGGGTGACGGCGCTGACAACGCTTTCATCGAACTGCTGGGCAGCGAAAAGGTGCTCGACGAAAAGCGCCAGAAGCGTGCCGAAGCGCGTTCCAAACGTGCAGAGGAAAACAAGCGAGCCATGGACGAAGCCGAAGCGCAGGGCGGCGTGGAACACCCAACTCCCGGCGCCGAAGGCGAAGACAAGGTGTAGTACCAGCAAATTCCAAGCCCGCGAAGCGGCCTCAGAATACAGCCCACGGCGCAAGCCGTGGGTTTTTCGTCTAAGGCATAAGGCCAAAGAGCAGCTCGTTCATAGTACGCGATCGGCTTTCCGTCGCCAATAATACATGGTATATTGATTGTATTATGGCCACCGAAAAAACCATCAGCTTCCGCGCCGACGCCGAAAAGATTGATGCACTCGATTCCCTTGCCGCGGCCCAGGACCGCCCCCGTAGCTATCTCATCAACGAGGCCATCACTAACTACATCGAAATGCACGCCTACCAGGACGCACTGGTGCGAAAGGGACTCGATGACATGCGGAAAGGCCACGTCGTCAGCCACGAAGAGGTCGTTAGGCGGCTGAAGAGCAGTGGTCGCGCGAGCCAATGATCGTATGGACCGAGCAGGCAACTCAACAACTAGATCAAGCTCACGATTACATCACACTTTCCAACAGTGAGAGGGTTGCCGCGCAAGTCACCATGCGCATTGTCACCAGCGTTCAAGGGCTCGCTACATTTCCCATGTCAGGCAGAGCGGGCCGGGTACGCGGCACCCGAGAGTTGGTCATTTCGAACTCTCCTTTTATTGTCGCTTACAGCATCGAGAATGAACGCATAGTGATCCTCGCCATCTATCACGGCGCGCAGAAGTGGCCAGAGGCGTTCTAATGGCAAAACAGTCTCCAACAACTTGGCACCCATTCGTACATGTCCTTGCGCGGGTCACCGCCGTAATCTAGCCCCTTCCCAACCGCGCGCTAAACTCTCCTTAGCATGGAGTCCAACCGCACACAAATATGGATCGCCGTGGGCGCTGGCGTTTTGCTGTTGCTCATTTTCTTCGGCTATCTCATGTGGCTAAACAACCAGGGGCCGGTACTGGCACGTTCCGAAGATCGCGATCCCCTGTCTGGTACTCCCAACACCATTTCGCTGAACCCGCTGCGCGACCGCAACTCCGAACGCGTCGCCGCAAAATATCTGGACGCCATGCGCAATGGCCAATGCAAAGAAGAACTTGCCAAGTGGGAACATGACTACCGCCGCAAATATGCGGCTTTCATTTGCGACTCGGAAGCCAAACACCCGCTGCTTTCGTGGAAGGTGGTGGACTGGGAAGACGCGCCACCTCTTCGCATCCTTCACTACCGTGGCAAACGCCGCACCAACGAGGGAGAGTCAGCCACCTACAAAGAGCTATTTTCGGTCACACTCGAAAACAAAGACGGCGCGTGGGAAGTCACCAAGTACGACGCCATGTACTGAACTCCTGAAACCCTCCACGCGGCCACTGCTTTCTCTGTGATACAAGATTTCCATGAGGGAAGCCCGCGGTTCCAATTTGATCGCCTTCGGCGCGACCTCATTCCTGAACGACACTGCCAGCGAGATGGCGTACTGGGTTCTGCCCGCATTCCTGGCGTCGATCGGCGCCGGTCCCGCCCAGTTGGGCATCATCGAAGGCATCGCCGAGAGCGTGGCTTCCTTTACCAGACTCTTCTCCGGATATCTTGCCGACCGCGCGCCGCGCCGCAAGCCGGTTGTCGTCATCGGATACTTTGTCGCTAACGCAGTTAAACCGTTACTGGCGCTCGCAAGTTCGTGGAGCCAGGTTCTCGGCATTCGCTTTACCGATCGCTTGTCCAAAGGAATTCGAGGCCCCACGCGCGACGTGATGCTTGCCGACTCGGTACCCTCGTCGCGCCTGGGCGCCGCCTACGGACTGTTGCAGTCCATGGACTCTGCCGGCGCCATCGCCGGACCGCTGCTGGCGCTCATGCTCCTGCCGCATTACGGTCTGCGCGGCGTATTCTGCTTTGCCGCCATTCCTGGAGCGCTCTGCGTTGCGGCGGCGATGTTCGGAATTCATGAAGTAAAACGAAAGAGAACCGAAAATCCCGACCATCAACCATCCGCTCCTGCCAAAGCATTCGAGCATTTTCCCGGCAAGTTCTATTTCGTGCTGCTGGCGGTGACGCTCTTCTCCCTGGGAAATTCCAGTGACATGTTTTTGGTGCTGCGAGCGCAGAGCCTCGGTATTCCGGTGACCCATGCGCCATTGTTGGGACTCGTATTCAATGTTACTTACACGCTGTTTTCCTGGCCCGCCGGCCGGCTGAGCGATCGCCTTTCCCGCCGTGCGCTGGCAGCCGCTGGCTACCTGGTCTTTGCGGCGGTGTATTTCACTTTCGCAGTTGCGCCCAGCGTTGCTGCGATCTGGTTCGCCATGGCTTTTTATGGATTGTTCTACGCACTGACCGAGCCAGTCCTGAAAGCGCTGGTCGTTGGAGTCGTTGCGCCTGAATTGCGGGGCCGTGCTCTCGGGGTCTATTCCTTCGTCAGCAGTGCGGCCATCCTGCTCGCCAGCCTGATCACAGGAGAATTGTGGAAACATTACGGTCCCAGAGTTCCGTTTTACTTATCCGCTGGAATCGCGCTCGTCTCGGCGGCATTATTGCTGATCTCGCGTGCTACGCATGCCGGCAAGACACGAGCCGTCTGAGCGCTTGGACGTCCACTGTTCGTCTACAAATCATTAACCACGCACCGTAACCGGAACTTCCTCGGCCATCCTCGCGCTCTTCGACCGCAGAAAGAGAAAGATCACAATCTGCGCAGTCAACGCTGCCGAACTGTCCAACAGCACGTCGCTGATTGCTCCCGTCCTTGACGGCAGATACGTCTGGTGCCACTCGTCCATACTGGCCACCAGGGCCGACATGAAAAACGCAATTGCAGACCAACGCAACGCCCACAATGACGGCAATCTCAGCGTGATCTTCCACGCCCGGAACAGGAGAACACTCAAGATGAAATAACCCACGAAATGGCCACCCTTGCGAATGTAGTGGTGCCAGACTGCGAATTGCCGCCAGCCCATACCAAACAAGAAGTGAAATATGGGATAGAGAAACCGGCCGGTATAGTCCGACGAAAGGTAAGTCGTCGACTCAATAGCGATCACCACCAGCCAAAGGCCAGCCGCGAACCAGACTTTTAGGATGTCTTTGTGATGGGGAGTCAAGCCTGAACTTCCCCCGCGAATGGCAAAAACATGCTTCCTTTCAAACTTGTAGCCTTATTCAACCGCGTAGTTCGGAGCCTCGCGCGTAATCATCACGTCGTGGACATGACTTTCTCGCAGTCCAGCTCCGCTGATGCGCACGAATCGTGTCTTCTGTAATAACTCCACAATGCTGGCGCAGCCGCAATACCCCATGCCCGATTTCAGTCCGCCTACCATCTGATGCACAATCATGGCCACCGATCCGCGGTAGGGAACTCGTCCTTCAATTCCTTCCGGAACCAGTTTGGCCAACCGGTTGGACTCTTCGCCTATTCCCGAAAGAGCCGTTGAAGCCTCGCCCTCCGAGTTCTGGAAATAGCGCTCGCTCGATCCCGAAGCCATCGCTCCCAGCGATCCCATGCCGCGATACGACTTGAACGTTCGGCCTTGATAAAGAATCAACTCGCCAGGGCTTTCGTCCGTCCCCGCAAATAGCGATCCAATCATGACCGCTGCCGCGCCCGCTGCCAGAGCCTTGGTGATGTCCCCGGAATACTTGATGCCACCATCCGCAATGATAGGAATGTTGGCGTCCTTTGTTGCACGGTAAGCTTCGGCAATCGCCGTAATCTGTGGCACACCCGCGCCGGTGACCACTCGCGTGGTGCAAATCGAGCCGGGTCCGATGCCGACTTTTATCGCGTCTGCCCCCGCTCTTGCCAGCTCGCAGGCGCCGTCAAAAGTAGCCACATTGCCCACGATCAGATCCACTTCCGGCAGCTTCGACTTCACTGCCTTCACTGCATCGAGCACCCGCGACGAGTGACCGTGAGCACTGTCAATCGCCAACAGATCCACCTTGGCGTTAGCCATCTCCTGCGCTCGCTCCAAAAAGTCGCCGCTCGCCCCAATTGCCGCTGCCACTCGCAGCCTGCCGTGCGTGTCCTTGGCCGCATTCGGATATTTCAACTTCTTCTGAATGTCTTTAACAGTAATCAGGCCCTTCAAGTTGTACTTGTCATCCACCACTAACAGCTTTTCCACGCGATGCTCATGCAGGATCTTCTCCGCATCTTCCAGCGTCGTTCCCACCGGCACCGTGATCAAGTTTTCTTTGGTCATTACTTTGCTGATGGGAATGTCGAAGCGAGTCTCAAAACGCAGGTCGCGGTTGGTGAGAATCCCCACCAGTTTTCCATTCTTAGTAATAGGTACGCCGGAAATCTTGTACTGGCGCATGACTTCCAGCGCCTCAGAGACTTTCGCGTCCGGTCCCATGGTCACCGGATCGACGATCATCCCGCTTTCCGAGCGCTTCACTTTGTCCACTTCATTGGCCTGCTGATCGATCGATAGATTGCGATGGACAATGCCCACCCCGCCCTGTTGCGCCAGCGCAATCGCCATGTGCGACTCGGTCACCGTATCCATGGCCGCGCTGATGATGGGAATATTTAGCCGGATATTGCGCGTCAGTTGGGTCTGGGTATTGGCCAGCGCCGGTACAACATCGGAGCGCGCCGGCAGCAGCAATACGTCATCGAAGGTAAGCGCCTCAGGAACCGGAAAATGAATCATAGTGTTCTCAGCCGTGAAGGGATGATCTCTATTCTAGAGACGCCGGCAGGATTGGGCAAATGCGGTGTCCTGCGCATCGTGAGCCAAGGATACCCGTGCCATGCGCACCTCCCGCCGTTTGTCTTTTACCCCCCAGCGGCGTATTATTGTCCTTGGAAACTGTTGTGTAAGAAACCGATTTTGGCGAAGCACACCAGTGGGCGCAAGCCCACATTTTAGTTTGTGCTGCTTTCAAAACGGGCCGCGCCGTCACTAAGTTATTGGTTTCATGGTATTTGACATCGAGCGGGTTCGTGAAATTGCCGCCCAGGTGGGCGCCTCCAGCGGAGTGGAGGTAGTCGAAGTTGACATGCGCGGTTCAGGCAACGCGCGCATGTTGCGTGTCTTCATCGACAAGCCCGGCGGTGTCACGCACGAGGATTGCGCCAACGTCAGTCGCGAACTGAGTACTGTTCTCGACGTAGAGGACGCGGTTCCCGGTGGTTCGTATGTGCTGGAGGTTTCGTCTCCAGGCCTCGACCGCAAGCTGTCGCGACCGGCCGATTTCGAGCGCTTCACCGGCAGCCGCATAAAGTTAACGACGCGAACACCGGTGAACGGCAATAAACATTTTGAAGGCCGGCTGCAAAGTTTTCAGGACGGTCGCTTGACGTTGGAACTGGGAACGCCAGGAAAGAAGCCGAAGCCCGGCAGCGTTCCCGTAAAGATTGAAATCGAGTTCAGCAACGTCGAGAAAGCAAACGTAGTACCAGAGATTTAGCTAAAGGCTAAAAGCCAATAGCCAAAAGCGATTTACTTATGGCAAGCGAGCTTTACAACACGATTGACGCCCTCAGCCGGGAAAAAGGCATTGATCCGCAGATCGTCGTCACCGCGGTCGAAGACGCCATCGTGGTCGCCACCCGCAAGTATTACAAGACCCAGGAAAACCTCCGCGCCCAACTCGACAAAGACACTGGTAAGATCCGGGCTTTCTCGGTGCGCACCGTGGTTGAAACTCCCGAGCAGGTCGAAGACCCGCTGCTCCAGATCACACTCGACGACGCTCGCAAGTCTGATCCCAACATCGAAGTCGGCGGTGAGATTCAAACTCCCAAAGTTACGGAAGGAATTCTGGGCAGGATTGCGGCGCAGATTGCCAAGCAGGTGATCTTTCAAAAGGTGCGCGAAGCCGAACGCGACACCGTCTACAACGAGTACATCGGACGCGTCGGCGAGATCGTCAATGCCACGGTGAAGCGAGTCGAAGGCCCAGATGTGATCTTCGATCTCGGCAAGGCCGAGTCGCGCATGCCCCGCAAAGAGCAATCTCGCCTGGAATCGTTCGCTGTCGGCGAACGCGTACGAGTGGTGATTGCCCGGGTTGAGCGGGCGTCAAAAGGCCCAGCAGTCGTAGTCTCCCGCGCTGATCCAGCTTTGGTATCGAACCTTTTCCAGACCGAAGTACCGGAGATTTACGACGGCACCGTGGTCATTCGCGCCATCGCTCGCGAAGCCGGCGAGCGCACCAAGATTGCCGTCCTGTCGAAAGACAAGGATGTGGATGCCGTCGGCGCCTGCGTCGGCATGAAGGGCATGCGTGTGCAGTCGATTATTCGCGAGCTGCGCGGCGAGAAGATCGACATCATCGAATACCACGAAGATCCGGTGACCTTCGCTGAAAAGGCTTTGCAGCCGGCCAAAGTCAGCCGTGTCACCATTGTCGACTCCGCGGATAAGCACCTCGAAGTGGTAGTTGACGACAGTCAGCTCTCGCTCGCCATCGGTAAGAAGGGGCAAAACGTTCGCCTCGCAGCCAAACTGCTCAACTGGAAGATCGACATCAAGAGCGAGGAAGAGAAGCGCCAGGAAGTCGAGCAGCAGATGTCGCAGTTGGTTTCGGCTGCGCCCACTCCGCTGGAAAGTGTTCCCGGCTTGGGTGAAGGGCTGATCGAGAAATTAGGTGCCGCGGGCGTGACCACTGTGGAAGCTCTGGCGGATATGACGCCGGAGCAACTGGAAGCCATTGAAGGTATTGGCCCCAAGACGGTGGAAAAAATCAGCCTGGCAGTGAATAATTATTTCTCCAGCCTGGAAGCAGCCGCGGCTGCAGAGACTCCCACAGAAGCGGTTGAGGGAGAGACAACGGCTGAGGCGCAAGTGGAAGAGTCAGCCGAACCACCGGTTGCGGCCGCAGGTGAGGAAACTGCCGAGGTCGCTGAAGCGGCGGCAGTTGCCGAGACTGAGCCTGACCTGCCGTCAACTGAAATTTCCGAGGCTGAGGTTTCTACGGACGAATTGGCGGAGGAACAGCCTTCCTCCGAGCGGCACAAGTAAAGTTTGGTGGGTTCACACTGACACCGTGAGGTTGATATGAAGACTTAGCGGGATACTCCGGAGGAAGCACAGCGGATGAGCAAGGTTCGAATTAACGATCTGGCCAGAGAACTGGAAGTCAAAAGCAAGGCGATTCTCGACGTTCTTACCGAAGTCGGAGTCACCGAGAAGAAGACTCATTCCAGTTCCATTGAAGATCACGAAGCCGTTAAAGTGCGCGCGCATTTCCGTGCGAACGCAGGTGAGGCGACGGGATCGGCAAAGCCGTCACGCTCCATCCGCTCCGAAAGCGACGAGATCAAGACCAAGATCGACCTTTCCCAGATTTCTCGTCCCGGCGATGTTCTGAACGCCATCCGAAAACAACAAACTCCCGCAGTCGCTCCTCCTGCTGCGCGTCCTTCCACGCCAGCACCTGTGGCCGCAACCCAGCCTGCAGCGGCTCCAGTAGCCGCGCCCAAAGTTTCCGCCCCCTCAGCGCCAGCGGTAACACCTCCAACAGCAGGATCAGCCGTTACAGTCAGACCGTCTATTGCTACTCCGCCAGCGTCCAGTATTCAACCTCCAGCCACTGCACCGGTCGCGCCAGCAGCTTCTGCACGTCCGCCCGCACCACCGCCAGCCCCCCCTGCCGCGCCGCCGCCAGTGTTATCGGCGTCGCCTGTAGGTGTAAGGCCGGCAGCTTCCACGTCAATACGTCCGCCCGCCCCTCCGCCGCGCACCATCATGCCGCAGACGGGCCCGCGTCCGGTTTACAAAGCTCACGTTAGGCCATCCGCTCCGGCTCCGCAGGCGTCGGGAGCGCCGCCGGCGCGTTCGATTCCTGGACGCCCTGTGCCCGGTCAACCCATTTTCCAGCGTCCACGTCCGGCTGCGCCTACCGGGCCGCGGCCGGCTTTGCGCCCCGGCGAACGCCGTCCCATGCATCCCACGCGTACGGCGCCTACGGGAAGCCGTCCGCTTGGAGTCGGCCCAGGAATGCCGCCTCCGGGCGCTACCCGTCCCGGCAGCCGGCCCGGTGGTCCTTCGCGCAGACCGGGCCAGCGTTATGTTCCGCGAGGCATAAAAGAAGGCCCGATGAAGGGCTTCGTGCCGCCGCCGCGGCTCTCGCTTTCCAATGAACCGCAGCCCATTACCCGCAGCATTACGATCACTGAAGGAATTAGCGTCAAAGATCTTGCCGAGAAACTTGAAATTCGTGCCAAGGATCTCATCGGACGCCTGTTGACTCGTGGCGTCTTCGCCACCGTCAATCAGACTCTCGATACCGAACTCGCAAGCGAAATGGCGCGCTTCTTCGGCGCTGACACCAACGTCATTACCTTCGAGGAGCAAGCCGCGAAAGATGTTGCCGACAGCGCGGCCGGTGAAGATGGGTCGGTCACCGAAACCGTTTCCCGTCCTCCCGTGGTCACGATTATGGGCCACGTCGATCATGGTAAAACTACGTTGCTCGATGCCATCCGCTCCACCGACGTAGCCGGAGGCGAAGCTGGCGGCATCACGCAACATATCGGCGCCTACAAAGTCACCATTCAAGACAAGCAATCACCGGCTTACGGCCGCCAGATCGTTTTCCTCGACACGCCCGGTCACGAAGCCTTCACTCGCATGCGTTCCCGCGGAGCTAAAGCCACTGACATCGTTGTCCTGGTCGTGGCGGCCGACGATGGTGTCATGCCGCAAACTCTGGAAGCCATCGATCACGCACATGCCGCCGAAGTGCCCATCATTGTCGCCGTCAATAAGATCGACAAGCCCGACGCCATGCCCGACCGCGTTAAGAAGCAACTCGCCGATCGCGGCCTCATGCCGGAAGATTGGGGTGGCACCACCGTCTTCGTAGATGTCTCCGCCAAAAAGAAAACCAATCTGAATCTTCTGATGGAAATGATCTGCCTGGTCGCAGATCTCCAGGAACTCAAAGCTAATCCTGATCGCCCGGCCACCGGCGTGGTTCTCGAAGCCAAACTCGACCGCGGCCGCGGCCCCGTAGCCACCTTGCTCGTACAGAACGGCACTCTTAAGACTGGCGACAATTTCGTCGTCGGCAATGTCTACGGCAAGGTGCGCGCCATGTTCGACGATCGCAGCAACTCGCTTGCTAGCGCGCCTCCATCCACTCCCATCGAAATTCTGGGCATGGAAGGTTTGCCTCAGGCTGGCGACCAATTCGTTGTCGTCGCCGATCGCGACAAGGCCCGTGGCATCTCTGAATACCGCGAGCAGAAGGCCCGTGAAGCCACGCTGGCCAAGAGTTCCCGTGTTTCACTCGAAGGCCTGGCCGAACAGATTAAGACTGCCGGCGTCAAGGAACTGAACATCATCCTCAAAGCGGACGTCGGCGGCTCCGTCGAAGTATTGGGTGACTTGCTGGCCAAGCTTTCCAATGACAAAGTCCGTTTGAAACTCATCCACTCCGGAGTTGGCGCCATCACCGAAACCGACGTGCTGCTGGCCTCGGCATCGAATGCCATCATCATCGGCTTCAATGTGCGCCCGGAACGCAAGGCGCAGGAACTGGCGGAGCAGGAAAAGGTTGACATCCGCATGCACTCCATCATTTACGAGCTGCAGGATGAGATCAAGCGCGCCATGAGCGGCCTGCTGGAGCCGACGTTTAAAGAAAACTACCAGGGCCGCGCCGAAGTCCGCGAGACTTTCCGTATCCCCAAGGTCGGCACCATCGCTGGCTGTACCGTCAGCGATGGCCTTATCAAGCGCGATTCCGAAGTTCGCCTGCTGCGCGACAACGTGGTCGTCTTCAAGGGCAAAGTGGCATCGCTCCGGCGCTTCAAAGACGATGCTAGCCAGGTCACCAACGGCATGGAGTGCGGTATTTCCATCGCCAACTACAGCGACATCAAGGTCGGCGACGTAATCGAAGCCTTCGTCACCGAAAAGATCGCCGCCGAAGTGATCGCGTAGGAGCAGTCGTTGGTCCTTCGTCGTTGGTCGCCAGTCTTACCGAAGGGGTTGAGCCTACTGCAAACGACCAACCACCGATGATTGCCTTTCTCACCCTCGAACTACACATCGAGGCCGCCCAGTCCCTCAAGGACAAACGGCGAGTGCTGCGCAGTCTGAAAGACCGCCTGCGAAACAGTTTCAACGTGTCTGTAGCCGAACTGGATGCCAGTGGTCTGTGGAACCGCGCCACAGTCGGAGTAGTCGCCGTATCCGATTCGCGAGATTATCTTGATGGATTGATGAAAAACGTGGAACGCCAGGCGAACCGGATCACCAACAACGCTGGAGCCGAGGTCGCCGACTCCTTCGTTGAGTATCTTTAGAGTCCCTTTGGCATTGTCCGGCCCATGACTGAAGTACTCCCGGCGCTCATTCCGGGGCACACGCGACACCCATTTTCTGATATTCTCATTCGTTTTACTCCGAGGGAAAACCGTGGAGCAGCGCGCACGCAAATATCATCGGGAACGGCTCGGAGAAGCCATACGAGAGGAAATCGAAACCATCGTCGAAGGCGAGCTTGGCGACCCGCGCATTGGGCTGGTCAGCGTTACCAGCGTGGTGCTCGCCCAGGATTCGCGCTCGGCGCGGGTCTTCGTTACGCTCGACGGAAATGACGAAGAAGCGGAACGGTCGTTGCAAGGACTGACTGCGGCCGTCGGATTTATCCGTCGTGAAGTCGCGGAGAATTTGCACCTCCGCCGTCCTCCCGAGCTGCATTTTCAATTGGATCGCTCGCACCAATTCGGCGCCAGAATTGACGAGCTTTTGAACCGTACCAATAGACGGAAGAAGAAGAGTTAGCCTGAACATGCTCGACGAAGTACTCAAACATATCGATCAGCGCAGCCGCTTCCTGCTGACGTCGCACGCTCGCCCCGACGGAGATGCCGTGGGCTCCGCCCTCGCCTGCGCCCAGATTCTGCGCCTGATGGGCAAGCACGCCGAAGTGGTGTTGCGCGACGGCGTTCCCCGCATCTATCAGCCGCTGCCCTTCGCCGACGCCGTCATCCACGCCGATCATGTGAATGGCGACTACGAAGCAGCCATCATTCTCGAATGTGACAGCATCCAGCGCACCCGGCTGACCGGCTTGGAAAATCAATTTCTAATCAGCATTGACCATCACCTCAGCGGTCGTCCCTTTGCCCACGTGAACTGGATCGATCCTCATGCCGTCGCCACGGCCGAAATGGTCTACCTTTTGGCCCGTGAGGCTGGGGTGACGATTTCTCCCGAAATCGCGACTTGTCTCTACACCGCTGTACTTACCGACACTGGTTCCTTCATGTTCGAAGGCACCAGCGCGCGCACCTTCGCCCTTGCCCGGGAGTTGGTTCTGGCCGGGGCTGATCCCGCGCACTGCGCGCGGAACGTCTATTTCGCGCATTCGACCGCCAAGCTGCGCCTGCTGGGCGCAGCCCTGTCGAACCTTCACCGCGATGGCCCTCTGGCATGGATTTCCGTCACCCAGCAACAAATGGACGCCGTCGGCGCCCGCGAAGAAGATTGCGAAGGACTGGTGAACTACGCACTCTCCATTCAGGACGTCGAGGTCGCTGCATTTTTCCGCGAGCTGCCTGATGGCCGTTATCGCGCCAGCTTGCGCAGCAAAGGCCAACTGAACGTGGCTTCTGTGGCCCAGGCATTCGGCGGCGGCGGCCACAAATGCGCCAGCGGCTGTTCGCTCGACGGACCGCTCTCAGCCGCAGTCGAGCGCGTCGTCGCGCAACTTCGTGCCGATCCTTCCGTACAATAGTGGGCCATGGACATTTCATTGGTGCGGCAAGCCGCTTCTTTTGCCGGAGCGCTGCTTATTCTGGTTGCCTACGTCGGCCAGCAATGGGGATGGATGGATTCGCGCAAAGCCGCTTACAACATTCTGAATACGACCGGCTCCGGCATCCTTGCCTACATCGCCTTTCATCCCTTTCAAGTCGGCTTCGTTGTACTCGAAGTCACCTGGGCACTGGTCAGCACTTACGCGCTTGTCAAACTGGTACATAGAAACTGAAAAGAAAGAAAGAAGGTTTATCCGTGTGGATCAGTGAAAATCCGTGGCCCGGGGGTTGCCGTTGAACTCGCGCAGCCGCACTGATTTATTTCTGCTCGCCGGGTTCTGCGGGTTTTTGTTTTTCTACGGACTTGCTTATTTCGGTTTGGTCGGCGCCGACGAGCCGCGCTACGCCCAGGTTGCGCGCGAAATGCTCGCCCGCCACGACTGGATTACGCCCACCCTCGGTGGCAAGCCCTGGCTGGAAAAACCTCCACTGTATTACTGGCAGGCCATGCTCGCCTACCGCCTGTTCGGAGTCAGCGACTGGGCTGCCCGGCTGCCCTCGCCCGTCGATGCCACGCTGATGGTGATCGCCGTCTATCTTTTCTTTCGCAGATTCCGTCCTGGTTCCCAACTCGACGCCGCGTTAATGACCACTTCCTCCGCTGCCATAATCGGCTTTGCCCGTGCCGCTTCCACCGACATGCCCCTGGCAGCGACATTTACCATCGCCATGCTGGCCTGGTACGCGTGGCACGAAAACGGATCACGAGTTTATCTAGTGCTGGCCTATGCGTTCCTGGGGCTGGGAATGCTTGCCAAAGGTCCAGTCGCCCCCTTTCTCGCTGCAGTGATCATCAGCACTTTTGCCATCGCCAAGCGCGACTTCGGAATGATCCGCCGCACGCTTTCAATTCCCGGAATCCTGATCTTCTGCCTGATCGCGCTGCCCTGGTACTTCGCGGTACAGCTTCGCAATCCTGATTTCTTTCACGCCTTCATCCTGCAACACAACCTCGAGCGCTTTGGCAGCAACCTTTACCATCACCGCGAACCCTTCTGGTATTACATCCCCATCGTTTTGCTTGCGCTGCTTCCCTGGACGGTGTTCGCAGTCGCCGCTATTGCTGAGACTATCCACGTCTTGCGGTCGGAACGCACAAAAACATTGAAATCAGAAAATCAGCAAGAAAACTCCTTCAACTTGTTCCTTGTGATCTGGCTTCTGGTTCCGGTCGCTTTCTTCTCCATCTCCCAATCGAAACTGCCGGGCTACATTCTTCCGGCTCTGCCTGCCGCCACTTTGCTGCTGGCGGGGTATGTGCGCCACCACATCGCGGCTGACCATCGGCCGCCTAGCGGCACTCTCGTCCTGCACGCAGTCGTCGCCGCTGGCTTGGTCGCCTCCGCGCTCCTCCTCGGACAAATTCTGCTTCTGCATCGCATTGTCCGGAGCACCCCAACTTTGATTGCGCTGACATTCGCCGCTGCGTTGGCAATTGGCATCGTGCTCACCCTGCGCATGCCAACCGGGCTTCGCATGTTGCGCTTTGTCACGCTCGTTCCCGTCATTCTGGCGGTCGCAGCGATTTTGCGCCTCTACGCGCCGGGGCTCGACAATGGGCTCTCAGCTCGTCCCTTGGCCATCGAACTGGCAAAACTGGGCTCTAAACCTTTGCCCCTCGCAGTCTTCCACATGCGGCGTGAGACCGAATTCGGCTTGGCTTTTTACCGCAATCAGATAATTAGTCGCTACGAAGCCGGAGAGGTGCCACCACAAGAACACATCGTCGTTATTCCCACTGGATCGCGAGAAGAACTAATCGAACAACTCCCCGGCCGCCGCGCCCTCTACCTGGGCAGCTTCCCGCCTCAGCACTTCGACTACTACTGGATTTCCGCCCAAACGACAACCCCATAAACAAACTCGCTTTCGTCGCCCCTGTGTATTCAGTTTGTTCCCGGGTTTGCCTCGCGCCCCGTGGAGCATCTAAACTCGGTTCGCAATCAGATTTACTTGCGGATACACAACCCTTCAGGAGCCCTGGGTGGAGATTCTCGATCTCAGACATTTCTCCGCGGTCGACTTACGTGCGCTGCTTGACGACGAGACCCAGGTGTGGGAGCACCTGCTTTCCTGGGACTACTCCGGCTCCGCCGCCATGATTCTCCGCTACGTGGACGCCAAGATTCTCCCTGGTTATGCCGCCGTAGATCGCGGCCTCATCTTCGGCTATGCCTTCTTCGTCTATGAAGGCAGCAAGGGCGTGATCGGTGACTTGTTTGTCGCCGACGGCGGTCGCTTGCCCGATCCTCACGCGGTCGAAACCCGATTGCTGGTGCACGTGATCGAGACTCTGCAGCAATCGCCTGGCATCAACCGTGTGGAGGCCCAACTCCTCGCCCATGAGACCGGAGTCGTTGCCCAACCCTTTGTTGACCAGGGTTTCCACCGTCATGCGCGCCTCTTCATGGTGCTGCCGTTGCAGAACTCAGTCCAGCCGGCTCTGCCGCCTCGCGATGATATTGAAATCCGTCGCTGGTCCGAGCAGGACTACCAGGCCGCCGCCGCCGTCATTACTTCCGCCTATCGCGGACACGTTGATTCAGAGATCAACGACCAATATCGCTCCCTAAGCGGCTCTTTGCGTTTCCTCAACAACATCGTCCGCTTTCCCGGTTGTGGCGCTTTTGATTCCGAGTCTTCGTTCGTGGCGCTGCATCCCAAGACACGAACTTTGTTGGGATTAATCCTGTGTTCGCGCGTGCGTCACGATGTGGGCCATGTCACCCAGGTTTGTGTGCTGCCGGAATATCGCTCAAAGGGGATAGGGGAGGCGTTACTGGAGTGTAGTACCAACAATCTTCGCCAGCGAAAGTTCTCGCTGCTCTCATTGACCGTCACCCAAGCCAACGCCCGCGCCGTGGACCTCTATCTTCGCCTGGGATTCGAAACTAAGCGCATCTTTGACGCATTTGTCTGGGAAGGGTAAGAAGCTGTTGGCTCTTAGCTTTTGGCCTTTGGCCAAAAGCAAAAAAACCAATAGCTTGAAACGGGGTTTCCTCCGTGACCCTCTGTGTCCTCTGTGGTTAACGCCTTGAAGGTATCAACTCGAACGGAAGCAGGGGGAATAAAGAAAGCCAAGAGCCAAGAGCTACCTCCTCAAGAACCACATCACCCAGCCCGCTACAAAGACTCCGCCCACAAACATCGCGAAGCAATACAATCCGTAGCGGACCTGCTCCCGCGAGGTGCTGCGCTGAGTGATACCGAAAACAATCGAAGCAAACATCGCGAACAGCACGGCGGCAGTGAAATGTGAAAGGCTCAGGGTCACGGTTTTTTCCCCACCGCAATGTGATAAGCGTCCGCCGCGCTGATGAAATTCAGTAAACCCGCCACAATCAGATACTTGGTCCCATAATCTGCCGTGGCATGAGAAATCGCGCCCTGACCCCAGTTCATCACCTGCGTCAGAATGTAGAAACCGCCGGCGCCAACGTCGCCTACAAAGCCAAGCATGTCGAGAATATCGCCGCCATTGGGCTGATAGATGTGGCCTTGCATCAGCAGCCCAAGCACAAACATGGTCGCAATCGATGCCATGAGCAGCACGCCCCGAGTCCAGCGCCGCTGAATCAAATGTCCCGCTCCAGGGATCAGCCATCCCACCGCCGGTGCCAGCACTGCCATCGTGGTCAGCGGCACCGCCGTTTCGATCGCCTCGGACGATTTTTTACTACCTGAGGAATTTGCCATTCAGATCAACACAATCTCACGTTGGATTTTACCCGTCACTTCCGCCGCTTTCGGCCGCACCAGAACGTTCACTTCGCTGCGCACCCCAAACTCCGGCAGATAGACGCCCGGTTCAATCGAGAAGCATGAATTAGGCAGGATACGACGCTCGTCGTGAGTCTCCAGATCATCCATGTTGGCGCCATTGGCGTGCACGTCAGTCCCAATCGAATGCCCGGTGCGATGGATGAAATAATCCCCGAATCCAGCCTTTCGGATGTGTTCGCGCGTCGCCCGGTCCACTTCCCATCCTGCAATCGCGCGGCCGCCGGCAATCGCATCCTGCACCGTCTTAACGCCAGCATCGCGCGCGCCGCTTACAACGGTAAAAACTTCTCGCATACGGTCCGAAGGCGTCTTGCCCACAAACCCCGTCCACGTAATGTCATAGTAGACGGCTCCGGGCGTATTCTTCTTTGCCCAGACGTCGAGCAGAACGAAATCTCCTTCGCGAATCGCAGCCGATCCCTGCGCATGCGGCTCATAGTGTGGGTTCCCGCTGTTCGCGTTCACTCCCACAATCGGAGGATCGTCCGTCACCAGGTTCTCGCGCTGGAACGCTTCCATGAACCACTGCTGAATCTGGTATTCATTCGTGCCGCCGTTGCGCACTCGCCGCCCGATCTCCTTGAATGCCTCGGCTGTAATCGCATCCACCGCGTTCCGCGCCGCATAGTGGCTCTTAATCTGGTCTTCTGTCCACGTCGCCTCAAACTGTGCGACCAGATCGCCCGAGCTGACTACGTTCTTGCCAAGACCGCGAATCATCTCGATGGTTCCAGCATCCACCAGCGAAACGTAGAAAACCACGTTGTTGGGCGAATACTGCATCGCTACATCGCGATATGCCGCCAGCAATCCCTTGATCTGCTCAAACAGTTCTTGCCAAGCGGCATACTGCAACTTCTTGCCGGGCAGCGTATCCAGATGTCCCGACTCGATCTTGTGCACCAGTTTGACCGGTTCCCCATGCGCTGGAATCACGTAGTACCACCGCCGCGTGACCATCAGATTCGCAGGCAATCCCAGCACCCGGTAAGCAATAGGATCGCGATGATGGTGATCGTAAAAAAGCCACGCGTCGATATTGCGTTCGCGCAGCGCAGACTGGATGGCGGCCAGGTTCATGGGCAAACCACTATTCTAAACAAGACCAGCCATTTGAGCGAATCGGGGTTGGAAAGAAGCGGTCAGTTTGGACTGTCCGACTCGATAAACGTTACGCTTTCAAATCGAGTCCAGAAAGCCTGGGGATTGATGCAGTCCGGGCCGAATGGAGGAACCCTTCTTCGTCGACACAGTCAATTAGAACGGACTGCACTACTCCGTCATCAAACGTGATGCGAGCTCGTTTGCCAACATTCTGATTGAGAGCATCCAGGATTTCTTTGGGTGTCATGGTAGTCATATGCGGGGGTTCTTCAAGTCGAACCTGAACCACCGACACGCCGGAGAAATGGTAATGGCTCCGTCGCCGGAGCCATTCTTGATAACCGCAGTGTAAATCAGCACTCTACCCATACTCAGTATGAGAATACCAAAACCGCTTGTCAAGTTACGGGGAGACTATCTCTATTTTATCTCCCCCCAAATTGTTCCGCGCCTACGCACAGAGGAAGAGTGGACCCGACGGGATTCGAACCCGCATCTGCCACTTGGATAGAGTGCCGTGTTAACCGTTACACCACAGGCCCAAGGAAATTGTCGGTTCGGGCGGGGGCCAGCGCAAGGTCATCAGTCACAGTCTGATCGTCCGCTGTGCCAAATTGGGATAGCGCATTCTCAGAGTTTGGCTAAAATCCTCTTCCGCGCCCCCACCGGCAGCGTCTCGCAAGCCGTCCGCAACACCAACCGCGGTGTCCGCCCCCGAATGCTCATCAGATAAGGCACGGTCCGCTTAGCATCGAATTTTGCCGTCTCTCGCAGCAGCCATCCCAGACCCTTCTGCACCATGTCATCTTCGTCCCCCAGTAGCATCGCAGTCAGCCGCTTGATCTCCGGGAAAAACATCTTCTGCCTCGTACCTCGAATCAACGCCACACAAGCCGCGCGCCGCAGCCAGCGATCCCGCGATTTCGCCCAATGAAAAACATTCTTTGTCCGAGCCGACCTGGCCACCACCATCGGCGAGATCAAGGAATGTACCACCGCATCGTGATCCGCCCAACTGCTGATTCGTGGCAGCCAGGATTCAATCAACTTGAATTCTGCGTCCCCGAACTCACCTGTCAACTTCTCCAGCAAAAACACGCCAAATATCTTCTCTTCGAGATTCCTTCCCGAAAAAAGCTGATCCGCAACCTGCAACAGAAAGGGAAGTCCAAACTCTTTAACCACTCCCCGTCGGCATTTCACCGCCGCCCGGCGAAGGTCCGCCGTATACCATCCATGAGACTTGATCTCTTCCTTGAAGAACCACTGAACACCCGCGGCATGCTCAGCCGTGCCGCCGTTCCTAAGGAGCCGTCGAATATCCGCAGCGACATTGGCGGGAGCGATCTTGCTCGGCATCTCGCTACCGACTTTCCACCCTCACCATCCTGTCATAAATCCACAGCGCGGCTGCCGTCGCCAGCCCCACTCCAGTCACCACCCACCACATGCGCTCGGGCTGATTTGTAACTTCTCCAAAATGATGCATCAGTGTTCCGCCGAACCATCCCCCAATCAGCGATCCAATCCCAATCGGCAAAAACGCGAATCCCATGTAAGTCCCCTGCTGCCCGGGCGGCGCCAGCCTGGAAATATAGTCGTAATATGGCGGCTGTTGCGTGATCTCACCCAGCGCCAGCACAAACAGCGACAGCACCACGCCCCAAATCGTCGGCCGCAAGGCAAGAATCAACCATGAAACTGACGTGATCACCGTCCCTAAAATCACCGCTTGAAGTGCCGGTATTTTGCGCGTCAGAAAACTAACGGCAATGGTGAGACAGATTACTGTCAACCCATCCGTCACCAGAATCAGTTCGACATCCGCCTGCGGATTAATAAACCGATGAATGTATCCTGGGAGACTAATGTACTGCTGCCAGAACACCACCCAGTATCCTGTGAAGAGCACCAGAAACCACATGAACCGGCTAATGCCCGCGAGCACCAGCGATAGCAGCCCAACCCAAACCCACCAAGGCACGGCGAAACTCGGATACACCCACAACCCAATGCGCAGCAGCAGAGCGACAAGCAAGACCGGCAAGACTAACCGGTAGTTGCCCACCACCACACAGAAATTCCGCGCCACGGTAGCAATCGAAGGCGGAGGCGCATCTCCCGCCTTGCGTGGCTCCCGGAAGAAGAACAGAACCACAAAGAACATCGCAAAAACGCTCAGCGCCGCAACCCGATAAACCTGCTCAACTCCCAGGTGACGATGCGTCCACGACGCAACATAAGGGCCAGCGGCGCCACCCAAATTGACCATCGTGTAATAAATCGAATAACCGATCGAGCGCACATTCTCTTTGGAAGCCCGCGCCGTGGTCCCCACCACGCAAGGTTTCACCATCGAAATGCCAAGCGCCGGAAGAATGAGAATAAATCCGACAAACAGACTAAGCGGCACCGCATTGCGCACTGGCGCTAGCCACGGAGCTGCGATCGATCCAATCAGGAAATACGCCGCCGCCAGAATCAGATACGCGCTCGCCAGCGCTCGCCGAAAGCCCAACCGGTCGGCGGCAGCTCCGCCAAAGATCGCCAGAAACCAAACCATGCCGCCGAATATGCCGGTCAGCGTCCCCGTCTGCTCCGTCGAGAAATTCAGCTTCTCTTGCAGATAGACCGCAAGCGAAGCAAAAGCTCCGTAGTACGACAACCGTTCGAAGATCTCGCTGATGTTCGCGATCCAAAACGGCCGCTCAAACCCAGTGCGAATCTCGTTGAACCGCTCGGAAAAAGATAAGCTCATGGAATTGTTCTCAAAATGTAGAGCTACAGCCCAATCCGTTTACGCAACTTATCCGCAGTCAGCCCTGCCACCCGTATCACCTTTCGACGACTCGTCTCGCCGGACGCAATACTAACGGACGAACGCGGAACCTCCAAAAGATTTGAAAGGAATTTAATGCAGGCTTCATTGGCGCGTCCTTCGACCGGTGGCGCGGTCAGTGCGATCTTCAATGCATCGTCCAGCGCGCCAACAATTGCATTCTTCTTGGCCCGCGGCTGAATCTTAACCGCGAAGCTAACGCCTGCGGAATTTTCCGAGACAGGAATCATGAGCAGCCAATCTGCATTTCCCCTGTGATTCTCTGTTCCCTCTGTGGTTAAGCTTTTACTCTCTCCCCGAATATCCCCGTGCCTACCCGTACACAAGTCGATCCCTCTTCAACCGCCACTTCGAAATCATGCGACATCCCCATCGAAAGCACCTGCATGCCGACCCCAGGCAAACGCCGTACGGCAATCTGATCACGCAATTCCCGCAGCTTACGAAAATATGGCCGCGCTTGCTGCGGATCGTCGGTAAACGGCGGTACTGTCATCAGCCCCTGAAACTCGAGATGCTCCAGCCCCGCCGCCCCGTGCAGCAGTTCTTGTAATTCCTTCGATTCCGACGCCACTCCGCTCTTCGCCGCCTCCCCGCCAACATTAATCTCAATCAGCACGGAGATCTTCTTCCCCAGCGTTCTCGCCGACGCATTCAATCTCTCCGCCAACCGTAACGAATCCACCGAATCCACGCCGCCGAACAACTCCACCGCCTTTGCCGCCTTGTTCGTCTGCAAGTGACCAATCATGCGCCATTCAGCATCGCCCAAATCCTGCAACGCCCCGCCCTTCCCCGCAAACTCCTGCACTCGATTCTCGCCAAACAGCCGCAGTCCGGCCGCGTACGCTTCGCGGATGCGCTCCGACGGTTGTGTCTTCGTCACCGCCATCAAAGAAACGTCAGCCAGGCCTCTGCCTGAGCGCCGCGCCGCCGCTGCCACCTGTTCCAAAATGTGCGAGATGTTTGACGCTACCGGCATGAAACGATGGAGGAATCAATCGAACCACAGATACTTCCGTCCTACGGCCCAAAAACGTACGCCGCCCCCGGCCCCGACTGATCCTGATTGTTCACGTGCGAGCGATAGGCTCCCGCCACAATCACATTCCCACTCATCGCAGCCGCGTTGCCGAACAGGTCCCGGGGTTCTCCATCACTGGGGATGAGCGTCGCGCTCGGCGCCGTGTCCTTCCAACCACCAGCTGGCTTTTGGTAAACCAGCAGCGCACCTTCATATTCATTAAAGGTTTCCGCTCCGACCACCACAAGCTCCCCGTCCGTCGCCACCGAGTAGGGAAACGTGTATAACAAACTTCCGACCGAAGCTTGAACCGGAATTAACTCGCCGGTTTGCGTCATGTCCACCCATCCGTGGGCGGGCTTCACGTAAACGTAGCTGTTGTCTCCATAAACCGAAATCGTGGCGATCGTGTCCCCGCTAAGCGCCACTGCACAACCAAAGTAGATATCCGGAAACTCATCCGTCCCCGTCAGCTTCGCAGTCTGGTTCATGTTGACCCAGCCATTCACCGGTTGCACAAACACATAAACTGCGCCTTCGGGAATGCCCCCCACCAGGGATATGCTCGAGCCCACCACGATTGTATCTGGGTCCATTGCCACTGCTACCGAGAAGTCGTCGCCTATGATCGAGTCGCTTGGGGTCAGCACCGCATTTGCTATATTGGTCGTCTGCCATCCTCCCGCCTGCTCCATAAACAGATAGACTTGCCCCGGCACCGTAAAAATACCCGAAGAGGGAGCGCCGACCGCCACCGTATTGCTTGAGACCGCTACCGACGCACCAAACGTATCTTGAGGGTTATTCGCTTGCGGATCCTGCAACTGCGCCGTCTCTGTCATGTCCTTCCAGCCGCCCTCAGGCTCGACAAAAACGTAAGCGGCTTCTGCGTGTGGTGAATCTACCGTGGAAAACTGTCCCACCACAATGGTATTGCCGTCGACAGCCACACTGTATCCGAAGTACAGCTTCGGCACTTGGTTCGACGGTGTCAGCTTGGCGGTCTGTGTCATATTCTTCCAGCCGCTCGCCGGCTTCACGAAAACGTACGCCGCGCCCACCTCGTTGTCCGCATCGCCCGCTCCCACCACTACCGTATCTCCGCTGATGGCTACCGACATCCCGAAGCCGTCGCCCCGCATGCCGTCCGCCGCCGTCAGTTTTCCCAGTTGCGCACCCTCCCCTTGAAGAGCGCTCATAATGGCCGACCGTGCTTCCTTCGGCAGACTGGACCACGCGCGCTGATTCCTGGGAAGGTCGTCGTTTAGCGCTCGGCCGATTACTGGAAGGCACACAACAAGCAGAACACTGAGAAGGGCATGAACCCGTTTCATGGCTACTCCTCTTACAAAAAACCTTTCACGACCTTGAGGCCGTTACCCTCACATGATCGCCGTCGGCGGCGCCGGTTCATCCGGACTACCCGCGTTCGCTAGCGGTACTCTCATCATCACGAAGATCAGCACCGCCAATCCGATCAGTCCGGAGAATGCAAAATCACCAATGTCGATGTGCCAAAGTTGATGATTGCTCCCCACCACTCCAGCGATCACCAAACCGCACAGCGCCTCCCCGGCAATCAAGCCTGACGCCGTCAACACCCCGGCGTTATCCACGCGCGCCTTCTGCGCATCGTTGTATCCGCGCCGATCACGCAGTTTGTCGGTAAACCAGCGAATCACACCGCCCACAAAAATCGCCGACGTGGTCTCCAGCGGCAAATACATTCCCACCGAAAACAGCATGGGACTCTTCACTTCCACCAGGATCATCGCAAATCCCATCAGTATGCCCACGATCACCAGCGGCCAAGCCATGTTTCCGCCGACGATCCCCTGCGACAGCATCGCCATGAGCCCCGCCTGCGGAGCCGGCAATGCCGCGCTGCCGAAGTGATAAGCCTTGTCGAGGATCATCAGCGGGAAAAACAAAACTAAAGACGCCACAATCGTGCCCAGAATATCGCCAATCTGCATTTTCGACGGTGTGCCGCCCAAAATGTGCCCTGCTTTCAAGTCCTGCAACATCTCGCCCGCCACCGCCGACGAAACGCAGACCACTGCAGCAACTCCAAGTACTGCCGCTACTCCTCCAATGCCCGAAACTCCCAGTGCCACCATCAGCAGCGCCGCCACCACCAGCGTGCATAGTGTCAGACCGGAAACCGGATTATTCGACGACCCGATCATCCCGACCAGATTGCCCGACACCGCCGCAAAAAAGAACCCGAGCACGATCATCACCGCAGCCGCCACCACCGCGCCCGCGATCACTTTACTTCCCGACAGGTTGTGCGCTGCGGAGATGAAGTAGTAGTACAGTCCGATCATTGCGATGAACACCAACCCCACGCCGGCAAAAACGACTTTCGCATTCAGGTCGCGATCGATGCGGCTGGTCGCTTTATGCGCCTCCGCCGACTTTTTCAGATCAGAAACCGCGCGTGACATGCCCGCCATGAGTTGCTTGCGCATGCGGAAAAGCGTAAAGCCGGCGCCGACTAGCATTCCCCCCACCGCGATTGGACGCACAATCGAATACCACACGCTGAACGCGATCCCTCCCCAATACGCCGCCGGACTCGCAGCTTCGGGCATCGCCGGTAAATTCGGCCCCAAGAAATAGATTAGGAGTGGAACCAGCAATCCCCATGCCACCACGCCGCCCGCAAAATTCAGCGACGCCAGCCTCGGCCCAATAATGTAGCCCACACCCAAATAAGCCGGGCTCACTGCCGGCGTTGTGAACTGTGACATGCCTCCCGTAGCCAACATGGGCGCGGCATTGCCTCGGCCCAGTCGTAACCCGGTTGCCATTTTCGGAATGTTGACCAGGATGTTTTTCGTGTACCAGAACAGATTGACCTGCGACAGGAAGTACATCAATCCGCCAAACCCCATGTTGGCGAACAGAATCTTCGCCGCCTTCGATCCCTGCTGTCCCGCCTTATGGATTTCCGACGCCGCCACCGATTCAGGGAAGGGAAGCTCAGGATCTTCCACCATCACCCGTCGCAGCAACGTCACAAACAAAATGCCCAACAGACCGCCGATCACCATCAACGCCACCGACGCCCAATAATGTTCCATGCCCAGGCTCGGCCACAACCCCGCCAGCACAAATGCCGGAATGGTGAACACCGCACCCGCTGCCACCGATTCGCCAATCGCGCCCACGGTTCGCGCCATGTTCTCTTCCAGCAGCGTTCCCTTCATCAGGCGCAGCAGCGACATGCCAATCACCGCCGCCGGATACGTCGCCGCAATCGTCATTCCGGCTTTCAATCCGAGATAGGCATTGGCCGCCCCCAGAATCCCGGTCATCACCAGGCCAATCAACACAGCCCGGAAGGTGAATTCTTTCATCTCCATATCTTCGGGAACGTAAGGGCGAAACTTCTTTGGAGCTTCAGTACCGGTGGGGCTCATGGGCAAAATCCTCGTAAACAGTCAGGAATAGGCACAAAAGTAGGACGGCGAAAGTTATCACGCACCCTCCTTACAATACAAGTGCGCCCTGAGTTTCGGTGGTTGCCTTCACCGTGGCCGCCGAACAACTCAGTTTTCAGCGCGAGCATCCGATTTAGCTGTGGACCATCTCAAACCTAACCTTCCCTCATCCCTTTGCGTTACCGCACTCGCGCTTGCGATTGTGCTTCCCGCAGTCCACGCTCAAGCGCCGCAAGAAAAAATTACTGTGGATGACAAGGAGCGCACTTTCATCGTGCATCTACCCAAGGGGTACGACGCCAAGCAGCACTACCCCCTAGTGATCTTGATGCACAGCCGCGACCAGGATGCAGAGGATATGGAACAGCTAACGCGGTTCGATGAGCTTGCTGACCGCAGCTCGATCATCGCCGTCTATCCCAACTCCACCGGCCGTGGGTGGAATCTCGGCATCGCCCAGGAAGAATCCGCTCCCAGCAATATGGGCCGCCGGGGCGGAAGACACGGTGGCTGGGGAGGCGGGGGTGGCTATCCCGGCGGCGGCTACCCTGGCGGGGGTGGCGGATATCCGGGCGGCAGCAGCGGTCAATCCGGAGGCCGCGAGAACCGTCCAACTCCTGCCGACGACAATGCCTTCATCGACCAGATGCTCGACAAACTTTCATCCGAATATTCCGTCGATGCCTCGCACGTTTACGTTGCCGGTCTTTCGGACGGAGGATTCATGGCCTTCCGCCTGGGCTGCACTATGGCCGACCGCTTCGCCGCCATCGCCGCCGTGGGCGCAGCCATGCCCAAGAACCTGACTTGCCTGCCTTCGCACCCGCTGACTGTGGTCATGATGAATGGCACCTCGGATCCCATCGTCCACTACAATGGCGGCCACGTCGGCCGATATTCCGTTCTTTCCGCCGACGACAGCGCCAAGTATTGGGCCAAACTAAGTGGCTGCCAGTCAAAACCGCAGCGCCAGAAGTTATCTCCCAATGAAAAAGGCGGCATGAAAACCCAAATCGACACCTACGACGACTGCCAAAAAGGTGCGCAAGTCGCGCTCTACAGCATTGACGGCGGCGGCAATACGTGGCCCGGTGGCGAACAATACCTCGTGGAAAAGGTCATCGGCAAAACCAGCAACGATCTGAGCGCCAATGACGTGATCTGGAGTTTCTTTACCCACCATCAGACGTCACCTGAACCGCCAAAATAATGCCGGTTACTTCCGAGCGGCCTCGCCGATCACCTGCGTTGCGCCCGGCTCTCCCCGCCGATATACTGTAGAGGATTCGCCTGGCTGGAGCCCTGCTGTGGCGCTTGGGCGAGGGAGGGTGTCTTCAGCAGTAGCAAGGGCTCAACTCGGTCCGCGGTGGTTTCCTCTCTGACCTCCGGAGTTCACGGCCTTGCCCGAGCCCTGTTCACCACTCTTTTTCCTTCTGATTGTCGTCTCTGCGCTTCCCCATTAGTGAACATTTCACGTCTGCCAGTCTGTGAAGACTGTCTTTCGTCTATTCGTCCCATGGCTGGAGACCTTTGTTCCATCTGTGGTGAGCGTCTGGCTGGCCCGTACGGACTTTTCGCGGAAGGTGAAATTCGCTGCACACTCTGTCGCCGCCTCGAACCTCCTTATGTGAAGGCGGCGGCCTATGGGAGCTACGAAAGCGGCCTTCGCGAACTCATTCATCTCCTCAAATATGACGGCGTCCGTCCCGCCGCCGATGTTCTGGGCCGCATGCTGGCGGACGCCATGGTCCCGCTCCAGCCGCTCTTCGCTGCCGATTCCGTGCTGATCGTTCCCGTGCCTTTGCACACTCGTAAGCGACGTCAGCGTGGATTCAATCAAGCGGAGCTGATCGCTCGATCTGCCTTGAAGCTTCAGCCATTCCGACGATTCGAACTCAAGCCGATCCTCGATCGCACTCGCGAAACCCAATCGCAAATCGGCCTGTCACGCCACGACCGCCGGGAGAACTTGCGAGGCGCTTTCGCCGTGAATGCACCTGAAGTGATTCGTGGCCGCCAAGTGCTGCTGGTTGACGACGTATTCACCACCGGCACCACGGCCTCCGAATGCGCCCTGGTTTTGCGCCGCGCCGGCGCCGTTAAAGTTTACGTAGCAACTGTCGCGCGCACACTGAAGCTGGAAGCACAAGGAGCACGATTAGAGCCCGAATCCGCCATGACCATGGCCGCCGCGAGCTAGACGTTTAGACGGGGCGTCCTTGCCCGTCAGAAAGAAAAAGATGTCAGGGAAGTGGCACAATTCGGCGCTGGGCATGACTCGGACTCACACTCTGCCTCCGAGTATGGCCCTTGTTTGCCCGGACAACGTTCGTCCGGAAAACGCTTGCTCCGAAAACGCTCGTCCCGATGGTGGAGTTCATGTGCTCCACGCGCCCGTGCTGGTGCTGAACGCATCCTATGAGCCTATCAACGTCTGCGCCGCCCGCCGCGCTATCGTTCTCGTGCTCAAAGGTGTTGCTATGACCGAAGAAGAAAATGGCCATTTCCTGCACGCCGCTCGCCTCGCCATGCGCCTGCCTTCCGTTATCAGGCTGCTCGAGTACCGCCGCATTCCGCATCAAACCCGTGCCCTCTCGCGCAAGAACATCCTGCTGCGCGATCGCAACACCTGCCAGTATTGCGGGGAGGTTTTGCCTTCAGGTGAGTTGACGCTTGATCACGTTGTTCCGCGCTCCCGTGGCGGTGCTTCCACCTGGGAGAACCTCGTCGCCTGCTGTCATCTCTGCAACCGCCGGAAGGGAAATCACCTGCCCGTTGAAGCCCGCATGAAGCTGATGCGTGAGCCTCGCGCCTTCAACCTGCACACCAGCCGCCACATCATGCGCCTGATGGGCCGCTCCGACGACAAATGGCGCAAGTATCTCTTCTACTAAGCATTCAGCACACACCACAACATCCACCGGAAGTTACAGGGGATCGCCACGGCCCGCGGCAGGGCTGAATGCTAAATGCCAAATGCTGATTGCTGCCTTTCTCACTGCGGCTTCTGCGGCTGGTCTTTCCCATCCGCCTTCGGAACTTCCTTCCCATCGTAGGTGATCTTCGACTTCGATCCGAACCGCTTGTAGTTCTCGTATTTCACGATCTCCCGGATGTGAATGTCGCCGGTCATGAAGTGCAGTGTATCGTCAGCGCGGGTGTAAGTGGGAAACCAATATGTGTTGTCAACCTGTTCCCGCCAGGTGGTGAATCTGGGATAGAGGTGCTCGTCCTTGCCCTTCTTCTTGCCCGCGTTAATGTCGGGAACAGTTTTTCCGTAGGTCTTTACGATCTGAAAGTCGTGATCATCCACCCAGATCCGCCCCTGAAAATATCGTTTCTTGCCCACAATCTGCTTGGGAGCAATGTCGAACACATAACAGTGCAGTTCATCTTCCTGCTGTTGTCCTACGTAGAGAACGTTGTATTCAGGAAGCTCGTCACTGGTCAGCACGAACGGCAGACGCTGCCGTATGTCTTCAAAGTCTCCCGAGTCCATCGAAAGGTTGGCGCTCTCCAGGGTGGACTGCGGCGCGAACACCACGTTTTCGATTCGTTTTCCCTGGTCGTCGAAGATTACGTCAAACACCTGTTGGTACTCGCCATTGACGGTGTTGCCATCAAGCACCTGCACCTTCACCGACTGGCGATACGTGTACTGGTCTCGCGCCGTTTTGAACTCTTTCTCCTTAGCCGCAAAATGCTGAATGATTTCGTCCACAGTAACGTTCTTCGGCGGGGCGTTCTCCAACGGCCCTTCATCTGCCCAAGCCGCCGCCACCATCAGACCGCAAATGACGAACCCCGCCGCCAGACGCTTATGCTTCATGAGGATTGCACCTTCTAAGCCCTATCTTATATGAGCCGTGACGGTTGCCGCCTCCGGCTCCATCTGAGAACCACGAACTGAGATCCGAGAACTGGTTTTATAACTGCACTTTGTTAGATTGCCCACTCCCGCCCGCGGTTGCCGAAACCCGCTCCACTTTTCACCCCCAGCTTTTTACAGCAAAGGCACCCCACCCGTTGTAAGATGACCCACAAGTTACATGGCATCCCCACGCGAATCGCTGCCGGAAGCAGTTCCCACCCCGCTGCAGGAGATTGCCCGTCTGGCCGGGCTTCCCGAGCTGCGCGCCGCGTCCGCTTGGTTCCGTGGGCAGGAGACTCAGATCGCCTACTGGCAACTCGAAATGGCACGAATTCCCGCTCCTCCATTCGGAGAAGCTGCTCGCGCCGAATGGCTGAAGAAGCGCTTTCGCGAAGTCGGACTGACCGACATCCACATCGACGATGTCGGCAACGTCTTCGGACTCCGTAACGGCTCCGGACCCGGCTTCGTCTCGCTAAGCGCGCATATTGATACCGTTTTTCCCGCCGGAACTCCGCTCAATGTCCGGCAGCAGGGAACTCGTCTCTACGGTCCCGGCGTCTCCGACAACGGCGCCGGCGTCGCTGCCCTGCTTGCCATCGCCGCCGCCTTGCAGGCTGCGAAAATATCCGTGCAGACTCCAATTGTTTTCATTGGCAATGTTGGTGAAGAGGGCGAAGGCGATCTTCGCGGCATGCGCCACATTTTCGCTCATCCCCGCTGGAAGGAATCCATCCGCTACAGCCTGATGCTCGACGGCGCCGGCGCCGATACCATCGTCGCCGAGGCCCTGGGCAGCCGCCGCTTCGAAGTCATCGTGCGCGGCCCTGGCGGGCATTCCTGGAGCGACTTTGGCGCCCCCAATCCAATCCTGGTGCTGGCTCGCGCCATCGGCGCCTTTGCTCAGACTCCCGTCCCCACATCTCCCAAGACGACTTTCAACATCGGCGTGATCCGCGGCGGTACTTCCGTCAACTCCATCCCTGAGTCCGCCAGCATGCGCGTGGATATCCGTTCTACCTCCATGTCGGAAATGGAGCGTCTCGAGGCTTCGCTGCGGCGTGAACTAGAACTCGCCAGCGAAGAAGAAACCCAGGCGAGTGAGCGCCGCAATCCTTCGCCGCGACGTTCCACTGCCATCAGCTATGAGATTGTTGCCATCGGTAATCGCCCCGCGGGTGAGCTCGCCCCGGACGCGCGCATGCTCAAAGTAATTCGCGCTGTGGACTCCCATCTCGGCAACGCCGCGCAAATCCAGCGCGCCTCCACCGACGCCAACATCCCGCTATCGCTTGCCCGTGAAGCTATCGCCATCGGCGGCGGGGGTTCCGGAGGCGGCGCTCACACTCTTCAGGAATGGTTCGACTGCAACGGTCGCGAATTAAGCCTCAAACGCATTCTGCTGACGGTGTTGTCCCTGGCTGGAATTCGCGGCTAATCAGTTTGATTAATGGAGCACGGGCGTCCCCGCGCGTCGTGCGTCGTCCCCTAAAATCCCGACTTCTCCGTCCGCGGCCTGAACGGAATCATCACCACCGCCTGTAACGCCACCGGATCCCCATTCTTCAAGGCCGGCAGAAACCGCCATCGCGAGAGCGCACTCGAAGCATATTCATCCAGCCGGTCGTCAATGCTGTTCAGCACCCGCACCTCGCCTACGCTGCCGTCCGCATTGATCACCGCCGAGAGTATGACCGTGCCGTGCACATTCTGCTTCATCAACTCCAGAGGATATCCAGGATCCGCCGTCCGCGTCGCCACCGGCGCCATCAACTCCCCTTTTTTCTCGCCTTCCTTTTGCTCGACAAAGTGCATCACCCAGCTTCCACCCGCGGAATTCATGTTCGGAACGCTAAGCGTCATGGCATAGGATTTTCTTCCCGCAAACACTTTGCGTTCTTCTTCCGTCTGTCGATCCGGTGACATCTCCGATGCCGTCTTCCGCGAAGTCGAACTCCGCGACGGCGCGGAACCAGCAGGGTCCGCGCCGGATCCCGGCCTTCCAGAGCCCGCCACCGTGACGCTACCCTCCGATTTCGGTCCTGCCCCGACAAAGAGCCCCGGTGGAATCCCATTCACATTGCTGGCCGCGCCACGCGTCGATTCGCTAGCCGTCTTGCCTCCGCCTGCAATCTCCGGAGCTCCGCTAGCGCCCGCTTTGCCCTCGGGAGTCGCCGCAAACGTTCCTCGCCGATTTCCCGCCGGTACTTCAACCGATGCCGTCGGCGCTGCCGGATTCACATTCAGCGCAATCATCCGTCCGCCTGCGCCCGAAACTCCGCGTCCCTGTATCGATGGCGGCGGAGGCACTACTGCCGGGCTTGTTCCCCCCAACGGCCCTTGCGACAGAGTCATTGCCGCGCGTTGTTCACCCACCGGCAACTGAGGTGCCGGAGCCACCACCTGTGCATGACCAATATTGATGTCCCCAACTTTCCGTATCGACGTTGTCTCCACACTCGGAGGCGGTTCCACCACCGCCGGTTCCGGCATGTGAACGTTGCGATTCGAGCGCGTGATGTTAACATCCGCCGCGGGAGCCACCACCGTTTCCGTCAGCGTCGGAGCCACATTCAGTCGGTTCTTGACCTCCGGAGGCGGCGCCACCACTGCCGTCGTCAGCTCCGGCGCCCGCAGATTGGTCGTCTGGCTGGTCGCCGCCAATGGAACCGCAGGTTTCGCCGCTCCCCACGCGACCACATTAGGCAGCGGCACATCATGATCCAACTTTAGCTTGGGAGGAACAACAATCGTCTGTCGAAGATTATCCGGCTCCGGCGGCACCGAAATAATCGGCTGCGGTGCATACGCGGGATCAGCCTTCTGCGGCACCCGCGCCTTCGCGGCACCTGTATTCAACTGCTGCAAGTATTCCGGCGCCGAGTAGTAAACCACGTCCGAGCTGTGAAACACCGCCGGTTCCACCACTCGCGTTTCCTGTGGCCACACCGCCGACGCGCCCAGCACCATCGCAATCACCGCCGCATGTCCAACCGCCGACTCCGCTAATCGTCTCCAAGGCAGCGGAGAAGCCACAAATACATCGTCCCAAAACTTCCCCGGCCGCGACACTACTCGCAGTGGCGCTTCCTGCGGCCGCCGAACCATATCCCGCAGATTCCGAAAAAACGTCTTATGCCAGGGAGCAACATTGACCAGGAACGCAGGCACGGCAAGCGGCACCGGACGCCGTTTCAACTCCGTCTCAATCAATTTAAAGCGTTGTCTCATGCCGTGCATCACCACTCGCGGGTGCTCTCATTATAGCCGCCGGTAGCAGCCCAGGGCCGCGCCCAAATTGGGACGTGTGGCGCGGGAATGCGAGGTTGCCCCATCCTTTCGCGCACTATGCGAAAGAGCCTGCCCTGAGCGCAGTCGAAGGGATTCCACGACAGTCGCGAGCTTCCCCGCAATCATGCTCTAATACAAATATGAAACTGATCGCCCTCCTCATCCTCGCACTCTCGACCTCACTCATCGCCCAAACCACTCCCGCCCCATCCGAAAATTATTCCGGCATGTACACTTTCCTTCAGGATGGCGAATTCGTGCAGGTCACCGTTGAAGACGACGGCAGAGTCACTGGTTTTGTCTCTCGCTATGAAAACCCCGACAGCGACCACAAATCCTTCGTCGACCAATTCTTCAAGCAAGGCAAACTCGACGGCAACAAACTTACTTTCATTACCGACACTATAAATGGCATCCGGTTCGAATTCACCGGCACCGTCGATCACGGCGAAGGCAAGACTCCCAACGACGAGGCTTATCACATAATCAAAGGTGCCCTCACCGACGTCCACCCCGCCGACGACAAGAAAGCCGCCTCAAGCTCCCGCGCCGTAGTCTTCAAATCCTTCCCTCAGGACGCGCAATAACTTCCCCCGCCACCACCGAAGATTCGCTCGATCTCCTCCTTGCCCATCTGATCAAAGTCATCCGGCACCGAGATCTGCCCCGCCATGAACCCGAGCCGCCGCACTTGAGCACCGATAGGAGCGCTGAAAGCAGTGACCTTGACGACTGGCTTACCAGCCTGGCCATGATGAAATGCTCACCCTTCGATGCCGCTTCCACAAGTTTCGAGAGATGATTCTTTGCCTCGTGAATGTTTACTGTTTTCATGGTGTTTTATTAAACTTCGTTTATACGGGAGCAGATCAAACATGCCTGGTCAAGCAGCCATTGTCCAATCTTCAATCGCTAATCTGGGGACCCGTCTAAACTCGCGGGTATTGTGCGTGACCAGCGTCAATCCTAAGCTTCGCGCATGCGCGGCTATGAACAAATCATTGCCCCCGATCATTGTCCCCGCTTTCTTCAAGTGGGCGCGAATCTGCGCATAATGCGAAGACGCATTGTCGGGGAACTCCAGAACTTCGATATAACTCAGAAAGGCGTTCAGTGCTGTTTCGTCCTGCTGGCGCCGCGGAGACACTTCGACACCATAAAGCAATTCGGACTTTGTGATTACAGAGATGCACACGTCGCTAACGGGAACCTTTTGCAGACGTTTTACAAGCGGATGATTTGAGCGTTTCATCACGTAGGAACAAATGTCGGTGTCCAACATGTAGCGCAGCATTACTCCTCACGTTCCTGCACCGGCAGATCTTCCACCTCTTCCATGAAGCCAGCTGAAGCAACCGGTGCCTCCGTGAGATAGGAAGTCCAATCAAAGGGTCGAGGTGACAGCACCACCTCGCTCCCCTCCCTTCGAATGAACACCTCCTGCGCCTGGAACTGAAAGTCCTTAGGCAGGCGGACCGCTTGACTGCGGTTATTCATGAAGATCTTCGCCTTGCGCTGCATGGGCTGCTCCTTTGGGGGTGGCATATACACTAGTATATGCCAAGCGATAGAAGAATACCAGTCGTCCCGCATAACGCAAGTAAGCGGCACCGGCCAGGCATGCGACGGAGGGTGCGGCACGGTGTTCGAAGTCAGCCCGTAGTTCCTCTAACAAAACTCTTTCCCCCATTCCCACGTCTAACTGTCAAAACTGGCAGGCTCGCCCCCATCCCCCAAAACGGTATAATTGTCACAGCATCTCTGGAGGAAGTGATCGTATGGATCCGCAAGCAAGTGGCGTCGGAACCCGTTGGAAACCAGCCTACACTCTCACTATTTTGGCTACGCTAACCCTGGGCATTCTGATTGGCACCGTCATTTCCAAGGGCGTTCGCGGCCAGGAGAGCAAAAAGAGTTCCGACGCTGCCACTCCGCTGACCATTCCCTCGCCGCAGCAACTTTCCAACCAGTTCTCCCAGATTGCCAAGCAATTGGAACCCAGTGTCGTCAACATCAATACCGAATCCACCATCAAGGCGCAGCCCCACCGCCGTCGCGGTGGCGGCGATCAGGAAGGTGGAGGCGACGACCAGAATCCCTTCGACGATTTCTTCGACCGTTTCTTCGGCGGCCAGGGCGGAAACCAGGGCCCCATTCGTGAGCGCTCTCTCGGATCAGGCGTCATCGTCGACGCCAAAGGTTACATCGTCACTAATCGCCACGTAGTCGAAAAAGCCGACCGCATCCGCGTCCGCATCGACGACGATCCGCCAGGCGTCCTGCACGACGCCAAGCTAATCGGAGCCGACCAGGAAACCGACTTGGCCGTCATCAAAATCGAGACCGACAAGGTCCTGCCGGTTGCCAAACTCGGTAACTCCGAGAGCATGCAGGTCGGCGATTGGGTCCTCGCCGTCGGCAGTCCCTTTGGATTATCCGAGAGTGTCACCGCTGGTATCGTCTCTGCCAAGGGCCGCAACATCGTGCCCAACCGCCAGTTTCAGTCCTTTATTCAGACCGATGCCGCCATCAATCCCGGCAACTCCGGCGGCCCGCTAGTCAACATGTCCGGAGAAGTCATCGGCATCAATACCGCCATTCTCACCGACACCAACGCTTACGCCGGTGTGGGCTTCGCCATGCCCTCAAATACCGTGATCACTGTCTACAACCAGCTCATCGGTCCGGATCATCGCGTTGCCCGCGGCTCCATCGGCATTCAGTTCGCCGCGCAAGAAAATCCTGCGATCTCTCGTGTTTATGGTGTCCAAAGCGGCGTAACCATTTCCAGTGTTGTGGCCGGCACTCCAGCGGATCAAGCCGGCCTCCAGGTAGGCGACACCATCATTTCCGTCGATGGCAAGACCGTCAAAAATGGCGACGAACTCGTCGCCGACATTGCCAGCCGCAAGCCCGGTACCAAGGTCATGATCGGCTTCGTCCGCAACGGCAAGAAGCAGGACGTCGGCGTCACCGTTTCCGACCGCGCCAAGCTGTTCTCGGCTCGCCTGGGCGAAGAAGACGAAGGCGGCGAACCAGCCGCTCCCAAAGAAAGTAAGTTAGGATTAACAGTGCGCGCCGTCAACAATGAAATGGCCGACCGGCTCGACATTCCAGCAGGCAAAGGCGTCATCGTTCAGGACGTCAAACCCGGCGCTTTTGCTGACGATGCCGGCCTTGCCCGTGGCGATGTCATCCTCGAAATCAACAAACACGCAGTCAACTCCGAGGACGATTTTAACCATGTCGCCGCCACTCTCAAAAGCGGACAGGACGTCGTATTCCTGGTTCGCCAGCGCGGCTCCGGCCGTCAGGACGGTACTATCTTTCTGGCCGGTACACTTCCGTAACTAGCACAAACTATTGAGACTGGCCCTGAGTGCCGCAATCGCGCATCATACTCAAGATGATGTCATCCTGAGCGCGCGCTTTTTGTGCAGCGAAGGATCCGGGCGAGCCGCGCGATGTGTCGCGTTTTTTGCGACACGATAATCGCGCGTTTGGCTCGCTTCCTTATCAACTGGGGGCCCATCCTTTCGCGTTTTTTGCCAAAGGGTGGGATTACAAAAATGAACGGGGAGAAGTCTTGCGGTCGCTTCGTCCGAGCGTAATCACCGTGCTGCTGTTGAGCTGCCTGCTGGCAGCAATCACGCCCCTATCTGCCCAGACCAATCCCTCCCCGGCCACCACCTCCCACAAGAAAAAGAAGAAGTCCGGCAAGAAAGTCAGCACACACCACGGCCAGCAGAAAATCGATCCCGAGCGCGCCCGCGCCATCCAAACCGCCCTGATTCGCGAACATTATCTGGACGGCAAAGCCTCCGGCGTCTGGGACGACGCCTCAGAAAAAGCCATGCAGAAATATCAGGCCGACCATGGCTGGCAATCGAAAACCACGCCCGATTCCCGCGCCCTCATCAAACTCGGCCTCGGCCCCGACCACGAACATCTGCTCAATCCCGAAAGCGCCATGACTGAACCGCCGCCCCCACACGCCGCCGCCGGCAAAGCTCCCAACGCTCCAATCGATCCACCCGCCGGCAGCCAACAACAGCACTAGCTAACGTTTGAAACCACATTCGGAAAATAAGGCAACACCCTCCCACTCACAATCGCACGCGGATTATCCTCCACCAGCGCCCGCGCAACCTTCTCCCCCTGCGATTCAGCCACCACCTCACGCGCCTGCGAAAGTCCCGGCGGACGCCGCGTCGTGTCATGCGCATCGCTCGCCAGCACATGAACTGCTTTCCGCTTAAGCAACCACTGCGCCATATGCCACGCCGTCTCTCCCCAGCCTCCGGTCAGCGCCGACGCCGTCACCTGAATCACGCATCCCAGCTTTACCCATTCCAGAATTCGCTGTGGCGTCCCCTGCAACACCGTATTGCGCTCCGGGTGAGTAATCACCGGAATGATCCCCACGGCGAGCAACTCGCGCAAGCTGTCATCAACATGTTTTGGGACATCGGTGTGATTCGGCTCAGCCAGCAAGTAGCGCCCACCTTCGATCACATAGCGATCGGGAAACGCCATAGCATCTTTGAGATTTTCCGCCGACAACCGGAAGTCGCATCCCAGGGTGAGACGCGGTCTCTTTCCCACTCGCTGTCTTAATTGATCAAGCGCCCGCTGAAGGTATCCGCGATCATAGTGAAATCGGCGATTTGCATGTGGCGTGGCTACCACATGCTCCGTGCCATCGGCTGCCGCCATCCGGCACATCTCCTCTGACACTTCCCAAGACTTCGGCCCATCGTCCACGTCCGGCAGAATGTGACAATGGATATCAATCATGCGACCAACTCGAAGCAGATTTAAGCAGATTTCAAAAGAAAGGCCAAGAAGTATCGAAACGAAGGAGCACCACCACAAGAGGAAGCTAATCAATGCGCGGCCAACCAAATGCCAAGTGCCAAGTGCTGAATGCCGAATGCTGAGTGCTGAGTGCCTACTTCATCACTCCCCGCTGCGCAATCCCGATATTGTCCCGGCTGGTGTTCTTCACCAGATACATCATTTCGTCCGCCTGCCGGATAATATCGTGCGGCGTCTTCGCGTCATGCGGATAAGTCGCCACTCCCATCGATGCCCGCACATTTAGGTTAAGTCCTTCTTCGCGGCAGAACATACTCGTCCGCAGGCTGTCGCGCAACCGCTTAGCCACCACCAGCGCCTGATCTTTTCCCGTCTGCGGCAGCAGCACCACAAACTCATCGCCGCCATAGCGGAAGGCGTAGTCAATCAATCGCAACTGCGCTTTCACCAGATACCCAATCTCCGCCAGTAGCTTGCTCCCTATCAAGTGTCCATGAGTGTCATTCACCTGCTTGAAGTGATCGAGATCGATGAACACCACCGTAAACTCATATCCAAAACGCGACGACCGATACACTTCCGTCTCCAGCGTTTTATAAAGATGCCGTGCGTTAAACAACCCGGTGCAATCGTCGGTGATTGTCAGTTCCTGAATCTTCTGTACCGCCCGTGCGTTCTCAATTGCGATCGCTGCGTAGTCGCACACCGATTGCAGGAAATAAATCTCCGGATCGCCGAAGTTCTTCATGTCAACATTCACCAGTTGAATGACGCCCAGCACCCGCGTCCGTGACCGCAGCGGAATGCAGATAATCGACCGCGTCTCCCACCGCGTCATCTCATCAATCCGTTTGGTGAATCGCGGGTCGGTATAAACATCCGGCACAATCAGCCGTTCGCCATGCTTGGCCACATGCCCGGCAATACCCTCGCCCACTTTCATGCGGACATTCTTCAGCGCCTCCGCCGCATTCCCCACCGCAATCGCAAAATACAAGTCGTCGCGCTCCTCATCCACCATCAGCAGCGACCAATTATCCGGACGGAAGTATTCCGCCATCTTCTCCATAATGGTTTGCAGGATGGAATCGAGGTCCAGCGACGACGTCAGGGCTTTGGCCACGTCGTGAAAAATGGCCAATTCCTGCGTCAGCCGGTTGGGGTTGGGCTCAGCGGCCTCGGTCATTAAAGCGCGACCTCGCGTGGCAGTAGGAATCATAAAATTATATTCGCCGGATACCGTTCCGGGGAAGGAACCTTGGTAACCCGAACCCGCCCAGATACGCCCAAAAAATGCCCTCTGGCGCGCCTTTCGCCTATTGTTACCTGCCCGTACTTGTCAATCGCTGGGTGCCCTTCGACAAGAGCGAAAGCAAGCACCGCTTGGTTTGCCAGAGAGGTTGACGAAGCTGAGATTTGACTGAATGAACCGTGGGGATTGAACTATGAAGTGAAGGCAGCGTCCGGCAAACGCTGCTTTGCAGTCATGCCATCCGTTAACACCCAAGTCTTTTTATTGGTGGACTTATGAATGCCGGTCAGTCGCCCCAATCATGTGCAGGGTTTTTCGACGGAATTGGTTTGCCCCAAGAACGGCCCGGATTGAACGGATAAACACGGATCACTCTGCCTTAATCCGTTAATATCCGTGTGATCCGTGGCACATTTCTTTGTCCGCGCCAACGTTGCTCAGGCAAGGCTTGAGAGCGTGGCGGCCGAGGTGTTGGCGCTATTTGCCCCAAACGCCGCGAATGACTGCTGCACTGCACTGTATGCCTGCTGAGCAGCGGATACATTTCCGGCCTGGAGGTCCTGGCCCAACTGGGCGAACTCCTGGGCAAGCGTGCTTTGACTGCTGGACGAACTGCCTCCTCCCCCACCTCCTCCGTGGTGATGATGATGGTGGCCGTGCGCTTGCGTGCTCTGGCTTTGCGTGTCTTGCTGGATGTTCGAGAAATCCTGCTGTGCCGCTGACAGATTTCCCGATTGCAGGTCTTTGCCTAGTTGGCTGAAGGCCTGAGCGATGGCGCTGCTGCTGGATGCGGATGTGGTGGCGCTCGATGACGCCGAGTTCTGCTGCAAAGTTGCAAAGTCGGACTGCGCGGCCGAAAGATTCCCAGACTTCAAATCCTGGCCGAGTTGTTGGAACTCCTTTTGGAACTGCTGTTGTGGACTTATGGCCTGACTGTTCGAATTGAACAGACTGCTACTGAGAATGCCTGCAATGGACATGACTTGCTCCTCTCTTTCGTGGGATTTGGTCCCGGGAACCGCATCAACGGCTACATCGGTGATTATGGTCCAAACTTTAGCCGCCGCTGGTGATGACGGCGGCGAGTTCTACTGAGACCACAGAACCTTATGGCAACCTGGCTGCCACTCGTCGGTGGAAGTAGATTGGGGGGAGTCAAGAGCTTGGCGCTGAGGGTGTTAACTCATTGGCATGAGGAAAGGCAGAATGCGGTGGGAGTAGATCGAGTGGGCAAGACTGGCTCGCGCGGGCAAGACCTGCCCAGTTCCCGTCATGCTCACATTTTCCTTGCGTCCATCGCTACCGCGAGGTCATCGTAGTAGGCATGAACAAAGTTAACATCGCGCAGAAGTTCTCCCAGATTCACGAATACTGGAAGCCTTACATCGCCGCTGAGCTAAACGGACAGCACGTCAAGCTGGACAAACTGAAGGGCGAGTTTGTCTTTCATCATCACGAAAACGAAGACGAGATGTTTCTGGTGGTCAAAGGCCGCTTCCGAATGGATTTTCGTGATCGGCATGAGTGGATTGAGGAAGGCGAGTTTATCGTCATCCCACGCGGAGTGGAGCACAAACCAGTAGCGGATGAGGAATGCTGGCTCATACTGTTTGAGCCGGCATCCACGCTGAACACCGGGAATGTGGTGAACGAGCGTACTATTAGGGAATTGGAACGGGTTTGATACCCGGTTCTCAGTTATCTGTTCCTGTTGCGCATCAACCTATGAAGATCATCCAGTTGGCGCTGCTTCTTGCCACGGTACTGGCCGCCGTTGCGCAATCGACACCCAAATATGAGGTTTATGCCATCCGTTACGCTACGTTGCCGGACTTTCCGGTATCGGATTTAGTGGCGGGGGCTGAACCGGAGCGAAAGATTGATATCGCAATGATGATCTGGCTGGTGCGGGGCAATGGCCGCAATATCCTGGTCGATTCCGGGTTCTATCACGAGCGCTTTTTCAAAGATTGGCAAGTGAAGGATTTCACCAAGCCCTCCGAAACTTTGAAGCGAGTTGGTCTGAAGCCGGAGGACATCACCGACGTGATCATTACGCACATGCACTGGGATCACGCCGACGGCATGGATCTGTTTCCCAACGCCCGTATCTGGATACAGAAAGACGAACTGGAATATTACGCCGGGGAAGCGTGGCAGTCGAAGGATACTCACGGTGGTATTGATGAAGAAGATGTGCTCACGCTGGTGAAACTGAATACTCAGGGTAGGGTGGGTTTGGTAAATGGCGATGCTCAGGAGATTATTTCTGGAGTAACCTGCTACACCGGCGGCAAACATACTTGGCAATCGCAATATGTAGGCGTGCAAACAGCCGTGGGAACGGTAGTGCTAGCCAGCGACAATATGTACTTGTATGAGAATCTGGAACGGCATGCGCCGATTGCGACCACGGTCGATGCCGCATCGAATCTGCGGGCGCAAGATCGCATGAAACAGATCGCTACTCGCCCCGGGTTCATCATTCCCGGACACGATCCGGCGGTTTTCGCGAAGTTTTCCGGTCCCGTTCCGGGGGTGGCCAAAATCCAATGACTTTCGTTGTCGTCCAATTGCAACCTTCCCGTTGCGACCAACAGGGTTTGATTTGCATCTAGATGGTCTATGGATTTGACGGTCTATTCCGCCTTCTGGTGTCCCGACTGCCGCGTAGCGAAACGCTTTCTCACCGAGCACAATATTCCGTTCAAAGATATCGACATTGAAAAAACGCCCGGCGCAGCTGAGGAAGTTGTCAAGCACACCGGTCTGCGTGCCATCCCACAATTTGTCATTGATGGCGAATGGGTCCAGCCGTATCGTCCGGGCGAAGGTTTTCTCTATGACGAGATGGCCAAACGCCTGGGCGTCAAGCTCTAGATAGCCCCGCAGCCAAGAGACGTTGCAAGCCACATCCCTACAGGCACATACGGTCCCCCGCCCGGTCATCACCTTCCGTACCCTAGGAAACCTCCCCACGGCGCGAGAGCATAGAAGGTCCATGGCCGAAAACCAGCCACAAAGCCAGGAAGAGCCAGTGTGCACCGCCTGGCAACGCACGCTGCAAGGTGCGCTGGGAGTGTTTCTGTTGCTGAGCGTCGGGTTAGTGGCTCGCTACTATCCCGCAAACGCTACCCGCGAACTGGAACAGCAAGTACGCGGCCTGGCGCAAGAAGTGCAATTGTTGAAACAAGAGCAGGCGATGCCGGCGCTGGTCCTGAACCGTTACCGCAATTCTATTTGCTACATCTTCGGGGTATATCAGGTGGGCTTCGCAGGGCGGGCTCCGGCATTTCGGGCGCGCATTTCGGGAAGCGGTTTCGTGGTGGCGGACGGACTCCTAGCTACCAATCGACACGTAGCTGAGCCCTGGTACGAAGACCCGGATTCTGCGGGTCTTCTCCAGCGAGGCGCAACTCCTCACCTGGAAAAGCTACTGGCATTCTTTCCCGGGCAACCGGCGCCAGTAAACATCACACCCGCTGTATTATCGGCGCAAGGCGATCTGGCGGTACTTCGTATCGAAGACAGTCAGGCAGTGCATCAACTGCGGCCATTACCGCTGGCAGATGCGATTCCGAATCCGGGAGAACTGGTATCCGTGGTTGGTTATCCCATGGGCGTGCTCGGCATGGTGGCAAAGTCGCCACCCGCGGTCTATGAAAGGCTGGCCTTCCGGCGTGACGATATCGGGGCCGCCAACGAATTGGCGGCGCTTTCTTTAATCCGTCCGTCGGCGACCTGTGGACACCTGGGAGATGTGGTGGGTGACAAGCTGATCTACGATGCGCCCACAGCCCATGGCGGCAGCGGCGGTCCAGTGTTCAATTCTCGAGGCGAGGTGATCGGTGTGAACGCCGCGTACCTCGACGGATTTTCCGGCGGCACGCTGGGGGTTTCGGTGCGAGCCCTGAAGCCGCTGATCGCGGCGGCGCAGAAGAAGTAAGTCTTCGCATGGATACCCTACACAGGCTTAAGGAACCAACAGCCCGACTGATGGCAGGCTTGCTCCTGTCGATACAGGCCGTAATGGGTGTGCCTTTCCTGTTGACTATCGTGGGAAGCGTTCGTCACTGGGGCGCGTGGTTCTACCCGAAAAGCCCAAGATAACTACTTCGGTGCTTTCCACAACCCGACCCAGCCGGGTTCTCGCACATGCTCTTCGTCCAGGCGGGACCGACGGGCGGCCATGATCCCTGATCTGCCAAGATAACCGAGCACGCGTTTAGGCTGATCGCGATCCACTACCGGCAAGCGCCCGATGTTGTTGCGTAGCATCTTCGCGGCAGCTTGGTGCAAAAACTCATCTGGATAAGTGACGATGAGGTCGTGGCTTGAGGCATCGAGCACGGTCGAGTTTCCGCTGGGGTCTCCGGCCAGTGCCCGCATCAGGTCACCTCGTGTGATCAGCCCTGCGAGCTGGCCGGTCGCGTCTGTGACGAACATGCCCTGATGACGGCTGACCTCGGGATCGTGGCGGCTAATGCGATCGGACAATTCGCTGATCTTCATGCCTGCGGGTAACACGGGAATGTCTTTGTCCATGGTTTCACCAACCATGACTTGCTGCAACACATCGGTTTCATATTCCTGGTGGATGTACAAGCCACGCCGCGCCAGCTTCTCGGTCATGATGGAAGCCCGTGGCATCAGCAGCATGGCAATTCCGTCGGCAATCACGCTGACTAGCATCAGCGGCAGGACGGAGTTGTAATCGCGGGTGATTTCAAAGGCAAAAATGATGAACGCGAATGTGGCTCGCGAGGCGGAGCCGAAGACCGCTCCCATGGCGACTAACGCGAAGGCTCCCGGGGAAAGATTTGCCGCCGGAAAGATTCGGTTCATCCCCAGAGCGAACACTCCACCCATGGCCGCACTCGACATGAACATAGGCGCGAGCAATCCGCCAGAGGTGCCCGAGCCCAGCGAAATCACCAGAGCGACGGCCTTGGCGAGCATCACGACGAGCAGCAGCTTCCAGGCCAGGCTGGCATTCAAGATGTCGCCGATGGTGTCATAGCCGACGCCGAGCACACGAGGCACAAAATAGCCGATGATCCCCAGACCCAGTGCGCCGATTGCCGGCCACCAGAGTTCGTCGATCGGCAGTTTCTCGAACTGGTCTTCGGTCCAGTAGAGCAGTTTGCTGAAACCGACGGCAGCCAGTCCGCAAATGACTCCCAAGAGCAAATAGAAAGGCAGAGCGCGGGGAATCTCGAAGTTCATCGCTACCACTTTGAACATTGGGCCGGCGCCCAGCAGTTGCATGTGCACCGCGGTGGCGAGCGTGCTGGCGATGACTAGAGGGATGAATGATCGTGATTTGAATTCAAACAAAAGTAGTTCTATGGCCAGAATCACGCCCGCAATCGGCGTGTTGAACGTTGCCGACATACCCGCCGCAGCGCCACACGCCAGCAACACTTTGCGCTCGGATGCGGTGGTGTGGAGCACCTGGCCGACCAGTGAGCCAATGGCGCCCCCAGTCTGAATGATGGGGCCTTCGGCTCCGAATGGGCCGCCAGTGCCGATAGCGATGGCGGCCGAAATCGGCTTCAGGATAGCGACCCGCGGTTCAATGCGGCTGCGATTGACCAGCACCGCTTCCATGGCTTCGGGAATGCCGTGTCCTTTTATCTTGGGAGTTCCATACTTCGCCATGAACCCGACGATGATGCCGCCGATGGCTGGAACCACAATCACCCACCAGCCGAGCTGATTATGGCGCGGGCTGATAAATTCGGCAGAAAGCCGATGATAGAAGACGATATTGGTGAAGAAGCCGATCAACTTGTACAGCGCATAGGCGATGAGGCCGGCTAGAAGGCCAATTCCACCCGCCAGGAAGGACATCAGCACCATGCGAAACTGCGCCGGCTCGGCGAGTCTTACGTCTCCGACCTGAGCGCCGGTGGCTGCAAAGGTAGTGGGGGCAGAATGGTTGCGATCTGGTTCTGTCAAATCTTTCTCCGATGGGTTCGTACAGCAGGCTTTCGTTCGCGGCCGCTGCCAGCTCCGCGCGGCTCGATTGCGCGCTCAAGGGCAGCAATCAAAATTGACCCTTGGGTGCGAAGTTCGTCTCGATGGTGCAACGAGAGTTCTTTGAGGACCTTTTCGCCTTTCGGTGTCAACGAAAGCAGCACTTCGCGGCGGTCTGAACCGCCGCGCTCTCGAGTGACGTAGCCTCCGGCCGCCAACCGGTTCACCAGTTCCACCGTGCTGTGGTGTTGAATCTGTAACCGCTCAGCCAATTCGCCGACCCGAGGACGTATCCCCTGTGGCAGGCCCTTCAGGGCGAGCATCAGTTGGTGCTGGTGAGGTTCAAGGCCGACCGCACGCGCGGCCCCTTCACTGAAGCGCAGAAAGCGCCGGATCTGGTAACGAACCTCTGCCAGCGATTCGAAGTCGAGCGGCGGAAGTGTTTGCGGCGTCATAATATATCGTAACACGATATATTGATGCTGCGCTGGCACCGAAAGTCGCAGACCGTTTAGAATCCAGAGTCCTAACAAAATGGTGATTCTGTGATTCCACGCTATACCCACCCGGAAATGGGCCGTATTTGGAACGATGAAAACCGCTTTCGCGCCTGGCTTGCCGTCGAAGTGGCGGCGACTGAAACCTTGGCTGAGGCTGGCATTGTGCCCAAGGATGCGGCCCGTGCCATCCGCGAACGTGCTGACTTCAGTGTGCAGCGCATTCACGAGATTGAGGCCGAGGTTCGGCATGACGTGATCGCCTTTACCACCGCCGTGGCGGAGATCGTCGGCCCGCATGCCCGCTGGTTCCACTACGGACTGACTTCAAACGACGTGGTGGATACGGCCCAGGCGCTGCTCATCCGTCAAGCGTCCGAGGTAATTGCGTCCGATCTTGAGCGGTTGTCGGAAGTGCTCAAGCGCCGGGCGTGGGAGTTCAAGGACACGCCCATGGTCGGACGTACCCACGGCGTCCATGCTGAGCCAATCACCTTCGGTTTCAAGCTGGCCAACTGGTACTCCGAGACCCAGCGCAACATGGAACGCTTCCAGCGCTCTGCCGAGGAAATGCGGGTCGGCAAGCTTTCCGGCGCGGTCGGAACCCTGGCTCACTTGACGCCGGAGCTTGAAGAGAAAATATGTGCCCGCCTGGGATTGAAAGCTGCGGAGATTACGTCGCAGGTGATTCAGCGCGACCGCCACGCGCACTATCTGGCGACACTCGCTGTGATCGCGTCGACTCTTGACATGATGGCCACCGAGATCCGCCACCTACAGCGCACCGAGGTGCGCGAGGCGGAGGAATTTTTCAGCGAGAAGCAGAAGGGTTCCTCTGCTATGCCGCACAAGCGCAATCCTGTGACCTGCGAGCAAATCAGTGGCTTGGCGCGAGTGGTAAGGAGCAACGCTCAGGCGGGGTTCGAAAACATCGCCCTTTGGCATGAGCGTGATATCTCACATTCATCGGTCGAGCGCGTCATTCTCCCCGATTCCACCACGCTGGTGGATTACATGCTTCAGAAGACGGCCAATCTGATCGATACCATGTTTGTCTATCCCGAGCGCATGCTTGCCAACCTCGAAAGTAGCAGCGGCCTGGTATTCAGTGGCCAACTCCTGCTGGACCTGGTGGAGCATGGCGTTTCGCGAGAGGATGCTTATCGCATGGTGCAGGCTCACGCCATGCGTGCCTGGAGGGAAGACTTGAACTTTCGCGATCTGGTATTGAAGGATAAAACGATCACCAGCCGGGTGCCGCGGGCTCAGATTGAACGCGCCTTCGACTTGAAACGCCAGCTCAAGAACGTAGACAAGATTTTCGCGCGGGTATTCGACGCACGCCCGACGAACGCCAGGCCGCGCCGCAGCAAATCTGCGGCGCGTTAGGCGCGGCGCTCCAGTAATCTCAGAAGCGGAACAACTCTACCTCGCCCCCGCCTGAAAGTATCAGGGTCAAGTTGGCAACCAGCAGCACCATGGGAAACTCAATCCCGTTGGGCATAAAGAATCCATTTCTCCAATGGAACATAACGATGGCCACGGCCATGTCAAAGGCCAGTGCTATGGCAACATAGCGGGTCAATATGCCGAGGATCATGGCCAGCCCTCCGAAGAATTCAACCGCGGTGAGTAGGATGGCGGCGCCGGTGGGGTAGGGAATTCCCAGACCATTCAGGAATTCCGCTACATTCTGAAACCCCATGAAAAACTTCTGGCCACCATGAGCGACAAAAATCACGCCAATGGTGACGCGCAGCAGAGTAATTCCCCAGGAACGCAGCAGGTCTGTACCGTTGCTCATTGGTGACTCCTCGTGGGGATCGAGCAACTATTCAGGTGTTGCTCCAAGATCTCTCACGCATATCTTCAATTACTTCACAAATATTTACAATTCGCCTTTATTGGCATGCATCTAACCAATTAACTAAGTGGTTAGATGAAACTATTTCGCAGCGGCGGGGTTTGAGCATTTTGGGGAGGCAAAGAATATGAAAGCGATGTTTCGGGTTCTGGGATCATTTCTGGTAGCTAGTGTGTTGGCCACGAGCTTGATGGCGCAGACTGCGAGCGCAGGCCGGTACGACCAGTCAATTCAAGCCAAGGTTGAACAGCAACTGACCGCAAAGCAGGAGTTCAGTAAGGTGCAGGCGACGGTGGAAGACGGAATCGTGACGCTGAACGGCAGCGTCGATCTCTATCAGCAGAAGCTGGATGCCGCAAAGAAGGTGCGCAAGACAGCCGAGGTCCAAGGCGTGCGCAATTTGATTGCAGTGGAAGGCAAGAGCGTTCCTGACGCCGAGCTCGATACGCAGTTGGATCGCAAGCTGTACTACGACCGCGTGGGCTACGACGTTGCCTTTAATTACATTACGGCTTCGGTTGAGAACGGCAATGTTACCTTGATTGGCGAAGCGCGGACCCAAGTGGCCAGTGACTCGGCGTTAGCGTTAGCTGCCCGTATGCCGGGAGTGAAGGACGTGTTTAACGACATCCGGGTCGATCCCACATCGATTTTCGATGATCAGATCCGAGTGAAGACTCTGCGGGCGATCTATCGTGACCCGGTGCTGAACCGCTACGCGATTGACCCGGCGCGGCCGATTCGGATCTTGGTCAACAATGGCCATATCAGCCTGGATGGGGTCGTGGCGACGCAGATGGATAAGAACGTGGCTGGCATTCGCGCTAACCAGGTGTTCGGTGTGTTCAGTGTAAAGAACAATCTGGAAGTGGCGAAGAAGTCATAACGAGTGGTTGGTGGGAGGTGAGGCGCGGCGCAAGCCGCGCCTTTTTTCATTCTAACGAACGGTCACCGAACCGCAGGGCTTCTTGCGAGTGGAGCGGGCTTTTTGAAGGATTTCTGTAAAGGTTTTTACGGCTTCTCCAGCCTCTTCGATATGCGACAGGAACCAGTGCCGCAGCGTGGCGCGGCTTACCGATCCGCGGAGATAGGCGTTGTACAGTTCGCTGCCCAGTGCGTATCCGAGCTTTTGGGCGGTGGTATCGAACTCTCCCCGTTCGCCGCGCAAGGCGTCATTTAACAATTTCTTGCAAGTCTTGGGAGAGAGCGTCGTATCCTCGGATGCAGGCTCATCGGGGCGCGCCGGATACAGCACGCGTGATCCGAAGTATGCCAAAGTGTGTTCGATGGTGCGCGCGTAAAACCGGTCCGACGGTTCCGTTACGGCCAGCGGCCGGCCGTAACGGCGCAAGGGCAGTCCGCGGCAAGCGTGATGCAGAAAGCGGGCGGCTTCCTCGACGGCGTGAAGCATTTTGAACTCGCGCACATAGAAGGCGTTGATCGAGGGCAAATAGACGCAGCCCCGCACTTCGACCCTCTGTAGCATGTTTTCGATCTTCTTCGGTTCGTACGCGGCCCTGGTCAACAACTGGCGCAAACGAACATCGGACGATCCGCAGTAGACCTCAGGCAACATATCCACCAGAAACTTGGGCTGGGTTCGGTTGTGCGAGGAATAACGATTGATGTCGAGGAATGACAGCAGGCTGTCGATGAAGTTGTAGATGGTTGGGACCAGGTCTGGCTGTCCGGCGTCCCCCTGGCAGCGCGAAAGGTAGAGCCGGTAACTCTCGTACTTTTCGAGCGGGGTGGAGTTGAACACACAGACTACGGAGTCGTTTACACGGACGTTTTCGACGCGGTCCTGGCGTTCCCCAGTGGCCCGCCAGTAGAGCGCGTCGACGTTCTGAAGGACGGTAAGAGCGCGCTCGTTCGGCAAGCGTTCGTGCAGCCGGCGGGGAAGATGCGAAGGCGCGAAGTGGGACTCGCCGAACAGCACGAAGATTACGGCATCGGGATGGCGCTCGCGGATCTCGGCGATCTTGTCGACTGCGTGACGGTCGCGTGCGCCGATCTTGCGCAAATCCTCGCGCGGCATGCAGTCCAAACCGTAGATGGCTTCTCCGTGTTCGCGGGCAGTCACCAGTAGCTCGTAGAACGGGCTCCATTCGTATCCCCAGTCGGCGTCAAAGCGGATGCGCTCGCGGAATTCATTCTCGTCGATCTCGCGCCGCCACCATTCATCGAGTACATGCTGATGACGAGCAAAGATAGTTTCGACGCCGAGCACGATGGGGCGATCTCCGGGATGTGCGCGCTGCTCGAGGAGTGAGGCCGCAAAGCGCTGGGCAGTGGGAAGAGCGTGATAGTCGCCGACCAGAACGATGTCCGCAGAGCCGATGGTCTCGGTGAGTTGCCGTGAATCGATAACGGAATCGTAGGTGCGAAACGCGTTGCTGAAGTCGCGCAGGTATTTTCGGCGTCCGCTAGAGTCGGTGGCCCGCACCTCGCGTTGCACTCCGGCTAGCGCGTGCCGCTGCACGGCATTGCGTCGATCGCCGAGAGTGTTGGCGGTTGCCATAGTTGTCGTTGGTCCGTTCGCCATTCGGCTCAGGGCAGGCTTGGTTGTTCGTCGTTGACTAAAACGAAACCAACCTGCTTGACTCTCTCTTCCACGCTCCCTATGCTCAGGATTCGTCTGGCCAGGAGCCTGCTTGCCCAATCACCCGCCTCAAAACCTGACAGTTGCTATAACTGGAGCCAGCGGAGCTTTATTCCTCCGGCATTTCCTGCTTGCGGTGGAACGCGACAAGCGCGTTCAAACCGTAAATTTCATCGCTTCTGACAGCGCTCTTCGCGTCATGGCCGAAGAACTTGGCCTCCGAGGCCGTAGCCATCTGGTAAAGCAAATCATCGGCAAAACCGCCCGCAAGATTCAGCAGCAGTCGAACGCCGACATCGGTGCCAACGTCGCTAGCGGCTCTTATCCCGCGGATGCAATGGTCGTAATCCCGTGCAGTATGGGCACGCTGGCACGCATCGCCAATGGCATCGCTTCGCACCTGATCGAACGGGCTGCCGATGTCTGCCTCAAAGAGAAGCGTCCTTTGGTGCTGTGCGTGCGAGAGACGCCACTCAACAAGATCCATATCCGCAACATGTACCGGGCCGCCGATGCTGGCGCCACGCTCTTCCCGCTGATTCCTGCCTTCTACAATCGCCCGGCCAGCTTGGATGTCATGGCGCAAGAATTCGCTTTCCGTGTGCTTGCCCACATCGGCTTGCCTCAACCCCAGGCCTATCGCTGGAAAGGCTGATTTTTCCGTCAGTTACACGGTTCTGCTGGGTTTTTGGGGGAAGTCTCAGTGTAGAAAAACTGGCGTCTAAGGGCGAGATGACGAAGGGATGGGAGACTAAAGGCTGGTGACGGTGGGATGTAGAGTTCCGCTTGCGTAGTCGATGGTAATGCTAAGTGGCTGTTTATGAAGGAGATTTCGATATCGGAGTCGAGGACGCATTGTTCCCGGCCCAGCTACTTCTCGGAAGAGTCTGATCGCGATGAATCCAGTTTTGTCATCAACTTCCGCAAGTCCGCGTCAGAATACTCTTTGCCGTCGCATTTCTTGAAGCTGGCCTGCGCCTTGCGAATATAGTCCTGCGAAAGATCGCCGTTGTTCGTTTTCTGTTCTAGCAGTGCGAGGCGCATGTATGTGAGGCCACGATCCCCATCGATGGATTTCTGCTCTCCCACTCTGTTGCTGGCCTCGGTTTCGTCGAGGAATTTGAGTACGTCGAGCAGGGCCTGCCTCGCATGCGGCAAGTCAGATTGCTCGTATTGCAGCAATGCTAGGCTTTCGTACTGCGAAAGGGCGACCCATTGCGACATTATTTTCGAGCCCCCGCCAACGGATTTTTGCGCTCGTAGGTAACCGAGAGGCAGCCCCAGGAGAGTACCGATCAGTAGGATCATCGCGTGTGTGGCGCGTTGGCTCATTTTGTCGCTCCTCCCGGAGTCCGTGCGCGGCGTCCTTGTTGGTCGGAAAGAACGATCAGGGCCCGGAGGTGAGCCGCGGAGGTGTCGTGCCATGCTGCGCTTTGCAGAAGTCGCGCCGCTTGCCCATCCGATTCTGCTTGAACGACCGCGTCATGGTTTCTTTCTGCGCGAATCGCGCGCCGGATGGCTAACCTGGCTCGGGCGATCTCAACCGGTGGAGTCAAACCGGCTGGCTTGGCACCTGCCTCTATTGCCCGGATCGCCTCATCTTCGTTGCTCAGCAGATTTTCGTCGTCGCGGCCAGAGTCCGCAGCACCCAGCTCGTCAGCGCCAAGCCTTGCAGCTCCTTCAAAAACAAGGCTGAAGCCGTCGCCGCTGGGATGAGCTCTGGCGAGTGCCGGATTATTCGAAACCGTGCCGACAAAGTACAGTGCGCAGCCCATAGCGAATCCCAGGGCGAGGCCGATGCCTGCGCATACTGCTTTTGCGGCCCAATTTCGCATTTTGCACCTTAAGAGGAAATCTATGCCGGTGCCTGCGGGTTGCCAAATGACCAAAGTGTTTACTTCTGCGCTCCTGTATCTCCCTGCCATTTGATCCCGGGCGGCTTTTGGGTTAATCTGCGATTACACCTGAAAGGAGGTGGTCGAATGACAAGTTCAGATTGTAGCAACTGTAGTGGGAGTCAAAGACCAGGTGAGGTGGCTGAGACTTAGGGCTGGTTGCTCTAAGCGGGGTTCCTGAGCGCTCGGTCGCCGGGAACTACAGCCCGCACACTAACCGGTGAGTAGGATTGGATTCCGGCGTTAGGTCGCGCCGGGAGTTCGATTGCAGAACCCGGAGTTGCCGTAGAGGCCACGTAGAGTGACCACCTCTTGGTCAATCCCAAACAGTCCACCGGGCGGCCCGTGCAGCAATGCACGGGCCGTTCTGTTTTCGGGAAAACTGTACCACAGAGGGCACTGGGGGAAACTTGCCTCTTCGTTCTCTGTGGTCGTGATTTCGATTTTCAATCCCAGGCGAATCACTTCTCGCGACGCGGGGGTTCTCTCAAAACGCATGATTGGCAAGTTCGAAGGTCATAAATGCGGTTGCCTTGGATACGGGTCCAAAGACGGACGGGTCGTTATTATCGAGATTATCGCACCAGCGGCCGGGGTAATCGCAGCAGCCGCCGTCATTGCCTGGCACGTTGCCTTCATAGTTCCCCAGGTATCCGCCCCATACATTTACTTCCGCTTGCTGCTTGCAGCAATCCTGCATGGTCAGGATGCCGGTATTCGGAATGCCGATCAAAGCGAACGAATTTGAATCGGTCCCGCAGTTCCCGAATGGAGCGGATCCCGTCGCAACACCAATGGTTTTAAAGTAATCCGCCCACAACTGAGTAGCGAACTTCGACTGCGGAACAACATTCGAGGGGAAGTCGAAAACATTGCAGGCGGTCGCGGGGTCAGCAACATAAATGTCGTAGTTGGGAGTGGCGGTGACGTCTGCGTCGAGGTCAAAAGCAATGATCTTGCGCTGGTCGGAGCTTAGGTGCTGCGTGTAATATGCCGAGCCGAGCAATCCCAGTTCTTCGCCGCCAAACCAGATGTAGCGTAGCCGATTCTGCGTTGGCGTCTTTGCCAGTTTCAAGGCAATTCCGAGAATGGTTGTCGATCCCGAGGCATTGTCCAACATGCCGGCGCCGAAGATTGAGTCGAGGTGACCCTCAATGACGACGGTATGGTTGGGATCTCCGTAAGGCGATTCGGCAATGAGGTTGTAGTCCGTTCCGGATGTGAGCCGGGTACGGATATCGATGTGGACCTGGGGCGCGTTTCCGGATGCACATTGCTGAAGCAGCTCCGAGCCAATTTTGTAAGAAGCAACTCCAATCACCGGGATACTCGCCTGGCGCGTCAGTCGGGCTGCGAAAACGGCCGGATGATCGCTAAAATCCGGGAGTTCGCCGAGCGGATCGTCTTCCGCGCTGGGTGTGTTATAGATGACAACCGCCGATGCACCGGCGGCTTGAGCATTTTTTACCTGCGCATCAAAATTGCAAGTTCCTCGCGCCAGCAAGGCGACGTGGCCCGGAATGAATCCGCCGAAATCACTCTGAAGACAACCATCGCCCTGGCCTGCGACAGGCTGAATCGAAGCGTTGACAGTGCCGCCGCCTGAGAGCCTGGCCGCCGACCATTCACTCATCAGAACATAATTCCGATCTTTAGTGCTGAACTCGGGTACGCTTACAACCTTCATAGCCTCGTACTGATAAGTTTGAACGGTAACCGTATAGCCGGCTTTTTTCACCAACCCCGCCACGAACTGCACCGATGCCTTGTAGCCCGGGGTCCCCGTATCGCGGTACCCGTGACCATCGGGTTCACGGTTGTCGTCGGCGATCTGCTGGAAGTGGGCAAGGATTTGCCAGAGCTCAGAGGCTTTAATGCATTCCAGAAGCTTCTCTGGTGTGTCATTTGCGCGCGACTCGCAAACTTCGCGGGAGGGTGAAGCATGGCCGGCGGCCTTCAGCGAAACCCCGTCGAGCACGCTGTCATTGACTTGGGCTGCAAGCAGCGGCTGCAAAATGCATAGTATGACGGCGCAGATGATGAAAAAAACCAGGCTCTTTAGCTTGATGGTGGATTTAAGTGTACCCATGACGCCCCTTTTCAGAACCTTGCTAGCTTACACCAGCATGGCAAGTTGGGCATTCTAGTTTTTGGAGTGGTGTTCGGGATGAAATCCCCGCGGCAAACTGCCTGCACTGCCTCCAATGAGTGCATGCATATACGATAACCACAGAGGTCACAGAGAGACACAGGGAAAATCTATTCTCAGCGCCACCTGTGGTTAAGATTTTGCTTTTTCAAATCCCAGGCGGATCACTTCGGCAGTGTCTTTGGCCAGTGACAGCTTCGCTGCTTCTTCTTTTGTGAACCATCGGGCTTCGGCGGCATCGCCTGCTGCGTGAGGCTCTCCCGCGATCCGGCGGCAGAGGAAATCGATCAGCACGTAGTGGTATTGGGTGCGTCCGGCCTCGTCGCGCAGAACTCGATCAAAAACGCCGAGCAGATCGCCAGGTTCGACTTTTAGCCCCGTCTCTTCCATGGCCTCGCGGACGGCGGCTTGGCGGAGAGTTTCGCCAACCTCGAGCACGCCTCCGGGGATGGACCACTCTCCGGCGAGCGGCGGATGGCCGCGCTTGACCAGCACCACACGATCTTCCTCGATGATGATGGAGCCTACTCCTACCAACGGCTGATCTGGATATTCGCGCTTCATGGTTGACTGGGAGATTCTAATGTAGAGGCCGCGCCAGCACTAGCATTTAGCACTCAGCATTTAGCCATTCCCGGTTTCGGTAGGTGTCTGAAATGCGTAAATTCATGTTCTCTGATTAGAATGAGCTGATGGCATTAGAAGAATACAAACGCAAGCGCCGCTTCGAGGATACTCCGGAGCCGCCGCCGAGAGTTGAAAAGAAGTCTGGGCATCGGTTTGTGGTGCAGAAGCACCGCGCCACGCGTTTGCACTACGACTTTCGCCTGGAGATGGACGGAGTGCTGAAGTCATGGGCGGTGCCCAAGGGGCCGTCGCTCGATCCGGCTGACAAGCGGCTGGCGATGCAGGTGGAAGACCATCCAGTTTCTTATTTCGATTTTGAAGGCACGATTCCCGAGGGCAATTACGGTGCTGGCGCGGTCATCGTGTGGGATGTGGGGACATGGGAACCGCTTTCGCCGCAGCCAGTGAAAGGGAAATTTGTTCCCGGAACCGCGGCTGAAGCCCGAGAGATGTTGCAGAAGGGTGATTTCAAGTTCCGGCTGCACGGGCAGCGGCTAAAGGGCGACTTTGCGCTGATTCACATCAAGGGCCGGCGTCCGGGGAGCAAAGGGACGGAATGGCTGCTGATCAAGAAGAAAGATGATGAAGCGGTCGTGGGCTATGACATCGAAGCCTACGACACGTCGGTGCTAAGTGGCACGACCATCGCACAGATTGCGGGGGACAAGGATTCCGCGGAGTGGACGAGCAGCCGTCCAGCGTCACGGGGGAAGGTGAAAGCGCCATGGCTGGCGGAGACGCTGGCGAAGCTGGATAAAAAAAAAGCAAAAAAGCCAACCACAGAGGACACAGAGGAACACGGAGCAAAACCAAATAATAAGAAAACGTCCTCCTCTGTGGTCTCTGTGTCCTCTGTGTCCTCTGTGGTTAAGTCGCTAGCAGGGGCGGTGAAACGGTCGATGCCGACCGCGATCACTCCGATGCTGGCGATGCCTGTGGAAAAGCCTTTCGACGATCCCGAATGGTTGTTTGAAATCAAGTGGGACGGGTATCGCGCGGTGGCGTTCGTCGAGAACGGAAAAGTTCGCCTGATTTCACGCAATCAGAACGATCTCACAGGCCAGTATTCGGAATTGCATGATCTTCCGAAATTGGTCAAAGCCAAGAACGCAATTCTCGACGGCGAAATCGCAGTGCTTGACGAGCAAGGCCGGGCGTCGTTCAGCCTCATGCAACAGCGCACAGGGATTCGCAGCGGTGGCCGGCGCACGGCCGCTCGTCTGGATGTGCCGGTAGTGTATTACGTCTTCGATTTGCTGTATGCCGATGGATACGATCTGCGTCGCGTCGCCCTGGAGGAGCGCAAGCAAACGCTGGTTTGGGTCGTCGCCACGAACGAAGTCGTTCGGCATTCCGAGCATTTTCCGGAGCGGGGCGTCGCGTTGTTTGAGGCGGCCAAACAGCAAGGGCTGGAGGGCATTCTTGCCAAGCATCGTGGCAGTCTTTACGAAGAGCGTCGTAGCCGGGAATGGCTAAAGATCAAGATCACGCAAACGATAGATTGCGTGATCGGGGGCTATACCGATCCCGAAGGCAGCCGGGAATATTTTGGATCGCTTGTGCTGGGGTTGTATGACGAGAGAGGACAGTTGATTCATGTGGGGCAAGCGGGGACAGGCTTTACCCATGCAACATTGAAAGAAATCTGGCGGATACTTAAGCCACTGCAGACCAAGCGATCACCCTTTTACGGTCCGGTGGAGGCTGCCAACGCGCACTGGCTGAAGCCGCAGCGGGTAGCAGAAATCAAGTTTACGGAATGGACCCACGAAACCGCGGAGGGCGGCATGAAGCTGCGTGCGCCGGTGTTCATGGGCTTGCGCGAGGACAAAAATCCCAAGCAGTGCATGCTGGCTGATCAGATTCCACAGCTCAAGGTCTGACCAAACGCCGTCATTTGATTTCCTTCATCGGCAGCATGGCGCCGTAATCCCGCCCGGAGGGTTCCACGGCGCGGGCAACGACCCCGGCGAAAGCGTCACGGAGTTCGGGATACTTCGTCACTAGCGCGTGGATCACGGCCATATTGTCTTTGAAAGTCTCGGCGGTGTGTGAAACATCGCTGGCTTGGTACTTCACCACTACATCCAGATCCTGACCGACGGCGACCGGAAACAGCGTTGTGAGCTTGTAAGTTTTTCCAGCGGCCAAAAGGTCGACGGTATTTCCATCCATTGGGGCATCAGCTGGCCTGACCGCTTGAGACTCGTCGTAAAGCTTGTCGGTAACCTGGGTGTACATAAACGGCACCGGCACCGCGAGTTCACGCGCTTCCATAAAGTAGAGCCAAGCGTCGCGGTTCTGGCCCTTGGTTCTGAAAGCTCTCGCCTTGTCGGCGAACCAGCCGGCGTCGTGTCCAGCAACTTGGGAAGCGTGGACATAAAAGCCGCCGATTTTCCAATCTGCTCCTTGCAGTTGCAGGACGAAGGAAACCGTCTGCGCTTTCTGTGCGTCAGAAGGCTCCAACGTGACAAATCCGTAGGCACCCGGGGCCAGGTTGGGGATGACGAATGCAGCGCTGTTGGCAGTTTGTCCGTTCTTGCTGAACACTCCGCAGAGAAACTCGGCACGCTCCAGCGGCTTATCGCCTTCGACCTTTAGCAGAAATGGATGCTGCGGCTGGGCTTGTGCTCCCCCAAGGCTCGGCTGGCTGTCTTTGACGGCGGACTCGACGCTGGAGAAATTGGCCGCGAGGCTGGCGATGGCGTTCTGCTTCAGCGCAGCAGTATCGCCTTTAGCCGCCATATCGAAGTAGTGTTTAGCGGCGCCTTCCAGTGCCGAACGGGTGGGGGCGTCCATGTCACTCTGGGTCAAACACGTCTGTGCCTCCGCGAATACGGTGAAAACCGAAGATAGCAAAAGAACGCACAAACCGAGCTGGCGTGAGTATTTTGAGAAGTCCATAAGGCACAAAAGGATCTTACGATCCAACCCGAACCCAACCGCTGATTTTACCTGTTTGCGCTGTCCGCCCAAATTGCAACTCCCCGTCCCCTATGTTACCGTCGCTTTGATTCCACTTGCGGGCGAAAGGAAGCCTCCTATGGCGGCCTGGATCATCCTAGGACTTTTAGTAGTCATTGCCTTCGTATTAGTTGGGATGTACAACTCGCTGGTCCAGTTGCGGGTGCGCTGCGACTCAGCCTGGTCTGACATCGATGTGCAACTTAAGCGGCGGCATGACCTGATCCCGAACCTGGTGGAAACAGTCAAGGGATATGCGGCCCATGAAAAAGGCACGTTCGAGAACATCGCCAAATTTCGTTCCATGGCGATGCAAGCCACTGGGCCGGCGGACAAGGCAGCTGCTGAGAACCAACTCACTGGAGCGTTGAAGAGTTTGTTTGCCGTGGCTGAGAACTATCCCGAGTTGAAAGCGTCGGAGCAGTTTACGCAATTGCAAGGCTCGTTGAGCCAGACGGAAGACACCATCCAGAATGCGCGCCGCTATTACAACGCGGTGGTGCGCGACTTGAATACCAAGATCCAGTCTTTCCCGACCAACATTCTGACGGGCATGTTCGGCTTCCAGGCGCGGCAATTCTTTGAGACAACCGAAGCCGATCGCGAGCCGGTGGCGGTGAAGTTCTAGGGCATGATTCGTCGGAGAGTTGCTTCTGTAGAGACGCCGCTTGCAACACCTTCAAAACGCAGCAAGCTTTGTCTTTACCCGGCGGTTGCGTGCTTCCTGCTTTTTTCTTTACCCCTTTTCGCTCGCAGCTGGCGGGTTACCGATTACAATGACGCGATTTCAGTCGCGGAAGACGGATCGGCGATTGTCCATGAGCGGATCACGTTGTCGTTCGAAGGCGAGTGGCACGGGATTCATCGATTTATTCCTGTCGAATATCCCGGGCCGCGAGGCACAAACTACACGTTATTTCTGAATGTCACCAGCGTAACCGATGGTGACGGCGGCAAGCTGAAATATGAATCCTCTACGTCGAATGACTTCCGCGACCTGAAAATCTACATCCCCGGTGCCGCGGATGCGACCCGCACGGTCGAGATTGACTACACCGTCCGCAACGGCACTCGCTTCTTCGAAGATCATGATGAGTTCTACTGGAACGTGACTGGCAACGATTGGCCGGTGCCGATTGACCATGCGACGGCAGTGGTCAGCTTTCCGAACTCGGCTGCTGGATCGCTTCGGGCGCAAGCTTTCACGGGTGTTTACGGCTCGGCGGAGCGCGGTGCAACTACTGCCGTCGAAGGCTCGGATGTTTTAGTCGAGACCAATAACCCGCTGCCGATGCGCGGCGGGTTGACGGTCGATGTTTACATCCCCAAGGGCATTCTTAAGGAGCCCAGCACGTTCACGCGGTGGCTCTGGTTCCTGGGCAGCAATCCAATTGTCTTTTTGCCCTTTTGGACGCTCGCCGTCATGTTCACGCTGTGGTGGTACAAGGGGCGCGATCCCGATCCAGGCATTTCGGTGGCTCCCATGTACGAGCCGCCGCCGGACATGTCGCCGGCGGAGGCCGGCACGCTGCTTGAGGACGCCGTTCACCCGCGCGACATAACCTGCACATTGGTGGATCTGGCGGTGCGGGGATTCGTCAAAATCGAAGAAGTCGACGACAAGGGTCTGGTGTTTCATCACAAAGATTACGTGTTTCATTTACTTATTCCACAGCGCGAATGGCATGGTCTGGCATCGCACGAAAAAGTCATGCTGGACAACGTATTTGGGAACAGTGATGAGATCCGACTCTCTGCCTTGAAGAACCGCTTTTACACTGCGATCCCGGTCATCAAGCAAGACATCATGGCGCAGTTGCGGCAGAAAGGCATGTACCTTGTCGATCCCGATTCCGCGAACGGGTACAGTTTTGTGGCTATTCTGTTTATTGTTGCGCCTTTCCTGATGCTGCAATACCTCTGGAACATGAGCGTGTTCAGTTCCTTCGGCCTGCTTATCGGTGCTGGGTTGCTGTCCGCGCTTATCTGGTGGTTGTTCGCCCGGCAGATGACGGCGAAGACGGTGAAGGGCGGCCGCACCCGGATTGCGGTTCTAGGATTCCAGGAATTCATGAACCGAGTGGATGCAGACCGGCTGAAGCGCATGCCGCCAGACACGTTCGAAAAGTTTCTGCCGTATGCGATGGCGTTGGGGGTAGAGCATCAGTGGGCGCAGGCGTTTGCGGGTATCGTGACCAACCCGCCGAGTTGGTATGCGGGGCCAGGATACGGGCCGGGCTTCAATGCGATTTACTTTGCCAGCGCGATGCACGGCATGTCCAATGACATGCACCAAGTATTCGTGTCGGCGCCACGTGCTAGTTCAACCGGGTCCGGCTTTGGCGGTGGCGGATTCGGCGGTGGCGGAGGCTTCTCCGGCGGTGGCTTTGGCGGCGGTGGTGGCGGAGCGTTTTAGGGCTGCTGACCCCGCTTCCAGTTCTATTCCATATCGAAGGCCAACCATTCCAATCCGTCGCTACGCTCCACCTGCAAAACCACCGGACCACCTGGTTTGATGTCCCTGAGGCGAGCCCGCAACGAATCTACCGAGTCCACGGAGACGGAATTCACGCTATGGATCACATCTCCGGTTCGCAGGCCGGTCTCGGGGCCGAGCAGGTCGGCAGCGCGGGCCACTACCACCACGCCGGAAGGAATGCGCAAGTCTCCAACCACTGATTTGAGCTGGGAATCGAGGTCAATCGCCAGGATTCCGAGACGCCGAACCAGGCTCTTCTCCGGATCAACCGTGTCCATGAACTTGTCCATGGGATCGCGGTGTTCGGTGACGGGAACTTGCAAGGTCTTTTTCTCGGTTCCACGCAGCACCACTAGTTTCATGACCTCATCAACCGGGTGCAGGTACATGGCAGCGTTCAACGCGGGAAGCGTATCGACCGGCCGCTCGTCCGCGCTCACCACGATGTCGCCGATCTTGAGGCCGGCGGATTCCGCGGACCCGCCAGGAGTGACATCGGAAATAATGACGCCGAAACTCTGAGGAAGGCCCAGACCCTCGGCGAGACTGGGCGTGATGTTCTGCGCCCCAGCCCCGATCTCGACCCGGTGCACGTGCCCGTACTTGCGCAAGCTCTGATAAACGAAACGCACCACTCGCGCAGGAATCGCGAAACCCAAGCCTTCGCTGCCGCCGCCCTGCGACAAAATCAGAGTGTTGAGACCGACCACATACCCATCCATGTCAATCAGGGGGCCACCACTGTTTCCTGGGTTGATAGGTGCATCGGTTTGGATATAGACCATGGGGCGGTCGGGATCTGGCTGCCGGCCGACAGAGCTGACAATTCCCATGGTGACCGAACTCTCCAGACCTTCCGGGCTGCCCATGGCGACGACTAGTTCTCCCTGATGCACCCTGCGCGTGGCGCCCAGTTCGAGTGTAGGCAGGTCTTTCTGATCAATTTTCAATAATGCCAGGTCGGTTTCTTTGTTGACGCCGATGATTTTGGCGTCGAGCGTGTGCTCCCTGCCCACCGCGGTAACGCTCGGCACGTCTGGGGACGGCATGGGCAGGACAACACGAATGCGCCGCGCTCCCTGCACCACATGCGCGTTGGTCATGATGTAACCATCGGAATCCACAATCACGCCGGAGCCGATGGCATGCTGGCGAGCGATCAAAGCAGTCTCGGTGGAATTGTTTTGCTCAAGCGTGCCGTAGCCGGATACCAGAATCTGCACTACCGCGGGCGAAACTCTGGCCACCAGAGTCTGCAATGCGGAATTCATTTGCTGCAGGATGGGCGGGGCTTCCACGGGACGGGTGCCGGCTGCTTTTGCAGCTTCTGTCTGAGGGCTTGATTTCCGCATAGCGGTTGGCGGCGGCGCAGGATTTTGGTTGGCGGCCGACGGCGTTTGCTGAGCCAGACCAAGAACAGCGGAAAATAGAAACGGGGCCATACAAAATGTTCGAGGTCTTACGAGGCGAAGAACCCACATTGAACCCACTCCTTGCGTGAAACTTGTGTCTGGCTGGCGATCTCTGAACTGTAAACCAGTAGTGGCAATTCTGACAGAAACCAGAGCTTAGGCAAAACTCGCAGATCGATTCCCGCTTCTGAAAATGAACTCCCAGACGGGGGAAACCTAGTTGCTACCCGTATCACAGCAGTTACCAGGCTTTCGCGGGAGGTGTCATCCGTGATATAAGGCGAGTTAGGAAGATTCTGGACTCCAGCAGGAGAGATGCCGCATGGAGCTGGCTTTTGCAGGCAAGAACGGCCAGGAACGAGGAGGTCTTGTGTCCGAAGCACGGACGGGAAAACGCTTCCCGCTGGAATTGCCCATCAAGATTCACAAAGCTGAAGAGGGCGGGCAACACAGCGGCGTTACGGGAAACCTAAGCGCGGCGGGAGTCTACATTCGCGCGGATGCTTCTCTGGAAGTTGGCTCCAACGTCGAATTCGAAATCGCCTTGCCGCCGGAAGTTACCGGGGCAAAAGAGAATGTAGTGGTCCAGTGCCGGGGACGCGTGGTGCGCACGGACGAACCCGAGTCTGGCAAGGGCACCGACCCGCGCGGTGTGGCCTGCGTGATCGACTCTTACGATTTCATTCGTCATGGATAACTGCACGCCGCCCGGCCAAATGGCCGGCGCAAGGAAGATTCGAGGACTGACGCGATGCTTAAACTAATACTGGCGGATAACCAGGCAATCTTTCGCGCAGGGATCGCCAAAGTTCTGGCGGTGGAAGACGAGATGCGCATTGTGGCCCAGGCGCAAACCTCGGAACAGATGTTCATGGCGTTGGATAAATTCCGCGCCGCCGTGCTCGTAGTCGCTGGCGGATTCCATGGCGACTTCAATGCGGTGCTGCAAGCCTCCAACAAAGTGAAGACGCGCGTGGTGGTGCTCGCCGACACTGGAGAAAGTGCGCAGCGCTATATGAGCAACGGAGCCCACGGCGTGGTCTATCGCAACGTGACCAGCCCGGCCTTGGTGGACTGCGTGCGGAAGGTGGCACGTGGCGAAACCTGGATACAGGACATTGCCGTTCCGAGTGAGTTGACCGAGAACGACATGGTCGGTCTGCGAGTGCGCGACCGGCTGACGGCCAAGGAACTGCGCATCGTGGCGCTCATCGTGCAGGGATATAAGAACAAAGAGATCGCGTCACAACTCGGAACCACTGAACAGGTCATCAAGAACTACCTGCGCAATGTGTATGACAAGATCGGAGTCTCTGACCGGCTGGAGCTGGCACTGTTTACCATTCACCACCGCATCCTGAACGAGGCAGCAGCAGCGACTGCTTCGGCCGCACCGCAGCCGGCAGGGCAAGCGATGCCGTCGTAGGATTTGCAGATTTTATGGGAAAGGCCGCCGGTTGGCGGCCTTTTGATTTTAGAGAAGCGACAGGCGAGGACGCCCGTCCTCCATAGCAATAATTTCTAGATATTCTTCTCGCCAATCGATTTGCCCTGCGTAAACAGGTACAAATAGTCGGGCCCGCCAGCCTTCGAATCCGTTCCTGACATGTTGAAACCGCCGAAGGGATGCGCTCCCACCATCGCGCCTGTGCATTTGCGATTAATGTACAGATTGCCGACGTGGAACTCGCGTTTGGCGCGCTCGATTTTCTCTTTCGACTTGGTATACACCGCGCCGGTGAGGCCGAATTCGGTATCGTTGGCGATCTCCAGCGCGTGGTCGTAGTTCTTCGACTTGATCACTGCCAGCACCGGACCAAAGATTTCTTCCTGCTCAAGCTTCGATTTGGGTTTGATATCGGCAATGACTGTTGGCTGAACGAAGTAACCATCGCCCGCTAGGCGTTCGCCGCCGGTGATGAGACGTCCATCTTTCTTGCCGTATTCGATGTAATCGAGGATTGTCTTCATCGATCCTTCGTTGATCACTGCGCCCATGTTCGGATTCTCTGTGGGATCGCCGACTGTGATTTGTTCTACGCGGGCTTTCAAAGCATCGAGGAATTTGTCGTAGATGCGTTCGTCGATGATCGCCCGCGAACAGGCCGAGCACTTCTGGCCCTGGAAGCCGAATGCGGCTTGAGCCACGCCTTCGACCGCGGCATCGAAGTCGCCGTCCGCGTCAACGATGATGGCGTCCTTGCCACCCATCTCGAGGATGGTGCGCTTGATCCAGACCTGACCGGGGACAACATCTGCGGCACGCTTGTTGATATCGATGCCAACCTCGCGCGACCCAGTGAAAGCGATGTAGCGAGTCTTGGGATGCGCCACCACTGCATTGCCGAAAGTAGCGCCTGAACCAGGGCAGAAGTTCACCACGCCCTCGGGGACGCCGGCTTCTTCCAGCAATTCAATGAACTTGGCTGCGATAGTAGGCGAATCGCTCGACGGCTTCAGGATAACCGTGTTTCCGGAAACCACGGAGGCAACCGTCATCCCGGCCATGATTGCGCAGGGGAAGTTCCAGGGCGGAATGACTGCTCCCACTCCCAACGGAATATAGTGCAGCGAGTCACGTTCGCCAGGGAGTTGGATGTCAGTCTTGACTTTGGAGAGGCGCAGCGCTTCTCGGGCGTAGTACTCACAGAAATCGATGGTCTCGGCGATGTCGGCGTCGGCCTCGGCCCAGTTCTTGCTGACCTCAAACACCAGCCAGGCGCCGAACTCGAACTTGCGCTCCCGCAGCATGTCGGCAACACGGAAGAGCAAACTAGCGCGCTCCTCAACGGAGGTATTTTTCCATTGAGCAAAGGCTTGGAGCGCGGCCTGCATGGCGGGTTCAACGTGATCCTTGCCTGCTTTTTGGTGGATTCCGACCACTTGCGAGGGCTTGGCCGGATTCAGCGACTTGATCTTGTCGGAAGTCTTGATACGCTTGCCGCCGATGATCAGGTCATACTCACGCCCTAACTGGCCGCGAACTTTCTCGATAGCGGCACGCATTTTGCGGGCATTGTCTTCTTTGCTGAAATCGGTGAGCGGTTCGCCAGCGAACGGGCTCTCATGCAGACGAATTTTGGGTTGGACGGGAGCTTCCAGGGTTGCCATAAGTGAACCTCAGAGATATGGATGCTTTGGAACTGGGCTAAGAACCTTAAATTGTAGCACCGGGACCGCCCGCACCTGAGGCCGAATGATGAACTCAAAAACCTTAAATCGCAGAAGTCGCGGAGAACAGAGGCGGAGTACGCTGAGAAATGCATCGCGCTTTATGAACTAATCCACCACCTGCGAACCGCGATAATAGACCAAATGGCTTCAACCAGGCCAAATGGCCAAGCCCCCTGCAGGAACCCATAAATTGATCCCAGTACGCAGGAAGCGGCGAACCCCAGCACGAACCATCGGCTGCGCTTCTCGAATGCGTAGCACACGACCATCGCCGTTACCGCGAAAAGTCCGAATGCAGTAAGGCCGTTCATGTTGTTTGTCCTCTGCTCTGTCTTGTATAGAGTCTGAATCCTTACGGAACTTTGACCGACTCGCGCTTATTCGGTGTTCCGAAACTCATGGCTGCTGTGCGTTCCAGTTTGTCCCAGGCGAAGCGCTGGCCTTCGATAGCGCGCTTGAGGGTCTTGAGCAAGACTACGGAGAACAATTGCCGATAAGCGAACCTTTGCAGCCAAACCTGGCTCAGCAGCCAGGTATCCTCTTTGGCCTCCGGTTGGCGGCGCTCCAGGGCAAACGCGAGGGCCGAGGTCAAAAAGTCGATGATCAGGAACGCAGCAAAGAATAAGACGAGCCGCTGGAAGCTGGCAGGATCCGTGGAATCGGGATGGAAATGTTTCTGGATGAAGTACCAGATGGCGCCAACCACGAACATCAGATCAATAAAGGGCGAGACCAAGGGCAGAAGGATCTGGAAAACGACAATGTTGGGCAACGCTACCCAGCCCAGCACGCCTTTGCGAGCGAACGCAGCGCGATGCTTCCAGACTGATTGCAAAATGCCGAATGACCAGCGAAAGCGCTGGCGCATTAGGCCATTGGCGTTGAGCGGGGCCTCGGTGTAGGCGAGCGCCAGATCCTCATATTCCACGCGGTAGCCGCGACGCAGCAGGTCCATGGTGAGATCGGCATCTTCCGCCACGGTGTCGGTGTGGTAGCCACCGGCTTCGCGCACCGCGGAAGTTCGCCAGGCTCCTATGGCTCCAGGAACGACGCTCACCGCGCCGAGAACATTCAACGCCCGCCGTTCAAAATTCTGGCTGGTGATGTACTCGAGGGCCTGCCAGCGAGTCCACAGGTTCACACGGTTTCCGACCTTGGCGTTGCCCGCGACTGCTGCGACCTTCGGATTTGCGAAGTGCGGTACCAGCCGCGAGATCGCGTTAGGAGCGATCACGGTGTCGGCGTCGATGCCGACGAAAATCTCTTCGTCGCGCAAGTGCTCCAGTCCGAAGTTGAGCGCTTCGGCCTTGCCGGAGTTCGGCATGGTCAGGATGAGCACACGCCCCGAGGCTTCTTCACGCTCGAAAGCGGTACGGGCGATCTCCAGCGTCCGGTCGCGAGATCCATCGTCGATCACGATCACACGGAGATTCGGATAATTCGAGGACAAGGCGGCCCGCACCGTTCTCTCAATGACTTTTTCCTCATTGTAGGCAGGGATCAGCACGGCCACTGTGGGTGTGCCGAACCCGGCTACCGAACGGCGCGAAGTGCGCAATCGATCGAAGATGGCAAATACGCCGATGAACAGAAAGCGCCCGGTCATCAACAGATCACCCACGAAGAAAATCCAGACAATACCGTCGCTACCGAAATCCCACAAGCCAAAGGCCAGCCCGTCCAGACGCGCAGCCCAGCGTTCATTGGTGGGAACCGGTGGCATGACTTCGGCTTTCGTCTTCCCAAGAAGCGTGTAGAGAGGAACAATTTCTAATCCTTTGGCGCGAATGCCCTCAATGATTCTTGGCAAAGCGGCAGCGGTCTGGCTGCGATCTCCTCCCCCATCGTGCAACAAGATAATACTTCCGCAGAAGCGGTCATTCGGAGCACAGGGAGGCAAGTGCTCGATCACGCGGTCTGCGATCTCGTTGGTGCCCGGCCGGAGCCAGTCGTTGGGATCAATCTTATCGCCCACGATGATGTATCCCATATCCTGCGCGATCTTCAACGGCCGTACCTGGTCGGTGGTGTCAGGCTCTTGATCAATGGAGTAGGGAGGACGAAAGAGGATGGTGTGTATGCCGATGCGGCTCGCAAACAATTGCTCGGTAAGATTGATTTCCAATTCGTTAAAGCGGCGGGAAATGTTGCTGACATCGGGATGCGTGAAAGTGTGATTGCCGATTTCATGCCCTTCGCGATAAATGCGGGAGGCGATGGAGCCGAAGCGGTCGGTTTGCAGGCCAATCAGAAAAAACGTCGCAGGTGCGCCCTCGCGCTTGAGCACGTCGAGAATCCTCGGTGTCCAGTCCGGGTCGGGACCATCGTCGAAGGTAATCGCGACCTGGTGTGGGTTGTAGCCGTAGCGGGCCACGCGGTAAGGCTGGGGCAAGGGGTCGAACTCCTCGTCGGTGATAAGGCCCGACGCGGGATCCACGGTAAGGGTACGTTTGCCGTCGGAGGGTTCGGCTTCAATGCGGAAAATTTCGCCGATGCCCTCCATGTCCACGTCATCGCCGGGAGGGACATCTTTCAACTTGTCCACGGAATCCGCCTCACCGGGTACGTCCCAAATCTTCCAGAGGGAGCGGTCTTCAGAACCCAGGCGCCAGAGAGCAAAGGTCTGTATGCCGAGCGCCTGCGCCGCCCGCATTTCGTTCAACGAAGTGACGGCATCGAGAAACCAGACGTCATGGCGGATGTTGTGTTCATCCATGTATCCGACATGGGGATTCATGCTGTCCCCGTCGAAATCCACGTCTTCTTCGGAGTCTCGCGCTGTCAACCAGGCGTCTTGCACCGAGGAGTTGGTGTCTTTCATGCCATCGGGCAATTTGCCGTGACGGTCGCGTTGAGGCCAGTCATAACCGTAGTTGCCAATGGCACAGATGAACTTGTCAGATGGAATTGTCTGCTTGGCAACTTGCAGGTTCTTGACGAACCAGTCCTGAGACGCGACTGGACCAGACAAACCGCCGGGATAGTGCTCGTCGTAGTCCATCACGACGATGCCGTCCGCGGCCGCGGCGATGGCTGGGTAATTGAAGTCCTGGTTATGCGGCTGCACGCTTACATACAGCTTCAAGCCTTTGGCGTGGAGCGCACCGGAGAGTTCACCGAGCAGAGCGTTGTAGCCGGACTGACCATTCTTAGGAAATTCTTCGAAGTCGACCATCAGGCCGCGGTACTTGTCGGTGGCAAGAAACGCCATGATCTGCTGCCGAAAATGCGCGCGCGCGTCGGGATCATTGAGAAAAGCGCTGACATCAACCCAGTTTGTCCCGTCGGAATTGTTCACCATAGGGAACACTTCCATCCCCGTGTCCTCAGTCTTGAGGAAGGGCATCACCTTGTAGTCGACGGGGCGAACTGTGGAACCATCCACGACCGGGAAAAACTTACCGTTGTCTTCGTCGATCGCTTGTACTCGCCCATCGGGAGTGAGCACATGAAGCCATTCCGGGTAGAGCACGTCAATCTGGTGCGCGTATTCGCGCAGTGAAGAATAACTGGCAGCATCCCAAGCCACATAAAAGGCGGCGCGGACGCCTTCCTGCGAGTCGAGTTTGAAGGGTGTGTTCTTATTCTTACTGTGTCCGCGCTTGGTGGCAGCCAGCTTGCGGTGCTCCCGGGCCTTCTTGTTTTCCGCCTCGCGCAGCGCGTGATACGGCTTGGCTTCAGTTTTCCACAAAAGCTTGGGTAACGCCTCACCGTGCAAGGCATTGTAGATAAAGAAAATCACCAATAGCATGAAGCAAACAGCAAACGCGTCAAAGGCGCGCCGCAAACGCTTCCAGCGGGCTTTCCTGGGATCATAAAAGACTGGTTGGGGCATGAGTTCGAGTTGAATACATCCTAAGCCGCATGGAAAGCGGGGTCAAACCGAAAGGCGTGGCCCAGCCCAATCCCCAGGTACAAATGAAGTGACACTTGGTCACGAAAATTCGATGAGCGGAGAAGCGCAAACTGTCAAATCTATCGCTGTCGCCGTTCTTTATCTGTATCTGTCTGCCGGCGACGGTTGGTTTTCAAGCACGCGGGACGACGCGCCGAAGTCAGGATAGTCAGTTTAATAGCAGCTGAGAAGATCCCGCCAAAGGCAGCATTGTTCCGGGGACTATAATGGCTGGCAAGAATGGGGATTTCCTCCGGCACTAGAGTCGGGCCGTACGAAATCGTCTCCCCCCTGGGTGCGGGCGGCATGGGTGAAGTGTACCGCGCCCGAGACTCGCGTTTGGGCCGCGAAGTCGCCATTAAACTCCTGCCCAGTTCCTTCTCCCAAGATGCCGACCGTCTACGACGGTTTGAGCAGGAAGCGCAGGCTGCGAGCGCGCTCAATCATCCAAATATTCTTGCGGTTTACGACGTCGGCACACATGACGGCGCTCCTTACCTGGTGATGGAGCTCCTGGAGGGCGCCACTCTTCGCGACCGTTTGAGCAGCGGTGCTCTGCCTCCGCGCAAGGCAGTGGAGTTTGCGGTTCAGATTGCACAAGGCCTGGCGGCTGCCCACGACAAAGGAATTGTCCATCGTGACCTAAAACCGGAAAACATCTACGCCTGCCGCGACGGGCGCATCAAGATTCTGGATTTTGGCCTGGCGAAGCTAATCGCACCTGAACCCGGCGATGCCACCGTCACCGGCCTTGACAATCAGACCGAAGCGGGCGTGGTGATGGGCACAGCCGGCTACATGTCGCCGGAACAGGTGCGTGGCGAAAAGGCCGACCAGCGGTCTGACATTTTCAGCTTTGGCGCCGTACTGTACGAAATGCTCTCTGGTGAGCGCGCCTTTGGAGGGCGAAGCCTAGCTGATCGAGCGAGCGCGATTCTGAAGGAAGATCCTCCCGATTTGTTGGCGTCGGGAAGAAATGTTCCGGCGGCGCTGGAGCGCATTGTGCACCACTGCCTGGAAAAAGATGCAGAACGGCGCTTTCAGTCGGCACGCGACTTGGCTTTTCATCTTGAATCCTCTTCCTCGATTTCGGAGTCCGGAGCTGCGGCAGCACTAGCCTCGTCGAGGACGGGGACTGCAGGTACTTTGCGCTGGCTGATCGTGTTTCTTGTTCTGGTTGGGGCCGCGGCTGGGGCATGGTGGTTCCGGGGAAGGGCGCAATCAGGTCCTGGGGCTGTTAAGTTCTTGCGACTTACTGATTACGTGGGGATGGAGGAGAGTCCGGCATTTTCGCCGGACGGCAAAGCGGTGGCCTTTGTATGCGATTCGACTGAGACGCGACAGATATGGATTCGCCTGCTGGCGGGTGGGCCTCCGCTCCAGGTCACCAATAGCCCGGGCGCGCATCTGGAGCCCAGGTGGTCGCAAGATTCGGCTGCCATCATCTACTTCACACCGCCCACTGGAGGCAGCACGCAAGGTGCTCTGTGGGAAGTCTCGGCGCTCGGCGGCGCTCCCCGCCAGTTGGTTTCCAGCATGAGCGGCGGGGACGTAAGCCATGACGGCAAGAGGCTGACATTCTTCCGCCTTAACGGAAGACAAATAGAATTGGTAGTGGCGGATCGTGACGGCTCCAACCCGCGAGTGCTAACACAAGCGGCACCCACTTTCAGCTATCGTCAGCCACGCTGGTCGCCGGATGACAACAGCATCGCCTACCTGCACAGCCAGGAAAATTGGTCCGACGATGTCTACGTCGTTTCCTCGACCGGCGGTGCTCCTCGGAGGCTCACCAGCGAGGTAACACTCATGAGTGGGCTGGCATGGTCGCCGGACGGCTCTCATCTGATTTACAGCACTTCGCGCGGAAGCACGTTGCTCTACCTGCCGACACTGCACCTGTGGCAAATCTCAAAATCCGGTGGCAAACCCCAACAGCTCACGTTTGGCGAAGCTGGCGACGAGAGCCCAGACGTGGATCGCGACGGCCGTGTCGTGGTCAGCCGCAAACGCATGCAGTTTGACATCTGGAAGTTTCCCGTGAGCGGAGAGCCGGCGGAGAATGTGCGCGGAGCCGTACGCATTACACATCAGACCGGACAAGTTCACACTCCCAGCCTGGACCCAAGCGACCACGAGCTCGTGTATCTCTCCGACAGCGGCGGCCATGCCAATCTTTGGGTGCTGCCTTTGGGCGGCGGTGAGCCGCGTCAGATCACCTTCGAGAAAGACCCAAATGTGGTTGTGGGAGTGCCGATCTGGTCTCCTGATGGAAGTCTGATTACTTTTGCCAGCGCGCGGCTGTCGGCCGAGGTGCGCGGAGTGAGCTATTGGGTGGTTCATCCCGACGGGAGTGGGCTCCGTTTCCTTGTCGACTTGGGTACTTGGGCAACCTGGTCAGGCGACAGCAAGTGGTTGTACTATTCCGAGTCCTCGCCGGTTCAGCCTACTGGCAGCTTTCGCCTCATGAAAATGCCGGTTGGCGGCGGCACGCCGGTGGTGGTTCGGACTGACAATGCCCGCGGACCAGCGGTGGCACCCGACGGTTCGGCGTTGTATTACGTGGTCCCGCTGCAGAACTTGAATGGCTCCATGGACTATGAACTGCGCGTCGCCCGACCCGAGAACGGACCCTCCACTTTGCTAGCGCGCATCTCCGGAGAGCGGGCACCGCTGTGGCAGGGCCTGCATCCGGTAATTTCAAAAGACGGGAAATGGCTGGTCATGCCTCTCGATGACAACATGGGAAGCAACATTTGGGTTGCATCAACCGCGGATGGAAAACTAAGGCGGATCACGGATTTCGGTCAAAGACGGACGTTTATCGCGAGGCGAATCTCTTGGTCATCGGACGGCAAATGGGTGTTTGCTGCCGTCGGCGAGGGGGATGCCGATATTGTTCAAATGGACGGGCTTCTGAACTAATGCAATCCGGCGCATCTTGATCCACTCGACAATTCCGGGTGGTCTTGACGGGAAACGGCCTGCACCCGCTTCATCAGCATCTCCCACACGGCCTTGTAAATCTGCTCGACGGCTGGCCGACGGTAATCCCATCGTTTGTCGGCATCGGGGGGAATGACTGCCATGGTCGCATTGGCCTCGAAGAGCAGGATCTCTCGCTTATCGTTTAGCCCGAAATCGATTCCTGCATAATCAAGACCGAGGGTCTTCTGTATTTCTACCAGAGCCGCCGTCGCGCACGGCCCGAGCACATGGGTCATGTTTTGCAAGAACTCGGCGTCTTCGGCGCGGTGATCTGGATGGTCTGCCATATCGGCGGTGAAGTAGTGGACTTTCCAATGGCTCGAGATCGCGGCATGCAATGGATAGAGCCGTCCATCGATCATCATGACCCGGTACTTGCGCGTCTTTCCGTCTGGCGCACGGCCATCGAGATATTGGATCACGGTCAGCTCGGCGCCCGGAAGTTGCGCTACTGCGGCGGGAAGCTCATCGAGAGTTTCTACTCGCAGAAAGTGATCTCCTCCGTGATAGCCCGGGGTTCGCAGCAAAAGAGGAAACTCAAAGCCGAGGCGGGACAATGTGGTTCGGGAACCAGGTGTAGCGAATAACTTCCGCGACAAGGTGATGGTCTTGGGAGTAATGACCCCGCAAACTCCGGAAAGACGCCTGGCGATTTCGCAACGGCCAGTAGCGAGCACCGCTGCCGGTGCATTAATGACCGGCGCTGCCGTACGCGCCAGTAGGGACCGCGCGTTAACTAGCGCCGTGGCAGCCAAATCGGCATCGCCGATGGAGTTAATCACGAGCTGATGCGGAGGAAGGGTTGTCCTGGAGTCGTAGAAGTCCGTGACTACGAGATACTTCTGGAAAACGCTGTCGAGTAGGAAGCTCGTAATTCGTGAAATGCATCGGGTGGTCGAAATGAGTTCCAACACCGTTATCGGCGATCGTTCGCCGCGATAGGATACCGGGATCACGCATCGGCCTTGAAAGGCGGCGCGTCGATGCCAGGCTGCCTGTTCGAGCCTCCCCAGCTTCGTGAATACCAGCAACAAGCCGGAATGCGCTTGCCGGCAGTTGGGATCGAACTTGAGGGCCATCTCGCAGTGCTCACGAGCTTTCTCCAGCTCGCCCTCCTCAATAAGAAGGCTGGCAAGGTTCACACGACTCATGGGATCGTTCGGAAATTTCGCAACCGCTTCTGAGAACAGTCTTTGCGCCTCCACCTTATGCCCGATAGCGGTCAGAAGATTCCCGAGCTGGTTTAGTGCCCCTAAATGAGCCGGAGCAAGGTCGAGCAACTCGACGTAGGTGTTCTGGGCTTCTAGGTTTCGGCCCATTCTCTCCAAGATGTTGCCTCGCTGAAAGAGACGAGCGACTGAGCCAGATTGCGATGCCAGCTGTTCTTCTAATCTGTTCAAGCCCGTTTCTGGGTGCTGCGGATAGGGCATTCGATGGCCTGAGACATTCTTAATCTCCGAGCGGGGACAATTGAGATCCTGCCCTTCTTTCAGCAATCGGGTGGCCGAAAAACATCCAAGAACTAAAAGTCAAAAGGCAAGAGCCCGAATGCCGGAAGCTGCTATATTGCTGTGTGCGCGAACTGGTGCGCCAACACTTCCGCTTCTTTCTCGCCGCGACGCTCGCTGCTATTGTGCTTCGTGTGTTTTTCGTCCTTCGCTTTCCCGCAGTGGTTTCCGATTCTCTGGTTTATGGAGATATTGCCAAGAACTGGTTGCAACAGGGAATTTTCGGAATCAGTGGAATTGGTGACGTTACCCCTACCTACATCCGCCTTCCTGGATACCCCGCATTTCTTGCTTTGATCTTCACTATCTTCGGTATGGAGCATTACCGGGCTGCGCTGATGGTGCAGATCTTCGTGGATATTGGCACCTGCTTTCTGATCGCTGACATCACTCGCCGAGTGGTGTCGACCCGCGCCGCGAAGGCTGCTTTCTTGCTGGTGGCGCTCTGTCCCTTTCTTGCCAGCTATGCAGCGGCGGCGCTGACGGAAACCTGGGAGATTTTCTTCACGGTCCTGGCATTGGATCTCGCCCTGGCAGGGCTCACCAACATCAGGCCGACCAGGCTGTGGCTGGAATGTGGCCTCGCGATCGGAGCGGCCATCTTGTTGCGTCCGGATGGGGGGCTGCTACTGGCGGCGATTGAGCTCTATCTGTTGATCGTGTTGTTCGTGCGGTCGAGACAGTCTGTGGAGCTACCTTCTTCGACCATCATCAAAGCAGGTGCGATCGTCGCCGTAGCTGCGCTCACCCCTCTTATCCCGTGGATCGTACGCAATCTGAGTACATTTCATGAGTTTCAACCGCTCGCTCCCCGCTACGCGAACCAGCGGGAAGATTTTGTCCCCAGAGGATTCAACCGTTGGGTGAAGACATGGATGGCTAACTACGCTTCAGTGGAAGAAATCTATTGGGCGGTTCCGGGTAGTCCCGTCGATGTTGACAATCTCCCGGCACGCGCTTTCGATTCTGATGATCAACTCGATCAGACCCAGCAACTATTCGGCGACTACAATAAAGTGTTGCAGGTTACGCCCGACCTTGATGCCCGATTCGCGGCGCTTGCCGCGCAGCGCATTCATCAGTCCCGTTGGCGTTATTATGTCTGGTTGCCAACGTTACGAGTTGCCGACATGTGGCTGCGGCCACGGACGGAAACCTTACCATGCAATACGCGCTGGTGGGAGTTTGACGAACAGCCAAAGTGGCTGGCTGTCGGCATCGTGATGGGGATTCTCAATCTTGCCTACATCGTTGCCGCTTTGCTCGGCCTGGTGCGCGGCTGCTTTGTACCCGCGTCGGGATTGCTCCTCGCGTTTGTGGTTCTTCGATCGGTATTCCTGGCCACGCTGGAGAATCCCGAACCGCGCTACACCATGGAATGTTATCCGGTAGTGATTGTTCTGGCAGCCGCCTTGTTCCAGAAATCAAGGAGCGAGATCTTACAGAAGTGACATTACCCGAGCGGCGAGTCGGTCATGCGGAAACGGGTGCGCACGTGCTCGGACAACAAGGCAATCGCAGCGCGGTTGGTCACAGGATCGGATTGGGTGAGATATTTCATGGCTTCGACCAGCAGACGCTGACCGTCCACGTAGCGAGGATCGGAAGTTCGCTCCCGTCTTCTGCTGGGTCCCAACTTGGGGGGCGGACCCGGGATGGTGAAAACTTTTGCCATTAAAGTAAAACGTCTCGCGGTTTCTTTCTTCTCTTTGCCTTGGGTCTTGATTGCAGTATAACGCCCGATGTCGACTTTTTCAGCCCTTATCTTTTGCCATGCGAGCATCGTCATAAACAGGCTTAACCCTTGGGGGACAAGAACTTAGTCTTGCCCGTGGTTTTCAGCTTGAAAACGCTATCCGGAATCTTTTCGTGCAGCCGGATGTCTGCATAGGTGGCCAGACGATAATCGCCACCGGGCGCGAACAACTGTTGGCGCAGTGACACACCCCGTGCCGAATCGATCCACAACCAGATGTGATCGAAGGTGTTGCGCACTTTTTCAGCTTTAGGCACGAGCGTGAGCTTGGCAGTTTCGATGCCGTCGACTTTCTCGGTTCCACCGTAGGTCACATCAAAAGACTTCAGCATATCCTGGCCGCTGCCTCCAAATCCCAGCACCAGAAAACTTTCAAAAGCGGCGCGATCTTTTCCGGTATCGTATTCGGTCACTTGATCAATTTTGGTTTCGTAGACCCGCACCTTGCTGTCAGTGAAGAGCACATACTTGGGTGGCTCAGGTTGCCGGATGTCAGCTGCCATTTCTACCTGCTTGCCGGAACGTCGAAAGTACACCGTTCCCTTTTGAATGTCGGTGTCATCAACGATCTTGGTGTACTGGGTCCAAACGAAATTCGCCTGCGTGGTATCGAAGTTTGCGGCGGTGTGGTCCAGTTGTTGAAGAACCTGCTGCAGCGGAGTTTGCTGCGCCCACGCGGCGCAAGCCCAAAAAATGAACAGCAGGCAGAGCATGACCGGCGCATGAGGACTGCGAGAGCCGTTTTGCCTAGCGCTGTACCCAGACTCTGTAGGACAAAACCTGCCCCGAAGGATCACGGACGACCTCATATTTGGAGATGCTGACCTCGCCGGAAACCGGCTCGATGATGCTTAGCAGTTCGGCACGAATAGCGTCGTCGTCTTTGCCCTGAATCCCGGCGGCGGCAATCTGGTAGATGAATCCGTTCTGTCCGTCGGGAGTGACCAGCACTCCCGCGGCCCGCGGATTGTGTTCCACCGGCTTATCCTTGAAGTTGATTAGACGGGGCGAGAAAAAGACAAAAAGCAGGATGAGTGTGACCATTACATCGTATTGAACGGTGCCTCGTTCGTGCGACCAGAGGATATAGCTGCGAATTGTGCTCCAGATTCCTTGCACCGGCGGCGCGGGTGTTGCCAATATGGTCGTATTCAATTCAGCCCCGTCCAAGTTTATGTTCTTCTCCCAACCATTAGCAATGAGATAACGGTTACGCGACGCAAGTTGCTTTTATTGCCTAAAACTTCTTCGGCAACAGCCGGTCTGTTTTCATGTACGGACGCAATGCCTCTGGAATCAATACTGTACCATCGGCCTGCTGATAGTTCTCGAGGATCGCCAGCCAGGTGCGTCCGATGGCCAGGGCACTGCCGTTGAGAGTGTGAACGAACTCGCTCTTGTTCTTGCCCTCGGGCCGGAAGCGGATGTTAGCCCGGCGCGCCTGAAAAGCCTCGAAGTTCGAGCAGGAAGAAATTTCCCGGAATAGCTGCTGTCCCGGCAACCACACTTCAAGGTCGTAGGTCTTCGCCGAGGACGCTCCCATGTCGCCGGTCGAAAGCAGAACTTTGCGATAGTGTAAGCCTAACTTCCGCAAAACTTCTTCTGCATTCGCGGTCAACTTTTCTAATTCCTCGTAGGAGGTCTCGGGCTTGGAAAACTTTACCAGCTCCACTTTCTGAAATTGATGTTGCCGGATGATGCCGCGAACGTCCTTGCCGTAGGAACCAGCCTCACTGCGAAAGCAGGGGGTGTAGGCAGTTAGGGAAATCGGAAGTCGCGATACATCCAGGGTTTCGTTGCGGTAGAGATTGGTGAGGGGGACTTCGGCGGTGGGAATCAGCCAGAGGTCGGTGTCACCGTGCGGGACGCGGAACTGATCGGCGGCGAACTTGGGCAGCTGTCCGGTTCCGTAGAGCGAGTCTGAGTTTACGAGATACGGCGGCAGCACCTCGGTGTAGCCGTGCTGACCGGTGTGCAGGTCGAGCATAAAGTTGGCGAGCGCGCGTTCCAGGCGTGCGCCGAGGTCCCAGTAGACGGCAAAGCGCGCTCCGGTCAGCTTAACCGCGCGCTCCAGATCGAGTACTCCGAGCTGCTCTCCCAATTCCCAATGCGGTTTGGGAACAAAGCCGAATTTTGGAGGCATGCCCCAGCGACTGACTTCCACATTGTCATCAGCGCTTCTGCCAACTGGAACGCTGAGGTGCGGCATATTCGGGAGAGAGGTTAGGATTTCTCGCAGCCGAGCGTCGTATTCTTCCGCGGCCTTCTCGAGTCCCTGAATTTCTTCGCGCAAATCCTTGGTCTCGGTGATCAGGGCGGAGGCGTCCTGGCCGCTCTTTTTCAACTTCGCAATCTCTTCAGTCTTCTGATTGCGGTGAGCTTTGATGGTCTCCGCGCTGGTGATGGCCTGCCGGCGCTGGGCGTCGACTTGATGGAAATCCTTCAGCATGATGGCAGGATCCAAACCGCGAGCGCGCAGTTTCTCCTCGACCAAGGGCAGGTTTCCGCGAACAAAATTCAGATCAAGCATGGGAACAAGTACTTTATCGGAAAAGTGGGCGGAAATGCACGCGGTGCAGGGGCGGCTTCGGGCTTCTTTGCGCTCTGAGCGGATTCTTCGCGTGCTTTGCGGTCAAGAGCTTTTACCGCTAAGGGCGCAAAGTTTTCGCAAAGACGCTAAGAAAGGCCGAACTGACAGTAAACTCAGTAAACTCCGCTATTTGATATTTACGGTCAGCAACTGCGCTCCCGACACCACGTAGTCGAGAGCCGGAGTGGCGGCTTCATTGACCGACGACTCGTTCGAAACCACCATGTCCTGAGTTCCACGCATGCCTTCCATCACGTTCATGATGGAGAGCGGCAGCGACGGCATTACCTTATCCGCAATCATGGCTTGGGGATCGGCCTCGAGCAGGGAGACGTAAACCCGGTTGTTCACATGTTCTTTGTTCAGGTAGGAGATGGTCGATGCCAGGTCCAGCTTGCGCATGAATGTGGGTGCGCCAGTGCGAAAGCGGTCGAGGGTATCGCCGTCACTGACTAGAATGCGCAGCGGGCCCTTGGAAGTTGAGGGCGGTATGCGGACGTGAATCTGCTGCACGACACTCTCGCCCCGGTAAGGGCGCAGCATAGCTTCGATGACGATGTCGTCTCCCGGTCGCGCTTCGGTGACGTCGGTGCGGGCGTTGTCCAGGCGGGCCCAACGGCGGTCGTGAACCATATCGAAATCAAGCTGCACGCCCCGCACGGCAGGCACGCTGTAAGGATTATCGTAGATGCGGCTGAACCGCTCACCCAGTGACATTGCCGCTAGCATCGCGCCAGGCTGTCCGCCGTCAATCGAGGCAAACATGTCCTGCATCGCGACCTCGGGATAGCCATCCACCTTAATATTTCCGCTCATACGGTAAGTAGTTTCTTCTCCGTATTCGTTCACCCCATGCAGAGCGTTGAACACTGTAGCCATCATGGCCACCGGACTCAAGCGCGCGTTGTTCAGGACTTCGTAGTGAAATTGCTTGGTTGCGGAGCCGCCGTGAATGGTCAGAGTGACCGGAATCATGTCCGCCGTCTTGCCAAACTCACCTAGAATTCCGTTATGGCGATCCTGTACAAATGCGCCGATGGTCTCGGTGGCGTTGATGATCTTGAACGCGTTCAACGGCGAAGGCAGCGTAGCCAGAACCTGGGCCTTGGTCATCGGCAAGTCAACCATGCCGAATTGCATGAGCGGATGACCACAAGCCAGCAGATGCTCGGCATCCATGTAGGTGACGGTGCAGGTAGCGGCAATGTCCATGTCGCCGCGCACCAGGATGGCGCTGACCGCGGACCCTGGCTCGATGGCCTCCGGCTGCTTCGCATCACTGACCGAGCCCGCGCCCATCACCGGGACAATGCCCGCCGAGGCGAACTGGGAAGCGAAACGCTGGACCGCATCTTCCGAGAATCCATCGAAGACTAATGGGGTTTCAATCGGCTTGAGGTAATTGGCAAAATCCTGCATGGACTCGGCGTTAGAGCTGGGGCTGGAAACTTTGCGAGCAGGAAGCGCGGCAATTTTGCTATCCACAGGAACCGCAGTAGGGGTCCGATCCAAGGCGCTGATCTCAAGCATCTCCGCGATGGGAGTCACGCCGGCAATCGGCTCCTTGGAAAATTCTCCGATGCGGAAGGCCACGGCCCCTGCCAGTTTGCCGTCGAAATAAACCGGACTGCCGCTCATGCCCGCCACCACACCGTTGTATTCTGCCTTGGCGCCACCCAATCGCACCAGGATGACGTCACCTTTGGGCCCGTTGGCATTCTTCAGAATGCCGAGAACTTCGACTTCCATGGCCTCAGGTTTGGTCCCCTGAAAAACTGTATAGGAGACTCCGTGCATTCCGGCATGAATCTGATTGACCGGAAGTGTCTCCACGGGCTTGCTGATTTGGGCACTGGATGAGGGCAGAAGGAGACAAAATACTGACACGGAGAGAACTACAAATCTCATGACAAATTTCCCTGGAGGGCGTTAACCGGCCCCGTAATCAAATGCTTGTACTTCGCGCGTTTTGTAAAGTTTGCCGGATGGGAGAGGGATTTGGCGCCGGGCAAAACATCCCTATCGCGAAGCTCTGCGTCTATACTAGCATAGGATTTTCAGAGGATTTGAATGTTTTCCAGCCGTTTTGCATCGTTGGTTCAGGCTCTCCGGAGCGTGGTTCCCTACGGATTATGGGCAGTCTTTTTGTTGGGAACTGTAGCCGCGTCAGGGCTTTGGACGCGGGCGCAGGATCAGTCGGGTCCAAGCAATGGGCAGCAGACCCAGGCCCCGCCCGAGTCGGGCGGCCCGCAAGGCGATGTCGGCCCGTATGCGATCCCTAAGAAGAAAGAAGAACCGCCGCCTCCGCCGCCTACCAAGCCCAAGAAGATCGAGGGGATGGGTGACTACTCAATCCAGGTCAGCGTGCCCCTGGTGGATGTGCCGGTCTCGATTACCACCAAGGATGGCCAGTTTATTTCCAGCCTTAAGAAAGAGAATTTCAAGATTTACGAAGACGGAGTGCAGCAGACCATCAGTAACTTCAGCATATCGGACGCGCCGATTACGGCGGTGTTGCTGGTGGAGTTTGCGAACCTGGGCTACGTTGGTTCTGGCATTACTCTCCAGACTTTGCAAGCGTCGTACAGCTTTGCCCAGTCGCTGAAGAAGGACGATTGGGTGGCTGTCACTTCGTACGATATAAAACCTCAGATCCTCGTGGATTTCACACAAGATAAGGGGGCAGTTTTCGGAGCCTTGAATACGCTCCGCGTACCGGGTTTTTCGGAGACCAATCTCTTTGATGCCCTCTACGATACTCTGGATAGAATTGACCGGGTCGAGGGACACAAATACATCATTCTGATCAGCAGCGGTTTCGATAGTTTCAGCAAGCTGAACCTCGACCAGATATTGAAGAAGGTTAAGGCCACGAAAGACGTCACAATTTTTGCAGTCAGCACAGGTTGGACAATAAGGGAGGCATGCGAAGTGCAGGCAGACCAACATCGCGGTAACTGCGGTTCCCGTGGGATGGCCATACCTGCGGGTACCATGGACTACCTGCAGGCCGATAATGAAATGAAGACTTTCGCCCGCATGACCGGAGGACGTTTCTATCAGCCGCGTTTTCAGGGGGAATATGCTGGGATGTTTCACGATATCGCCGGCGACATTCGTAATCAATACAGTATTGCTTATCGCCCAACCAACCCCAAGCTTGATGGCAGCTACCGCAAACTGAAAGTTGAAGTGATGGCGCCGGACGGCGGCCCGCTCAAGGTCCACGATCAGAAGGGTAAAGATGTGAAGTACGAGATCAACGCTCGCGAAGGCTACACGGCAAAGCACGTCGTTGACTAGGCGCTGCTAGTGAACATGGAATAAGTGATCCAGCAGAAACATACATCCCACACCCAGGAAAACCACCAAGGCCATCTTGATTCCGGGCTCGCGATTGACCTCCGGTATCAGGTCGGACGCTGCCACATAGATGGTCACACCCGCCGAAAGCGGCAGTCCAAAGCTTACCTCGCGACGGAACACGGCCATGGTTAACACACCGGCAAAGGTTGCCGCTCCCAGCAGCACCGATGCGCCCCAAGCCACACGCCGGCTGCGGCCGCTGGCCAGCATGACGGAGGTGATGGTGAAGCCCTCGGGAATCTTGTGCAGAAAAATCGCAACGAAGATGATCCACCCCAGCCAGTTGGAAACCAAAAAGCCGGAAGTGATGGCGATACCGTCGAAGAAGGTATGAATGGTCAGCCCGAACAGGACGGAGTAACCCTTATGAGTGTGAACAAACTGATCTTTGTGGGTTTCTTCTCCGAAGTGAAAGTGTGGAGTGACTGTGTGCTCGAAAAAATGAACGATGAGATAACCCACCAGCACCAGATAGGCAGCGTCTTTACCCCGCAGTTCGAGGCTGGCGGGGAAGATCTCCACGATCGCGGTTGCCAGCATGAATCCCGCGCCCAGCGCGACAAAGTATCTGAGATAGGATCGCTCCCAGTGCTTCTGAATGATGATGGCGCCGCCGAAGACATTGGCCGCGGCGGCGGTTAGGCCGAGCAGAAGGCTGAGGAGAACAGGATTCATGCTTCTACCGAGTGGTTCTCACCCACTGTGCCGGATGTGCATCACATCTCCATCCTGCACAATGTAGTCCTTGCCTTCGAGGCGCAGTGTGCCACGAGCACGGGCCTCGGCTTCCGATCCGGCGTCGAGCAACTGGTCCCAGCGGATGGTCTCAGCGCGGATGAAGTGTTTCTCGAGGTCGGAGTGAATGGCTCCGGCTGCCTCCACCGCGCGGCTACGGACAGGAATCGTCCAGGCGCGGCATTCATCCTCACCGGCGGTGAAGAAGGAAATCAGGCCGAGTAGCGCATAGGTAGTGCGAATCAGCCGCACCAGACCGCTTTCTTTGAGGCCGTAGCTGGAGAGAAACTCGGCAGCATCGGCGTCGCTCATCTCCGCGAGTTCGGCTTCCACCTTGCCGCAAATCGCGGCCGCGCCAGAGTTGGGCCGTGAAGCGACTTCGGTCAGCTTGTATTTCCCCGTCGCGCTTTCGAGGTCATTTCCGAGGGTTGTGCTCTCCCCGATATTCAAGACATATAGAATCGGTTTCTCGCTGAGGAACATGAAGCCGCGCAGCCGTTTCTTGTCCTCGGGTGTCATCTCCATCTCGCGCAGGGGATGCTCCGACTCGATGTGTACTTTCGCCCGCTTGAGCAAGTCATTTTCCTTTTCCAGTTCCGGCGTGCGCATTTTCTTCAGGTCTTTCTCCAACCGCTCCAGGCGTTTTTCAATCTGCCCGAGATCGCTGACCATGAGATCAAATTCAACGTTCTTGATATCGCGCAGTGGGTCGACTGCCCCCACGTGAGGAATGGATGGATCGTCGAAGGCCCGGAGCACGTGGGCCAGCGCATCCACCGAGCGCAAATGGGCAAGGTAGGCAGTTTCCTTGAGCGCATCCTGACCGATGGCGCCGACATCCACGTATTCGACGGATGCATGAGTTAGCTTCTTAGGATTGTAGAGCGCTGCCAAGCGGTCAAGACGGTCGTCTGGCACTTTGGCTACACCTAAATGTGCTTCGCGAGGATTGGAGTAGGCCTGCTCCGAGAGGTTTGCCTTGGTCAAAATGCGAAACAAAGATGTCTTGCCCACCTGCGGTAGGCCGATGATGCCAGTTTTCATGGGATTAGCTCTTGGCTGTTAGCTTTTGGCTCTTAGCGAATGAACTTCGAGAATAAACGATGATGGCATGAATACCCAAATCTGCTGGAAAGGCTAGGTACTCAGCGCGGAGGCTGTCAGATAGACCACAACCAGGCCCATCAACAGCACTCCGCCTTCAACCCGCGTTGACCAGATGTGTAGCGCATCAAATTGCACGCGTGCGGGATTGTCTGGCGGAACAGAATCGATCTCTCCTATGCTGGCGCGTAATGTGTCCATGCGCGGAATGATTCCAAACTGGGAGACCAGAGTGAGGACGAGCATCAAGACGATCAAAACATTACGAGCCGCGAAGGCATGCGGTATGCCGCGAGTCAGTTGGTTATAGAACAGGGAACTGGCAAGAAATACCAGCCCGGAGAAGATGCCAATCCAGTGAAGGGTTCCGAGAGTGCGTCCGACGAGGGTGCCAGCAAGATGCCGTGTTGGCAGTACCGAGAACGCGGCAGGGGCAACTGCAAAAGCGAAGAAAAGCAGCCCGCCAATCCAAATAATCAAAGACAATAACATCAGGAATCGAAGAAAAGACATGCGGACATTATCGCGGGCGGACTGAGAACTGACAACTTCTACATTGGCACCGGGGTGCCGTCGACAATCTCCTGAATCACCAGCTCGGCTTGCTCGGACTTCTTCAAAGTTGAAGCGTAGAGACCGTTGACCACAATCCGGTGAGCAAATACGGGAACTACCAGCGACTTGAAGTCTTCTGGAGTGCAGAAGGTCCGGCCATCTAAAAACGCGGTGGCTTGCGCTGCACGGTAGAGCATCTGCGAACCGCGTGGAGACACTCCCAACGAGAACTGTTCGTTCTGACGTGTCTTTTGAACGATGGCGAGGGCATAGCTGACCAGCGATTCATCTACGCGGATGTGCGTCACTGCATTCTGCATTTCCAGCAATTCGGTACCGGTAAGCACGGGCCGCAGAGCCTCCAGCTTTGCCGCCCCGGCATCGGATCGTAGAATTTCGCGCTCGGCTCCACTGTCGGGATAACCCATGCGCACTCGCATCAAGAACCGATCAAGCTGCGACTCGGGCAAAGGATAAGTGCCGTGATGTTCGACCGGATTCTGCGTAGCGATCACGAGAAACGGTTGCGGCAGCGGATACGAATGAGCATCCACGGTTACCTGTCCCTCGTTCATGGCTTCGAGCAGCGCAGATTGTGTCTTGGGAGTAGTGCGATTGATCTCATCGGCCAGCAGCACATTGGTGAAAACCGGCCCCCGCTTGAACTCAAATTCTTGCTCGGCAGCGGAGAAGATGGAAATCCCCAAAACGTCAGATGGCAACATGTCGCTCGTGAACTGCACCCGCTGAAAGGTGCAATCGAGGGCCCGCGCCAGGGCCTGTCCCAATGTCGTTTTGCCGACGCCCGGCACGCCTTCAATCAGCAGATGGCCGCGGGCGAGTAGGCAAACCACTGCCAGGCGGACGACTTCATCCTTGCCGCGGATCACTTTGCGGAGCGCTTGTTCCAGTTGAGCTGCACGATGGGAAACAGCACTTGCAGTTTCAGGCGACATTAGAGCGATTTTACTATGGGGGCAAGGTCAGCCGCGGTTACGGAGGTTACGAAAAAGGCCATTGGCGCTTGGCCTTTAGCTGCTAGCTAAGAGCCAAAAGCCAAGCGCCAAGAGCTATTTATTGCGTAAACTCCGCCGGTCGTCCGGTCAGGCGCTCGATGCGCTTGGCGATAGGCGGATGGGTCGAGAAGAGGTTCCCAAGATTCATTCCCAGCAACGGCTGCACGATGAATAGATGTGCAGTCGAGGGCGTACCTTGCATCGGAATGCGTCGTGAGTAGGCGTCGAGTTTGGATAGCGCACTGGCTAGTGCGTAAGGATTCCCGGTGAAGTGAGCGCCGGTCGCGTCTGCCTGATATTCGCGAGTGCGAGACACCCAGAGCTGAATGAGAGACGCTGCGATGGGCGCAAGGATCAGCATGAGCAGCGCGCTGATTCCCCCTCCACCGCGTTCTTCGCGGTTGTTACCGCCCCATCCGCCGAAGATCATGGCCCAACGTCCCATGCTGGCCAGCATGGTGATAGCGCCAGCTACAGTGGCAGCGACGGAACTGATGAGGATGTCACGGTTATTCACGTGGCCGAGTTCGTGGGCCAGGACACCTTCGAGTTCTTCGTCATTCAGCAGATCGAGAATGCCTTGGGTCATTGCCACCGATGCGTGGCTGGGATTCCTCCCTGTCGCGAACGCGTTCGGCGACTCATTCGGGATCACATAGATTTTCGGCATGGGGATGCCGATTTTCTGCGTAAGGCGCTCGACCGCGCCGTAAGCACGGGGCAACTGCTCACGAGTAACCGGTTGCGCGCGATACATGGCCAGTGCGATCTTGTCGGAATAGAAATAGGAAATGAAGTTCATGACGGCGGCCAGTCCCAGCGCCAGCAACATGCCGTTCTGGCCGCCAAAGGCGCGACCGATGAACATCAGCAGCAACGTTAGCAGCGTCAGCAAGAACGCGGTTTTGAAGGTATTGCCCATAGAGTTTCTCAGTAGATTAGATGGTACCTGAAGCCGGGGGATTCATTGCAGGGATAGGCGGCGAAGTCTACTCTGAGCGCCGTTCGTAAGTGCGCCTGCGGCATCGAGAAACGTGATATCGATCGCCTAACCGGTTTTGACTGCACCGCGTTTCAAGGCCCGTTCCAGAGTTTGATCGAGCGCAGCTTTGGCCTTCTCATAATCCGATTGCGAGATTTTGCCTTGCTTGTGCTCGACCTCGAGTTGAAACAATTCTTCTTTGAGGGCATCGAGCAGAAGCGTGGAGCGGTCGGCAGCGGCCGGCTTGGCGGCGACGGGAAGGTCGACAACTTCGAGGTCTGAGGCCGCGAACTGCGGCACGGCAGTCTTGGAACGTCCTAATACGAAAATCGCGCCGGCAGCCAGCACCAGTCCGAAGCCGCCGAGAATATACCAACGATATTTTTCCAGAGGATCGGGCGCGTCAATCGGCGGGCCGAGGCCGCCGCCGGGGCGCGAATCACGGCCAGTGGTCGCACCGCCTACGGGAGACGGAGCACCCGCACTGTCATCTCCACCCTCAGCTAGAGTTCCAGTGCCGGAGACGCTGAAGTCGAGCGGCTGGCCAACGCTGGTATTCGACGCCACTTGAACGATGGCGTCAGGCTGCCGCGGATCGTTCATCGCGTTAAATACCGCCCCTTGACCGGCGGCGAATTGCATGCTTTTGGGCAGCATCACGACAAAATGCTGCGCGCCATAGATGGCCCGGGGATTGATGCTGAGCCGGCCAGTGTAAGGCAAGTGAAAAGCAACTTGGAACTGGGTCTCGCCCGGCCGCAAGGGAAAAATGAAGGCGTAGCGGTCTTTTTCCTTCTGTGGGACCGGGGCCGAGTTGATCGGTTGGCCTCCGGCCGTTTCAGCCATGGACTGGTCAATCTGCGCTCCTTCGGGCAAATAGAACTCGAAGTTCTGATCGTTCATCTGAGTGCGCGGAGGATTCGAGGTATTGTTGACCGCAAACAAACGAACGCCTCCGAGTTCATTTCCCTGCGCCTGAAAGCGCATTACATCGGCGGTTACCTGAATGCCTGCAATCTTCCTGGCAACATCGAAGACCTCCACTTCAACTGAAGTTGTTCCGGGAGGCGCCATGCGGTGGTAAGTCACTCCCTGGTGAATGACGCGAATGAGATGCGGTCCTGCGGCGTCGAGCTTGAGAGTGAAGTTGCCATTGGCGTCGCTCTGAGTGCGGCCAGCTTCCTGCATTCCGTTGATCAAGCTAAGGAGCACGACGTCGTCACCGGAAGCGGGCTTGCTGGTGGTGCCATTGGTAACCGTGCCCGTGAGAGTTTGCGCAGAAGTGAAGGCCGCGAGAAGCGAGAGAATTATGAGGATGACAATTGCCTGAAATTTCAAACTTTGGCCCCTTTTTTATTACTCACTACCGCATTCCTCGCTGCGGCTTCGAGGTGAGCAATCTCCGACAATACCGCGGCCGCTTCTTCCTCAAGCGATGTTTTCATCGTTTGATAGTCGGCATCTGGAAACTTACCGGCCTTGAATTCGAAACTCAGATCGCGCAGGTTCTCGTAAACCGTTTCCCTGCGCTCGCGCAGAAACGACAGCCGGGTCTTGCGCGGACCCAGATACAGCGTTCCGGGAAGATAGAAAACATACACCAAGGTCGCAGTCGTGATAAACATGCAAGCCATGAGGACGACGGTCACGTTTCAGTCTCCTTGCGGGCTTGTGCTCGGAAACGGTCAAGCTCCGGGCCGCCGCGCGGGCCTCCCGAGCTGCCGCCGCTCTGTCCACCGCCATCCCCGTCGTTTCCTCCCCGTCCTCTCCAGACACCCACGATCAGCACCACGGTTGCTAGGCCGAGTAAGAGTACAAGGTACGGTGCAATCCAGGCGACACGGTCGAATCCGCTCTTCGTGGGTGCCGCCAGCACCGGAGGGCCATACTTCTGCACGAACGATTGCAGCGTGAGATCGTCGTTGTCGCCGCGATCGACAGCGGCCACCAGCTCCGCGCGCATGCGATCAGAGTAGGTACAGCCTACGTGATTGCATTCCAGCAGAATCTGGTTACAGCTACAAACACACATCATGCGATGACCGAGATCATTAAAGCGCGCGGCTTGGTCGCCCGCTCCCATCAGCAGGGGAATCGCGAGGCCCACCAGAACGATTCGGAGAGCCCGTTTACTCGATGCAGTCGCCGCCATCAATCTCCCACTCCCACCGGGCTTGCCTGGACGCGAACCGGAGCCATCGCTCGTTCGGGCACGCTATTTGGCACCATGGCGACTACAGTGCCCACGATCATGATCCACACACCTACCCAGATCCACATCACCAGCGGATTCAAATGAGCGCGGATAATCGGACGCCCGGTGTCGGGGTTCTGACCTTCATAAACAATATAGAGGTCGTTGCTCACGGTAGAGCGGATGGAAGGCATGGTCGACGTCTGCTGACTGGCCTTGTAGAAACGACGCTCGGGATTGAGCGTGGCAATCTGCTTTCCGCCTTTGAAAACATTCATTACTGCCCACTCACTGCCGTAGTTGGGATTGTCGTCCTGGGTGTAGGACTGACAGACTAGAGTGTAAGAGCCGATGGTGAGCTTGTCGCCGTAGCCCATTTCCTGTTCTTTGTCCTGATTAAATGCAGATCCCGCAAACCCGATCACGACCACAATTACGCCGAAGTGGACAATATAGCCACCGTAACGGCGGGTGTTGCGGCGAGTCAACTGCACCATCGAAGCCAACAGATTTTGGCCGGTGTGACGGCCAATGACTCGCCCTCCGCGCACGAACTCAGAGAGGACGGTGAGCGCCACCAGCACCGCCAGTGTGATGGTCATCAGCGAATAGAAGTAAGCAACGTCTTTCCAGGGACGCATACCGAACGCCATCAATGTCGCCGCGACCGCCAGCGCGCCCAAGGCGGGGAACCTGAAGTTGCGCTTCAGACTCTCGGTCGAAGTCCTGCGCCACGCCAAGAGCGGGCCCAGCGCAGTCAGCAGCAGAAGCAGCAAAGCCACGGGAATGTTAACGCGATTAAAGAATGGCGGGCCGACGGTGACCTTGGTTCCCTGCACCCATTCGGACAGCACAGGGAACAGAGTTCCCCACAGGACCGTGAAGCAGGCGACCAACAAAAGAAGATTGTTGAACAGAAAACTCGATTCGCGCGAGACCAGTGATTCCAGTTTGTGCTCGCTAACCAGGTGTGAACGGTTCTTCCAGTAGAAGAAGAGGCAGGTTACGAATATGACTGCCAGGAAGGCCACGAACCAGTCACCGATCGAAGACTGCGCAAAGGCATGCACCGAGCTGACCACGCCACTACGGGTAAGGAATGTTCCAAAGATTGAAAGCATGAAGGTCGAGAAGATCAGCCACATGTTCCAGGTCTTCAGCATGCCGCGCTTTTCCTGCATCATTACTGAGTGAAGAAAGGCAGTGCCGGTTAGCCAAGGCAGGAAAGACGCATTCTCGACAGGATCCCATCCCCAGTATCCGCCCCAACCGAGGACGGAATACGCCCAATGCATTCCGAGAAAGATGCCGCAGGTCAGAAGACCCCATGTGACCATGGTCCAGCGGCGTGTGATGTGGATCCACTTCTCGCCCGGGTAGCGCATGATCAACGCCGCCAGCGCGAATGCAAAAGGAACGGTGAAACCGACGTAGCCGAGATACAGCATGGGCGGATGAATCACCATCTCCGGATATTGCAAAAGCGGGTTGAGGCCACTGCCGTCGGCAGGCAGCGAACCTTGCATGATGGCGAAAGGATGGGCGGAGAAATTCAATAGCAATAAGAAGAAGACCTGCACCGCCGCAATGATGACCGACGCATACGCGAACAGACGCGGATCGGTTTTGTAACGCAGCCGCAGCACCAACCCATAGGCGGAGAGCAGCAACGACCAAAACAGCAATGACCCTTCCTGCCCGGACCACAACACGGCAAACTTATAAGGCGCGGGCAGATCGCGATTGCTGTGATGGAAAATGTAGGCGATGGAGAAATTATCCTGGAACGCGGCGGTGACCAGCACCGCCGCGGCCAGGAAGACGATAGCAAAAGAAGCGATTCCGGCACGGCGGGCAGTTTCGCCCAGGCGGGTCCAAAAGGGTCCTTCCCACGCAAGCGCCAGTATTCCTGCCAGAAAAGAATAGGCGGTGAGAGCCAGTGCCAACTGCAAGGCGAAACTACCGATTATGGGCATGGGGCACCTCCGACATCTTTTCAGAAACAGCCCACCGGAGCAACTGGATTACGCCAGAAGACCCAGTGTCTCTCCTGTTGAGACGAAGGGGCGACCCGATGATACTCCCTGACTAAGCGCTCTGTTTGTGATTCTCTCGGGCCATCACTTCGCGTTCTGCCTGGAGCCAATCTTCGTTTTCCTGGCCGGCGGTGTATCCCCGCTCCTGGTACAACTCGTAGGCGCGCTGACGAACCTGGGCTTCGAGATCGACTGCTGGGGAACTTGCCGAAGAGGAAGCCTTCCGCGGCTGCGGCGTCGAGGTCACTTCCGGCATGGTGAGAACTTGTTTGTTGGATGGTGTGGTTGTGGGGCGGGGTGTTTTTGCTTTTGGCATTTGTCGCACTCCTTAAAGAATACAGTTAATGAAGTATGATTACCCGAAAACACAGCGGCCACGACTAAGATTGGCTCACAAAATGTATAACGAGTATGAGTTAATGATAAACCAGTTCGCTGTGGATGTGCGCAGAACTGGGAAGAATTAATCGCAATGAAACATAGTTGATTTTCGATTGCGGTTGTTGTTTTCGCTCCTGCGCCACATCGTGGGTCAGCGTTACGTAGAAGCGACCTATGAGCGCGGTTGGTTGCGGCGAGTTAAGGTGGGGCGAGCGCGGCTTGCTTTGTTATAATCACGTTCTGCCCGGATGGCGCTATCGTCTAGGGGTTAGGACGGAAGATTCTCAATCTTCAAACCCGGGTTCGATTCCCGGTAGCGCTACCATCTTTTCAGCGATTCCGTGTTTTTGCCAAGGAGATGCTGTCGATGAGAGCGTTGGCGATGCTTGTCTTAGGAATAATTCTCGGGGCTGCTGCCATCGTGTTCGGCATTTATTTCTACTTCGCTACCGGTCAGGCTCCCGTAGCAACGTCGGCGTTCCCCATGCCATTCGAAAAGAAGCTCGCGCATTCGGCTTTGGATGCTGCGATTAGCCGTGAGATGCCGAAGGCGGTTCCGATTCAGCCCGACGAGCCGAATCTCGCCGCCGGCGCCCAGGTTTATCGCGAACAATGCGCGGTGTGTCACGGACTGCCGGAACAGAAAGAAACGATGATTGCTGCCGGCATGTTTCCGCATCCTCCGAAGCTGATGGAAGGAAAAGGTGTCACCGACGACGAGCCGGGAGAAAGTTATTGGAAAGTTGCGAATGGGATTCGTTTGACTGGGATGCCGGGCTTCCGGCCGAGATTGTCAGAGACACAAATATGGCAGGTAAGCCTGTTGGTGGCCAATGCTGACAAGCTTCCGAAACCGGTTCACGACACTCTGTCTGCGCCACTGGCTACTGACGATTCCGCGAAGCCAGCGCTTACGAAGTAACCAGCATCATCGCCCAAACACGTACGCGGCCCCGGGGGAACTACTTTTGGGAGCGCCCGCGACGATGGTGGTTCCGCTGATGCCGATGGAAGTACCCATGAGGTCGGCAGACGCGCCATCCGATGCAGTCGCCTCCGCATAGGCGTGCCGCGTGGTCTTCCATCCAGTAGCGGGAAGGACATAGGCATAGACCGCGCCCTGCTCAAGGTTCTGCCCGATATTTGCGCCCGGTCCGCCGACCGCGATTGCTTTGGCGCTCTCGTTTATCCCCACCGACTGCCCAAAGCTGTCGCCTTGCACCGCGTCCGGCGCTCCCAGGGCAGCGGTGAAGTTTCCAGTAGTGGCCCAGCCGGTTGGCGGTTCTATATAAACATAAGCGGCGCCGTAGCTGGTAAACGCGCCGGGTGCGCCCGCCACGATGGTGCCACCGCTGATGGCCACGGAGAATCCTACGTCGTCACTGGCTTTGCCGTTAAAGGTGGTCAGTTCCGCTGTCTCCGTCATATCCGCCCAGCCGCCGGAGGGCTCCACGTAAACGTAAGCCGATCCCTGGAAATTATTGTGACCGTATGAGCCGGCCACGACCGTGTTGCCGCTGATCGCGACCGAGCAACCCAGGTAGTCCAGAATGCCGTCGCTGTCGGAAGCGCTAAGCTCAGCCGCTTGCGTACATCCACCGCTCGAGCAAGTGAAAACGTAGACACGGCCGGAGAAATTGTTCACGAAGAATGCGCCCACAGCGATGGTGTTGCCGCTGATGCTGACACTATTGCCGAAGGCGTCGCCCGAAATGCCGTCCGAGGCGGTGAGCTTGACAGTCTCGGTCATATCTTTCCATCCACCTGCGGGCTTGACGAAGACGTAGACCGCGCCCGGAGTCGCCTGCTTGCTAAAGTTCGACGTGTTCGCAGCCCCGACCACGATGATGTTGCCGCTGATGGCCACCGACGTGCCGAACCCGGCACCGCTGTCGGACGAGGTCAGAGTGGCAATCTGAGTCATATTCGTCCACCCGCTTGCCGGCTTCACAAATACGTCCACTGTGCCAAATTCCTCGATATTGGCGTCAAAATCGCCCACCACAACAGTATTGTCGTTAATTGCGATGGAGATGCCGAACCAGTCGTTCTTCGCCCGGTTAGTGGGAGTCAGTTCTGCAAGCTGCGCCCAGTTGGCTGGGAGAGTCCGAACCGCTTCGCTCACAGCCAACGTTGCCGATAGAACCAGAATCGAAAGCACGAATAGTCTTCGCATTGGGAGCTCCTGTAAATCTGAGGATGGACAGCTCGTCCGTCGAAAGCTCTGACGGAGACGGCAACCGCGGGCCAATTGTCCTCTGGTCGAGGACAAGCGTCAAGAGCCGTTCGTCTCTCCAAAAGCCCCGCCGATGGCGCATTACCTCGGTCACATGCTGAGAGTTCGGTTCCAACCTAAGCTATCCGTAGCGGATCACCATGGCCTGGTACTTCACCTTTTTCTTTATTTCGGGTTTGTGCGGCATCGTGTATGAGTTGGTCTGGCTGCGGCTGGCTATGGCGCAGTTTGGCGTGACTACAGCCCTGACCTCGATCGTACTCTCCATGTTCATGGGAGGATTGGGACTCGGCTCTTGGGCAGCGGGCAGTCTGGTGCGGGCTTACGGGAATCCTCTCAAGATTCACCCCTTGAAGCTATACGGATTAATCGAACTTCTAATCGGGTGTTCCGCGATCGTGGTCCCTCTGCAACTCTCATACGGACATCGCTTACTGGAAGACATGACAGCGCAGGCGGCGGTGTCATCAGCTGCGTATTATATGGCTTCCGGCGCTTGGCTTGCGCTTACGCTGGTGCCCTGGTGCGCTTGCATGGGTGCGACCATTCCGTTTGTGATGTTTGCGATTCGAAGCGAGTCGGGCCATGAATCCCGGCGATCTTTCAGCTTCCTTTATCTGGCCAATGTCGTGGGCGCGACAGCGGGCGCAGTCGTTGCCCCTTTACTGATCGAACTGGGCGGTTTTCACGCAACCCTGCGAGTGGGTGCCTGCCTAAACGCCGCGATTGCAGTCAGCGCGTTTGCCTTGGCGCTCGCATCAGCAAGGACTGTTCAGCGCAGTGTTGTGGCGGATTCAAGAGCAGTTTCGGGGAGCCTCCGGGGAAATCGAGCACCGCTGTTCCTGCTTTTCCTGACTGGCCTGACCACCATGGGCATGGAGGTGATCTGGATTCGTTTATTCACCCCCTACGTGGGGCCCGTGGTGTACGCGTTCGCTACCATTCTGGCGGCGTATCTAGTGGCAACATTTCTCGGTTCACGAACTTACCGCGAGTGGAGCCTACGTGGTCGCCGCGAGAGCGAGTTGGCATGGGTTGCACTGGTGCCGCTGGGGATGCTTGCGCTGGTAACTTCCGACGTCAGACTGGCGCTGGACTCTTCGACGCGAGTGTTTCTCGGGGTCATGCCCTTTGCCGGGTTGATGGGATTCCTTACCCCGATGTTGGTGGACCGGTGGTCGGGAGGCGATCCTGATCGTGCCGGCAAGGCTTATGGGATCAATGTACTCGGCTGCATCGTCGGACCGATGCTCAGCGGCTTCCTGCTGCTGCCTTTTCTGGGAGAGCGCTGGTCTACTCTGATATTGACTCTGCCGTGGCTGGCGATGGCGGTCCGCGCTGCTTACGCTCACCGGTCCCGCCTGATTACACGGGCTGGGGCTTACGGTGCTGCCGTGGCGGCATTGATTATTCTTTTCTTTACTCAGGATTTCGCCACACAGTACCCCGAGCGCGAAGTCTTGCGCGACAGTACGGCGACCGTTATAGCGACTGGGGAAGGCATGAGCAAGAAACTGGTGATCAACGGAGTCGACATTACCGCCATGGTACCCATTCCAAAGATGATGGCGCATCTCAGTCTGGCATCGCTGGCCCAGCCGCCGCGCAATGCGCTGGTGATTTGCTTCGGGATGGGAACCACGTTTCGTTCGGCAATGTCATGGGGAATTCTGGCGACGGCGGTAGATCTGGTACCCAGTGTGCCCAAACTATTCACTTACTATCATCGAGATGGTGGAAAGATTCTGGCATCGCCTCGGGCGAGTGTGGTAATCGACGATGGGCGGCGCTTCCTGGAGCGTTCGCCGGAAGCGTACGACGTCATCATCATTGACCCGCCGCCGCCGGTGCAGGCAGCAGGTTCCAGTCTGCTCTACTCAGAAGATTTTTACGCGGTGGCGAGGAAGCGGCTGCGGCCAGGCGGCATCCTGCAACAATTTCTGCCCGACGGCGTCAACGACGCGAATGATAATCAGTTGAAAGCCTCAGTGGCCCGCGCTCTGCAGAATTCTTTCCCCTATGTGAGAATCTTCCAATGGAATGGGCGACAGGGTTGGCACTTCCTGGCGAGTGACCAGCCGATTCCGGTGCGCACCGCGGCGGAACTGGCCGGCCGCATGCCGGCAGCCGCGGTAGCAGACATGTTGGAATGGGGGCCAGCGAAGACTGCCGAGAAGCAATTCGCGCTGCTGCTTTCCCGCGAGACGAAACCGGAGCAGATGATCGCGCTATCGCCCCAGACCCCGGCCTTGCGGGACGACCGTCCCATCAATGAGTACTACCTGCTGCGCCATCCCGGCAGTGTGCTCAGTTTCTAAGCTGGATTTTGACAGCGCTACCGCATCTGGCTAAGCTGTGCAGGGCATGACTGTCTCACTCTTCATTTATGCAATGTTGGGGGTCGCAACTTTCCCCTTCATCTATTATTTGATCTCCCTGTACAGCGCCTGGGGATTTTTTCATCGCCGCCCGGTTGCGGGGCCGAAAAGCGAGTTCACTCCTCCGGTCAGCAATCTGAAACCGATCCGGGGAGTCGATCCCGATGCTTACGAGAACTTTGCCAGTTTCTGCCGCCAGGACTATCCCGACTACGAGCTACTCTTCTGCGTTGGCGATAGAGATGATCCGGTGGTGCCGATTCTCGAAAAACTTGTGCGCGATTTTCCCGAGCGGCGGATCACGGTGCTGTTTGGTACTTCCGGGAACGCCGCCAATGACAAAGTCGCGAAGCTGGCACGTCTGGTGGGCGAAGCGCGCAACGAAGTGGTGGTGATCAGTGACAGCGACGTTCGCGCCCGGCCCGATTATCTGCGCACCGTGGTGGCGCCGCTGGCCGATCCCAAGGTGGGAGCGGTGACCTGTTTCTATGTTCCTACCGAAGAAAAAACGCTGGCCGAGAGCTTGCAGACCATTGGCATGGTCTCCGATTTTTACCCCGGTATTCTCGTGGCACGAGAATTGGACGGAGTAAAGTTCGCACTCGGTCCCACCATCGCGACGACGCGTACGCGGCTCGCGGGATTCGGTGGTTACAAGGCCATCGAGAACCAACCGGGCGACGATCTCCTGGTGGGCCGGTTGATCGCGGAACAAGGCTATGAAGTCGAACTTCTCCCTTACACCATTCTCACCGTCGCCGATTACGGTTCGATGCCTGATCTGCTGCACAAACGCATGCGCTGGGTGGTGGTGATGCGCCACATGCGTCCATGGGGGCACTTGGGACTGGTCTTTACTCAGGGACTGCCGTGGTCTCTGGCTGCGATTGCGCTTCACCCGACTGCCGCAGTGGCGGTGGCATATCTGGGTGCTTATATCATGCTACGGTTGGCGATGACGTGGCTGATCGGCGTGCGTGGGTTGGATGATCGCGCCTTGTGGAAGAAGCTGTGGCTGATTCCAGTGTGGGACGCTCTGGCATTTTTCATCTGGTTGTTCAGCTTCGTTCGCAGCAGCATTCGCTGGCGCGGAGGAGAGTACTACATCCGTGACGGTCAGTTAGTTCCAGTGACTGCAAGTCCGTCCGATAAGTGATTGGAGAATCCATGATCACCGGCGCCCACGTGGTTATCTACAGCAAAGATCCAGATGCGGATCGCGCGTTCTTCAAAGATGTTCTCAAGTTTCCTTCTGTCGATGCAGGCCACGGGTGGCTGATATTTGCCATGCCGGATGCGGAAGTGGCTTTTCACCCGTCCGAGAAGAACGATTTGCACGAACTCTTCTTTATGTGTAATGACCTCATGGCGATGATGGAATCGCTGAAGAAGAAGAATGTCTCCTGTGGGGTGGTCCATGAGGAACGCTGGGGAAGCATCACCAAGATGAAGCTGCCGGGTGGCGGCGAGATTGGTCTATATCAGCCCAAACATCCGACGGCGTTGAGGTAGGCTTCGCTGAACACAAGCATTCGCGGGTGTCTGCACCATCCCTCATACACTTACCCCGGTTTTTTCAGAGGGGTGCTTGACGCTTGAAGAAATCAGGAATACATTCGCTGCGACAACCTTTAAGTCAATTTGTTTAGGTGAAAAGGAGAAGGCGATGAAGAGAACGATGGCCTCGATTGTGCTCTGTTTGGTAATAGCTTCCCCGCTGTTTGCTCAAAAGAAAGAGGCGGAGCGTTTGGACAATTCGGCAACCGCGTTGCAGCAAATTCTATCCGGGGGTCTGCCTCAAAGCATCCTCGACAAGGCTGATTGTGTCCTTATCTTTCCCAGTGTTAAGAAAGTTGCAATCGGCATTGGCGGCAGCTATGGGCGTGGCGCGCTGGTGTGCCGCAAGGGTGCAAAGATGAATGGTGCCTGGGGCGCCCCAGCGATGTATGCACTGGATCAGGGGAGCCTTGGTATCCAACTGGGTTCGACGGCGACCGATTTTGTGCTGGTGGTTATGAATCAAAAGGGTGCCGAGCAGGTAATGAACGGCAAGACTAAACTCGGCGGGAATGCCGCGGCCGCCGCTGGTCCGACCGGGGCTCAGGCAAGCTCTTATAACGCAGATGCGATGAATGTGGACGTTCTGACCTATTCACGTTCCAAGGGTCTGTTTGCCGGTGTGTCCCTGGAGGGCGCAAGCATGGAACCCGACAGCAACGCCAACAAGGCTCTCTACGGCAAAGACATCAGCGCGAAGGACATTGTTGAGGGTGGCCAAGCCGTTATTCCCCCGGCCAAACCGCTGGTAGATGTACTCGACAAGACGTCGCCGGCTCGCAAGTAGGGCTTTGACGTATCCTTTCCGTCTGCGTATTTGAACCATGGCTGCACCACCCTTTTCGCGAAAGGGTGGTGCGGTTCCCCGCGAATGGTCATTGGCGGTGATCCGTGGGGGCTATTATGGTGGCGGGCATTTGACTACGGTTTGATTTCCCACTTCTGACGCGAACCTCCGGCTGTGTTTTTTGTGTGATCAGATTACCGATGCGGGCGTCAACAGTCTCCGATTTCAAGGTCTGGCTACCGATGAAGCGTACGTCCGCAACAGCTTCCATGTTTGTCTGAAGCCACGTGCCTTCGATATCGGCAAAATCAAGCTTGAGATCGACCTTCTTGAGCAGCCAGGAAGGATTTTTCGCCATTCGACCTTCAATGCGGCGAATCCGGAACGAGTGTTGATCGACCCAGGCTTTTCCACGGACAAGCTGAACCTCGCTGCGTTTTGGATTCAAACTCAACACATAGCAAGGGCTGCCTTCGAGCGTAGCTTCCCCCAAATAGCCGAAAGAGTAATTGTTGTCATCGACGGTGGCCCCGGACGATCCCGCCGCCATATAGGATTCGCGTTCCAGTATTCGCCGTACCACATCCTCACCGCGGCCGCTTCCCACCCGTTTGTGGATAGCGTAGGTCTTGCGATTCGGGGGCAGATAATCGACCTCGGCCCATACTTCGGAACTGGGGTTTGGGCTCTTGTCGGCGAACAGGCGATACTCTCGAATTATCTGATAGGAAGCGGTAGGTCTGGCATCCGATTGAGCTTTCAGCATTTGCTCAACAATAGTGGCGAGTTGCGGATTCAGATTGGTATTCGTCTTCGGTAGTTCTTGTGAGCATGCAATCGCGCAGGGCAGCAAGGCCGCCAACCCAAGCCTAAGAAGTGACTTTCCGTTAAGCACCTCAACCTCTGGCCAGCCTCTTGCATTCGATATGCCAGCTCCTGTTGCCTTGTCTCTGGGCATATGCCAAAGAACCACTGCCTCACTGAGATGCAAAATTTACGAAGCAGTGGTCGAATTTGTCCTACGGTTGATCAGGTAGAAGGTCATATCGGGAACCCCTGACAGGAGTCTGAAACACGAGATGACCCGAGGATCCTCGGAAGGCGTATACTTGCACCGCTTTCCAAATTAAATAGAAAACTTAAGAGGAGCTCCCATGAGAACAAGAACCATCTTGTTGACTCTGGCGGCGCTATTTGCTGCCGCCGCAGTATGTTTTGCCGCTGACGATGTCAATATGGGCACCTGGAAGCTGAACGAGGGCAAGTCCAAGCTGGTGGCCGGGGCTACGAAGAATAACATTGTCACTTACGAGGCCGCTGGGGATAGCGTGAAAGTTACCATTGACGGTGTTGATGGTTCCGGCAAGCCCACGCATAACGAATGGACGGGCAAGTTCGACGGCAAAGACTACGCCGTGACCGGAGATCCGACGTCCGACATGCGGTCCTATAAACGGATCAATGCTCACACTCTTGCGTTTACCGTCAAGAAGGACGGCAAAGTTACTATGAGCGGCCGTATTGCTGTCTCAGCCGACGGTAAGAGCCGCACCGTCACCACCAGTGGAACGGATGCCATGGGAATGAAGCAGAGTGGCTCATCGATCTACGACAAGCAGTAGGCTCACGAGGGGGTAGCGATTTGCGTTTGGAGGCGTGAACAAAAAAACCCTCTCCCCGGTCATCGGGGAGAGGGCCGTTGCAGTCGAAACGTGTTTTAGTCGTCCAAGTCCTCGCCCTTAGGTGCCCGTTTGTTGAAGTCGCTTGGCGGGCGAACCGTGGTCTCGCCGGGATAGGGCCTGGTAAACCCGGTGGCCATATACCAGTTCAGATGATTGACGGTGTCCGGATCTTCAGAGTCCGGCTTGGTCATCTTGCCGGCGAAGATCTGTGCCTTCTTCTTGAGCCAAGCAGCCTTGAGGGCCTTGCCTCTCGGGGTGCTTGGTTCTGGGGCTGAGTTCGCTCCAACGCCCTGGTTCAGCGGAACCTGGTTGGCCACGTGCGTCCATGGCTGGAAGTTCTGCTGGGGCGGATTGTTGATGAAATCCGGTCTCATCGGCGACGCAATGAGATCGAACTGGTTCATGGGCGGCAGACCGAGGATTTGTTCGATCGTCCGAGTCATGTTGACCTGCGTGTAGTAAGTGTGGTCGGTGGGGCCATTCTGCACGGCGTACGGGCTGACGATATACCCTGGGCTGCGATGACCGTCAACGTGGTCGACGCCGTTCTGCGCGTCGTCTTCCTCAATGAAGATCGCCGACGATGACCACACGTTACTGTTGCTGATGTAGTCGATAATTCGCCCAACGGCCAAGTCGTTATCGGCCTGTTCGGCGTTCGGGGTCGGCGGGCCGCCGGTGTGGTCATCCATGATCCACAGGATGCTCAACGCGGGTACCGTACCGGCCGCGACGTCTTTGTTGAAGTCCTGCGACCACAGATCGACGCGGAACTGATCAGGGATGTTCAGATCGAATATTGGGAAGTTCGTGATGAGGTGGTCATACACGGCCGGGATAGAGGAGTGTGCCTGGACTGTGTTCTGATAGTAGAGTGTCGTCTCGCCCTGGGTTCCGGGCGGTCCGCAATCAGGTCCTCCCTCGAAGCATTGCGAGTCGGCGTAAAAGTCGGCCCAGCTCGGCTCCTCGGTGGACCCGTTCGGCTGGAGGAAGGTATCGTACTCGACGTATTCGCCGTAGATTTTTACCGGCAAACCAGCGGCCGCCGCTTCCGAGAACAGGAAGCCCTTGTTTTGATAGGCCAGTGCATCGCCGGCGTTCCCGCCCGGATAGCTGCGGACCCAGTCAGGTGACTGGATATCGTCAGCGTAGGGTGCCAAGCCCTCGGTGATCCACTGGTGACCGTCAGCCGACTGGCGGCTGGGGTCGTAGAAGTTGTCCAGGAGAGGGAAGCGCGTCACCAGGTTGTGCGCGTTCGGAGTGTCCAGAAAGTCTGGGGGGTTGAAGCCGAACACTGCCAATGAGGCATCGCCATTGCCGGCGGCCACGTCGCCCAGCATCTGATCATAAGTGCGGTTTTCACGGATGATCATGAACACGTGCTTGATCAGTGAGGGATCGCCGATCCTGGCTGGGATTGCGACCGGCTTGGTCTTCGGACTGCCACCGCCGGCAGACTCGATATTTTTCGTCAGATCCCAGTGGTTGTACTGGAAAACCTGCTTGGTCATGGCCTGCAAGGCCCCGTCATTGGGCACGGGGACGATGCTAACGGTGCCATTGTCCTGGTGAGTATTGTAGTCGCAGACGCCGTAGTCGCACTCGAACGAATAACGCGCGCCGATGCCCTTGTCGTTGGCAACGAGGAGCACGTTTTCGACAGCGTCTAGTACGACCGAGCTCGGCGCATAAGCGACCGGGATCAAGCCCAAGACCGGCTGCTTCCCGGGGTTGCTGAGGTTGACCACCGCGATTGAGTTGGCATTGTAAAGGGCGACATAGGCAATGCCATTCTTGGCATCGACGGCGATCGAGTTCGGCGCGGCGCCATAGGCAGCTTGGCCTGAGCCCGGCACTCCGATCGGCAGGCTAAGGTTGATCGTCCGCACCACCACGTTGCTTGTTGTGTCGATAACCGAGATGCTGTCGCTATAGGTATTGGCGACCAACAGGAAGCGTCCAAAGAACGCCATCCCGGTCGGATGCAGACCAGTCGAAATGTTAGTGGTGACCGTCATCGATGGCAGATCCACCACAGAAACAGTACCGGTGACTGCGGCTCCAACCACCTGGTCGGCGACGATCTCAGTGCCGGCGGAGAAGATCTGGAAGTCCGACTGCGTAGCCGCCCGGCCACCCTCGTTGCTGACGTAGGCGGTCGTGCCGTTGCTGTTGATCAGGATGCTGTGCGGCGCATTGCCGACGCGGATCTGCGTACCCTGCTGCTTCGTGGTCAGGTTGATCTGGGTGAGCGTATCGTTCTGGTTTAGCAGGGCGTAGGCGCTGCTGCCGTCGTGCGAGATCGCGACGCCGCCGGGATAAGAAGTGCTCGGAGTGTAGAACGTGCCACAGGGTATGTCATAAGAGCCCGGAGGGCTGTTCGGAAAGCAGGTGATGAAGGAGTTATTCGGGGGAACGCTGACTTGAGCGTTGTCTTGCAGCAAGCCCTGTGCGGTGACGTTGGCGATGGTGACATTGCTACTGTCCTGGCTGAACACCAGGTGCGTGCCATCCGCCGAATAGGCTATGCCACTGTAGCTGCCGCTCGAATCCAGTCCGAACGGGATGTAGTTCTGCACGACGACGCCGGTCTTGGTGTCGAACACCTCGACGGCTCCATTGCCATCGCTCGTCGACGTGCCCAGGGTGAGCACGGCGGCGGTATGGGTGCTGAGATTGGGGTTCAGTGCGATGGCCTTCGCGCGTACGCGGATGCCGAGGTCGACTTGAGTGCCGGCTGGGTTGATGATCTGGCCATCGCTGACCACCCACGAGCCGTTCGGCTGCGGGCCGGTGGAATAGGTCGGGTAGTACTGCGACTGAGCAGCGGCGACCCCAGGAAGGCCCAGCCCCATCGCTAGCACGCTGGCGAGTGGACGCAGAGGGTTGATTTTCGACTTATTTCGCGACTTGATTCGAAACGTCTTTCGAAAGTTAGGTGCTGCTTTTCGAGACATATACCGTTCTCCTCTTTGGATTTTTTTCATCACGCGGGGCTCGCAGAAGGGACTCCGTAGCGGTGCTCACTTTCTTTACTCAATCTGCAACAGAGCTTGGCCAAGCATTTAGTGGACTGAGGCGACCAGTCTAGATTTGAGAAAGAGACGCGAGCATGACGCCGAGATTACATTTTTGTCATCTTGGTCTCTAAAGGTCGGTCGCCGATATCGGGGCGAAAATACGACTGCGACGGCTTTATGACAATCAGGTGAAATTTCTGTTAATTGGGAGAACTTCTCTCGCGGATTGCGACGCACGCGTTGTAGAAACGAGCAGGGCGAGTATCACCCCCTTTGAGTGTAGACGCCTGATTTAGACAATTGAGCTTTGACTATTGATGTATCCAAACGAATAATGAAATGCCTTCGGAGGAAGACTTATGTCCAGCGCTCCCCGGTTCCCTAAGACACTCAAAATTTCCGATTCGCTTACCCGGCAACTCAATACGTATGCGCAGGTGGCAAGCGCAGCCGGAGTGAGTGTGCTGGCGCTAGCCGGGGCCTCCGAGGCGAAAGTTGTCTATACGGAAACGTATCAGGTGACGCACACAGGCTTTCCCCTGTACATCGATCTCAACCACGACGGCATCAAGGATTTTCTGGTGCGCACGACGTTTTACGTTGGCAGCTCGGGCTCAGAGATAGGGCTCGCGGCATCCGGATACCGCAACATTAACAACGTGGTCGCCGGTAGACGTTTTAGTCGCAGCGGCTATTTTTCTTCTGCTGCCTTCGCTTTGCGCGCCGGCGCCCGAATCGGACCGGAAGGCAATTTCTCAGTTCGTTTCCCATTTATGGCAGAGGAGCTTTTCAACGGTGTCGGCAGCCAGTATTCCGCCCTAGGCGCGTGGGTTGGCACAGGGAAGGGTGTCAAGGATCGATATTTGGGACTAAAGTTCGTCATTCGCGACGAAGTTCACTACGGCTGGGCCAGACTGAGCGTCAGGCTCGGGCACCATCGGCAATTCGACGATGTGAGCGGCACTCTGACTGGATATGCTTACGAGACCGTCCCCAACGAGCCTATCATCGCAGGCCAGATCACTGGCCCGGATGTGATTACAGTGCAGCCCGAAACGTTAGGCGGGTTGGCGCTCGGAAGAAAATAGCCTCACATCTCAACTGTTGCAAAATCGTCATAGCACTCATCTTCACCCCGCCCGAGTCTTTCATTGAGGTGGGCGGCTTCATCCCTGCATTTCCTCCCATTGTCCAAATTGTTTTACTCCCCTCACCTCTGGTTTAATAGCATCGTTTGAGGCACACGTTGATCGAGCTTAGAACACTTTTTTTGTCAAGGAGAACAGACTATGCCTGAACTTGCGACGAAATCTGTGGGTCTGCCGTGGATTGGCGGGTGGGGTGGAGGTAATCGCGGCGCGGCGCTAAAACACAAACTGATGCTTGGCGTGATCAGTGCAATGCTGGGCACTTTGTTTCCAGGTTGCACAGCGGACAAACAACCTTCAAAGGAGGAAACCATTCTGGCCAATGCGGCTAAAGACGTTGTTATTCCGTTGGAGGCAGGAAAGATGAAGAACCCTCTGCCTGAGACTGATGAGGTCCTGAGCCAGGGCCAGCAAGTGTTTCTTGGGTCTTGCGCCCTCTGCCACGGCACGGATGGGCGCGCAGAAACTAACATCGGGCGCAACATGTACCCGCCTGCCATGGACCTGAACTCAGCCCACGTGCAGCACTGGAGTGATGGGGAACTGTTTTGGATCATACGGAACGGCGTTCGCCTCACAGGCATGCCTGCTTGGAAGTCGAGCGTCTCCGAGGACGACACCTGGAAGCTTGCACGTTTCATCCACAACCTTCCCCGCCTCGGCGCTGCCTCCGCCTCCACAGCAGTCGGGTCACAGGCACAAGGCGCCATCTCCGCGCAGGACAAGTACACCCTCAAAATACCGAATGGCCTGGCGTTCTCTGAGTTCAGGGGATACGAAGACTGGCAGACTGTCTCCATTAGTCACGACGGAAATCTGATGGCTCTCATCCTCGCAAATCCCGTGATGATCGACGCCTACCGGGCCGGCGCACCCGGCAACGGCAAGCCTTTTCCCGACGGCTCCAAGATGGCAAAGGTCCATTGGAATCTGAAAAAAATGGAGACATTCCCCGCAGCGACCGTGCCGGACACCCAGCATGACGTCGACCTTATGGTGAAGGATAGCAAGAGGTTCCAGGACAGCGGCGGATGGGGATACGGCGTCTTCGAGTATGACGCCGCGTCCGGTAAGTTCAGACCCGGCACCTCAGCTGACAAGCCGCCGCAGGCGAACGACGCCAAGTGCGGGTTCGCGTGCCACACGATAGTGAAAACAAGGGATTACGTTTTCACGGATTACGGGCACAAGTGAAGCGGCAGGTATGCTGCGTGACCGACGCAGGATTTTGAATTCACTTCGGCGAGCTTGAAAGTTTCGCGGCTTAGATTGCAGCTAAACCGATTACAGGGAAATGTGTGGACGACGGGACGTTCACCAGTTTTTCTTTCGCTGTGGCATCAGCAAACCGGAGTACGTGCCGTCTGTCCCCGCATTCCCATTGACCCTGTCATTCGCCCGGGTGTGGCAAGCATATATAGGCACCTCACTTTTTTGAGCCAATCATGATCGGGCGATACCCGCATCCACTTCCGACTCATCCTCAACCAGCTCGCGCAACGCTCCCAGCCAGGGCTCGTAGCGCTTCCAGCGCGCGACAGAGGTGCGATAGATCGGCTGCCGGGTCTGCCACTTGCTGGGAGTCTTCACCGCCCGCGGATTGGATTCGGGGCGCAGGCAGGCGTCGTGCCACGGCAAACCGCAGGCCGCGATGATGCGCCGGATCGCTGGTTCAGGCGCGCGGGTCAGTTCCTCGTAATCGACCTCGATGAAGCGATCCGCCGGCAGCACGCTCCGCCAATGGTTGGTGAGCTTCCGGTAGCTCTGGAAATATGCGACCAGCTCGGCGCCTCCGGTCGGAAACGCTAGCGCCGGATGGAAAAAAGTTTGATGGATCGACAGCGCCGTGTCGACTGCGGCGCGGCGGCAATGAATGATGGTGGCTCGCGGGAATGCCAGGTGAATCAGCCCCGCCCAGAGGAAGTTGAACGGCATCTTGTCGGTCACGCGCGCCGCCTTCGGCGCGATTGCGCGCAGCACGCCAAGGTAATCTGCCGCTGCCTTGGCAAGGAACGAACTCTGGTCTCCGTCCGCGACGGAGCGGTGCCACGCCGCCCCGCGCTCGTTCCAGAAATTCAACTCGCCACCGGCCCCGACCTCGGGGTGCATGGAGACGATCTGCTCGACGAGAGTTGTGCCGGAGCGCGGCATGCCGATGATCAGCACCGGTGTCGCGTCGTCGCTGCCGAGTTCGGACGCTTGCGCGATCCACTCGGGTGTGCAGCGGGTAATCAGGCGGTCGGTCTCGGTGGAGAACGCGGCCGAGTCGAACGCCGCAGAGCCGCGGCGCACGGCGTCTGCGGCGTCGAAATGCTGCATGGCCAAGCCGTAGTCGCCAAGATCCTCCGCCGCCTTGCCCACCGCGAGGTGAAGCCGCAAGCGATGCTGGGCTTCCCGTCCCGGCGTGGCTAACGCAGCTTGCATCGTTTCGAGCAGACCCTTGTCACTGCTCGTGACCGGACGGCAGCGGACCAGATCGTAGTAGCTTCCCGCCATCATCGGCGCGATCGCGACCGTGCGTTCGAAGCATGCACGGGCCTCGTCGAAACGTCCGAGTTCAGAGAGCACACTGCCCAGCAAATCGTACGCCATGGCATTGTTCGGATCAGCCACCAGCGTCTCTCGCAATACCTGTTCGGCTTCCTGGTTGTGGTCCTCAATCACCAGCGCTCGCGCCTTACCAAGGCGGCCGAAGCTGGTCCTGCCTCCGGTCACCGCCGCGCGCTGGAAACATCCGATCGCTGCTTCGCGATGGCCGATTGTATAGACCAGCGCGCCAGCGCGGAACCACGCCTCGGTCAATGACGGGAGCAGATGTGTGGCGCGATCGTAGGCCGCGAGTGCCCCGCGCATGTTGCCAAGTTTCTCCAACGCGATTCCTAAGCGGAAATATGCATCGCCGTAACGCGGGTTGCAGGCGACGGCCAGCTGCAATGCCGCGACGGCGTCCGATACGCGGCCGACCTCGAGGCAGGCGACGCCGAGATCATGTTGGATGATGGAATTGGACGGCTGCAGCAGCGCTGCGTCGCGCAATGGCGCGATCGCATCGGCTGGTCGCCCAGCCCTGAGCAACGTAGCGGCCGACACAAGCAGATCCTCGACCTGCTCCGTCGCGGCTGGGTTTGGAGACTGGGACATGGTGTCATCCTTTATTGTCATCTTGCGTGGGAAAGTGGCACGTGGAGTGTGACCCGGGTGCCCTGTCCCGGTTGGCTGATGATCTCAGCATTGCCGCCGTGAAGCAGCATGATGCTCTGGACAATCGCCAGCCCTAAGCCAGTACCGCCCGAAGCCTGGGACCGCGACGAGTCCACACGGAAGAAGCGATCAAAAACCCTGGGCAGGGCTTCCGCCGGAATGCCGACGCCGGTGTCGGAGACTTCGATGCGAACCGTGGAGACATCCGAATTCGAAAAATCAACGCCCGTCTCCAACACGACGGCTCCGCCCGGTGGAGTGTGTGCCAAGGCATTCGAGACCAGATTGCCCACTGCCCTCTGCAAGAGGGTGCGATCCAGTTCGGCAATGACCGGTTCGTCGGCGACGGTAGTGGTGAGCGCGACTCCGCTGTCCGCCGCCGAGGCTTCGTAATATTCGCGCACTCCGCTCAGCAATTCGCCCACATCTACCCGCTCCCGGCGCAAATGGGTTAATGGGCTCTCCGCACGCGCCAGAAATAGGAGGTCGCCGATGAGATCCGATAGTCGGACGGCTTCTTCGAGACAGGACTCGATCACATCGCGGTATTCGTCCGCGCTTCGCGCGCGGGCCAAGGACACTTCTGCCTCGCCGCGGATATTATTTACCGGCGTGCGCAGGTCGTGCGCAATGTCCGCCGAGAATCTCGAAATGCGCTCAAAGGACTCTTCCAAGCCGTCCAGCATCTGGTTGAAGGTACCGGCCAGGGATGCCAACTCGAAGGGATATCCTTCTGGCCGAATGCGCTCCTGCAAGTTCGTCGAACTGATGTGGCGCGCGGTGGTTGCCATTTCCTCCACCGGCCGAATACCGTGGCGTGCAATCTTGTAACCGACCAATGGAAAAATAGCGTAGGTCGCCAACAGAATGGTCCAGAACCAAAACCGATATCTGGCCAGGAACTCCTCTTTTTGCGAGACATCAATGGCAATCTGAATGGTGTCAGTTTGAGTTCCAAGGGAGCCGACGGGCGCGGACGTGCTGATGACGCGAAAGGCTCGGCCGTCCCTGCCCCTCAGCGGGATGGTGCGATCCGGGCGGCTTTGAGTTTGACCGGCTAATCGCATGAGGTCCAATTGATCCGCCATGCCCGGCGTCATCAACAGTGGTGTGTTTCGTTCATCCAAAAGGCGAATATAGAACTGCTCGTAGCGTCGTGCGGCCGATTCCAGCTCAACTTCTTCCCGCAGAGCGTCCCAGTCGTCGGGTCTCTCTCTCAACATAGTGCGCAGCACGTGCACCTTGTCGGCGAGGAACAAATCTGTACTTTTCTCCAGTTCGCTGACCAGCACCCAATAAAGACTGGCGGTGGCGAAGAACACCAGAAATAAGCCTGCAAGCGCATAGCCGGCCGCTAACCTGAAGGCCAAAGTTCTCCACAAGCGTGAGAGCGGTGCGAGGCTACTGGGCGGATTCCAGGACATAGCCAGATCCCCGAACGGTGTGGATCAATTTGAGCGAGAAAGGATCGTCCACCTTGCTGCGCAGTCTTCGCACATTAACGTCCACGACATTGGTGTCACTGTCGAAGTTCATGTCCCAAACTGCTTCGGCGATCTGGGTTCGCGATAGGACTTCGCCCGCGCGCCGTGCCAGCAGGGACAAAAGAAGGAACTCTTTTGAAGTCAGATCCAACCGCTGACCAGCGCGGGTAGCACGCTGGCGCGATATATCGATTTCAAGGTCGGCCAAGCGAAGGGTCTCTTGCGTACACGGAGGTCCGCGGCGCAACAGCGATCGCACACGTGCCAGCAATTCGGAAAAGGCGAACGGTTTTACCAGGTAGTCGTCCGCCCCCAGCTCGAACCCTCGTACCCGCTCGTGTACGGCGTCGCGAGCGGTCAGAAAAAGCACGAGCGCGCGCCGGCCTTCTTGGCGCATGCGAGTGAGAACCTGCCAGCCATCCAGCCCTGGGAGCATCACGTCGAGAATGACGAGATCGAATTGCAATTCCTGCGCAAGGTGCAACCCGTCCAATCCATCTCCGGCGAGATCGACGACGAAACCTGCCTCCCCAAGTCCCTTCTTCAGGAACTTGGCGGTCTTGGCTTCATCCTCGATGACCAGAATTCTCATGACTAACCTCGGTAAAACCGAACGCCTCTGCGCGACTAAAAAGCTAGCCTGAGAGCAAACTGGATCTCGCGCGGAGTTCCGCTCCCAACCGGACTGACCGGTGTGGTCGTGTTTACGGTGTTGGTAATGCTGCCGAAGCTGGGAGTGCCGAAGGTTGCTTGTGGCAAACCGTACTGGGGATGGTTGAAAATGTTGAAGAATTCGGCACGAAACTCAAGTCGTACCCGCTCGGTCAACGGAATTTGTTTTCCGACTCCCATGTCAATCTGCCATGCACCCGGCCCGCGGAACAGGTCCCGCGGCGCGTCCCCGAAGGTACCCGGCGCCGGTACGGCGAAGGCAGCAGGGTTGAGCCATTCGCCGATGGTTGAGCCCCCCGGTGGGGTGAGCGGAACTCCCGGCACGAGATCGGGACGCTGATCGGTGGTATTGCCGTCGGGCACATCCGCCGACGAGCGATTAACCAGGACATTTACTGGGAATCCCGTGCGGGCCACGGCTGCGGAAGTCAGTTGCCAGTTACCGAAGATGCCGCTCACGATTCCGGGCTGGTTCAAGTAGGGCTTGCCGAACCCGAAAGGAAGCTGGTATACGGCGTTGGCATTGAAGACATGGCGAGCATCCCAGAAGCCGCTGGCGCGTTCACACCTCGGGCAGGCTACGTTTTCAGGCACCAAAGAGTCGCCGTCGCCACTGCCGTCGGAGCCGTCATCGATCTCGTGCGACCACATGTAATTGCCCGAGAGCAGGAAACCGTGCGAGAAGGAACGCCTCACGGCGATCGAAAGTCCCTGATAGCTACTGTTGTCCTTGTTGCCGCGCCAACTCACTTGTCCAAAATCCGGGTAAGGACGGGTTCCGGTGAGCGGGTTCACGACGTTCACTTCGGAAAGCGTGAGCAGGTGAGTACCTTCGCTGCCCACATAAGAGACGGTTCCCACGAAGTCCGCCGGCAGCTGTTGCTGAACCGACAGACCCCATTGTGAGACATACGTATCCTTGCGCCGGCGGTCATCGTCACGCGGCGAAATGATCCCCGTTGTATCGGTCAGAAACGGAGTGATCGGATAAGTCAGGTTGGGAATGGTCTTGTTCGACAGCGAGAAGGCGAAGACCTCGTTGCTGATCGGAAGATTCTGATCATCCAACTGCCCGTCTTCGTGGTAGGTGCCAAAGCCGGCACGAATTACCGTGTGGCCGCTTTTAGTGGGGGCCCAAGCGAAGGCGATGCGCGGATCGATGTCCGCATAATTCGGCCGACCAAAACTGGCGCCCACTCCGCAAAAGCCTTGCGGTCCACAGGTTGCGAAATCGAAGGGATTGGCGCGGCCTTCTACTTCGTGAAAAAGATTGAAAAAGCTGTAGCGCGCCCCCAAGTTCAAGGTAAAGTTCGGCGCCCATTTGAATTCATCCTGAATATAGCCATAGAACTGAGTCTTGCGCAGACCATTGACGGGCAGAGCACCGTTGAGAGTGGCCGTGCTTACCTGATTGGCATCGAAGGCGGTCGTGGAGGCATATGTGATCGTTCCGGCTTCCGTGTTTCCCTGGTTCATTTGAACGCGCCGGATCTCGACTCCGGTTTTGATGGTATGCCGGCCTTTTACCCACGTGAGATTATCGATTTCGGAGAAGGAGTTGCCGGCGCCGATGCTCACTTTGTCATTATTCAGATTGGTGAAACCGGAAACCGCGATTACGTAGGGTATCTGGGTTTGATTGATGTTGAAAGTGTTGGCGGTGCTGCGGTTAAAACCGAACTTGAACTCGTTCACCAGTGACGGGGAAAAAACATGCAGGAGTTCGATGGCGCCATTCACGGGAGCAGAAGTGAGCTGCTGTCGGTCCAATAGATAATTCCCCGAACTCGCAAGCGGCTGGGTATTCACCGCTCTATCGATGTTGAAGCGGAGGAATGCAGTAGTACTGGCAGAAAAATGCTGGTCGAGGCGGATCATGGCGGAATTTTCAAAAACCCTCTGCGTGCCTTCGCTGGTAAATTGATTGATATCGGGATCGCTGGTCGGAGTTTGGCCTTGCGGGTAAGCGTTGAGAATTGGGACAAGGACGGGGGAATCCGCGGCCACTTGGGTGCGGAACGCGGGGCTGGGGACGAAGCCGACCAGCGGGAAACCCCAGTTCTGGCGGTAGCCCTCGTAGGCGATAAAGAAAAAAGTCTTTTCGCGCACGATAGGCCCGCCCAGCGAAGCCCCGAACTGATTCAAATGAAACGGCGGTTGCGGTGTTGTGGTAACAGGAACAGGCTGCTGAGCGTCAAAAACGTTATTGCGGAAGAATTCAAAAACATCGCCGTGAAACTGATTTGTGCCCGAGGGCGAGGTCACGGCTAACTGCGGGCCTCCCGTTGCTCCCTCCTCGGCGGTAGAGAGCATGGAATCGACGCGAAACTCGTCAATGGTGTCGAGGGGAATCGCAAGGCGCACATAGGGCTGTTGCGGCTGGTTGATGATGTTGGTTGCGTCGATGCCATCGTAGGTAAAATTATCGTCATCGCGCCCTCGGCCGGCGAATCGAATGGAACGCTGGTTGCTCCCTCCGGTATCGACCGCGCTGGGCTGAAGCGCGCTGAGCGTGGCCCAATTGCGGCCATTGAGCGGAAGTTCCCTGGCTTGGACCTCCTCAATTCGGGCACCAAGCGCGTTGGAGGTTTTGTCCAACTCCGCGGAGCTAGCCGACACTTCCACCTGCTGCTGACCGCCGGACACCCTGAGGGGCGCATTAAGGGTGCGCGTCCGGCCGATTACCTGCTCGACATCTACGAAGGTGAGTACCTTGAAGCCCTCGTGCTCAAACGTGATTGTGTAGACCCCGACTGGCAACTCAGGAATGTCATACGTCCCTGTGGGAGAGGATGTGGCTTCTCGTCGCAGACCGGTAGTGTTCTGCACTGCGGTGACGTGCGTCTGCGGCAGAACGCGTCCGGAGGAATCCGTGACCGTGCCATTCAATCCCGCACGGTCAACCTGCGCCGGCGACCAGCACACAAGACACAGGATGATGCCGACAAGGCAGGCGATCCGCCTCGTTTCCCGAAGAGCTTTCCGCCTGCGCGTGCCGGAAGAAAGAGAGGTTGAATTCATGCGAAACAGATCGTAAGAGTATTTGCGTAGTTTCATGGTTGTTGCTCCCTCCGCGCGACGGGTGAAGGCATTCGAGCCATTTCTGTTGGCATGACCCGTGTCCCGTCCCGCTGTCCTACAATGCTCGTACGGCGTTTTCGAGTTGGTTTTCATTGAACCAGCCTCGTGTGTTGCGCCGACAAGTCTCGCAAGAACTTCAGGAGAACTCAAGCGACATAACTCATTGCTACTATTGCGGATCGTACTAGCCATGAAGAAAACTGGGGTAGGCTGAGCACCCAAGGCGTAATTGCAGTGTGAAGAGAAAACCATGTTCATGGGAGACTGCCCACGCTCGTTTGAGGTTCCCACCGCTAGCGAAACTATGTTCTTTTCCGTAATCGGAACCTGGGTCCGTCAGGTCACCATCACGGAGATACGCAGATCGTCATGGAGCAGCAGAGCTATGGCGGCACAGCGTCACCGCCGGAGTACGGTCTGAATCAGCCGCTTAGGGGTGAAAGACCAGGCTCGCCTCAGGCGGGGAACTACGAGCCACAACCCTAACGTGCTCATAGTTACAAAAAGTTGACGCGAATGTGAATTTCGCATGAAAAAATCCACAACTAGCAGTGCCGTTGGCGATTCTCCCCGGAAACTGGAGACATTCAATTGCCTACTGCGGGAAGAAACAGTCCCGAAATTCACGGTCACGAAATCTTCTTCGTCATCGCCTGCCGGATCTCGGTACTCCGGCTCGTCCAACTCGGGGGCACGAGGTTAGTGTAGAAAGCTGCTTTGAATCGGGACCAGTGCGGAAATGGCAGCTATCCTGCCTAATTAAGCGTGTGGTTTATCGGTTCCCTAGCCGAGCTTTTTCGCACACCTCACGACTCGGCCGTGCCCTTGGTGCGCACAGGAAAGGCCTCGCGGTTGATCAGTCCGCTGCAAGCCTACCGGTGATCTTGTCGTGCGCCCACCCTTCACGAGGGCCAAGCATGATGATTGGTCGGGGCGCGCGGATTTGAACCGCGGACCCCCTGCGCCCAAGGCAGGTGCGCTACCAGGCTGCGCTACGCCCCGACTCCGTGAAGGTCTCTTCGATTATAGCCGAGCCCTTTGCCGGTGCTGCCTGCCTAGCGAGGTATAATTTCTCGTTACCATGCCTAACCCCGCCATGCACAATCCCCGCTATGCCCTGGTGGCTTACGTCGGGGAGGCAGTTGGAGACTTCGTCGCCACCCTACGTCAGGAGCTGCATCCGGACTTGCCCCATCTACCAGCCCATCTCACCCTGCTTCCACCTCGTCACCTGCGGGGCAGTGAAATCGCCGCGCTGGAGATGCTCGAAGAGGTCTGCGGCAACGTGGAACCCTTTGAAGTCCTCCTCGGAGAAGCGGAAACTTTTGTTCCGGTCACGCCTACGGTATTCATTCGGGTGGAACAGGGAGCCGCGCACATGCGTGACCTCCATGATCGGCTAAATACAGAAGCTCTCAGCGCGATCGAGGAGTGGCCCTATATGCCTCACCTTACCATTGCCAAGCTGAGCAGCGAAACCCTAGCAGAGCAGGCGTACTTGACCGCCCGCGACCGCTGGGCGGAGTACCAGGGAAGCCGCCGCATTGCCGTCCGTGAACTCACATTTGTGTGCGAACAGGAACAGAATCGCTGGAAAGATCTGGCGGAAGTTCCCCTGGGTCGCAGTCTCATCAGACGCTAAAGTACCATAAGCCACCCGCTGCATTGTCCCAATTCCCGTCCCCGGCGCGCCGTTGGTCTCGAGGACAGTTCCCCTCCGTACTTTGCCAAGCTGGGAACGCGAGCGTAATTAAGGAAGCAGGGCTTTCGCGTGTCCCCCACAAGTTAGGCCGCTGGAGAAACTATGCAAATTGGGGTTTATGGAGCCGGCTATCTGGGAACGGTGGTTTCCGCGTGTTTGGCCGACTTTGGCACCCCGGTTCTGTGCTGCCATCCAGACAGTTCGCGCATGGTGGAAATGGCCCAGGGCTCAGTACCTTTCCATGAAAAAAACCTGGCCGAAGTGATCAAACGCAATGTGCGCTGCGGGCGCCTGGCCTATTCGACCGATGTTGAATCCTTCGCTCGTAAAGCCCAGGTGATCTTTTTGGCCGAGGACGCGCCCCACAATCTCAGTGATCTGGCATTGCGCATTGCGCGCGCGGCTTCCAAGCCCTCAATTCTTTCGATTGTCACGCCGGTTGCGGTCGGCGCCGCTTCCGCCATCGAGAGCCGCATCAAAGAGGCAGGGTGCCGGGGGACCATCGTCTCGCAGCCTATGTTCTTTACTCCGGGTTGCGCAGTGGAAGACTTCAATTGGCCGGACCGCATCATCCTGGGGACGTCATCGAACGAAGCCGTTTTAGTCCTGAAGCAGATTTTTCATTCCCTGGTGATGCGCGGAGTTCCGGTGATTGTGACCAATCACGAGACTGCGGAACTGGTGCGGGAAGCAGCTACGGCGTTTGTTGCCACCAAGATTTCGTTCATCAACGAAGTCGCCAGCCTGTGCGAACTGGTGAAGGCAGATGCAGTTAGTCTGTCGCTGGCTCTCGGTTTGGACAAACGAATTGCGCCCCGTTGCCTGCAACCCGGCGCCGGCATGGGTGGACTGTTCGCGGAATCGGACATGGATTCGCTGGCCGAGTTGGCGAGGCAAAATGGAGTGTCCTTGAAAGTCCTGAGCGCGGCCCGCGAAGTGAACCATTGTCTTACCGAGCAGGTGCTCGACAAGATCGCCCACTGCGTGCAGTCGGTGCAGAACAAGGACGTCGGCATTCTTGGCCTGGCCTTCAAACCTCATACCAATTCTGTTGCCGGATCATCCTCAATGCGTCTGGTGAAGAGTTTGATTGCCAACGGCGCGCGGGTAAGAGCTTATGACCCGGTTGCAATCCCCGATGCCCGCATGGAGTTGAACGGCACTGTACAGTACTGCGAGTCGCCCTATGCCGCAGCCGAAGGGGTTGACGCATTGGTAGTGGGAACGGGCTGGCCTGAGTTCCGCGGTCTTGATTTCGGTCGAATCAAACGCATGCTGCGGCGTCCCTTGATCGTCGATACTAAGAACCTGCTGGATTCCGTCCGGCTCCGCGCTATGGGCTTCGAGTACGTAGGCGTCGGCCGCGGCTAAGCTTCGCTCAGCGCACCTTTGCGCTCTTAGCGATCCCTTCGCGCGTTGCGGTTAGGAGCTTTTCACCGCAAAGAACGCAAAGTGTTTCGCAAAGATCCGCGAAGAAACCCAGGTCAAAGATTAGAACAGTACCTGCCCTCGGCTGCCGCCCAGCTTCCTCCGCAAATTGCTATAATTAACGCTCCACGCGGTGGGAGTAGCTCAACTTGGTAGAGCATCGGACTGTGGCTCCGACGGTTGCGGGTTCGATTCCCGTCTCCCACCCCAATCATTCAACCATCGAGTCCACTATGCCGCCCGCCCTTGCCGATCCAACGGAATGCTGGCCCACCCTGCCGCTGGATTCATGGAAAGACACCTACGCCACACTCCATATGTGGACCCAGATCGTTGGCAAGGTTCGCCTGCGGCTGACGCCGCTCGTGAACCACTGGTGGAACGTCCCGCTGTATGTAACGGCGCGCGGCCTGACCACGTCCCGCATTCCGTATGGACAAAGGGCATTCGAAATCTGGTTTGATTTCATACAGCATCGGCTTGTGCTCGAGACCAATGACGGAATGGTCAAGACAATCCCGCTAGGGCCGCGCTCGGTGGCCGATTTCTACCAGGAATTCATGGGAATGCTGCGATCCGCCGGGATTGACGTCAGGATATGGAGGATGCCGGTCGAAATCCCCAATCCGATCGCGTTCGACCAGGATCGCGTGCATGCGTCGTACGATCCTGCCGCAGTTGAGAAGTTCTGGCGTATTTTGTTGTCGGTGGACGCTGTTTTCAGCCAGTTCAGGTCGGGATTCATTGGCAAAAACAGCCCGGTGCACTTCTTCTGGGGAAGCTTTGATCTCGCGGTGACCCGGTTTTCGGGCCGCCGGGCTCCAGAACGCCCCGGAGCCGACATGGTTACGCGAGAAGCGTATTCCCACGAAGTGAGCAGTGTAGGCTTTTGGCCGGGCAGTGTCGGAGTCAAAGATGCAGCATTTTATTCCTACGCAGCTCCCGAGCCGCAGGGGTTTAAGGAGGCGCATGTCCGCCCGGATGCTGCGTCGTATGACACGCAACTAAGTGAGTTCATCTTGTTGTATGAGGACGTGCGCAAGGCCGAATCGCCTACCGCCGCGCTGCTCGAGTTTTGCCAATCCACTTATGACGCCGCGGCGAGCCTGGGCGATTGGGATCGCAAAGAGCTTGAAGTAGTTCGACGTTAGAACGTCTCCCGGCCGATAATTTGAGACCGATTAGGGTCTTTTTCCTCTATCTGGCGCGCTTCTCGTGGATTATGATCGCGGACGCCTAACTTGGAGGTTGAAATGAAGAACGTATTCTTCTTAGCCATGGTGCTTCTACTGAGCAGCAGCTTTGCGCTTGGAAAATCGAATGGCAAAGTGCTCTACCGCTTTCAGGGCGGCACCGATGGCGCGGTCCCCATAGGCAAACTTGTGTTTGACCAGGCGGGAAATCTCTACGGGGCTACGAATCAAGGCGGCTCAGAGAACTGTTCCCCCATGGCTAGCTGCGGCACGGTGTTTCAACTGACACCGCCCGCCAAGAAAGGCGATCCGTGGACTGAGACTGTGCTCTACGTTTTCAAGGGCGTTCTGTATGAGGATGGAGACTATCCCGGTGGTGGCCTGGTGATAGACAGCGAGGGCAATCTCTATGGGACGACAGCTTACGGGGGGACAGGCAACTGCGTAATTCTGCAGATCCATGGCGGATGCGGCACCGTCTTCGAATTGTCGCCGCCTGCGCAAAAAGGCGGAGCTTGGACTGAGAGTATCTTGTACAGCTTTCCGACGTCGGAAATCGGCTACTTTCCCTACCGCGATTTAGTGTCTGATAGTCAAGGAAATCTCTACGGAGCTACACAGTTTGGGGGAGGCTACGGTACCGATTGCGATTACTACTACGGTGGGAATTGCGGATCTGTGTTCGAGTTGAGTCCACCGAAGCGGAACGGCGGTGCGTGGACTGAACAGGTGCTGTATGGGTTCCAGGGCATCAGCGGGGACAGCGCGGATGGGGCGAATCCCAACGGCGGCTTATTCTTGGACAGTGCAGGCAATGTGTTTGGTACAACAAGCTACGGCGGCCTGAGTATTCCCGACGAGTGCTCAGAGAATGGTTTCGTGGGCTGCGGCACGGTGTTCGAGCTGAGTCCACCAATGCAGCCGGGTGGCAGTTGGACAGAGAATGTCTTGTTGCGTTTCAATGTACAGAATGGAGCGTTGCCCACCGCAGGCTTGGTCGTCGATAAACAAGGCAACCTTTACGGAACAACTTATGGCGGCCCCGATGAGGCGGGCACCATGTTTCGGATGTCCCCTGGTGCAGACGGTTCTTGGATTGAGACCATTTTGTATTCCTTCGATGCTCTCAACAATGGAGAAGAGGATCCGATGGGGCCTCTCGTATTTGACCCTACCGGCGCGCTTTACGGAACGACCTTTGTTGGAGGCGGAGAAACTCTCTACGGCAGCGTTTTTCGCCTGATGCCGCTAACGTCTACAAACGATGGTGAATGGGGCCTCAGCGTGTTGGCTGGTTCTGCGAACTCCCAGAATGGGGAACGCCCTACTGCTGGTGTAATTTTCGGCAAATCGGGCGCTCTCTACGGAACCACACAGTACGGTGGTGGTACCGACGCTTGCCAACTCGGCTGCGGGACTGTATTTGAGGTTGCTCCATGAGCGTCGGCCGGCATTCGCTTCGCCTAGCAGAGACGTAGGCCGCAGCTTCGCGCAGAATCGAGTCGCCGAGTTTCGGTCAGGCGGGAGATAAGATAGCCTTATCCCGCATGGCCTCTAGCTCGCTGGACCGCCTGCTGCACCAAGTCGAAGAATCTCGCAGCCGCTTTGGACGCGGGGAAGCTGCCCGCGTCGTGGAATTGTTGTCGGCGCTGGGTGAACGGAAATTCTCCGATACTGCTTCTCTGATTCGCTTTCATGAAGTGCTGCTGTTTCTGCGCGCATTTCCCCACGGACCGGAAGTAGTCCGGCAGAGCGAACGGTTGCTGCGAGATTTTTCGGGGAGAGTCGAGCAGCTAGAAAAGCTCGGAGCGGACATGGACGACTTTGATCCCTTCGAATTCGCGGGCATCGCCGGCACCGTGATGCAGGACACGCTCAGTTTCGATGTAATGCGCTGGCTTGTGGACCGCGTCCCCGATGTGGAGATCGTTTGGGACGGCTACTCAGAGGAGCGGGCGATGGGCGCCGCATGGCCACGACTGATTCCTTCGCTAGAAGAAGATGCCGACATCGAGCCTGACGTTCCCTGGCAGGGTTGGTTGCAAACTGCCGCGGGGAGCAAGAATAGGAATTTGCAATGGATGGTCCGGCAGTTCGCACAGTTGCCAGCATCCGACATGGAGAAGGCGTTGCTCTACGATTCTCTGCGTCTTCCCGTACGTTGGCACGTTAACAACCAGCGCCTCTCGCGCACTGGGAATTGGCAGCCGGTAAGGCGAATATTTTTTCATCGCGAGCCACTGTTCACCCGCGGAGAAGTTTCTTTGGCTCGCGAGCTTGCACAAGCACCTCCGGTTCTTCACCGCCTGTCTGCGAAACAAGGAAGGGTGGTAGTGAACATGGCCCGCGAGGTCATGCTGGTGCGTTATCGCGAACTCTATGGAATGACGTTCGGAGATCCGCAGTCAGTGGTGCGCGCCGACGTCGGCCATGGCGTTTCTATTTACCTCTGGAACCTATGTCCAGCGCGGCGTTTGCCTTTGCGGGCCTATGTGGCCGGGTTCTCGCTCAAGAATGGAGTTCCCGTCAGTTACTTCGAGGCCACTGGGCTATGTGAATGGATGGAAGTGGGGTTCAACGCCTTCTACACTTTTCGCGGCGGCGAAGTTGCCTGGATCTATGCACAAGTGTTGCGCTGCCTGGTCGCGCTTACCGGTGCGAAATGTATTTCGATGTATCCCTACCAGCTGGGGGATGGCAACGAAGAAGCCATTGAGTCGGGCGCTTTCTGGTTCTATCGAAAACTGGGTTTCCGTCCCGGGCGCAAAGACTTGCTGAAGCTGGTGGAGCGTGAGGAGGAGAGAATCGCGCGTGATCCCAAGTACAGAACTCCTCCGAGAACGCTGCGGCGCCTGGCGGCTGGACATGTTTTCTACGAATTGCCGGGGAGCGACGTTGGGGCGTGGGATAGCTTCTCGACTCGCAAGATCGGAATGAAAGTGAACCGGCGCATGGCTAGGGATTTCGGCGGCAGCAGTGAGCGCATGCGCCAGAGTTCGTCGAAATGGCTGGCGCGCGTTCTTTCTGTGCAACCAGATTCATGGGAACCGTTGGAGCGTGCCAGTTTCGAGAACTTCGCTATGGTTCTTTCGGTCGCTCCCGACCTGGCATCATGGAGCCGGCAAGAGAAACAGGCGTTGGTTCAGATCATCCGGGCCAAGTCTGCGGCGAACGAAATGCGTTATCTCCATCTGATGCAGAGGCATCGGCGGCTGCGCGAGCTTATGTTCAAGTTAGGTTCCTGACAAAACACCGCCTTACAGTTGTCTTTATCGTACCTCCTACAGACCCAAAATAATCTTGCACCCGCGGCTCTCGCCCTACATCTAAGTTGACATCGTCAGGTCTTTCACGGACCGAGCGAAGGTCAAGCTATGAGTTTGTGTGGTCAGAACCGCCGGAGCACCTGCCTTTGTTGTTGTTGTGCGGGAGTGTGCTCTGGCACGGGGAGGCCGCTGATCTAGTTATCATTTTCTAGTTTCGGAGTTATTACCCACCGCCAGAGAAGATGCTGGCGGTGGGTTTTTTTATGGCAGATGCGACCAAAGAAACGAAGGCACAACGCGTCGAACGCTTGAAGCGGGAGAAGAACCCGTGGGAGGGTCTGGACGAAATCCGCCGCTTTGCCCGCCAGGGTTTCAGTGCGATTCCTTCCGAGTGGATCGGAACTTACTTCCGCTGGTGGGGCGTGTACACGCAGGGTGACGGTGCCGGGGTAGTGGGTGGCCATGGCGGAGAAGGGAAGGCCCTGCCGTATTTCATGGTGCGCATCCGCGTGCCGAATGGGTTGCTGCAATCGCACCAATTGCGCACCATCGCCGATTTGACACAGAAGTACGCGCGAGGCATTGCCGATATCACCGTGCGACAAAACATTCAGCTGCACTGGGTCACCATCGAAGCTCTGCCTGAGGTGATGGAAGCTCTATGGCGATGCGGCTTGAACACCATGGGGGCGTGCGGTGACGTGACGCGGAACGTTACTGGCTGCCCTGTCGCCGGAGTGGATGCGGATGAAATTGTTGACGCGTCACCTTTAGCCCTCGAAGTTACGCGGTTGCTGGCCGGAAACTCGGATTTCTACAACTTGCCGCGCAAGTTCAAGATCGCAATCACTGGTTGCCGCGCGTGGTGCGCTTATCCCGAGATCAACGACGTTGGCCTTACCGCCGTCACTCGCACCTTGCGTGGAAGCGTGGAAACCGGTTTTTCGCTTCGAGTTGGAGGCGGACTTTCGGCCGAGCCACACTTGGCCGCACGGCTTAACGCCTTCGTGGGTTGGGAACAGGTCTTGCCTGTGGTCAAAAGCATCGCCGAACTCTTTCGCGAGTGCGACGGACTGCGAGAACACCGCGAACGCGCGCGGTTGAAGTTTCTTTTCCTGCGTCATGGCTGGACCACTGATGACTTCCAGAGGGAATTGGAAAAGCGAATCGGGTTCCGTCTCGATCCAGCAGTGGAGGAAGTTGCTCCTGACGATGTTTACCGTGACCACATAGGGATCCATCCGCAGAAGCAGTCCGGATATTTCTACATTGGAGCGGCAGTGCTGCGAGGGCGGATTCATCCCGAGCAAATGTGCGCGGCTGCAGATTTGGCTGACCGTTTTGCCGGTGGCGAACTACGCACTACTAACATGCAGAACCTGCTGATCGTCGACGTCCCGAAGGCGAATTGCGAGCCGCTGGCTAGGGAATTGGAAGGCGTTGGTCTGCCTGTCGGAGCTTCACCTTTCTGGCGCGGTGCGATTGCATGCAGTGGCAGCGAGTTTTGCAAGCTGGCGATCACCGAAACCAAGAGTTTTTCTCGCTGGCTGGTGCAAGAACTTGAAGACCGGCTTCCGGGCTTTGATCAGGATTTGAAGTTACACGTCGCCGGTTGCCCTAACAGTTGCGGACAGCACTGGATTGCCGACATTGGGATCGAAGGCAAGAAACTAAAAGTTGATGGCCGCATGGTCGATGCCTACTACTTCTGCCTGGGCGGCGCGGTGGGATTGAATCAGGCCATTGCCAGGCCTACCGGATACCGCTGCATCGCAGAGGATGTGCCAGACGCGATTGAACGCCTGCTGCGCGCATATTTGGCCGACCGGCTGTCGGGAGAAAACCTCCGTCGGTTCTTCGCACGCCACAGTGAAACTGAGCTGCTTGAGTTCCTCGCTGGCGAATCCGTGGCGGCGGTACTTCGTGACGCGCCTCCGGGGCCGGTGCCTCACGGGCTGGAGGGGTAGGAGAAAAATGGCTCGATTGTTTCCAATGTTCGTGAAATTGGACAACCGCCTCGTACTGGTCGTGGGCGCGGGGGTGATTGGTGAACAAAAGATTCGCGGCCTGCTGGACACCGGAGCTCGCATATGGGTGGTCGCGCTGCAATCGACCAGCGCCGTACGGGAGTGGGCAGGGGTTGGCCAAATCACTCTGGAAGAGCGCGCATTTTCGCCCACAGATCTCGACGGAATGTTTCTGGTGGTGGTCGCGACTGCATCACGCGCGGTCAACGAAGACGTGTTTCGTGAAGCCCAGCGGCGTGGCGTGTTGTGCAATGTTGTAGATGTTCCTGAACAGTGCGACTTCTTCTATCCGGCAGTGGTGCGGCGTGGTGATCTTCAGATCGCTGTGTCCACTGGCGGCCAAAGCCCCTCGCTCGCACAGAAATTGAGACAGCAACTAGAGCGGCAATTCGGTCCCGGCTACGAGGAGTGGGTCGCGCGCTTGGGTGCGACCCGGCGCGAAGTGCTTGGCAGCAACCTCGATCCGGAACGCAAGCGTTGGTTATTGCAGTCGTTCGCCAGCCGGGAAGCCTTCGATGCGGAACTAGAACTAGCAGCAAAGGAGAAAGCGTCGTGAAGGGCAAAGTCTATCTGGTAGGCGCGGGGCCGGGAGATCCCGATCTGCTAACGCTCAAGGCTCTGCGGTTATTGCAGTCCGCCGATGCGGTTCTGCATGACGAGCTGGTCTCGCAGGAGATTCTCAAGCTGGTGCGATCGGCAGCGCAAGTTCACAACGTGGGTAAGCGCAGCGGAACGAAGAAGATCACGCAGGAATGGATCAATTTCCTGATGACAGCGCTCGCGGGTTTGGGATTGACGGTCGTGCGTCTGAAGGGCGGCGACCCGCTGATCTTTGGGCGCGCGGGCGAAGAAATCGAAGCCCTGCGGCGAGCGAACATCGAATATGAAATCGTGCCCGGTGTTACGGCAGCCTTCGGAGCAGCGGGCGCGGCAGGAATTCCACTCACCCATCGCCAACTCTCGCACGCGGTCGTGTTTCTGGCCGGGCAGAATGCCGCAGACATTCAAGAAACTGATTGGCAGAAGTTCGTTAGCAGCGGAGCCACGTTGGTGATTTACATGCCGCACGAGCTTGAGAAGATTGCATTAAGACTCAAGCGAGCGGGGCTTGCAGATGAAATGCCCTGCGCCATCGTTTCTCGAGCGACTACAGCGGGCCAGCAAGTCCATGTGACCACAGTGGCGAATCTCGGGCGTGCACCCAGGTTCTCTGCTCCTTCGTTACTGATTGTGGGAGAGGTTGTTCGCTTCGCACGGCCTGATTCAACCCCGATCACTGACTTTGCATGGAACCAGTTCATGAGCGCTTCTGTTTTGCACGCTGCGGTAAAGGCCGGGATAACAAGATGAAAGACGACATCGTCAAACTACAACTCGCCGCCGAACATTGGACTCCCGAAGAAGTGCTGCGCTGGGCATTCGATACCTTTGGCCGTGATGTGGCTATTTCCTCCGCGTTTGGCGTTGAAGGAATGGTGGTCATCGACCTGGCCTCGCGGGTGCGCCACGACTTCTCGGTGTTCACGCTCGATACCGAGTTCCTCTTCCCAGAAACCTACAATCTGATGGATCAGATCGAAGAGCGCTATGGCATCAAGATCGAGAAAGTGTACTCGCTGCTCTCGCCCGAAGAGCAGGCGCGGGTCCACGGCGCCAGCTTGTGGACCCGCAACCCCGACGAGTGCTGCAATCTGCGTAAGGTCGAACCGCTGCGCAGAAAACTGTCCGTGTTGCGCGCCTGGATCACCAGCATTCGCCGCGATCAGACGGCTTTCCGTGCAAACACGCACAAGATCGAGTGGGACGCAAAGTTCGGGCTGGTGAAGATCAACCCCATCGTGGATTGGAGTTCGCAGGACGTCTGGCAGTACATTCGAGATCACAACGTTCCCTACAATCCGCTCCACGACCGGAATTACCCGAGCATTGGTTGCACACATTGCACGCGGGCGGTCAGTCCAGGTGAAGATGCGCGTGCGGGACGATGGTCGGGGTTCGCGAAAACCGAGTGCGGTCTACACACCATTGCTCCACTTCCGGCCGAACCTGCGGATGCTTGATTCACCGTCAATTTAATGTAAATGGCCTCTACGTCCAGTTTCCCTGTGGAAAGCAGAATCAGCATCTGATAACCTGCTTAGTTTCCTAAAGAGGCCAATAAAACATGCTTAGCAAGAGATTTGTCAGCGTCGCCATTGCTGCACTGATTGTCTTTGCCCTGCCACTCACCGCAGCCGACAAGAAAAAGAGCAACACGGGATCTGTGGAAACCAGTCGGCCTTCCTATGAACTGCCGCAACCGGCAAAGGAAGATATAAATTACTCCATGTATCAGCAGATTCGTGAGGAAGGGCTGAAGCACTCCCACGTGATGGAGTATGCATCTGCGCTTATGGACGGCATTGGCCCGCGGCTCACCGGATCGCCCAACCTGAAGCACGCCAACGAGTGGACGCGCGACCAGTTCACCGCCATGGGTTGCGCCAATGCTCACCTGGAGGATTGGGGGGAATTCGGCATGGGTTGGCAGCAGATGAATACCTGGGTGCGGATGAGTTCTCCAGATACGGCTGTGTTCATCGCGCAGGCGGCACCGTGGTCGCCGTCAAGCAATGGCGCGATCAATGCCGAGGCAGTCTCAATGGAAGTGAAAAAAGTTGAGGATCTTGAGAAGTACAAGGGCAAGGTGGCGGGCAAGATCGTTCTTTACGGAGAAATGCGCGAGGTCAAACCGGTCGACAAGCCGCTGTTCGAGCGCTATGACGACAAAGACTTGGCCAAACTGGTCGACCACCCCGTGGCTCCCGAACGGGATTATGAAGAGTACATGAAAACATATGCGGAAAGAACGGAACTACGCGAGAAGACGAAGGCGTTTCTAGTTTCCGAACACGCCCTGGCGATGATTCTTCCCAGCCGTGATGGCCGAGACGGTGGTGGTTCCGGCGGCACGATTTTCGATGATGGCAGTCTGGGAGGGTTCAGCTACCAGCGCGACCATGCCATACCGTTTCCCGTAGTGGTGATGGCCATCGAAAGCTATGGCCGCGTGTATCGCCTGCTGAAAGCCCACGTTCCGGTGAATGTCGAGATGAATGTGGATACCAAGTTCTTCGGCGATCACGAGCACGGTTTCGACACCATTGCCGAGATTCCCGGCACCGACCCCAAGCTGAAAGATGAACTGGTGATGGTGGGCGGCCACTTGGATTCTTGGGCCGCCGCCACCGGCGCCACCGACAACGGGGCCGGAACCGTGGTTGCCATGGAAGTGATGCGTATCCTGAACGCGCTACATGTGAAGCCGCGCCGTACCATCCGTGTGGGATTGTGGACCGGGGAAGAGCAAGGCTTATACGGATCGCAGGGATATGTGAAGCAGCACTTCGGGTTTGTCCCGCTCTCCACCACACCCGAAGAGATGAAAAAGCCGGAGTGGATGCGAAAGCCTGCGGGTCCGGTGGAGTTGAAGCCTGATCAGCAAAACATTTCGGGCTACTTCAACGTGGACAATGGCAGCGGCAAAATCCGGGGAATCTATCTAGAGGAAAATGCTGCGGTAGCGTCCATCTTCACGCAATGGATAGACCCGCTGAAGGATCTCGGCGTTTCGACGATTACCTTGCGTCACACGGGTGGCACTGATCACGAGTCTTTCGATGCCGTTGGTATTCCGGGCTTCCAGTTCATACAGGATCCCCTGGATTACGGTTCCCGGACTCACCACTCGAACCAGGATACCTACGAGCGGTTGCAGAGCGGAGATCTGGCGCAGGCTGCCACCGTGGAAGCAATTTTCGTCTACAACACTGCAATGCGCGACCAGATGCTGCCACGGAAGCCGTTGCCGCATCCGGAACTGGATGAGCAGCGTTCGAAGCCACTGCTGCATCTGATGCCCGGAGCACTCGAGGATACTGACAAGGACGAGAAGCCGGCGGAAAAGAAATAGTTGCTAGTGGCTTATTGTCCTCGCACCAGACGAAGAGCGCTGGCGAGGTTGACGTCCCCGTTGGCAGCTTTGTCTTCTTCAGCGGGAACTTTGGCGGCATCACCCTCCCCGGGAGCAAGGAACAAATTGCTTTCCACTCCATGCTGCCGGGTGTAGAGGTCATAGTAGCGCCCGCGTAACGCAAAGAGTTCTTCGTGGCGTCCGCGCTCGATGATTTGCCCCTGCTCCATTACCAGAATTTGGTCAGCGCGTCGTATGGTCGAAAGCCGGTGTGCAATTACGAATGTGGTCCGTCCCTGCATCAGGTAGGACAATCCCTGCTGAATCAGGGCTTCGGATTCTGAATCAAGACTGGAAGTCGCTTCGTCGAGAATAAGAATGCGCGGCGCAGCCAGAATGGCGCGCGCGATGGAAATGCGCTGACGTTGTCCGCCGGATAATTTAACCCCGCGCTCGCCGACCACGGTGTTGTACTTCTCCGGAAAGTGTTCGGCGAACTCGTCCACCCGCGCGATGCGGCAGGCTGACATGACTTCTTCCTCAGTGGCGTCGGGCCGGGAAAATACCACGTTGTCTCGAATGGTGCCATCAAACAGAAACGATTCCTGAAGCACCACGCCTAGCTGGGTGCGGTACGAATCCAACCGGACGGTGCTCAAATCGACACCATCGACCAAGATTCGTCCCGCCGTCGGAGTGTGAAACGCGGCAATCAAGCCGATGGTGGTTGATTTGCCTGAGCCGGACGAACCCACCAAAGCTGTTACTGTGCCGGGTGCAGCGTGAAACGATACATTTTGTAGAACCAGCTTGACGCCGTCGTAGCTGAAGCCGACATTCTCGAAATCGATGTCGCCACGAATGTTGCCGAGAGTCTGGGTTCGCTTGGGATCACGGTCTTCGCGGCTCTCATCGAGAATCTCTTGAGTGCGTTCCAGTCCGGCCAGGGCTTCGGTGAGTTGGGTGCCGACTTGAACGATCTGCATAATCGGAGCGATCAGAAAGCCCATGAACAGGGTGTAGGTAAAGAAACCACCAATGGTCAGCGAACCGGCAGCGACCTGGTGCGCGCCCACATACATGATGACTGCTCCGACCACTCCCAGCAGGACGCTGGCAGAGAGCGTCATCACCGAAGTGGCCGTCAGCGTACGCAGCACGTTATCGAGCAACCGCTGAACTCCGCGGGCGAAGACGCTATCTTCGCGTGCTTCGGCGTGATAGCCCTTCACGACACGGACCCCGCCGAGCGATTCTGCTAACCGTCCGGTGACTTCAGCGTTGATCTTGCCACGCTCGCGGAAGATGGGACGGATGGTACCGAAGGCCTTTTTCAAAGCAATGGCAAATACCAGCAGGAACCCGAACGCGAGTGCGGTCATTAAAGCGCTGATGCGGAACAACACAACCAGCGCAATCAGCGCCGTGATCAAGCCTCCCACCAGGTCCACCAATCCGGTGCCGACCAGATTCCGTACGCCTTCAACGTCGCTCATGATCCTTGCCACTAACGCGCCACTCTTGTTGGAATCGTGGAAAGTCACCGAAAGCCGTCCAATATGCGTCTGGACTTTGGAACGAAGCTCGGCGATGAGCCGTTGCGCTGCTTTCGACAGCAGTTGTGTCAGCGCAAACGAAGTTACCCCCTGAATCAAGGTCGCAAGCAAGACTGCCCCGACCAGCGGCTTCAGCAGTTGCAAATGGTGCTTGACCATGACCGTGTCGATCAGATACTTGGTGGAGTAGGGAAGCACCAGACCGGAAACCCGGTTGATCAGCATCAGGAAAAAGCCCAGTGCCAACAGGCCGCGGCGGGGACGGATCAGTTCCCCAAGGATCGGTAAAACGGTGCGCAATCTCTGGCTTGTCGGGCGAGCGTCTTTAGGCGGTTTGCTAGGTGGCGTCACTTTGTAATTAGAGTCAGGCCGCGATCAGGACGCTTCATTTTGTGGGACATGGACCTGGGCCACTCGCAAGACAACCGTTTGACGACTTGGGTTACACTAGAATTGAGTTTTCAGTTATAACCCAATGTTTACTGATCCTACTGATTCCGGGCCTGGGCAAGAGCGCCCGGCGGAGCCCCAAATCGAGCTTTTGCTCGCCGACACTTGGACCCAGCCTTTGTGGAAACATTTGCTGGGTGAAGTGCGGGACAAGTTCGCGCCGGAGAAGCTGCCGCCACTGCATCTGACATCGCGTCCGGTCGATGTGGGCATGTTGCAGAGCGACCGCGTCAGCGTGCCCTGGTTTCGTACGATATTCCGCAATTTGGGCGATGTCATCTCGCCGGAAGATTTGCCGCCGCTTGAGTTGGAGTCCAGGCCGGTAGAGGTCGGCGAATTGATTTCTGACACGATGGGCCATGGATGGTGGACTTCGCTGCTGCGCAATCTGGCGGACCGAGTTGCGCCGGAACGGATGGCTCCGTTGGAGTTGACGTCCAAGCCGATGGATCTTGGGTTAGGGTCTGGTTCCATGTTGCTTGCCCGCTGGTCCTCGGTGATCAGCACACCCAAGGTATTTTTACCGGACAAGCCCAAGACTGAATCCAGGCTCTCCCAGCCCCTGGCCGCCCCTTCGAGACCGAAACCGGATCCGGTAGAGGTGGAAACCATCCATGTACTCGAAGCAGATTTGAAGCGGGACCTCCGGCGTTCGGTTTTCCGCCAGCGTTTGTGGATTTCGCTGGCTGTAATCGAGGTGCTGGTTCTGATCGGAACTTCCATCTGGCTGAAATAGCCTGAGACTTTTACCGCCCTGCAATCTTCGGTTTTTGGGCGTAATGTGTCGAACAAACTCGTGAGCGAGAAATCCCAAGACCGCGAGCTGGGAATGGACCGGAAGATCACCCGCCGCGATTTCTTAGACGGTGTGGCACTCGCAGTCGGCGGAGCGGTGGTAGCGTCTACGGTTCCCCGCGTGTTCGGACTCTCCGGCCTGGATTCAGCTCCCGAGAAGAATCCGGATTACTATCCTCCAGCGTTGACCGGTTTGCGGGGCAATCACGAAGGCAGCTACCCGGTTGCGCATAGTCTGCGAGACCATACTTTCTGGGATTCCGCCGGCAAACCTGAAAACACCGGCGAGACCTACGACCTCGTCATTGTAGGAGGCGGCATCAGCGGGCTGGCGGCCGCCTATTTTTTCCGCAAACACGCGGGAGCGAACGCGCGAATCCTGGTCCTCGATAACCACGATGACTTTGGCGGTCACGCCAAGCGCAATGAGTTTAGGGCCGGCGGACGGCTTCTGCTTAGCTACGGAGGTACGCAATCGATCGACACCCCGTCGCAGTACAGCAAAGTCGCAAAAGGATTGATAACAGAACTCGGCATTGACACTCAGCGCTTCTACAAAGCTTACGACCAGAAACTGTACGAGAAGCTGAAAACCGCGTGCTTTTTCGATAAAGAAACATTTGGCGAAGACCGCCTGGTGGCGGGAATCGGATCGCGGCCGTGGGCCGAGTTTCTTAAGGATACTCCGCTCTCGATGAACGCCCGGCGCGATATCGAGCGCGTATACACAGAGAAAGTCGATTATCTCCCTGGGTTGTCCCGCGAGCAAAAACGCGCACAACTTACGGGGATCAGTTATGCGGACTATCTCACTAAGACTTGCAAACTTGATCCGGATGCGCTGCCCTTCTTCCAGACCAATACACATGATGAATTCTGCGTAGGAATTGATGCCGTCTCCGCGCTCGCCTGCTATGAAGTCGGCGACGATTATGGGTCGTTCACCTATGCGGGATTCGACGGTCTCGACTTGGGAGACGAGGGCAAAAAAGAAGAGCCCTACATTTTCCATTTTCCCGATGGCAATGCGTCCGTTGCGCGCCTACTGGTGCGTTCCCTGATTCCGGCGGCGATTCCGGGTCACACCATGGACGATGTCGTGACTGCCCGCGCCGACTACGCGCAACTTGATGATGCCAAGTCCGCAATTCGTATTCGATTGAACAGCACGGTGGTGAAAGTTGGTAACGATGGTTCCGCGAAATCGGCGAAGGGAGTCACCGTTGCCTACATGCGAGGCGGCAAGCTGCAAACGGTCCGGGGAAAGTCATGCGTACTCGCCTGCTACAACATGATGATTCCGTTCCTCTGTCCGGAACTGCCGGAAAAACAGAAGGAAGCCTTGCACCAGTTGGTGAAATCGCCGTTGGTGTATACGCACGTGGCGATCCGGAATTGGACTACGTTTCAGAAGCTTGGAATTCAACAGATCGTTGCACCCGGCAGCTATCACACATACGCAGCGCTGGATTTTCCTGTGAGCCTGGGCGAATACCAGTTTCCCAGCAAGCCGGAAGATCCAATGGTGCTGTTCATGCTGCGCACCCCATGCAGTCCGGGATTGCCCCAGCGCGATCAAAACCGCGCGGGGCGCGCCGAACTGATGGGGACGCCTTTTTCCATGTTTGAACGAAACATTCGCGATCAATTGGTACGAATGCTGGGCCCGGCTGGGTTTGATCCCGTTCGCGACATCGAGGGCGTCACGGTGAATCGCTGGGCGCACGGCTATGCCTACAGCCCCAATCCGCTGTTCGATCCGCACTGGCGGAAGGGTGAGGAGCCTTGGGTGGTCGGTAGGCAGCCCTTCGGGCGGATCACGATTGCTAACTCTGATGCTGGTGCGAGTGCCTACACCAACGTTGCGATTGACGAGGCACATCGCGCGGTGGAAGAAGTTCTGAGAATCGAGAACTGAACGACGAAGCCGAGATCTTCGTCTAGGCTTTACCCGCCACTGCGCCGCATTGAGCCAGGTCCAAGTCCCAAATTCTGGGTTCGGAAGACAAACCCTGAACACCGAGTTCACCTTCTCTTTGACCGCCGGGCTTTCCCGCCCACACCACGCGGAACGGCGCTTGTTCGTCACCGAACTGTATTTGGAGGACCTCTCCAGGCTTGACCATGCGCAGCATGCCCTCGACCAGCGCTCCGTTGCGGCTGATGTTCCTCACTCTTACCAACTGAGTGAAGGGCTGCGCCTTCGCGTCCATCCCCCAAATCCGCACCGGTAGGTGCGCTGCAACACGCGGCTTTTGGCGACGATCCATTGGTGGCACTCTCGATGTAGGTTGAGGCGATGGTACGGGCAAGCGGGAAATAAAGAAATTTACTCTTGTCATCACTGGCATGTACCTTGGTAACCACCGCTAACCGATTGCAGTGAAGGATGTTGCGGGGCTAGTTCATGTCAGGCAGGGAGCAAGCGCCAGGGCCACGGGGATCGCCACAGGAGCCGCATCCCGCAGGGGCAGGCGAGGCCGATGAACCTTTCGTGGACACCGCGAAGACCGACAATTGTTGCGTCAACTTGGCACCGTGACACTTTGGGCATTCCGCCTTCTGGTTGCCATAGACCAACGCCTCGAACGGGTGATTGCAGGACTTACATACGTATTCAAAAATCGGCATTAGGCTTCTCCCACAATATATCTTCTAACCACATTCCATTTAAGATCAACTGGTGGGCACTTGGCAAACCGAGGCTTTCATCCCGCGGCGCGGTCTGCGCGGCGGGCACGTACAAACCCTGGCCAGCTTCTTTCTTTCCCGGCGTATCCCGGTGCCGCCTGCGGAAGAGCGCCTGATCGAAGTAGAACCTGGAGTCAAGGTTCTGTGCCACTGCCATTGGCAGCCGGAACGGAGAAACGCGCTTACCATTCTGATCATCCATGGGCTTGAGGGTTCTAGCGATTCGCAATACATGTTGGGGATCGCCGCCAAGGGCATGGCCGCTGGAATGAACGTGGTGCGAATGAACCAGCGTAACTGCGGCGGCACCGACGCTTTGTCCCCAACGCTCTATCACTCAGGACGCTCCCAGGACTTGGCGGCGGTGGCTCAATATCTGATCGATCACGACGGCCTGTCACGCCTGGCACTGGCAGGCTTCTCGATGGGTGGCAACCTGGTGCTGAAGCTGGCAGGAGAATGGGGCAGCAAAGGGCCGCGACAGTTCTGTGCAGTGGCAACGGTTTGTCCAGCTGTGGATCTAGGGCCTTCGGCCGATGCGCTACACCTGCTCAGCAATCGGCTTTATGAGTACTACTTCGTTATCCAGTTGCGGCGGCGACTGCGGGAAAAAGCCCGGCTATTTCCTGGTCAATTCGATCTCGCTCGCTTGCGCGGAGTATCAACCCTCCGTGATTTCGACGATAAGATCACGGCTTTCTATTGCGGCTTCACCGGTGCCGACGACTACTACACGCGCGCGGCCGCCGCTCCAGTTCTGGATCGCATTGCCGTGCCCGCCTTGATCCTGCATGCCGCCAACGATCCTTTCATCCGCATCCTGCCGGAAACCCGTCGCAAGATTCTGGCGAATCCCAACATCACCTTTGTTCAAACTGAAGATGGCGGCCACTGCTCGTTTCTGGCTGATCGAGACGGCGACGACGGCCACTGGGCGGAGCGGCAGATTCTGAACTTCCTACGTTCGTTCTGATGCTCGTGTGAGAACAGCGGTTCTGGCCGCTCTCCTATACAATCGCTTTCAAATGCGATCGGGCGTGAAGATTGCGGCGTATGTCATCATCTTTCTGGCACTAGCCGTCGCGTTGCGATCGGAGCCGGTCTCTCAACTAAAGCCGACAGACTACGTCAATGATTTCTCTCATGTTCTCGACCAAGCCACCATCGCACAGCTCGATGACATCTGCCGGCAGATCGATCAAAAGGCGCACGCGCAGATCGCCGTAGTCACAATTCAATCTCTCGATGGCTCCGATATCGAGAGCTATGCCGCTGATTTGTACAAGAAATGGGGAATCGGCAGCAAAGCCACAAATCGCGGTGTGCTGATCCTGCTGGCCACACAGGAACACCGCTACCGAACCGAGGTTGGCTACGGGTTGGAGCCGATTCTCCCAGATGGCAAAGTAGGGGGCTTCGGCCGCGAAGCGGTTCCACTTCTGCGCCAGAACGACTACGGCAGCGCGATCTCGCTTATGGTATCGCGGGTCGCCGAGGTCATTGCGCAGGATGCGGGTGTGCAACTCACCGGCATGCGTCCGGGCGCGCCCCCGGTATCTCCGCAAGAACGCCATCAAGGCCTGTCGGCCGGCTGGGTTGTGATTCTCATTTTGGTCTTTCTTGTTATGGTCTCTACACCGTTCGGGCGGACTCTATTGCTGTGGATGTTCTTGAGCGGAGGAGGAGGCAGTCGCGGTGGTTGGGGTGGTGGGGGCTTTGGCGGCGGGGGTGGTGGTGGCGGTTTTGGTGGTTTTGGCGGCGGAAGTTCCGGCGGTGGCGGCGCTAGCGGCAGTTGGTAGAGGATCAAAAGCGAAGAGGCATTTATGGTCCCAGAAAAACAGATCGATGAATTTGTAGCCCGGATACATCAAGCAGCGGGAGAGAATCTGCAAAGCGTGATTCTTTTTGGTTCGGCTGTCTCCGGCGAATTCCATGCCGAGTTTTCCAACGTCAACCTGCTTTGCGTCGTGCGGGAGGCTTCGTACGCGACACTCAGCGCGGTGGCCCCAACTGTCGAATGGTGGACGCGCCAGAAGCACCATGTGCCACTCCTGCTCACTGGTGAAGAACTGGAACGCTCCGCGGACGTGTTTTCAATTGAACTGCTGGACATGCAACAGCGTCACCGCGTGCTTTACGGGACCGATGTGCTCGCCGGTTTGAACATTCCTATGCACTTTCATCGCGCCCAGCTCGAGTACGAATTGCGCGAGAAAACCATTCTGCTGCGTGGGCGGTTGCTGCTCGCGGGAACTGACAAGAAACAATTGTGGGAGTTGCTGCTGGCCTCTTTGTCGACGTTTGCTACTTTATTCCGTCACGCGCTGATTGCGTTGGGTGAAAAGCCGCCTGACTCGAAACGCGAGACCATCCGGGCGCTTGCGCAACGAATCAAGTTTGATCCGTCGGCATTCATGCAGTTGCTCGATATCCGAGAGCACAAAGCAGACCGCAAGCAGTTCGACGCGCCAGACGTATTCGGCCGTTACCTGGCTGCAATCCAGCAAGTTACTGCGGCAGTAGATAGAATGCTAGATTCCACGGAATCACTCAGCTCATAGAACGTAGACTTGGTTTGCGGAGGAGACAATGAACAAAGGCTTGATTGTGGTTATGGTTGTAGTTCTGATCGCGCTGCTTGCTTTTGGACAATACGTCGGGGTGCGGAACACTCTGGTGACTAAGAATGAAGGTGTCAAGGCGTCGTGGTCGCAGGTGGACATTGTGCTGCAACGCCGCGCCGACTTGATCCCGAATCTTGTTGAAACCGTGAAGGGCTACGCGCAACAGGAGCAAACGGTGTTTGGTGACATCGCGAAGGCCCGCTCTGCGCTGCTTTCGGCCGGCACTCCGCAAGATAAGATTGCCGCCAACCAGCAACTAGACGGCGCGCTGGGACGTTTGCTCTTGATCGTTGAGAACTATCCGCAATTGAAGTCCAACGAGAACTTTTTGCGCTTGCAGGATGAGTTGGCTGGAACGGAAAATCGCATCGCGGTCGAGCGCAAGGGATACAACGACACCTTGCAGGATTACGACACTTATATTCAGAAGTTTCCCAACAACATTTACGCCGGATGGGCCGGATTCAAGCCGAATGAGGCTTATTTCGCTGCGACTGAGCAATCCCGGCAGGTACCCAAGGTCAATTTCGCAGCGCCGCCTGCACCGGCTCCTCAACCGGCTCCAGCAAAATAGCGTGCAGGCTGATTTCGCGGTCGAACTCGGCAAAGATGACGAGACGCTTGAGATGCCATGGGTGGCCGAAGATGGTCCCCGCTACTACGATCTGAAGCGCCATCCCGAATTGCTGCGAGAAGTCGAGGAAGCGCAACGGTTCCGGGAACTGGGCGAGTTCCTGACAGCAGTGAACTCAGATGCAAGCGCGGTGGAAACCGCCAAGTGCGATGCCTGGGCAAGTACGGAAATCAATCCGGAAGAAGAAATCTTTGGCGCGCCATGCAAGTTTGGTTCGTATGTGGATATTTTGTTCTGCGATGAGCGCGTCCGTTCCTGCTTTTCGGAATATGAACAGTGGGCAAAACAGCTTACGGATCTGCTGAAGAAAGCTCCTGAGATTCCCGCCGCCGCTGAATTTCTCATCCGGCGCTGCTACTACCATGACGAAGATGGCATGAGCGACGGCTTCTACATCACTTTCTATCTATTCGGTTACGGCGAAGATGAGCCGCAGGCGCGCCAGCGCTGGGCGATCGGCCTGAAGTTGGCGGAGAATGCGATTCGGCAGATGGTACTGTAGCGCTAGGACGGCGGCGTTACACTGTTCTGCGGCCCTTCAATCGCGTACGCAAAACCGAGAGCAACACCATCGAAAGGAAAATGGCCAGCAGTCCGAACGAAGCGGTGCGAACGTCTTGCGCCCGCTTCGTCAGGATGGAGAATTTCCCGTATACAAACTCAATGTGTACCCAGTACACCAGCAGCGACGTCTGACCCAATTGAATGAGTGGGCTGAATCCCCATTGTCCGGCACCCCACCGGCACCACACATAAGCTGCGGCCAGGATCACCAGTAGAAGACCCACGCGGATCAGAAAGAAATTGGGACTGGTATGCCAGAAATCGTAAACGGGGTAAAGCTGCGCTGGACGCGCGTCCAGCCACTTTGCCAGGTAGATTAGCAATCCGCCCAGTGCTCCCAGCGCTATCGTAGATCCGCCGTTCTTCTTCGCCCAAGCACTGGCCAGAAACGATCCGGCTGCAAGACCGATAAAGGCAAAAGCCGTCCAAGGAAATATCGGGAAGATCCAGGACTGCGGTTGACCGAGGTTATGAACTCCATCGATGTAGGATTCCAGTGGCCAGGGCAGCCAGCGCGGACGCCAGGTCGTCCACAACAAAGGGGTAAACAGGGAAATCGCCAGACCAACCGAAACTGCGCTGAAACCAAGTACAAGTCGGACTCTGTGCGCCCGTCTTCGTTGCGCAACGCTGAGCACGATCCAACACACGATTCCCATCAGCATCATCGAAACCCCGATGGTGTTGAGAATGTCCACGCGGAAAAGATCGGTCCAAGACGCCCAACCCCAGGCGAGAACGTATTCTTGCAATCGGAACAGTAGGCCAAGAGCGAGAATTTCAGCGCCACGACGGATGGTGGTCCGTGCAATCTGGCCGGCGGGGATGTTCTTCTGCCGAAGCTTGTCCACAACTAAAGCGAACGAGACTCCGGCCAGAAAAAGAAACAACGGCGCGGGCAGAGTGCCACCTAGCTGCGACCACATGAAGAAGGTTGACTTGCGCGCGTCACCACCCAGCCATGCGTCGTAGCAATGCGTCTGAAACATCAGCACGCACGCCAGGCCACGCATCCAGTCGATATACGCCAGTCGGGATGTAGGGGAAGGTGGCATCTGCGTCTTGTCAAAGCAAGGCGGCAGTATAAGGCATGAAGACAGTTGAGGTGGGCACTCAGTTCACGGTGCTGATCTAATTTCGTGCTGCTACTTATTCTTGGGAGGAGGCAGAAGCCTAATCTTGAAGATCAAGTTGTCGGATACGACGCCCTTGTTCTTCTTCCCGTTAATGTAGTACGCGGTAATGCCATCGCCTAGCTGCAAGTGTGCTTTGGCTGGGTGATCATACTGATCCACGACTTCAAGAGGATGCTTAAGAACACCAGTGAAGCTTTCAGTCTTGCCTTTGTGCTCATAGGTCAGAGTGATCGCATCTTTATCATGATCCACGGCGGTCAGCGTTCCTGTCCAAGTGTCACCGTGATAATCAAGGGCGTAATATCCACCTTCGGCCTGACCATGCTGAGCAATTGCGATAGGGCTAGGCGCGGCCAAGAACACCAGAAGTGCAACGACCAGAACCATGTCCGTGCTTCGTGCAGCAAACGTTAAAAACATTTGACCTCCAGTAAATCACGCATCGCCAGATTGTACCCGTGGTTGCAGCTAACATACCGGGTGTCATTCTGGCCGTGGTGTTTGCTGTACAAGAGTTTGTACCATGCTGCCCAACGCGACAAAATAGCTTTGTGATTTGCAGTTTGCGATCGTGGGCGTTGGTCTTGTGGACGTGATGCTACTGCACGCTGATCATGACCGTCGCGGTGGTGCGTCCGTATTGATTGGTGGCGTACAACGTATAGGTTGCGGTCTGGCTCGGAGTGAAGCTGACACTGGTTCCGCGAACCGCTCCCACTGCCGGTGAAACGATCAGAAACGAAGCGCCGCTCACATTCCAGGAAAGAGTCACACTTGTTCCCGCGGAAATGGAGGTTGCACTGGTCGTGAAGCTGGAAATGGTCGGAGCCGCACCCTGTGGAACATTTGCCTGCGTGTAAACCGGATTCATCTCCACCACTTCAAACGCCGAAGCCGGCACCTGCCCGAGATTGTGCAGGTCGTCGTTGTCCCAGCGATTGTCAGGCGCGCCACTGATATACATGGCGCTGCCATTATCGGCCATGATCAGGCCGTACTTCTGCATGGCCGTAAGAATGACCTGCACGTTTGTCGAAAAGGAAGAAATGTCATAAGCGGACTTCAACCGCAGACGCATTCCCATAGGAGCTGCCAGGGGATTGCTCGAGTTTGCAGCCCAGTGCGATGCCGGGGGCGTAAAGGCTGCCCGGCTTTGCGGCAAGGTAAAGCGTATCGCGTGCTGAATCTTACCTGACGCTACTTCGTCGTAGCGAACCAGCCCGGGGAAAAAGGGTAACCCGGCGGCGTCAGCCGAGGTCCAGGTGTAAGGGCGCTGCTCGTCCGTCGTCAAATCCCACACCGCTGCTGATCCCGCGTTCCAGGTCCCGTCATTGTTCGGGGACGCGTTGTAAAGCTCATAAAGAAAGCAATTGCCGTTGTCCAGGACGAGGGAGTGACGGTCGCCGTTGCCCGGATTCGGATCGCCCTCAATCGGCGCGTTGGCGGGAAAGGGCATCGGCCCGGGATCGCTTTCATCCCGGTAGGCAGTGAAATTAATGCCCACCATGGCTTGCGTTCCACCCACGATCGTATAGGGAATTCCGATGTCCGAGCCGTTGTATTCGCCCGATCCGAAATCGGGATGCAAGCCGATGGTGGAACCGATAAAGTTGATGATCGCGCTTGAATTAGGGTCAACCGGAGAACCGGAGATGTCCGTATTCCACAAGTTCGCCGAGGTGAAAGGACGGAAGCCGTTCAGGCTCGCTCCCACGCCGGTACCCATCGCGCTACAGGCCGTGCTTTGACCGCCGCTTCCGCCCGTTCCCCCGCCTGAGCCGCCCGGATCGCCCGTGCTCCCGCCCGTAGTGCCGGGTGAACTGACGCCACCGCAGCCAACCAGGGTGAGGCTCAGGATCAGCAGGCTAGCTACAGTAAAGAAGTACCGGTGAAGTCGCATCCAATTATTGTCGTTGAAAAGCGAGGGCAGAGCATCCCCATTTAGGGACTAACCGGTTGAAGAATAAGGACATGTACTTCTGGGGGATGTGGGTCTGAAGCAAAGAAAAGCGGGCCGTCGTCGCCGGCCCGCCGAGAAGAAATTTCCGGGAAGTCGAGTCTACTGTTTTGCTCCCGCTTCGACATGCTCGCGCTCAACATCGCGCAGACGAGCCGCCTTGCCGCGCAGGGCGCGCAAGTAATACAGCTTGGCGCGTCGGACTTTCGACGAGCGCAGCAACTCCACCTTGTCGACGACCCGCGAGTTTACGGGGAAGATGCGTTCCACGCCATGTCCGAAGCTGATCTTGCGGACGGTGAAACTTGCTTGCGGTCCGCGAGAACGTGCGATCACCACGCCTTCGAACGCCTGTAGGCGCTCTTTGTCGCCTTCCTTGATCTTGACATGCACGCGGATGGAATCGCCAGGCGCAAAGGTCGGCAAGTCGGTGCGCTTGGTCTTGGCCAGCAGTTTTTCAATGATAAGGTTTGACATGATCTTTTCCCCTTCGTTCTAAGTCTGTTTGGCCCTGGTACGGGCCAGCAATTCTTTGTCTTCCGCACTGAGCGCTATGTCTTGCAAAAGATCGGGCCGGTTGTGCAGCGTCTTTTCCAACGCCGAAGTGCGTCGCCAGCGCCGTATCTGCTCGTGATTCCCCGACGCCAGCACTTCTGGAACTTCCATCCCGCGAAAGTCCGCCGGACGCGTGTAGTGCGGATAATCCAGCAATCCGCCCGATGCGCAGGTCGAATTCGCACACTCACCGGCCTGTAACGCCGAACTGGTGAATGATTCCTGTTGGGTCGAGGCTTCATTGCCCACAGCTCCAGGAATCAACCGGGTGACGCAATCGACAATCACCGCCGCACCCAGCTCACCGCCGGTCAATACATAGTCGCCGATCGACAACTCCCGGTCTGCCAAGAACTGGCCGACACGTTCGTCCACGCCTTCGTATCGACCACAGATCAGAACCAGTCGTTCCAGGCCGGTAAGTTCATTGGCTACGCTCTGATCGAACCTTTTGCCTTGGGCGGAAAGCAGTACCACACTCTGCTTAACCGCCGGTCGCTGGTCGCGCGATGCAATGCCCATCGCTTCAATACATTCAAAGATCGGTTCCGGCTTCAGCACCATGCCTTCGCCGCCGCCGAAAGGGCGGTCATCCACAGTGCGATGACGATCATGCGCGAACGCCCGCAGATCGTGTATCGCAATCTTTACCAGGCCCGCTTCCTGCGCCCGGCGAATGATACCGTAATCCAGCGGCCCGCGAAAGAAATCCGGAAAGATGGTTACGATCTCAATCTGCATCGCCAAGCCGTAAGCTAACCACCAAAACTCGCACTTCCTCTGTGTACCCTGTGCCCTCTGTGGTTAACGCTTTTGCTGCTGCTTCTCTTCCGCCGTCAGCGGCGCATCGATCTCCAACATGCCATCGGGCAGCAGCATCCGTATTTCTTTTTGCCCGAGATCCACGCTTTGCAAATATGCCTCGGCGTAAGGGATCTGATGCACTTTACCCCCCGCCTTCACGATCAGCAGCGGCGCCTCACCAGCGCCGAACTGTACGTCTTCAACAAGTCCGACTTTGCGATCATGATCAAAAACTACGCAGCCCACCAGATCGCTAACGTAAGTCCATCCCGGCTCCAGCTGCGCTCTCTCGTCCCGCGGCACCTGCAACTCGCTGCCTACTAGAGCTTCCGCGTCGGAGATGGAATTCACTCCCACAAACTTCAGAGCCAGGCGATTCTTGTGCGGCCACAGCTCTTCAACCCGCAACTCGCGCCGGGCTTCGTTCTCTCCAAGCGCTAAAAGCTCAAGGCCCACCCGAAACCTGTCGGGGACATCGCTGAGCGGCTCGACCAAGACTTCGCCGCGTCGGCCTTGCACCTTGAGAACGCGGGCCAGGGTGATGAACTCATCAGCGATGGCCGGTCCTCCTGCGAACACTATTCGATAATCTCAAGCCCAAAGCGCTTATGGGCGCGGATTCCCGCGGCACCAACAAGGGCCCGCAGCGCGCGTGCTACGCGTCCCTGTCTGCCAATCACCTTGCCAAGATCGTCCGGTGCCACAGTAAGTTCAAATACCGTGGTCTCACCTTCGATCTGCTCCACCGATACTTCTTCAGGGGCATCGACCAGCGCTTTCGCAATCTGCTCGATCAGCGCCCGCACATCTACGCTTTGCTCGCCCATAAAACTTTCCAATTGGGTGGGAATGAATTTGCTGCGGGGTTCGCCGGAATCAGGCGACCGAGGCGGCCGGGGCCGGCTTTGCAACAATCTTGCTGACCCGGTCCGACATCTGTGCGCCCTTCGATACCCAGTAGTCAATGCGCTCGCGCTTCAGTTCGATGCTGGCAGGACTGGTGCGGGGATTGTACGTTCCCACCACCTCGACCGGCCGGCCATTGCGCGCGCGTTCCTTTTCAATTACCACCACGCGATAATGCGGTTGTTTGCGCGCACCCATGCGCGATAGACGAATCATCAACACAGAACTTTGTTTCCTTTCCTGATCTCTCTGGCAGGTCTAAGACAAACCATTATTTTTGCAGAATTTAGCCGGATTGGCAAGGAGGGACTGAGGGTAGGTAGTCCCGTAACTACATTCCTCTCGGTTGGCGATCCACCGCCAGCGTAACCATTCCTGCAACTTGCCCCCGGAATTTGGGTTGGATACGCTATCCACACTCAAGAGGCTGGTCCGCGCCTGAAGTCGGACGAAGTGTTAGGAGGATCCATGAAGCACAAAGTCATGAGTTCATTCGCGGTGCTTGCCATGCTGTTGATGCTTTCCTCGCCTTCGCCGGCGGCTGGACGCCATCCCCAGATTCACGCCGCTCTTAACGCATTGCAGAATGCCAAGATGCACTTGCAGGAAGCCGCTCACGATTTCGGCGGACATCGGTCCGACGCGATCCATGCGATCGACGAAGCCTCACGTCAACTGGAGATTTGTTTGCAGTATTAAGGCCGTACCAACTGCTCAAGAACTTCTTCAGGCTCCGGTCGTTCTTTGTACTCTGGGTTGACCGCGGCGAACAAGATGGTGCCGTCGCGGTCGACCACATACACCGCTGGAATCGGTAGTTCCCAGCTTTCGTCTCCATTGGTAAATGGCAGGTTAGTCATAGCCCGGCGATAGATCGACTGCTGCGAGTCGGGAACGCGGTAAACCAAGCCAAACTGGCGGGCGACTTGGTTGCCGGCATCGCTGAGTAGAGGAAATCTGAGCTGGTGCTGGTCTGCCATGAAGAAAGACTGCTGCACAGTTTGCGGCGAGATGGCGACCAATTGCGCGCCAGCCGCTCGAATTTGCGGCAGGATGAAATTCATGGCTTCCAATTGCCCGACACAAAACGGGCACCAGCGTCCACGAAAGAAGCAGATGACAAGGCGGGCGGTGCTCAAGATCTCGGCCGAGGAAACCGTCTTACCTTTGTGATCTTTCAATTCGAACGATGGAGCCTTCGCGCCCGGACCTAGGGCGCGGTCTGCAATCCCTTGATCGCGAAGGTCGGCAATCACCTGCTCATGAACGGCCTGGATTTCCTGCGGGACATACTGGGCGATTAGCGCCTTACGCTCGGCAAAGATTTCGCCAAGGGGGCGAGCATCCGTGCCCGGAGTCGATTCTTCGAGAGAACGCCATTTCATGAGAATAGCTCTTGGCCGTTAGCCTTTGGCTCTTGGCTAAGAGCTAAGAGCCAAAAGCCAAAAGCGTTTCCCACTACATTCCTGGCAGCTTCATGCCCGCCAGCTTTCGCCCGAAGCTGGCCTTGCCCATCTGCTTAAACATCTTGCGCATCTGAGCGTACTGGCGGAGCAGATTGTTCACTTCCTGTACGCTGGTCCCAGAACCACGGGCGATGCGCTTGCGGCGGCTGCCGTTGATCACATCATGATGCAGCCGCTCGTGCCCGGTCATGGAATTGATAATGGCTTCCACGCGATCGATCTGCTTTTCGTCCACTTTGCCGGCATGTTTCTGCAATCCAGCAAAGGGGCCAATGTTTGGCAACATGCCCATGATGTTCTGGATGGATCCCATTTTCTTCACACTCCGCAGCTGATCACGAAAGTCTTCGAGCGAGAAGCCGTCGCCGGAGAGAGCCCGGCTGGCCATATCTTGGGCCTTCTTTTTGTCGACGTTCTGCTCCGCCTTTTCAATTAACGAAAGGATGTCGCCCATGCCCAGAATGCGCGACACGATGCGGTCGGGATGGAACGGTTCCAGCGCATCGTACTTCTCACCCACACCGATGAACTTGATGGGCTGGCCGGTGACTTGCCGAATGGAGAGTGCTGCGCCGCCACGGGCGTCGCCGTCCATTTTGGTGAGCACCACGCCGGTGAGGGCGAGCTTTTTGTGGAATTCTTCGGCGGAGTTGACTGCGTCCTGGCCGGTCATGGCATCAGCCACGAACAGAATTTCGCTCGGGTTGAGCAGCCGCTTCAGCGACTGCATCTCTTCCATGAGTTGATCGTCGAGGTGCAGACGCCCCGCAGTATCGATGATCAACACGTCGGAGCCGGTATTGATGGCCTCGCGGCGGGCCTCCTTGGCGAGGCGCTCGACCGTGGCCGTATTGGCTTCGCCGACTTCGCCCTCGTAAATGTTCGCCTTGATCGCCTGAGCAACGACTTTGAGTTGTTCGCGGGCTGCGGGGCGGTACACGTCCACCGAAACCAGTAGCGGTCGATGGCCGCCCTGCTTCAGCCAATTGGCCAGTTTGCCCGAGGTCGTGGTTTTGCCGGAACCTTGCAAGCCCGCCATCAGTACCACGGTCGGTGGCTGCGAGGCGAACTTCAAGCGGGCGGTATCATGGCCGAGAGTCTCGATCAATTCGTCACGCAGGATCTTGATGACCTGCTCTCCGGGCGAAAAAGAAGTCGCAACTTCCTGGCCGACGGCCTTGGCCTGAATGTGATCGATGAGCTGTTTTACGACTTTGAAATTAACGTCGGCTTCGAGCAGCGCGAGACGAATCTCGCGCAGCACCTCCTGAATGTTTTCTTCATTGAGGACGGCCTGACCACGCAGGGTTTTGAATGCGCGTTGTAGTTTTTCCTGAAGATTCTCAAACATAGCTTAGATGGATAGTTTAGCAGCCGGGACGCCGGTGCTATCTAGCAAACAGTTCTTGTGCCACGATCACCGTATTGCAGTGAATCGTCACGGTATCATCGACGTGCCGGGCATAACCACCGGCGTAGGTCACCATCACTGGAATATCGCGGGCGCGAGCCACACGGAATACCAACTCATCGCGGCGCTTCAAGCCTTCAATGGTCAACGACAGGCCTCCAAGCTGATCTTCGCAGTAAGGATCAGCGCCGGCGATATAGCAGATCAACTCCGGCTCGAACTGGCGCAAGCCCGAACTGAGGGCGTTATCCAGCCACGCGAGGTAATCGTCGTCACCGATTCCATCGGGTAGGTTCACATCGATCGACGACGGTGGTTTCGAAGCTGGATAATTGCTTTCCTGGTGCAGTGAGATGGTGAACACATCGCCCGGTTGACCGCTTCGCGCCGTCACCGCTGGGTTCAGAACCGCGGCCGATGTCGAGGGCAGCGGCCCGCCGGGTCCGCGCGTGCCGCCGAAAATAGCTGCGGTTCCGTTGCCCTGATGGACATCGCAGTCCACTGTCATAGCACGTGTAATCTTGCCATCTTGCTGCATACGGCGGATCGCCACCGCCACGTCATGAATCATGCAGAAACCCTCGCCATGGTCAGGAAAGGCGTGATGGAATCCGCCGCCGATTTGAAGGCGACTCGATCTCTCAGGGCATACTCGGCTGCCAGAATCGAGCCTCCCGCCGCCAGCCAGAACGCGCGCACCAACTCGGGAGAAAAGGGAATCTCCATCTCCAGTTCTTCCCGCGGCGAGGGCGTTCCAGTTTTCAGCTTCTGCACGTATTGGGGAGTGTGTACCAGAAGAATGTCCTGGTCCGAGGCTGGCTGTGGAGTGAAGAAATCCGATGCCTCAGCGACTCCCGTTTCCATCAGCCGCTTGTGGATTCGCTGGTACTTCTCCGCCGGGAAAACGTGCGCTCCGATGGGAAGGTAGTAATCCTCACTGTAGACGAGCTTGAATGGCAGCATGGCGGTTCGGTCGGGAATGATCGTCAATGATACTTGGTTCATCAGCGCATGCAATGTCACAACGACGGGAGCGCAAGCTTTCCCTGAATACCCGAGCCCTCGACGACGGTGTAGATGAAATCTGCTGGGATATCGCGCAGGATTTCGATCCTCCCGCTCGGCCACTTGATTTCAATTTCCTCCATTGTGGACCAAGCGCCCAGACCGAAATGCAGCCGCGGATCGTTCTGCGACAGATAGCTGCCGCCACCGCGGACTTCGCTGATCTGCACCAGCTTTCCAGCTTTTACCGTCACCCGCGCACCGATTGCAGATTTGTTGCTCTTGGTCCCGACGAGCTTAAACAGAACTCGGTGATTCTTACTCTCGGTCTGATTCAGCAGCAAAGTAGGAGCCCCATCGGTATTCACCAGGACGACATCGATCTTGCCATCGTTGTTCAGATCGCCGAACGCGGCGCCTCGCCGCGATGCTTCCGGAATTGCCGAGAGCACCGTCGAAATATCTTCGAAAGTGCCGTCGCGCAGGTTGCGGAATAGTTGCATGGGCTCGCGATAGGGGACGGAGCCATGGATCTGATCCATCTGCGGATAGACGTGTCCGTTGGCGACGAACAGATCCAGCCAGCCGTCGTTATCTACGTCGATGAATCCGGTTCCCCAGCCGACCATGGCGTAGGTTGGCCGTGCCAACTTCGCTGCATAACTCACGTCGGAGAATCCTTGCACTCCCAGATTGCGATAAAGCGCGTCGGGTTGCTCGGTGAAGTTGGTCACAAACATTGAAAGGCGCCCCTCGTGCAGATAGTCGCCCCAATCCACCCCCATCGATCCTTGTTCAAGGCCATCAGTGCTAACCGCAGCTCCCGAAAGCATCCCGACATCCTCGAAAGTCCCGTCATGCTTATTGTGATAGAGATAGTTTGGCCCGGAATCATTGGCCACATAAAGATCTGGCCAGCCGTCGTTGTCGTAATCTCCCCAAATCACGCCCAGGCCGTAATATCTGTTGGGATCGTCGACGCCGGCCTTCTTGGAAATTTCTTCGAAGGTTCCGTCACCGCGATTGTGGAAGAGCAAGTCGGATTCGCCCAGCATTCCCCATGGCCCGCACTGCACCGGGACGCCCTTAAAGCTGCAATTCTTTTCGTTCTTGCCAAAGTCGGGCAGATGATCGATGTCGAAATGAACATAGCGGGAGACGAACAGATCGACATGCCCGTCGCGATCGTAGTCGCCCCAGGCCGCGCCAGTGCTGAACCCTCCGGCGGCAACTCCGGCTTTGTCGGTGACATCCTCGAACTTGCAGTTGCCGAGATTGTGATAGAGAGCGTTGCCACCGTATCCTGTGACGTAGATATCGGACAGGCCGTCATTGTCGTAATCAGCGACCGCGACACCCATGCCCCAGCCTTTGCGCGTGAGGCCGGCAGCCTTGGTGATGTCGGTGAACTTGAAGCCGTCATCCTGGTGGTAGAGCGTGATCATGAGATCGCTGCCCGCTTTGAAATGGTCAACGGTCGAGCCGTTCACGGTGACGATGTCGAGCTTGCCGTCATTGTCGCAGTCGATCAATCCTGCGCCGCCGCTCATGGATTCCACGATGTAATGCTTCTCCGGCGATGAGATGTGGGAGACGGTCAAACCGACTTGTGGGGCGACATCGGCGAACTTGGGCAGGGGCACACTCCGCGGCGTGGCTTGGGTGAAGGCAAGCAGAGCAAGGCACACACCGCTGGCGGAGACAAAGAATGTACGCATGGAGGCGAGGAGATTATATAGCCCAACCCTCCGGAATTCAGTGTTCCGGAGTAGCTTTACTGCCCGGCTTCGCATCCGTGTTGTCAACGAAGCACCAGTGCACGAACTCTTGCGAGAAGCCATGCACGATGGCTGCGGGAATATCTTTTTCCTCCAACTGCCGGAAGTCGAACTGAATAGAGCCGGCTTCACTGCCAACAGCATTCACCGTGCCCAGCAAATATCCGTAAACGTTCGTCTTGGCGACTTTGGCCGCATTTGGCTGGGGCAGCGGATAACGGTGTGCGCCCGCCGTTCCCACAATCCAACCCGGCAGAATGCCGCCGTTGCTCTTCCAGTATTGCGTGTTGAAGGTATCTTCCAAGTAGTAGTGGGAATGACTGGCAAGAACGTAGACTTTTTTGTGTCCCGCATTTTGGAGGTTTAACAAGTCGAGGTACACTTGGCGGCCGCTTTGTTCGCCTGCGGGTGACTCATTCATGCTATGACCCTGCGAGATACTGTAAGGCAGTGCTTTGTGCATGCCGACGACCACGGAGTGAACCGAATCGTTCTTCCCGTCATTCGCGATCAAATCTGTCACCCACTTCATTTGATCGGAATCGAATTGGTCAGCCGTGGCGTTGTCCAGGTAGATGAAGTCTACTCCGTCCATCACCCAATGAAAATAAGTCTTGGGAGCGGCTGCTGTGCCTTTTCCAGCGTCTTTCGCACGTTGTGTCCTGAGCTCCGTGAGATCGAGGAAGTCGGCAAACTCTCTGGAAAACTGCTCGCGGGTCTTGAGATCAGCGACCGTTTCATGATTGCCAATACCGAGGAAGAATGGAATGCCGCCAAAAAGAACGGTCTGGCTTTGTCTGAAATCCTTCCAAGCCATGGCCTCGTAGGCGCTGATTGTAGGCCGCGGTTGACCCTTCATCTTCGCATCTTGCAGGATGTCTTCATCAAAGTCGTAGATCGCGCGCAAATCGCCGAGGTGCCAGTAAAACTGCGCATGATCGTGATCGGCGCCCTGGGCGATGGCGGGCATAACCACATCGCCGCAATTGCGTGAGTCGCCGGAAACCGCGAACTGCCAGGGCTTGCCCGGCTCAATCGGAGCGGGCTTGGCGGGCACGGGCAATGGCGGTGGGGGTGTCGCGGCGTTCTTCTGGCCGCACAGGCAGTCACAGCTTAGCGTTGCTCCGAGCCAGCAGAACAGTAGAATGCCACCCAGAAGGCTGATTCCACGCTTTTGCATGTTTCCCTCCGCGTATCAATGAATCAATCGGGTGTTGCACCGGGGCGTAGTTCTGAACCAGGATTCCCTAGGGATGTACAAAAACGCATTGCCAATTAACAAGACTGGACTTGTGCAGCATTCTGGCGCTCGAACGAAGAACAGTCAAGAGAAAATGTGATCACCGCAGTAGACAAAGAGGAAAGGACTAGCCTGCTAATCCCCCGGGCTTTCGGAAGGCAGTGGCACCATGTGTCCGACCTTTACTCCGCGCGCCTCGCGCCAGCCTTCGATGATGAGGTAGAGCACCGGAATAAAAAACAGATTCAGCAGGGTGGACATGATCATGCCGCCAAACACTGTAGTCCCCACCGAATGGCGGCCTTCCTGGCCAGCGCCATGCGCCACCATCAGCGGCACCACGCCCAGGATGAATGCCAGCGACGTCATCAGAATGGGACGCAACCGGATTCTGGCGGCTTCCACAGCCGCTTCCACCAGCGGCATGCCGCGCTGCCGCAGCTGCTCGGCAAATTCCACAATCAGAATGGCATTCTTGCTGGACAATCCCACCAGCATCACCAGTCCGATCTGGCAATAGACATCGTTCTGCAAGCCGCGTAATGACTGGGCTAGTAATGCACCCAGCATCGCCATCGGCACCGCCAGCAATACGATGAACGGCAACACAAAACTTTCATACTGGGCCGAAAGCGTCAGATACACCACCAGGACTCCCAGGCCGAACAGGAGAATCGTGGTATGGCCGGAAGCCAGCTCTTCAAGCGAAATCCCCGACCACTCGTAGTTAAATCCCTGGGGCAGAATTTTCTTGCTGAGGTCCTCCATGGCCGCAATGGATTGCCCCGAACTGAAACCCGGCGCCGCCGATCCATCGATTTCCGAGGACCGAAAAAGATTGTAGTGGCTGATGACCGTCGGCGATGCCGTTTGCGAAATCGACACAAGGTTGTCCAACGGAATCATCGCTCCGCCGTCAGAGCGCACGTAGTATTGCTTCATGTCCCTGGCTTGGGCGCGGAACTGCTGGTCGGCCTGCACGTAAACTCGATAAGACCGATTGTTGAAATCAAAATCATTTACGTACGCTGATCCCATGTAAACGCCCAGCGTGTCGGTAATCTGCTGTAGAGGCACGTGCAGGCTCTTGGCTTTCTCGCGGTCGATGGTGACCAGGAACTGAGGATCGCCCGCGGTAAAGCTGGCGAACAAGCCCGCGAGTTCTTTGCGCGTACCGCCTTGCTGGACCATATCCTGGGTGACTTTGGCCAGCTCTTCCAGGGTGTGGCCGCCCTGGTCCTGCACTTCGAACTGGAAGCCCCCCATCTGGCCGAGTCCGTTGACTGCAGGGGGCAAGAAGGGAAGCACGAGCGCCCCGGAGATAGAAGACACATGATCGCGCAAGCGGTTCACCACTGCATCCGCCGAATGCTCCGGCCCTTTGCGCTTGGAATAAGCCTGCAGCCCCACATAGATTACCCCCTGATTCGGTGCATTCCCGGCCACACCCGAACCGGTGATCGCGAACATATTCTCAATATCGTTGTCTTTTCGCATGATCGCCGTAACTTGATCTTCGATAGAGCGCGTGTATTCGGTAGAAGCCCCGGGTGGCGACTGCACCGCAATTAGAAACCAGCCTTGGTCCTCCTCAGGCACGAAACCTTTGGGCACGCGTTGGAAAATGAAATAGGTCAGCCCCAGGCCGATGAAGAACAGCACCACCGCGGGCATACGGAAGCGCAGGAAAGCGCGAAGAGACGATTGATATCCATTCGTTACCGCCGCGACGATCTTATCCACGCCGCGAAAGAGCCAGATCTTTTCGCCATGGGTGCGTCCGAGCAGAATCGCCGACAGAGCGGGCGTAAGGGTCAGAGCGTTGAATGCGGAAATAGATATAGAGAACGCGATGGTCAGTGCAAACTGACGGAACAGGATGCCGGTCGTGCCCGGGAAAAAAGCCACCGGCACAAACACGGCGACCAGTACCAGCGAGGTTGCGATCACCGCGCCCGCGACTTCCTTCATGGCGACGGACGCCGCTTTGTGTGGGTCGGCTTCGCCTTCCTGGATATGGCGCTCGATGTTCTCGATTACCACGATGGCATCGTCCACCACCAATCCCGTCGCCAGCGTAATGCCGAAGAGAGTTAGCGTGTTGACCGAGAAATTCAGCAATTTGACAAACGCAAATGTCCCGATCAGCGAAACCGGAATCGTGATCGCTGGAATGATGGTGCTGCGCCAGTCCTCGAGAAAGACGAAGATCACAAGAATCACCAGCACGATGGCTTCAATCAGTGTGACCAGCACGTCCTGGATCGATTCAGTGACCGCTTCCGTGGTGTCGAATGCATTCTGGTAGACCATTCCCGGCGGGAAATGCTTCGAAAGCCGATCCAATTCAGCGAGTACTTTATGGTCCACATCAATGGCGTTGGCGGTAGAAAGCTGAGTCACGCCGATGCCCACGGAATCGTGTCCGTTGTAGACCAGGTCGGAGCTGTAGTCCTCAGCACCCAGTTCAGCCCGGCCAACGTCTTTCAGCCGTACTAGGGTGCCATCAGCATTGGTTTTTAGAATGACGTTTTCGAACTGTACCGATTCGCTGAGTCGGCCGACGGCGCGAACACTGATCTGGAACTGCTGCCCTATCTTGATCGGCGGCTGCCCCACTTGTCCGGCGGCCACTTCTACGTTCTGTTCTTGCAGAGCGTTGACCACATCGGTCGCGGTCAGCAAACGGCTCGCCATGCGCTGGGGATCCAGCCACAACCGCATCGAATACTTGCGCTCGCCGAACACAAAGACGTCAGCAACACCGGGGACACGTTTGAGCGTGTCTCGCACATAAACGTCCAGGTAGTTGCTCATAAATAGCGGTGTGTAACGGCCGTCGGGGGAATACACGGCCGCGCCCAGCACGAAATTCTGCGACGACTTCGCTACCGTGACGCCCGTCGTCTTGACCGCCGCAGGCAGACGTCCGAGAGCCGTGTTCACGCGGTTTTGAATGTCGACGGCGGCGAGGTCCGGATCGCGGTCCAGATCGAAAGTCGCAGTGATGGAACTGGAGCCATCGTTCCCGCTGGTTGACGTCAGGTATTTCATCCCCTGCGCGCCGTTAATCTGCTGTTCGAGCGGGATGGTGACCGCAGACTCCACAGTCTGCGCGCTGGCGCCGGTATATCCGCTGGATACGGAAACCTGCGGGGGAGCCAGGTCGGGGAATTGCGAGACCGGTAGAGTAGGGATCACCGCCGCGCCCGCCAGGATGATGAGCAGAGCGCATACAGTCGCAAAAACTGGACGGCGAATGAAGAAGTCGACGAACATAAAAACTTCTGGCTACTAGCTTCTGGCTTCTAGCTATCCCTGCGGCGCCACCGGCGCTCCATCCACCAGAAATTGGGTTCCGGAAACGATCACTTTGTCGCCCGGTTTGATGCCTTCGAGCACCACGTAGTCATTGCCGACCATCTCGCCGACCCTCAAAGGTTTCTGATGCGCCACCAGCTTTCCATTCTGCTCTTCAGCCACGAACGCGAAATACTGTCCGCCGATTCGCGTAACCGCCAGAACTGGAACCACCGGGCCCTGGCGCATTCCCCAAATCACCCGGGCGCGGATGAACTGCAGATTGCGCAGCTTGTCTTCATTGTTGGCAATACGCGCCTTCACCAGCACCGTCTGCGTAGTATTGTCCACTTGCGGCGAAAGAAAACTAATACGGCTGTCGGCCAACACATTGCCCGTACCGTCGATGATCTGAACCGGCATGTCCGCCTTGAGCTGCGGAGACTTCTCGACTGGCACGTAAATGTAAGCCTCAAGACTGCCCGGCTTGTCCACCGTCGTGAGCATGGTTGTCGTGGTCACACGGTCACCCACGCGGACCGGAATGTCACCTACGATGCCGCTGGTAGGCGCGGTAACGCGGTAGTAGCGGAGCTGCACCTGTTGTTCCTGGACCTGTGCTTCCAGTGCCCTCACTTGTGACTGGGCGTTGTCCAAAGCGGACTTCGACTGATCGAGATCCTGCTTCGACACCACGCCCGCCGCATAGAGCCCGCTGGTCCGTTCGTACTGCGACTGGGCCCATTTAAGGTTCGCTTCCTGCGCCGTACGATTGTGTTCCTGGCTGTTCACCGTAGCTTGCTGTTTCGTAGGGTCAATCTGCATCATGACAGCGCCTGGGGACACGCGATCTCCAGAGTGAACCCGTATTTCAGTGATCTGTCCTTCCACCTGCGGCATCAGGATGGCCGAGTCACGCGACTTCAGCATGGCTACGTATTCAGTGGTATCGCTCAACGCAACTGAGCGGGCAACCGCGATCTTGACCGGAATGCTGGGAACGTCCTGCGGCGACGCACCTTTGACCGACGAACTGCTGCAGGCTGACAAGAACACTCCGGCAGCCAGGGCGCAACCCAGCCTTAGTGCCCGAGTGAGGCCCTCCCCTTCGGCGAAAGCGACAGATGTTCGCTGCATTCCCCGTACCCTAACACGTAACTCTGGATTTTCCACCCAAGCATCGGGGCCCAAGCCCGACCGCTCCCTCGACAGTAAAATACATCCTAATCAAGCCCGGTTAGACTGGAAAAGAAAGAGAAAGTTATCATTTTGTGTTCGCCACCTCTGCTACATTGTTGGTGCCATGAAACCGGCCCGCAGCTTCGCCAGCGACAATAATGCCGGCATCCATCCTGATGTCCTGAAAGCAGTTGCACGCGCTAACTTCGGGCACGCGGTAGGCTATGGCGACGACCCCTACACCCGCGCAGCCATCGCGAAGTTCAAGCGGCACTTCGGGGCGGATGTGGAAGTCTTCATCGTATTTAACGGCACTGCGGCCAATTGCCTGAGCCTGAAGGCTCTGACCGAGTCCTACCACGCGGTAATTTGCACCGACGCGGCCCACATTCATACCGACGAATGCGGCGCTCCGGAGAAGTTCACCGGCTGCAAACTGGTTCTCATCGATGCCCCGGATGGCAAGCTGACAGTCGAGTCGGTGAGCCATGCTTACCACGGCATCGGCGACCAGCACCACGTTCAGCCCAAAGTCATTTCCATCACTCAAGCCACCGAACTGGGGACGGTCTACCAGCCCAAGGAGATTCGTGAACTGGCGCGCTTCGCCCACGAACGGGATATGTTTCTGCACATGGACGGAGCCCGCATCGCCAACGCAGCGGTAAGCCTAGGATTGAACCTGCGCCAAGCCACCCGTGACTTGGGTGTTGATGTTCTATCTTTCGGAGGAACCAAGAACGGTGCGATGGGCGCCGAGGCGGTCGTTTTCTTCGATAAGACACTGGCCAACGATTTCTTGTATATGCGCAAGCAGGGAATGCAGCTTGCTTCCAAAATGCGTTTTATATCCACGCAGTTGGAAGCGCTTTTATCGGACGGCCTGTGGAAGAAGAACGCTCAACACGCCAATCGCATGGCGGGGCTGCTGACGAAAGCGATCACAAAGATTCCAGGGGTAAAGATCGTTTACCCTGTGGAAGCTAATGGAGTATTTGCGCGGATCCCGCGGCGGGCAATCGCCAAACTACAGAAGCGTTACTTCTTCTATGTATGGAGTGAAGAGGAGTCAGTCGTGCGCTGGATGTGTTCATTCGATACCACGGAAGCGGATGTCAGGCAGTTCGCTAGATTTGTGGCGGAGACGGTTAAGGGGTAAAGGGCATTCATGTGCCACCCGTCACTCCGTGGCTATTGATTTTTCGGGTTAGTTTGAACTAAATTGGCGCGAGTCCGAAATAAGGGCTGGAGAGGTTATGAAGAGGTGGTTTGGATTGCTGGGGATTGGCTTCGCCGGGCTGACGTTGCTCAGTTGCAGCAGTGGACAGCAATTGGAGACGATCACAATTACGCCTTCAGCTGAAACCTTCCTTTCGCCTGACCCCACCTTAACCGTTCAACTCCGGGCTCTCGGAACCTACACCCACCCGCCTGCCACCAAGGACCTCACATCCCAGGTAACCTGGGCTTCAAATACCCCGCTGGTAGCCGTGGTCAACAGCACCGGCCTGCTCGGCCCCGCCGGAACCGGCTGCGGCGGCGCGATTGTCTCGGCAACGTTTAAGACGAACGATCCGACCGGGAACACCATCGTGGGCACTATGACCGCTACCGTTGATAATGCGAATGACCCCATTTGTCCGCAGCCGCAACCGTAGGCCTCCCGTAGAGCTTTCTATTAATCCTCCAATAACTTCCCCAGCGTCGGCTTGTGCTTTTCGTCCTTCTTCTTCCGGCCTACTACGATCTGTGACGCCTTCGGCGCGCCAATCCGCTCTCTTGCCATCGCCTTCACTGCTTCGACTGCGCTAAACTTCTTTTGTTTCTTCTTTCGGGGCATGAGTGACATCTTGCCATACCTGACTTGCGGCCGACGTGCAATAATCTAAAGAAGGCGTTGAGGTTTGTAGGCCAACGACCAAGGACTCACGACCAACGACTGTTTATGGATGAACGCGACTTTTTCGACGAACGCCAGGAAAAGAAGATGGCGAATCTCAATTGTCCCCACTGCCAGCAGTCTGGGGAATATGAAATTACCTGGTTTGTGCGTACCAAGAAAAGGCAGCTTCCTGGCCGCGGGGACGACCGTGATCGCGCCAAGTTTGCCAAGGCCAGATCCTACATGCTGCGAAAAGACGACATGATGGCTTGCAAGAACCTGCGCTGCCGCAAGCGCTTTGAGATTTCCGGTGTGCAGTCGGTTGTGTTCACCGAGTAGCCCGGCAGTTTCCTCTGTTCCGTTCCGCTCATTTATACTGACTGGTTTGCCAACGACCCTGTCCCTTGTAGAGACGTGCTTGCAACGTCTCAGGAGTGTTCCTTGAAGATTCTGGTCTGCATGAAGCAGGTGCCGCAGAAAGACGCGCCGCTCAAGTTGAATGAGTCGGGCACCTGGATACGCGAAGATGTTTCTTACGAAGTCAACGAACCCGACGCCTTTGCGCTCGAAGAAGCGCTACGCCAGAAAGAAAAGCACGGCGGAGAAGTGGTCGTGATCACTTCCGGCCCCGCTCGCTCCCAACAGGTTCTGCGGGAGGCGTTGGCCAAAGGCGCCGACCGAGCGATTCACCTGGAAGACAATGCCTTCGTTGGACTCGACGCGGTCAACACGGCCCGCGCTTTCGCGGCGGCGATCAAGGACGAACAGTTCGACCTGATCTTTACCGGCCTTCAATCCGACGACTATGGCTACGCTCAAACTGGGGTGGTGCTGGCCGCACTGCTGGGCTGGCCGCACGCCACCATCATCATGCACATCGAAAAGAACGATGCTGGGATTCGCGTGAAGCGTGAACTCGAGGCCGGTTTCTTTCAATTCGTAGATATGCCGCTGCCCGCCGTGCTGACCATTCAATCCGGCATCAACAAATTGCGCTATGCAACCTTGATCGGCATCAAACAAGCGAAAAACAAGCCGTTGCGCAAAGTCGCGCTGGCAGATGTCCAATCGGCCCTGACAGCCAATCTACAAAAAATCGAACGGCTCTACGTTCCCCAGAAAACAAAACAAACCCAATTTCTGGAAGGCCCAGCCGCCGAAATTGCCAAGAAACTGGTGGACAAACTGCGCAACGAAGTGCGGGTGCTGTAGGCACAACTGAGAACTGAAATATGGCAGACACAATTCTGGTGGTTGTCGAACAACGTGAAGGCAAATTAAATCGTGTTTCCTGGGAGACGCTCGCCGCCGGCCAGGCTCTCGCCGCCGATACCGGCTGGACGCTCGAAGCTGCCGTCGTAGGCAGTGGTGTAACGGCCTTCGCCGGCGAAATCGCTGCCAAGAAGGTTGCCAAGGTCTATGCGGTCGAGTCGCCCAAACTCGAGCCCTACACTCCCGACGCTTTTTCCGCTGCCCTGAAGCAGATCATCGAGTCCAAACAGCCGAAGCTGGTGCTCATGCCGCATACCTATCAGGTGCGCGACTTCGTCCCCAAACTGGCGACTGCCATGGGGCGCACCGCCATCAGCGATTGCATCGGTTATAAGAAAGACGGTGCCAAGCTGCTGTTTACCCGCCAGATGTTTCAGGGCAAGCTGGCGGCTGACGTAAGTTTCGCCTGCGATGCGCCCTGGTTTGTGACCTTCCAGAACGGAGCTTTCCGCGGAGACAAAGTTGAAGCTGGGGCGAGTGCAGCTCCGATTGAGACTGTGAATGTGAATATCGCTGACGGTCTGGTCCGCAACAAGCCGCAGGAAGTCTTCAAAGAAGCCAAGCAAGCGGTGGACCTGACGCAAGCCGAGATCATTGTTTCCGTCGGCCGCGGAATCAAAGAACAGAAAAACATTGAACTGGCCAAGCAATTGGCCGAGGCTCTGAGCGGCGAACTCGCAGCCTCGCGTCCCATCTGCGACTCCGGATGGTTGCCCATGGACCGGCAGATTGGATCGTCCGGCCAGACGGTTGCTCCCAAACTGTATCTCGCGCTTGGCATCAGCGGCGCCATTCAACACATTGTCGGCATGAAGGGTTCGCGCACTATTATCGCGATTAACAAAGACTCGGAAGCGCCGATTTTCGAGATCGCCGACTATGCCGTTGTGGGAAATCTGTTCGACATCGTTCCGCCGCTGATTGAGGAAGTGAAGAAGGCGAAGGCAGGAAGCTAGTTTTCGCCGCTGATTAACGCAGATCAACGCTGATTGTTTTTGAGTTATCTGGTCATCTGCGGAATCTGCGGCCAATGAATTGCTCTCTAAATGCTGATCTTTCGAAAACCTCTTGAAGGCATCGAGCGTCCCCAGATGCCGGCCGACGTGGTTATCGTCGGCGGCGGCCCGGCGGGCATGGCCTGTGCACTGCGCCTCTCTCAGCTGATCGACGAGCACAACTCGAAGCATCCTGACTCCCAACTCAGCAAAGAAAACATCCACGTGCTCGAGAAAGCACGCGAGGTCGGCCAGCATTGTCTTTCCGGTGCGCTACTCGATCCGCGGTCGATGCGCGAGCTGCTTCCGGGCTTCGAGAAAGAAGCGCCGCTCGACGCTGAAGTGACCAAGGAAGCCGTCTACTTTCTCACCGAAAAGAACAAGCTTAAGTTTCCCATTACCCCGCCGCCGCTGCGTGATCATGGCAACTACGTGATCTCGCTCAACCGCTTTGTGAAGTGGCTGGGCAGCAAAGTCGAAGCCACCGGGATTACGGTATTTACCGGCTTCGCGGGGTCGGAACTGCTCTTCGACGGTGATCGCGTAACCGGCGTCCGCACCGACGACAAAGGTGTGGACAAAGAGAATTATCAGAAATCCAACTTCGAACCTGGCTACGACTTGCAAGCCAAAATCGTGATTCTTGCCGAAGGCACGCGCGGGTCGCTGACCAAACAACTCATTGCGAAGTTCGACCTGGCCAAAGGCTGCAATCCGCAAACTTACGGCCAAGGGATAAAAGAATTGTGGGAGGTCCCCTCCGGCCGTATCGTGCCCGGCGAAGTTATCTACACTATGGGCTGGCCGCTGACCACCAAAGAATACGGGGGCGCTTGGATTTACGGTGGCAAGGACAACGTCGTCTCGCTCGGCTTTGTCGTCGGTCTCGACTATCCCGATCCGAGGCTCGACCCCCAGCGCGTGTTGCAAGATTTCAAGCAGCATCCGTTTGTGACGAAGTTGCTCGAAGGCGGAAAGATGATCCGCTATGGCGCGAAGTCGCTGCCCTATGGCGGTTGGTGGGCGATCCCACCGGTGGCCGGAAATGGTTGGATGATTCTGGGCGATTCGGCGGGATTCCTGAATTCGCAGCGTCTGAAGGGAATACATCTCGCCATTAAGAGTGGCATGCTGGCGGCGGAAACTGCTTTCGAAGCATTGACGAAAGACGACTCGTCAGCGAAGACACTGAGTGGCTTTCAGAGAAAAGTCGACTCCAGTTGGATCAAAGACGAGCTCTGGAAAGTGCGCAACTTCCATCAAGGATTCGAGCACGGTTTCTGGGCGGGCATGTTCAACGCCGGGATTCAGCAGTTGACTGGCGGACGCGGGCTGCGGGCCCGCTACGCCAACCGCACTGGGCCGGAACACATGAAGAAGTTGGCCGATTTACCCGCTGATGGAGGCGCAGAAGCGCATTTGCTCGGACCGGCCAAGGGCGACGGCAAGCTGACGTTCGACAAGCTCACCGACCTTTATCACTCTGGGACCAAGCACGAAGAAGACCAGCCAGCCCACCTGGTGATTCACGACACCAACATCTGCAACGCCCGTTGCGTGAAAGAATTCGGCAACCCCTGCCAGAATTTCTGCCCGGCAAATGTCTATGAAATGGTCGAGGACGCCGAGCAGCCAAGTGGCAAGCGCATCAGCCTGAATCCGTCGAACTGCGTACATTGCAAGACCTGCGACATCGCTGACCCCTACCAGATCATCACCTGGGTTCCGCCTGAGGGCGGTGGCGGGCCGAATTACGACGGGATGTGACCGCCGCAACCAAACTCCGCCGCGGATCTATGCGGATTCACACGGATACTTACTCCGCCCAGTTCTGCACCTTTAACCCACGTACGCGCCGGAACTCTTTTTCATTATTGGTGACCAGGGTCAATTCCGCTGCCAGAGCGTGAGAGGCGATCCAAAGGTCGTTATTGCCAATCATCTGACCGCGCGCGGCCAGGTCGGCGCGCATCGTGCCGTAAGCTTGGCCGGCATTTTCAGGAAGCGCTAGCGCAGGCAGCCAGTTGAGTAGTTCTGCCAGACGTTCAAGCGCCGCGATTCGCTGTTGGCTTTTGGTCGCGCCGAAAACAAGTTCTCCATAAGTGATAACCGAGATCGCGGCTTCACCCGCCCGAAGATTTCGAAACCGGCGCAAGACCTCTTCCGGCCGTTTCTGCCGGATGTAGATGCAAATGTTCGTGTCCAGCAGGAACCGGGTCTCCACCTACAGCCCCTTCCGCCGTTGCGGACGGTCCTTGCCGCGGCCTGGGATTTCGAAATCTTCGGGTAGTCCCGCCAGCAGGTCGAATGCTCGGACCATGTTTCCCTTCACCTCTCGCAGGACGATCTCATCCCCCCGGCGAAAGATCTCGACGTCCTTGCTCTTCAGCCGGAACTGCTTCGGCAACCGCACCGCCTGGCTGTTTCCCGACCGAAATACCCGAGCAGTGCCCATACGCGCCTCCTTTGAATGTATATACGCACAGTATATACGAAACAATAGGTGCCTACAACCTCCGGTTTGCGGGCTTATAATATGCATGAGTTTCCGACTGCTCGCAGCCTTCGGGAATACCCTGGCTGCGGCGGCGAGGGATGTAGTCTGCGGGAGGGATGCCCGCTACATCTCGAGGGTGCGGGTGGAAATACCCACACCTCCCGGTCCTTGTTTTAAGGGCCATTGGAAAGGAAATGCCTGCCGGGATTTTCCCGCCCGCATCTCTTTCCCATGAAGTGCAGAGTCGTTTCAACTGGAAGCCAGAAGCTAGGAGCCAGAAGCTGTTCCTCTCCGACAAATTCGGCCGCGCTATCACCGACCTGCGGATCTCCATCACCGACCGCTGTAACTACAAGTGCGTCTATTGCCGCACGGGCAATGAGGGCGCACTCTACGGTGATTTGCCATTCGCGGACTATCTGCGCATGGCCACCGTACTCGCCGGGATTGGGATCAGGAAAATCCGCCTTACTGGCGGCGAACCACTGTTGCGAAGAGGGGTGGTTGACTTTGTCCGCGAGCTTGCCCAACTGCGCGATCCTGATGGTGACCCGCTTGATCTCGCTCTCACCACCAACGGACATTTGCTTGCGGACATGGCGCAGCCGTTGAAAGATGCCGGCTTGCAGCGCGTCACCGTCAGCATGGACGCGGTCGATCCCGACCGCTTCGCTCGCATCACCCGCGTACCGAATGGATACGACAACGTGCTGGCGGGAATTCGTGCCGCCCGGCGTACCGGTTTGTGGCCAGTCAAAGTGAATTGCGTGCTGATGCGCGGCTTCAATGAAGATCAGATTATTCCCTTCGGCATGTTTGCACGCGAGGAAGGCGTGGTCGTCCGCTTTATTGAATTCATGCCGCTGGAGGAAGATCGCACCTGGTCGCCCAAAACGGTGGTCACGCTGGATGAAATCGTGCAGCGCATGGCGGAGTACCGTCCCCTAGTCGAGATTCCACACGCCCGCAGCGAAACCGCACGGCGTTATCGCTTCGATGACGGCATCGGCGAGATCGGAATCATCGCTCCGGTTTCGCATCCTTTTTGCGGACATTGCAGCCGCATTCGTATCACTTCCGACGGCAAGATTCGCACTTGTCTGTTTTCCGTCTGGGACCACGATTTGCACGCACAGATGCAGCGCGGAGCATCGGACGAAGAGTTAGCCGATTTCATTCAAGGTGTCGTCCAGAAAAAAGAAGAGCGCCACCATATTGGAGAGCCAGATTTCGTGCCGGCGTCGCGGACCATGGTGCATATCGGTGGGTAGCGACCGGCGGCGTTTTCAGCGCTGGAGATCGCAAGGCTTGCATGCTCACTTCCCTCGTTTTTTCGGCTTCCGGTATCCAGGTCCGCGGACTCCCTTCAAATATGGCCAACGTTCATATACCTCGCGGATGATTTCTGCGCTTCCGTAGTCGGGGCCAATGTGTGGCCGTATCGGCACGAACACACCTAATCTTCGCTTGGGCAGTATCCAACTCTTGATCTTCTTCTCGCTTACGCCAACGTCTCTATCGAAGATGATTTCGCCGCCATGCTCCAGTTCGTCGTGAATGACATTAAGGTCTCGCAATCCTCGAAACCTTATTTGCACTCTTTTCCCTTCCACATTCTTGTACTGGGTGTTTCCCTGTTTACCGAGCGCCATTGCCTTCTCGTATGCTTCATCGGGGGAATCCGCCCGAACTAGGACTAGATTGGTATGCACGACATTGCGCCGGTCTCCTTCAACTCGGATCTCCTCGACAATGTTGGCCAGATACCACTTTGCGTCTTTGGGAATGAAGCCCATCTGAGCTAAAACTAACATATGCTGGTGAAACGAACCGTGTGCGTCCTGCTGGCCGTTGCTGCCTTTGCAACCGCTTTTGTTCGGGATGCTCGACCCCAATCCTCTCCGGTCGCCGGGCCGACCTACCTCGGCTTCGATCGCAACAACTATCCTGGCGACCAAAATCTGCAAGCTCTGCACAAGACCTTTTCGTTCGTTGGATACTGGCTCAGCCAGCCTCCCAGCGCACGTTCTAATACATGGATCGGGAAGCGTGCAAAAATGCAAGCAGCTGGATTTGGTTTTCTGGTGCTGTTCAATGGCAGGCTTTACGCTGATCTGAAAACCGTTTCCCGAGCGACGGCGCTCGGGAAATCCGATGCGAAAGCCGCGGTTGCTGCTGCTCACCGCGAGGGATTTCCCGGCGACACCATCATCTTTCTCGACCAGGAGCAGGGCGGACGCATGCTGCCTGAGCAGAAAGCCTACATCTATGCCTGGGTCGATGGCGTGAACGCTGCCGGCTTTCGCGCCGGAATCTACTGTTCCGGCATTGCCGCCGAAGAAGATCACGGTACGACCATCGTCACCGCAAGCGACATTCGCCAGAACGCGCACGGGCGCAAGATCGTTTACTTCGTCACTGACGACGCCTGTCCACCCGCACCGGGGTGTGCGTTTCCGCGAAAGCCGCCAAACCCGGTGGAGAGCGGAGTCAGTTTCGCCGATGTCTGGCAGTTCGCCCAATCGCCCCGAAGAGAAGATGTTTCGGCGGGATGTCCGGCCACCCACAACGCTGACGGAAATTGCTATCCCCCGGGAGTGGATGTCAGACAGAGGCTGCATGTAGACGTGGAGACGGCTACGTCGGCTGATCCCTCGCAAGGCAGAAGTCATTAAACCTCGACCACAGAGGACACAGGGATCTCAGACTTCGTAATTTGCCTTTTGCACCCTGGGAAGTGCACAATAGTGCCAGGTTACCCAGCCACTTGCGGGCGCGTCGATTCGCACAAAAAGGCGAACCTTCTACCGCCGCTGGGCATCCTAATTAGTGAAGATTCAGTAACGGCTATCAACATCCCCGCCGGTTGGGCGCGGCGTTTTTACATAACCCGCGTAGTGAACCGGCTGTAGCCGCTGAGTTGCTTTCAACATCCCCGTTCCAGATCGAGCGGAGTGCGCGCCGAGCGCGCTGCCTCGTATTTGGAGCTGAAGGCGAGACATGACAATGGCTACCGCAACCGCAGTTTGCAGTTTGGAAAATTATCTCGTTCTGCCCGATAACACCATGGACGAGCGCATCGCCGCTGCTCGCGAAGCTCTGGGCCGCGAGTGCGTTGTCCTTGGGCACCACTATCAACGTGATGAAGTGATTCGCTTCGCCGACTATCGTGGCGACTCCTACAAACTTGCCAAACAGGCGGCGCGCGCTGGGGGCAAATACATCGTCTTTTGCGGCGTGCACTTTATGGCCGAAAGCGCCGACGTTCTTAGCTGCCCTGGCCAGGTCACAGTTCTTCCCGATCTCAACGCCGGCTGCTCCATGGCCGACATGGCCGAGATCACCCAAGTTGAAAATTGTTGGGAGCATCTGGTGAAAGCGGGCTTGACCGATGATTCTGGCACCGGGGTTACGCCCATCACCTACATGAATTCCACGGCTGCCATCAAGGCATTCTGCGGCGAGCGAGGCGGCGTGGTCTGTACTTCGTCGAACGCAGCGGGTGCATTCCAGTGGGGCTTTGCGAAAACGCCCAAACTTCTTTTCCTTCCTGATCAGCATCTCGGCCGCAACACCGGTTACAACCTCGGAATCCCGCTCAACGAAATGGCTGTGTGGGATCCCTACATGCTCAATGGTGGTCTGACTCCCGAACGTTTGCGCCAAGCCAAAGTGATCCTGTGGAAGGGGCATTGTTCTGTCCATCAGCGCTTCCTGCCGGAGCATGTGGAAAACGTTCGCGCCAAGTACCCCGGGATTCGGGTGATCGTGCATCCTGAGTGCCGCTGGGAAGTTTGCCAGAAGGCGGACGGCATCGGTTCGACCGAAGGCCTGCTTAAGATCATCGCAGATGCCCCGTCGGACACCATGTTTGCCGTCGGCACCGAGATTCACCTGGTCAATCGCATGGGCAAAGAATTCGCGGCGGAAGGGAAGAAGGTCATTACGCTCGACGACTCCGGCTGCCTGTGTACCACTATGTTTCGCATCTCTCCGCAACACTTGTGCTGGGCATTAGAGAACCTCGCGGAAGGCAACATCGTTAACCAGATCAAAGTAAAAGACGATGTCAAGCGCTGGGCGAAGGTGGCGCTGGATCGGATGCTGGACATCCAATAGGAAACGTTGAGTCTTTCGATTTAGGCCGCTGTGTGGGCATGGGCCAACACATACTGGGAGATATCGCAAACGCTTCTTGCAATTGGAAATTCAGTATCTTCTTCGGAGATGCCCCAGCCGTAAGTAACTCCCAGAAATCCGGTACTGGCTTCCTGCGCTGCGGCGAAGTCAGCGGGTTGGTCCCCTACGTAGATTGTTTCTCGGGAGTCGACCCGGCAATGACTCATTGCCCGCATAATTGCTTCAGATTTGGAGACACCATCAATATCGTCTTTTGTATAAACACAATCGGGCTGAAAGAAATGGAAACTTGGGCCGAGCGCAGCGACGACATTACGTCTGACGTTCGATGTAACGATTCCCAAATGCATTCCAACATCGTAGAGTGCGCGTAGGCTTTCGTGCACGCCGGGGAACGGAGTCGGTGCGTAGTCGCTCATAAAGACGCGTTGGTATTGCTCGTTTGCTTTTTCCGCGAGGTCGTTGGGGAACCCGACGGCTATGAAAAAATACTTCATGGGGCTGATCTTCACTCCCGACCGTACCATCTTCTTGAATTGGTTTGGAGTCGGAATTTTAAGATTGAGACCATATTCCCGGCTTTTGTCCTCGCAGATTTTGAGATGCGGGGTCAGTGAGTCTAAAAGAACGCCATCCACATCGAACAAAACAGCCCTGAGGTCATTCATTTATTGGCCTCGATTCGCAATTGGTAGTGGTGCTGGCATATCGTAATACTGCTAGGTAGCCAGGGGATAAATATTAGGAGCGAGAAAATTACGAAGATCGCAACTTGGAAGCGTGGCAGCCACTTACCGTGTTCGAACTTAGAAAAACCAATGTTTTCGTCTTTGTCTTCCGCCTGCTGGCGTAAGAAAATGCCCGATTGATGTTCAGCCTTGGGCGTCCTGTTCATTGGGCCAAATAACCATGAACGGCGGTGTGGCCATGGAATCATCCGTTTGTATTCTGCAAAAAGAACGTCACCCTCCAGCGACAGAAGCACATCTTCCGCAATGTAAACTAGTTCTTCATTTCGCCGCTCGAGACAAAGAAAGACGAACGTGAGAATTGCTGCTGTGAACGCGAGGAGCGCGCAAACTGCCCGGTTCCCGTCTTTTAGTAACGTCGCGTAAGCGCTGAGCACGAATCCTACGAAAATCAAGAAAAAATTGAACATCGACATTCGTTGCTTGGCATGAAAATCGAAGAATTTCCAGGCGTAGTCAAGACGCTGCTCGAATAGCCATTTTCTCGCGGTAGTTTCGTTTCTCGGTTCCCGCAGGTCCTGATATTTGAGATCCGGGTCGATGGGCGTATCGTTCATCGTGTCCCTCCCGACTCACCTTACACGCTACTATTCTAATGAGTTCATCGCGAGTTAAACAAAGGAATTGTATCTGGGATTCGGAGGAGCCACCTCCATCCAAGGTCAAAAAGAGAGAATTGCCTTCTCTAATGCGTTAATATAGTTCTACACTCCATGGCCGACCGCACTTTCACCCTCGAAGAAGCGCAGATGTTGCTGTCCACGCTGGAGTCACTGTTGCGGGCCTCGATTGACGGCAAGAAGTTGATTGAGTCCGTGGACACGGAGCTTCAGGAGCTCGCGCATCGTGTGTTTTTACAAGGTGGATTGCAGGTGAACGTGGTCCACATGGCACGCCGCAAGGCGGAGCGCGAGAAGGCGATCCAGCGGGTCAAAGACGCTTTGGCCGAGATTGATGCTACCGGCGTCCAGGTCAAGGATCTCGATATTGGGTTGCTCGATTTCCCCTGCGAAGTGGATGGCCGCATAGTGCTGTTGTGCTGGAAGCTGGGAGAAAGTGGCATCACTCACTGGCACAGTGTGAGTGAAGGCTTTGCCGGGCGCAAACCAATCGACGAACGCATCGCCAAGGCGAAAAGGGCTAACTAGCTTCCTGAAACCCCGGATTTTTCCAAACTTGTTTGCAAGTTCTGCCGTGCCAGCACGTTCTATGCAAGAGCGCATCGTTCCCGATTTGATAACCGAAGTACTTGTAACGGCTCTACCCCCGAATTTCTCTGCTACAATTTTCTCAGGGGCACGGGCGAGCAAGAACGAGACTTGGATGAGGTTTGGTTAACATGTTGAGTGGCAAGAAGAAACTCGAGATTATAGCTGCGTTTGCGACCCTGCTTTTATTTGCGGTTGGAGTAGCCTGCAACGGTTTTTTTGTCGACCCAGTACTAACTTCAGTGACGGTCGGCCCGACTGCGACGATCAATCAAGGCGGCACGGTGCAGGAAAGCGCAGTTGGCAGCTACAACGACGGTTCGACCAAAAGCCTGACGGACGTGCAGTGGAGCAGCGATACCGAAAGCGTGGCCACTGTCAGCACTGCTGGTCTGGTAACGGGTGTGTCTCCTGGAGCAGCTACGATTACGGGTGCCTCCGGCACGGTTAGCGGGACGGCTACGATTACCGTTGCGTTGCAGAATGTTACCGGCATCACGGTTAGTCCCTCCACCAAGAGCATCCAGGCGAACGGAGGTACCGGCCAATTTACAGCGATGGCCACAGTTTCGGGCGGCCCCGCAGTGGATGTTACCGCGACCGCTACTTGGAGCGCCAGCGATACGACCAACACCACGCTAACGCAGGGGATTGATCCCGAGACTGTTACCATCGGTGCAGCATCGGTCGGTGAACAAATTACGTTAACGGCGAGCTATCTCAGCGGAAGCGGGGTTACGTATACCGCTAACGCCACGATCACGGTCACGCAATAGCCGCAACTATGGCTGACATTCGCTGCATCGGCATCTGCACCGGGGGCGGTGACGCTCCCGGCCTCAATGCGGTGATTCGCGCCGCGGTAAAAGCCGCCATCCTGAAATACAAATGGAAGGTCATAGGCATTCCTGACGGCTTCGATGGCCTGATCTGGCCGGAAAAGTCGCGCGAACTCACACTGAAAGAGGTCAGCGGTATCCTGCCGCGCGGCGGCACCATTCTGGGTACCACCAACCGGGGCAATCCTTTCCATTACAAAATTGTGGAGAACGGTGTCGAGGTAATTCGGGATATCTCCGACTCTGTGATTGCCAACTCCCGCAAGCTGGGAATTGACGCCGTGATCAGCATCGGTGGCGATGGCTCCCAGAAGATTGCTCAGGAACTTTTCGAAAAGGGCATGAAGATCGTCGGCGTACCCAAGACCATCGACAACGATCTATGCGCCACCGAGGTCACATTCGGTTTTGACACCGCATTGCACACTGCTACCGACGCGGTCGACAAGATTCACACCACTGCCGAATCGCACCACCGCATTATGGTGGTGGAAGTCATGGGTCGCGACGCCGGTTGGATCGCCATTGAAGCCGGCATCGCCGGTGGTGCGCACGTCATTCTGATTCCTGAGATTCCGTTTTCCGTGCAAAAGATCTGCCAGCATGTCGCTCTGCGGGAGAGCTTTGGCAAGCGTTTCACCATCATTGTGGTGGCGGAGGGAATCAAGCTGCCGCTGGAATGGAAAGAGAAGCGCCGCACCGGCTCGGTCGGTCCCCGCATCGGCGACGCCGTGGCTGCGGGTACCGGTAAGGAAGTGCGAGTTAGTGTGCTGGGGCACATCCAGCGTGGCGGTTCACCAACCCCGTTTGATCGCATTCTGGCGACTCGCTTCGGCGTAGCCGCGGTCGATCTGATTGCCAAAGGCGACTTCGGAAAAATGGTCTGCTTACGCAACGAACGCATCGGGTGCGTGGACATCGGTGATGCCGTCGGCCAGTTGAAGACCGTCGATCCGCAGGGTGAGTTGGTCAGCGCCGCTCGCGCCATTGGAATTTGTTTTGCAGACTGACAAAGAAGACTCACCAATCAGCTAAACATTCCTCGTCCTCTACCTGCGCTATATTGAGTTTGTGACCTTCTTGAAAATCAGGTCGACTTCCAGCCTGTTGCCCCTGGCACTAGCTGTGCTGTCGCTCACAGCTTGCAACCGCCATGGCAAAGCCCAGGAAATGGCTTATGTTTCCGCACCACAAGTCGTGCTGCGCGACCGTGTGGCGGCCGTCTTCACGAAGAATGGAACTGTAAAGAACGGCGAACGCGTCCAGATATTGGAGCGAGAGAAACGCTTTGCCCGCGTGCGCACCCAGGGCGGTGTTGAAGGTTGGATGGAACAACGTTACCTGGTGAGTCAGCAGGTGTTCGACGGATTCCAAAAACTGCTGCAGCAGGAGCATAACGATCCCGTCCAGGCCATCGGAACCACGCGCAACGACACCAATATTCATCTGGAGCCGGGCCGCGAGGCCGAGCACCTTTTCTTGCTGAGCCAGGGTGCGAAGGTGTCAGTTCTGAGGCGTGCCACCGCCGAGAAGGTCCTCCCCGGAGCTGCCCCCACACCGAAAGCAGACGGTAAGTCACCGAACGCTCCTACTCCGATTGTGGAGGACTGGTGGCTCATCCGCGACCCGGAGCAACACGTCGGCTGGGTGCTGGCACGGCTGGTGGATATCGACACTCCGCTCGAAATCGCCCAGTACGCCGAAGGCCAGCGCATCGTTGCCTTCTTTGTGCTCAACGAGGTGGCAGATGGAGATAAGAAGATTCCGCAATATCTAGTGCTGCTGACCGAGCCTCGCGATGGCTTGGAGTTCGACTTCAATCAGGCACGGGTCTACACCTGGAACGTGAAACGGCATCGTTACGAAACTGCCTATCGCGAACATAACCTGAATGGCGTCTTGCCCACGGCCGTTACCCAGGAAAACTTTGAGAAAGACGGTACTCTACCGGTGTTTGTGCTGCGCGTGAAGGACGAAGGCGGAAACACCTCCGAACGCAAATACAAGCTGAACACACCGATTGTGAAGCGAGTGCTGGCTCCGGGCGAGACGGCATCAAAACCGGTGGCAGGGAAGAGGCGCTAGTCGTACGCTTAACTAGGGCTCCCGCCCGGCCACTTCGATCCGCGGCAAAGAAGGGAGCGGCCGATTGTTGTCGAATGCCTCCAGCCACGCAGCCAGCGATTTCAGCAATCGGGGTAGATGAATGCCGTGGAAGATATGCGGGTGTCCGGCAAGATTCTTCATGGCTCGCACTAACACGGATCGCATACCAACGCGGTTACCCGTCGAGTAATGATGAAGGGCGACTGCCACCTGGACGAGTCCTTGCCAGATTTTCTTTTCTTCGGGCGCCGCAGCCCGCCACACATCTTCCAGAACCTCATGAGCGTCAAAAAACTTGCCTTGATTGAACAGCTTGATCCCGCGAAGGTATTCATGCTCGATTGAAGTCAAAGAGAACCTCTCACAGAAAACAAAACCTCGCGCCGCGGCGCGAGGTCCACAGAATTGGTTTACCACCCTACCGCCCAAAAATTCCGTAGTGGGAACTCGATGCCATAAAGAACAGCAGAGGAACTGAGAGAAAGAAGTTTGTCCGCGACGCCAGGAAGGCCTGACGCGCCAGTGCCGCAGCATTGGCGGGCGGAGAACCGGCCAGCGTCCCCCGAATAATCTTCTTCTGGTTCGGCCAGATGATTCCCCACACGTTAAACAGCATGATGATGCCCATGCCGCCACCGACACCAATCGCAAGCACATGGTTATCGTCTTGGCCTACCGGCGTGTAGTTTAAGAACAAGTAACCTGCCGCAATGACAACCACTGTGGTGATGAGCCCCAAAACATACCCGCTCGGTGCCTTGGAGATCACAAAAAAGAGGATCCCCCAACTCACGATCCAAATCAGCAGGAAGAATCCGATGGTGCTCAAGGGACTGACCCCCATGCGCTGGGCATCGCCAGCTACAAAGACCTGAGCCCAATACCAGAAGCCCACGAAAACCGTAATCAGAGCGCTCCAGCGGAATAACTGGAGCGTTGGCATGGTCATATATTGAAAGACCTTCGGCTTCATGGTTGCGTCCACTTGCTTCATGAAGGGAACATTTACCAGGTTGAAAAAGTAGAGCAATCCAATCCAAGTGATGCCGGCCAGGAAGTGAAACCAGCGTAATAGGAAAGCCAGAGCCTCGGTGCCGGTGTGCGTGGGCATCACCAACGACGTAGTGACCGCAATCAGTTCATGCATCTTGTTCCTCCGCCAAAATCGATAAAATGCGCTCCCACCCCAAGGTCGGAAGACGCGCAAACCGTGAACCCGCAAGCCGGGCCTGTCAGGTGGCTGGCAGCCTTACGCCACAGATGCCTGCGTTTTGTTCTAGTTGCAGTGCGGCGCTGGAATGTTTGCACTTTGCGGCGCTTATGTCAACCGGTGGAAGTGAGCAGTAATGTATTACCCAGTCGTGCGACGCCAGATTAGCTTGAAAAGTGGCCAGCAAGGCCGTATTGTACGGAGATTGCTTCGAGAGACGCAGACCGGGAGACCGGTAGTTGCATATCTCGAATTCCCCCCTGTTCCTCATGATCAAATTGGCATGAGGGATTGATGTACCGTGGCGCTTCAGAATGCTCTTGTGGTCAGGGAGCCGAGGAGATTGGCATGGACAGCAAGCCGGCACAGAACATTCAGGATTCGTTTCTTAACACCGCACGTAAAGAACGGCTGAATATAACCATCTATCTATTAAGCGGCGTCAAGTTGACGGGACGCATTCGTTCTTTCGATAAGTATTCCGTCGTGCTTGAAACCAACAATCAGGAACAGCTGATCTTTAAGCACGCCATTTCCACCATCGCGATGGGCAGAACCATCCATGGCCACACCGACAAGCCGACAGTAATGCCGTCGTCCTCGTCGGCTCCGGCTGGGGACTCAGGTTCGGCGGCCGCCGCCGCGTCGGGCACGGAAGGATAAGGGCAGTCTTTTTTTGCGCAGTCCAGAAGGCAAGACTTTTCGCGAGACTTCTCGGGGCGATCCCTCGAAGATGAAGACCGTGCAGCGGTCCTCGACCGAGCGCGCCTTTCTGGTCGGGATCGAATATCGTGTTCGCACGCCTCAGGCCAAAGCTCGCGGGAAACCCTTGACCAGTGAAGCCCAGGCAGCCCGCGATAACGCCAGCAGTACAGGGGCAAGATCGAAAGCGCCAAGCATTCCGCAATTCAGTGCTGAAGAATCACTGGCGGAATTGCGGACTCTCGCGCAAAGCGCCGGCGCGGAGGTGACCGGCGAATTCCTGCAGCACCGCGACCGCCCAGATCCGGCCACACTGATCGGCAAAGGGAAGTTAGAGGAGATTGCAGGCGCCGCAGCCTCGGTCTCGGCTGATCTGCTCCTGTTCGATCACGACCTCACGGCCTCCCAGCAGCGCAACATCGAAAAGGTCGTGGACATTCGGGTGATCGATCGCACCCAGCTCATTCTCGACATTTTTGCCCGCCACGCCAAAACTCGTGAAGGCCAGCTGCAGGTGGAGTTAGCCCAACTGGAATACATGCTGCCGCGTCTCGGGGGGAAGGGCATTGAGATGTCGCAACTCGGCGGCGGCATCGGTACACGCGGCCCCGGTGAAACTCAACTCGAAACCGACCGCCGGAAAATCTATCGCCGCATTCGCCACGTCAAGGAACAAATTGAAAACGTACGCCGCGTTCGGGCACAACAGCGCCAGCGTCGCGAATCGGTTCCAGTGGCGACGGTTGCGCTGGTCGGCTACACCAACGCTGGGAAGTCGACGTTATTTAATGCGCTGACTCAGGCTACCGTGTTGGCATCGCCCAAGATGTTCGCGACGCTGGATCCGACCATCCGCGGGGTGACGCTGCCATCCAAGCGAAAGGCGCTCCTCTCCGATACCGTCGGATTCATTCGCAACTTGCCGCACACGCTGGTCACGGCATTTCGGGCCACGCTGGAAGAAGTGCAGCGTGCAGCTTTGATTCTGCAAGTTTCCGACGCCAGCAGCCCCATGTCCGCAGAACAAGACGCCCAGGTTGACCGTGTGCTCAAGGAGTTGGAAGCCGACACCAAGCCGCGGCTGCGGGTAATGAACAAAATCGACCTGCTTCCTCCCCGCCAGCGTGACAGCTTGCGCGACGACGTGACTTCAGTCCACGTTTCGGCGGCGAAAGGTATAGGCATGAGCACGCTATTGGATCGGATCGATGAAGCACTCTCCGAAGATTCCATCAGCCGGATTCGCCTGCGCGTCCCCCAGAAAGAAGGGAAGACGCTAGCCATGCTGGAAGCGCGTGCGCGGATTTACTCCCGCTCGTACAAAGATGGTTTAGTGGAGTTGGAATTGGAGGCGCCTGAGTCGGTGGTGAGAAAGGTGAGGGAGTGGATTAGGGACACCTAGAAATTTCAATAAGGCCGCTCTCGCCGCATTCGGATGATGGTCTCGGAGAGCGGTTCGCCCTTGATCTTGATCGGGTGAAATTCCAAATCCCGCTTCTCAGTCGTCGGTGAGGCCTCGTCCTCGCCACCGCATGGGGTGGGTTTGCTGTTTTGCGTTCTCGCGGTTTCGTTACCAACATCTGACATCTAGGTAGACTCTCCTTGGCCAACGACTATCGACCAAACGCTTAAATGGGCCAGCGACCAAGAAGCGGTGACATTCCTTGGCTGCCGGCCCACTCGATCCTGAATTGGATCGGAGGTGATACTTTTTATGCTAGTCCCGTCGCCTCAGAAGTCAAGCATTCTTTCCATGGAAAATTGGCCGCTTGACATTTGTCCCAAAGTACAGTCTCGATGTGGGACGTGTCGGGCTTACTCTTTCCCGCTCGCGTTGACACTAAGCCTTGCAGGATGTTAGGTTTATTGGTTTCTTAGCCCTCATTCGCTCAAAATATTTCAAGACTCAACATGGATCAGACGCTTCGACAAGTAGGGGAATTACTGCTCGGATCTGTACCCACCATCATCGTTTTGGTGCTGTTGTACGGACTCTACAACCTGCTTGTCCACAAACCGCTGGGCAAGGTGCTGGCCGAACGCCGCAGCAAAACCGAAGGAGCAGTCGAAAAGGCGCGTGCTGACATTGCCGCTGCCGAAGCTCGAACCGCGGAATACGAACAGCGCTTGCGGGAAGCTCGCTTGGCAGTTTTCAAGAGCCAGGAAGCGCGGCGGCAGCAGGCGATGCAGGCGCGGAGCGCAGTCGCCGCAGAGGCCCGCGGCAAAGCACACGTACAGGTCGAGCAGGCGCGTCTGGCCCTGGAAAAAGACAAGATCGCCGCCCAGGAAAAGCTGCAAGCCGAAAGCGGTAGAATCGCGGCTGAGATCATCCGCACCGTGCTCCAGCCGGGAAGCGCTCCGGCGGCGGGAGGCGTCCGATGACACGGGCGATGATTCGCCGGATCTTTTTGTCGCTCCTTGTCACCGCAGTGATCTGCGCGTGCCTGACGATTCTCTGCCAGGCGCAAGAGCCGGCACGCCCTCAGCAGGCTCCCAATCACCAGCCCGGTGTTGGACAGCAACTGGTTAGGGAAACCCGTGAAGCGGCGGGCGAAGACGACAACGCTAAACTCAAGCACTCGAGTTCAGTCCGAATTGTCTCAAAGCTGACCGGGCTGGATCTGGAATCTGCCTACTTGCTTTGCGACGTACTGAATTTTGCCGTTATTGCCGGGATGATTTTTTGGTTCTGCAAAAAGTATTTACCCAGCGTATTTCGCAACCGCACGGCTTCGATTCAAAAGGCAATGGCAGAGGCCCGTAAGGCCAGCGAGGACGCAAACCGGCGGCTAGGTGATATAGAGTCGCGGCTTTCCCGGCTGGATGCCGAAGTCGCAGAAATGCGCGCTTCTGCAGAAAAAGACGCCGCCGCCGAGGAAGAAAGAATAAAAGCTGCGGCGGTGGACGATGCCCGTAAGATCATTGCTTCAGCGGAGCAAGAGATTGCAGCAGCAGCAAAGTCGGCGCGACGTGAACTGACGGCCTACGCCGCCGACCTCGCGGTCGCGCTGGCGAGAAAACAAATACAGGTGGACGCTGCCACCGATCAGGCATTGGTGCGCAGCTTCGCGCAGCATATTGCGGCGAGTGGAAGCGGATCGAAGGGTAAACAGTAAATGGCTACGGTCATCAACACCTACGCTCGCGCCTTCGCCGATGTGGTTTTTGCCAGCCACCTGGACGCAGCTAAGACCCTGAAAGAAGCACAGGATCTAGCCGAACTGGTGGCCGCGAACAAGCCACTGCGGGACGTTTGGGCAACGCCATCGATTCCCGCCGAGCAAAAGCGTGCGGTGCTGGACGCAATCGTCCAACGTGAGGGGATCTCTAGGCAGGTACGAAACTTTGTAGCCGTGTTAATGGACCATCGCCGAATCAGTTTCCTGGCGGCGATAGTGAAGCAGTTCGAACTGGAGTTGGATGCACGCATGGGGTTCGCCGAGGCGCAAATTACCAGCGCCCGTGAACTGGGCGAGGCCGAGCGCGCCGCGCTCGAAGATCAGGTGCAAGTCATGGTGGGGAAGAAAGTCCGCGCTCGCTATTCGCGAGACGCCTCGCTACTCGGAGGCGCCGTGGTCAGAATCGGCAGCACCATTTACGACGGTTCGGTGGAAGGACAATTGGAAAGAATAAGAGAGGCTATTAGCTCTTAGGCATTGAGCCTAAAACAAAGTGCAGGCCGCAAATGGTGTTCAAGAATCGAAGAGCTAGAAGCTAAGAGCTTAGGAGCCAAAAGCTAAAAGCTGACTTTATGGCACAAATCAAAGCAGACGAAATCACCCAATTAATCCGGCAGCAGATCTCGAACTACGAGTCCAAGATCTCCGTCGACGAAGTGGGCACGGTGGTCACTCTGGGCGACGGTATCGCCCGCGTCTACGGCCTAGACAAAGTCATGGCCGGAGAGTTGCTCGCCTTCCCCCACGACGTGGCTGGCATCGCCATGAACCTGGAAGAAGATCAGGTCGGCGTTGTGCTACTAGGCGATTACACCGAAATAAAAGAAGGTGACGAGGTCAAACGTACTGGGCGCATCATGAGCGTGCCCGTCGGAGACAATCTGATCGGTCGTGTGGTGAACTCGCTCGGGCAACCCATCGATGACAAAGGCCCGATCGCGACCGACAAGTTCATTGCTCTGGAGCGTATCGCTCCCGGTGTCATCGATCGTCAGCCGGTCCGCGAGCCCATGGCCACGGGTCTCAAGGCCATCGACAGCATGATTCCCATCGGCCGCGGCCAGCGTGAACTGATCATTGGCGACCGCCAGACCGGAAAAACCGCGGTAGCGCTCGACACCATTATTAACAGCCGTGGCAACGACCTGATTTGCATTTACAACGCCATCGGTCAGAAACGGTCGTCGATCGCGCAGGTAGTAAAGATTCTCGAAGACGCCGGCGCAATGGAATACACGATTGTGGTCGCGGCTTCGGCCTCCGAACCGGCCCCCATGCAGTACATTTCGCCTTATGCGGCTTGTGCCATGGGTGAATTTTTCCGCGACAGCAAGCGTCATGCGCTGGTGATCTACGACGATCTTTCCAAGCACGCCGCATCGTACCGTGAAATCTCACTGCTGTTGCGGCGGCCACCCGGCCGTGAAGCCTATCCCGGCGACGTTTTCTACCTCCACTCGCGATTGCTGGAGCGCGCAGCGAAACTAAGCGACAAACAGGGCGGGGGGTCGCTGACCGCGCTGCCGGTAATCGAAACCCAGGCCGGCGACGTTTCCGCCTACATTCCAACTAACGTTATTTCCATTACTGACGGCCAAATATTTTTGGAAACCGACTTGTTCAACAGCGGCATCCGTCCCGCCGTGAACGTAGGTATTTCCGTTAGCCGCGTGGGCGGCAGCGCGCAGATCAAGGCCATGCGCCAGGTCGCTGGCAGCATGAAGCTTGAGTTGGCGCAGTTTCGTGAGCTTGCCGCTTTCGCGCAGTTCGGCAGCGATCTCGACAAAGCCACTCAGGCTCAGCTCAGTCGAGGACAGCGGTTGGTAGAAGTTCTCAAGCAGAAGCAGTTCTCGCCGCTGCCATTTTCCAAGCAGATTCTGGTCATTTACGCAGGTACGAACGGTTTCCTGGACGATCTGGCCATCGATCAGGTCCGGGATTTCGAAGCCGAACTGTACAAGTTCGTGGATACCACCAATCCCGGATTGCTTCGCTCGATCATGGAAAAGAAAATCCTCGACGATGGATTGAAGGCCGAAATGACCAAGGTGATTAAGCAGTGCAAGGATACGTTCGTGACGCAGAAACAAGCATTGAAGAAGTAGCTCTTGGTAGTTTGCACCTAGCATCGGGTCAGTGGGGCGGGCCGCCACTGCTGGCCTTAACAGCTAATTGCTTTCTTTCAGATTGGCAGCATGGCAAATATCTTAGACATTCGGCGCCGCATTCGCAGCGTGACTAACACGCGGCAGATCACCAAGGCCATGAAAATGGTCTCGGCGGCCAAGCTGCGCCGTGCGCAAGAACGCGCACTGGCGGCGAGGCCTTATGCGCAAATGTTGACCAACGTGTTGAAGTCTCTGGTATCGCGCGCCGAAATCTACGATCCAGAAACCGGCGAGCCAAAGCATCCGCTGCTGGCGCAGCGGCCAGAGCGTAACATTTTGCTGATCGTGGTCACCGGAGACAAAGGCCTGGCCGGTGCTTTTAACACTAATATTTTAAAAGCGGCTGTCCGATTCTTACAATCCCAGGCTGGCAAGAACATCGAAATCGAAACCATTGGGCGCAAGGGACGCGATTTTCTCCGTCGCCGATATCCCACCGCCGCACCACGAACCGTAGACTCGCACGAGCCTGCTAGCATCGCTCTCGTCGGCGAGCAAATTGGTGTATTCAACAAACTTGATTACTCCCTTGCATCCGAGATGGCGGAGCGGGTCATTCAACGTTATTCAGATACTGATATCGACGCGGTGTACCTGGTCTACAACGAGTTCAAGTCGGTGATTTCCCAGCGTCTGGTCGTCGAGAAGGTTCTTCCCATCGAGCACGTCGGAGAGGTCAGCATCGCTCAAGCCGAGGGCATGAGCGAGGAAGAACGCAAACGTGCGCTGGAAGCAGCCAAAGACGCTGGCGTGGGGATTCGTCCTCCGGACACGCGTGAGGCAGATGCCGCCGCCGCCAAATTCGCCACCGCTCCGGTGGACTATATCTACGAGCAGCCAGCCGAAGATTTGTTTCGCTCGCTGCTGCCGAAGTATGTCGGCATACAGATTTTCCGCGGTCTGCTGGAATCGGTGGCCGCCGAGCACGCTGCCCGCATGACCGCCATGGATGCCGCCACCAGCAACGCGACGGACATGATCGATTCATTGACCCTGGTCATGAATCGAGCACGCCAGGCCAAGATTACGAAGGAGATTATCGAAATTGTGAGTGGAGCAGCAGCAGCACAGTAAAGCACTTTAGCAATTAGCACTCAGCATTTAGCCAACACGGGTTCGAGCGGGGATCGGCAACACCCTTGAGGGGCAAAATGCTGACTGCTAAGTGCTAGTACAGCCAGAGCCAAAAAATATGCCAGAAAATATCGGACACGTAATTCAAATCTCCGGACCCGCCGTAGACGTGCAATTCGAAATCGGCAAGATGCCGCCGATCTACGAAGCCCTGCGCGTGGTAAGCGAGGGCTTCAAAGTCCCATCGGAGATCAATGTTGTTCTCGAAGTTCAGCAGCACTTGGGCGAAGGCCGGGTGCGTTGCGTTGCCATGGAGGCGACCGATGGCATGGTGCGCGGCATGAAGGCCATCGATCTCAACGGACCGATTTCCGTTCCTGTCGGCCACGGCACTCTGGGCCGGGTGATGAATGTGATCGGGCAACCGGTGGATCAGTTGGGGCCAATCGAGCACAAAAAAACTATGCCCATTCACCGTCCTGCGCCCTTGTTTGACGAACAGGCCACTACTGCGGAAATGTTCGAAACCGGCGTCAAGGTCGTCGATCTCATCCAGCCGTTCTTGAAGGGCGGCAAGATCGGATTGTTCGGCGGCGCTGGAGTGGGCAAGACGGTTTTCATTCAGGAGCTGATCAACAACGTTGCCAAGCAACACGGCGGATTCTCAGTGTTCGCCGGCGTCGGCGAACGTACGCGCGAAGGCAACGATCTTTGGTTGGAGATGACCGAATCGGGCGTCATTAAGCCCGGCGACCCATCGAAGTCCAAGGCCGCGCTGATTTATGGTCAGATGACAGAGCCGCCCGGCGCTCGTCTTCGCGTTGCCCTCACCGGACTCACGGTCGCCGAATATTTCCGCGATGAGGAAGGCGCCGACACGCTTTTGTTCATCGACAACATCTTCCGCTTCACCCAAGCTGGTTCCGAGGTCTCGGCACTGCTGGGTCGCATGCCCTCTGCTGTAGGTTACCAGCCGAATCTGGCTACCGAGATGGGCGAATTGCAAGAGCGCATCACTTCCACCAAGAAAGGTTCGGTCACTTCAGTGCAGGCGATTTACGTCCCTGCGGACGATTTAACCGATCCGGCTCCGGCGACGACCTTCGCTCACCTTGATGCCACCACCGTGCTTTCCCGTGCGCTCACAGAAATCGGGATTTATCCTGCGGTCGATCCGCTGGCTTCGACTTCGCGCATTCTCGATCCCCGCATCGTTGGTCAGGAGCATTACGACGTGGCGCAAGGCGTGAAGCGAACTCTGCAAAGCTACAAAGATTTGCAGGACATCATTGCCATTCTCGGTATTGATGAACTGAGCGAAGATCAGAAGGTGACGGTGCAACGGGCTCGCAAGATTCAACGCTTCCTCTCGCAGCCGTTCCACGTTGCTGAACAGTTTACCGGTGCGCCTGGCCGTTACGTAAAGATCGCCGACACAGTAAAGGGCTTCAAGGACATCAACGAAGGCAAGTACGACGATATTCCCGAGCAGGCGTTCTACATGAAAGGCACGATTGACGAAGTGCTGGAAGCGGCCGAGAAGTTAAAAGCTGCATAGAACCAGCGATTTTGCCAACGACTAACGACCAACGACGTTTTATGCCCGACACATTCCAACTCGAGATCGTCACCCCGGAAAAGATGGTGGTGCGCGACGTCGCGGAAGAGATCCAGATTCCTGGCAAGAACGGATATCTTGGAATTCTTCCCGGGCATGCTCCTCTGATCTCGGAACTGGCCGTGGGCGAAATTACTTATCGCAACGGAAATACCACAACCCGCCTCGCGGTGGCCTGGGGATTCGCCGAAGTATTGCCTGACAAAGTCACGATCCTTGCCGAAACCGCCGAGCGGGCCGCCGAGATCGATATCACGCGCGCGCAGGCATCGAAGCAGCGCGCCGAGGCGAATCTCGCGAGTTCAGCCACCGCAGAAGACTTCCAGCGTGCGGTTGCGGAGCTGCAGCGGGCCGAAACTAGGCTGGAAGTGGCGGCAAAGAAGTAGTTAGGTTTCGGCAGCCTTCAGTCGTCCGACTGGGTTGAGTTCTCGCATCTCCCTCAGATTGTTCATCGAGCTTTTGACTTCCCGAAATTCCCAAGAATTTACATAGGATTCATCCCACGGTCACCTGACCGTAACACGCGCCGGACTAGACTGCCGCACCGGGCACTTCAGGGGACGCCACGACTATTGGTGTCTCTGCATCGTCGGCAGAGTAGGCCGAACCGTCCGGCTAGCGAAAGTATGAGACAGCTCATTTTTGTGGTGGACGAAGTCGAAAGTTGCGAGGCGGCAAGAGATTGCCTGGAGACGGCCGGGTACGAAGTTCGTACTTTTTCGACCAGCGAAATGATGGTAGAGGCGGAGGTCGATCGTCCGGCCCTGATGCTGATTTCATTGCTTTTGCCGGATGGCAGCGGAATCAGCCTGTGCCGGCGCATCCGTGAAAATCCCGTGTTGTTCCGCACGCCCTTACTGTTTCTGCTCGAGGATGCTACTGAAGAGCACCGCATTCTCGCCCTTGATTCGGGAGGGGACGACTGCATCGTCAAGCCCTTCAGTCCCCGGGAATTGGTGGCGCGAGTGCAAGCCGTGCTACGGCGTTTCTCGCCTGATCTCACGTTCGCTGGACCGCCCCCGTCGGACTTTGTCATTGACAGCTCGGCGATGAGGCTCTCGGTGCGCGGTGCGGAAGTGCCCACCACCAGCCTGGAATTTCGCCTGATCGAATATCTTGCCCAGCATCGCGGGCAGGTTTTCACGCGCGATCTGTTGTTGGATGCGGTTTGGGGCGACATGCAATTCGTGACTCCGCGCAGCGTGGACGCGTGCATTCGCCGGGTGCGTGAGAAGATTGAACCCGACCGCTCCCGGCCAACCTACCTTAAGACCATTCGCGGCGTGGGCTACCGTTTGGATGCGGTCCCGGTTTGGCGTTCGACTCCGAATGAAAGCTGCGACTGCGCGGTGTGCGCCCGGCCTGCGGGCAGCGCGCGGCTGGCCCCTGCAAGCGCCAAACGAAGAGTCAATTCCGCCCACGCAAGAAGCTGAACTCGTCACCCGGAGGCCACGAGCGAAAACGCTGACGCCTACATTCACCGCTCATGGACATGGGCCCTGACCGGGAGGAGCGAGTTGATGTTCCTCCCCGGCGAGCATAGCCCGGATGGCGTCGCGGGTGCGCTGTAGTTGGTCGGGCTCTGCCTGGCGTTTGTCACCTGGGGTGTTGAGGCTGGGATTGCCGGTCGCGACTTGGCTTGTGCCCACCGCTTCTGGTTCCGCATCATCTTCTTCGATGTCGTCTTCGGTTAGATCGCTTTCAAGGTCATCGGGCTCGAATTCGCGGGGATCCCAAACGTTCGCTCCGAGAAGCGTGTCGCCGACGCTGTGCGGCTCGATGACGACCTTGGGCTGGTATGGCTCGAAGTCGGCGCGCTTCAGGTTGAGCGAGGCGGTTTGCAGACCGTAGAGCAGAAGCCCGGCGATTTTGGGTTCGAGTTGTTTGGCAAGAATGAGGCGCAGGACCTGCATGATCGCGACCTGGACGGAGTTTGCGTCCTCAAGGACGGGCAGGTCGAGCGCGGTGATCTCCTGGACAGGATGGCCGGAACGGGTGAATTCGATGCGAGCCTCACGCCAGCGATTGTGGAAGAAACAGAGACGGCGGCTTTTCAACGAAGGCGAGCCACATTGGGTACCGTTGACCTTGATGTGCTGACAGCGAGCGATGGAACTGGGATAAATCGACACGATGAACACTCCACCCCCCACCCCTACGATCTTGTGGAATCATCAGTGTAGGGAGAAATTCCCGGCAAATCTTTGCCGGGAAAAGGGTTGTAGGTAGAATCATGGAAACAAACGAGTTAGAAAGTTCGGAAACCATACTTAATCGATGAGATATACATTAGATGACTCATATAGCCGGAGGCGATGTTAAGAAACAGACAGCAAGTTGGACGAGAGTACAGAAATGGGAATGATCGCTGGAGATCAATCGTGGGGCGATTACAAAGTTAGATGACTAAAGGCGGTTACCCGCCCTGTTAACACCATCAAATTTACAATCTTTCCTATTGACCCGCTCCCGCGTGCGGGATAGCATGTTTTCGCTGTTTACCCCGGGGATTCTCGCAGTAAATTTCACTTCGTTTGAGGCTCCCGATGAACGTCACCCGCTTCGTCCCTTCCTTGGCAGTTTGCGTGGCAAGCGTGTTGTTGCTTGCTTCGGCAGTACAAGCTCAATCCAGTCCCAACGTGACAACCTGGCACTACGACAACAATCGTACCGGTTGGCAGCAGAACGAAACGATTCTCACCCCGAGCACCGTGACCTCCGGCTTTGGCAAGATCTTCCAGCTCAACGTAAAAGGCGCGGTCTACGCGCAGCCGCTCGCGGTATACCAAGTCTCAAACTCCTCCTACTGCCCAGGCGGGCCGACGCAGCCGTGCAACATGGTCTTCGTCGTGACCGAGCAGGATATGCTTTACGCGTTCAACGCCGATTACACGACGGCGGGGGGCCAATCTCCCGCTCCGCTGTGGAGCATAGATCTCGCCGGGGGAGTGGGCGGCACCTACCTCGATTGCTCTGTCAACTTCTTGCCACCCTGCTCGATGTATATCCTTTATCCGGATGAAGGAGTTACGAGTACACCAGTCATCGATGTCAGTTCGGGCATTCTCTATGTTGTTTCCATGGTGCATTTCCTTGAGTATCCTGATGACGTGGAGTACTACATCCATGCCATCGACTACAGGCGGGGAGTCGAGTTGGCGAACAGCGAAATCAATCCTACCTTTACAGGCAACGCTCCTGCAAAATGCGCTACCTCGACGTCCACCGGAACGCTAACTTTTGACGCGTCAGAGCATTTTCAGCGAGCCGCGCTGCTGCTCCTTTCTGTCAGCGGCACCAACGAGGTCTTTGTCCCATTCACCCCCGCCGACGGCCAGGTCGAGAACGGATGGCTTCTTGCCTACACTTACAACGGTACAGCATTCAGTCTTACCAATACGTTTGTCACGACACCGTACGGGACGGGCGGCGGTCTATGGATGTCCAGTGCCGGACCGGCATCCGACGGAACGTATATCTACCTGTCAACCGCTAATGGCACCTTCGATAGAAGTGGCGTTCAGAATCCGAGCACCGATTACGGCGATAGCCTGCTTAAGCTGACCTCCAGCCTGACGGTCAACGACTATTTCACGCCCGCTGATGTTTTCAGCTTCGACAACAACAATGGCCGCTGTGCAAAAGATGAAGATTTCGGCTCTGGAGGCGTCACGCTCTTCCCGGATTCCTTCGTGACGGGGCTTCCCCATCTTATGCTCACTGCGGACAAAGAGTCGAAGCTTTACGTGGTCAATCGCGATAACTTGACAGGTTATAACTCATCGGGTGACCTCATCGTTCAGGAGCTCACGACGCCCAGTCCGGTGGAGACGGGACAGGGGTACTGGGGGAGTCCGGCATACTACGAATGGGCCACCACCGGCGGAACCACACGAGCGATTTACTATTCGGTAGACGCTATTTCGGGCGAGCCCATGAATCAATCGAACGTTCCCCTCCCGATGAACATGTACATATTGATACCGGCAACGCCGAATGGGCCGATTCCCGGCAGTCCAAGCTACTCCACCGACACCGTGTTTTGCGGTCACGGGGGTGCGCCTACCGTTTCCTCCGCCATCTCAGCCCCCAATACCGGAATCGCGAACACGGGCATAGTCTGGGCGATTGAGGCCCCTAACACGCAAAGTCCTCTCCATTGTGCCGGCACCCAGCTTCCGGCGGTTCTGCACGCATACAATGCGTCTAATCTAGGAAATGGGAATAGTGAGTTGTACAACAGCAGCGCGTTGACGTCCGTCAACTATCGTACAAAGTTCTCAACCCCAATGGTGTTTAACGGCAAGGTGTATATGGGTACCCAAAATGGCTCGATGAACGGGGGAATGGGACAGCAAGACACCGAAGTTGACGTTTTCGGCCTTTGCGGGCAGGCGGCCCAACCGCAGTGCATGAACTAGGAGAACAGAATGAAAGCCCTATATCGAATTTCAACAGTCACTGCGATCTCCTGCCTGCTCGGCATTCTTGCCAACGGCCAGTCGGATTACCGCCCTCCACAGGTGCTCCAATCGCTTGGCCAAAGCGTGACTGCCCCACCGAACTCACGTTCGATCTCCTGCTCGCCGTTCCCTTGCGAACTGCCGCCAACTCAGGCCTCGGAAGGGGGTTCTGAGGTTACTGATACGCCGATTACACCAGACCCACTGAACCCCGGGCACTTGCTTTTGGGAAGCGTGGACTTCAATTGCCCGCAGCCAGGCATCTCCGGTTTCCATATCTCTAGCGATGGGGGCTCGACTTGGCTCCGCACCTGCATGCCGGTAATCATTACCCAGCAGTTGGTGTACTGGCCTGGCGGTGAGCCGATGGTGGGCTATGATCGGAACGGGACGGCCTACATTGCGGACGGATATGGGGACAGCGAGGGGCTCGGCTACGGGCTAATTGCCTTCCAGAAATCGACTGACGGGGTCAGCTGGAGCGCACCAGAGATAGCTCTCGGCAGTCCGAGCCGTTATGAACTGCCCCTATATGGTTCGCTCGCCATCGACACCAACCTGTCGAGCCCTTACATTGATAGTTTGTATGTGTCGGCAGTGGTCCTGAACGAACCATATCAAAACAAGAATCAAGTTGTTGTTTCTCACTCGAACGACGGCGGAGCCAGCTGGAAAGCCGTGACGGTGGCACCCGCGCAAACCTATCCTGCATCGGACGTTTTCACTTCGATGGCCATAGGTAAGGATGGTACCGCATACCTGACTTGGCAGCGATGCCCCAGCGGCCCGCCGGATGCGGATTGCAGCGATGGTCAGGCTTATATGGCATTCTCTAGGTCCGCTGACGGAGGCGATACGTGGTCGCCTCCGACGCTGATGACCATCGTCAATCTTAACAACGGCGCCTGTCATTGCCCAATAAGTGGCCTGCCAAACACCGATAACATTTCCGTCGACAACTACCCGGCGATTGGAGTAGACAACAGCGATGGGCCCTACGCCGGGACCTTGTACGTGGTGGCGTACTCATGGACCGGAACCTATATGCGCGTCGGGGTCATCCACTCGACCGACGGCGGCAACACCTGGTCGAAGCCCGTGCCGGTCGCATCGGCCCAGTACACCCATGACCAATTCTTCCCTTGGCTCTCGGTGAGCAGCACGGGGCTGGTGGGGGTGAGCTGGCTCGACCGTCGGAACGATCCAGCGAACATTGACTATCAGGCGTTTGCCGCGATTTCCACGGATGGTGGCCAGAGCTTTCAGCCCAACGTGCAACTGACGCAGAAGTTTTCCAATCCCAACAACAACGGCTATGCCGACAACCGATGGATGGGCGACTACGCCGGCAATACTTGGGACGGCCCTGACTTCATCGCCGCATGGATGGACAGCAGCAACGGCGTGGACATGCAGGAGGTGGTCGGCGGAATCCGGCTGAAGTGAGGCGCGTCGATATAGGCGAGGGCGTCGCTCGCACGTACGGTTTCGAGGAGTTGATGTGAAGGCAGTGAATCGCGTGATCGGAATTATAGCCCTTCTAACTTCGGCGACCGCTTTCGCCGCTGGTCAAGCGGGCAGTCCGGCCATTGGCGCAGGCGGTCTTCACCCGATCTCGTGTTCTCCCGCTCCCTGCGTCCTGTCGCCCATCCAGGCGTCCGAGGGCGGCCACGAGGTCATCGAGGCACCCATCGTGGCCGACCCGCTGAATCCCCTGAACTTGCTGCTGGGCAGCCTTGACCCAAATTGCCCACCCCCTGGAGGTGCGGGATTCCACCTTTCCAGTGACGGCGGTGCGACCTGGTCCCGCTACTGCATGCCGCTCATCAATGATTTCCACGGCCGCACGTACGTGCCTGGCGGCGACCCCATGGTCGGCTATGATCGGAATGGCACCGCGTACATTGCCAGCGGCTATGGAGACAGCGAGGGGATGGGATACACACTAATGGCCGTCCAGAAGAGATTGAGCGACGGCAACTGGACTCAGCCCGTAATCGCACTGGGCGCCGGTGGGCCCCTCGACCCGTTCTATAGTTGGATGGCAGTGGACACGGGCACGCAAAGCCCCCACGTCAACAGCCTGTATATGTCTGCCGTCGTTGTAGACGAATCGCAACAATATAAGTACGGGGTTGTGGTAGCCCATTCCTACGACGGGGGCAAGACCTGGACAAGCGTAAAGGTCGGCCCCGTGAAGGTGTACCCCGCAGAGGATTTCTATACCGCTACGACCGTGGGCAGTGACGGAACGGTATACGTGAGCTGGATGTACTGCAATTCTTGCAGCAGCAGCAGCGGCCAGGGCGACATGATGTTCTCTAAATCAAACGACGGCGGCAACACTTGGTCGACTCCGACCCTGATGGGAACCGTATCGCTCTCGGAAATCCCCAATTCCAATGTTCCCGTCACCAACTATCCGGCGATCGGTGTGGACAACAGTAACGGAGCTCATGCCGGGAACCTATACGTCGTCATGTACAACTGGACAGGCACGTTCATGCAAGTGCAGGTGGTGCATTCGATCGACGGCGGCAACACCTGGTCGAAACCGGTGCCGGTAGCACCGGGAATTACCCACGACCAATTCCTGCCCTGGATATCCGTCAGTTCGGCGGGGCTGGTGGGGGTAAGTTGGCTGGATCGGCGTAACGATCCGAAGAATGTTAACTACCAGGCATTTGCCGCTATTTCTAAAGACGGAGGCAAGAGCTTCCAGCCCAATGTTCAATTGACGACTGCGTTTTCCTACCCGGTCCTCGGTATGGGCTACTACACCGGCGACACCTGGGACGGCCCAAACTATTTTGTCGCCGCATGGATGGATGACAGCAACGGCGTCGACATGCAAGAAGAAGTCGGCGGCATTCGGCTGAAGTGAGTTTCTAAGGAGGAAAACATGGAATGGACGACACCACATTTTGAAGAGATCAGTCTGAACTGCGAAATCAATTCATACGCTAGCGCGGAGATGTCGGGCCAAGCGGTTTCAACGTGGCGCGGCGGAGAGTGGAGCCCACTCATCCGCAAAGAACGCGAATGAGTGGGGCGGTCGGTTTGGTAAGTGACGATCGTGAACTACGGAGTGGTGCCGTAGATCGCAAAGGCGGGTAGGGTGCCGGTGAAGGTTTCCCAAACGCCGTTGGTTGAAACGTTACCTTCAAATGCCACGGTTCCCTGGATTTCGTTCCAGGTAAAATCCCAGACGTCGTAGGCGGTGGTCGATTTGTTATCCGTTCCCACCGCAATCCAGTACTGAGTTCCGGCGGCGGCTTTAATCCCTGAGGGATCCTTTACCGTCACCAGAGCGCAGCAAGTGCCGAAGGTTGGAAGATTTGACGGGTTCCATACTTTAAGCGGTGTGCCGGGCAAGCCATTGTCATCAGAAAAAACAGCAACGGCTCCGTTGTTCGTGCCATCACCAGCCCATTGCATCGCGACCTGGAGGCCCTGGATGGTGGAGTTGGTCGTCGGCGTCCAAGGAATTGCGATCGCCTGTGAGAAACCGAGTATGCTGTCGGGACCTGCGATGGTCCAGCCGCTGCCGTCGGTGTAAGTATCGGTTTTTGATCCGAGGTTGCTGTACAGCGTGATGAAGGGAGGGAGTGACGGTTCGGACGGGTGGATGACGGGAGATCCCACAGTTACGCTCATCTGTGGGCTTTTGGCGTTTTGAGGGTTTTCCGCGACGAGGTTGCTGCTGACCAGGGTCAGAATGCCCAGGCACAGCGATTGAAACAACAGGTTTGTTTTTACCATTTAGCTCCTCCGGGGGTTGTTGTTGCGCGGCTTCGTCGGCCGGACGCATTGCTACACCCAAGCGACTAAACGCGACAACAATTAGTCTTGCGAAAGCGCGGAAATTATCATGCGCCATGGGTTGCAGGTCAAGTGGAATCGCGACCTCATCCACCGGGATGACAATATTGTGCGGATTAAGCGCAAACGCTTGCGATAGACGCTCACCGCGAACCTGAGATGCCAGGCTCTGTGGCCCAATCAGAAGGCGTACTTCAACCCGAACTGCATAGTGCGCGATCGATGGGCTTCAATTGGATGCAGAAACGCACTGCCCGCTAAACAACTTGGATCGCCGGCCGAGTAGTTCGTTCCACCATAACAATTCACCGTGTTATTGGCCTGATTTCCGCGGTCGGGATCGTAGATGATGAATTGGGTGTGGTTGAAGACGTTGAACGCCTCGGCACGGAACTCCAGATTGCTACCTTCTGTGATCTTGAAATGCTTTAACAATGCCACATCGAAGTTCAGGCGGTGGGGATTGTTGAGGAAGTTGCGGCCGGCATCTCCGAAGGTGAGACCAGTGGGTGCCGCGAAGGCAGCGGAGTTCAAGAGTGCCGGCCCGATGCTCAGTGGGTTGGTGCTTCCATAAGGCGCTCGCGCATGGGGATCGCCGATCACGTCGGGATAAGAGCCTGCGCCGGTGCCGTTGGCTACGCCTGCGTTGTCGAGGACCGAAATGCCAGTGGAACTGGCTCCGTTGATAACGCTGAAGGGAGTGCCTGACTGAAAAGTACTGATTCCTGACAGTTCCCATCCGTCGAACAGTACGTGTCCTGCGCGGGAAGCATCCGGAAGCGGGGTGGTGGATGGCGAGGCGTCGTAGTCGGCATTGGAGAACCAGTAGCGCAACTTGGAAACTACGGAGTCCAGTTTGTAAAGGTAGCTGATGTTGAGCAAATGCCGCTGATCAAAGTTCGAACTGGCTTTGTTGGCTGCGACGTCGAGAGCGTTCACCAGAGTGGTGTCGGAACGGTCGGAGGAGTCGTCAATGGAGTGGCTGTAGGAATAGGCGACGCCGAGTGTAAGTGGACCGGTTGAACGGCGCAGAGTCATTTGCATCGCGTTGTAAGTGGATCCGGCTACGTTCTGCAGCGAAAAGATTCTGCCCAGGCCGGGAGCATAGGTTCGCAACGCATTGGGATCGGGGACCGTGATCCCCGGGGTCCCGAAGCAGGCAGCTTCCAAGTTGACGAAGGCAGGATTTGTGGGAGCTACGGTTGCCGTGACAGGAGCTACACCGGTGATTGGATCCGGTGGCCCGAAGATAGTGAATCCGGTGGTGGATTGGAAACTCTTGCAGTCTTGAGTGGTGATGGGCTGTCCGGGCAGAAACGGGTTGTTGCCCCGATTGGGAGTCAGCTGGTTGACTTGCAGATCGGTAGTCAAGTGCGTGCCCTTGCTGCCAACGTAGGCGACGGTCGCGACCGTGCTTGACGAGAGCTGGTGTTGCACGCTGAAACTCCATTGCTGGACGTAAGGCCAAACCGCACGTGTCGGAATTGCTGTTACGTTGAGCGGGTAGGCTCCCGCGCCTGGGCAGGGGCTGGTGGTTCCGGGGACGGTTCCGACACCGCCGATGCAACCGTAGTCGTAAGGGCGGTTCTCGGTCATATCGAGCACCATGGGCGCGCTGCCTTCGAGAGATCCGGTGTTGGCTTCGTTACCTGTACCGTGGTGGAAGAACATTCCGTATCCGCCGCGGATGGAAGTTTTGCCCGAGCCAGTTGGGTCCCAAGCGAATCCAACACGCGGTGCGGGATTGACGAAGTGGTTGGTCATACAGCCGTCGGGCACGCCGTTAAACCCGCATCGCACCAAACCATTAGTGATGCGGGGATCGAGGTTGCTCAGATTCAGCGGGATTGGAGTGCAGTGCTCGCCATTGATGTCACAGCTTCCCGCTTCGGCGAGGCCGCCAGTGAGAGTGTCGACGGTAGTAGTAGCTGCCAGCGCGCGGTTGAAGGCTGAGGGCACCCAGTTGTACACGTTGTTGTATTTCTCATGCCACAGTCCGAACAGGCTGAAGCGCAAGCCCATGTTGAGGGTCAGGTGGGGCGTCGCACGCCAGTCGTCCTGGAAGTAAGGTTCGATCACGTTGTAGCGGTTGAAGTAGTCCTGCTGGGCGCTGTCCTGCTGAAAGTACTTGATGCCTCCAGATGCATTTGGCCTGAAGCTGCCGGGGCCGACCAGGAAATCTGCAAACGCATTGCCCAGGCTCAAGGTACTGCTGACGTTGCTGAAACCCAGGATGCCCTGCACGTCACCGGTATTCGCGCCTACCGCTTGATTGAGTTCGTTGCGCTGCGCGATGACCCACTGCACTCCCGTTTGCAGGGTGTGTTTGCCGAACACTTTGCTTAGGTCATCGCGGAAGCTGTAGGTGGGGTTGGAATGGTGCCATGGCAGATAGCCGGGATCAACGGCAAAGCCGTTTCCGCCATAGGCGGCGTTGGTGCCGCCGATGACGATTCCGGGCACCTTGCCACCGAAGCCATTATTAAAGAGATAGCCCATGTTCAGATCGGCGGGGCGCTGCCAGGTGGCCCCGTTGGAATTGATATTGTTGATGGTGATGTGGTCGGTAGTGTAGCCGACAATGAACTCATTCAGCAGGGAAGACGAAATGGTGTTAGTGAGGTGGGTCACCAAGCTGATTCCGGGTCCGGTGAACTGGCTTTGAATGGTCGGAAAATTGTTCTGCACGGTGCCCCACTGCGGTGTCAGGATGGTGGTGTCCCAGGAATCATGGATGTAGCGAAAACTCAGCTTGGTCTTGGCGTTGATGTTGTGGTCTACCTTGAAAAGTTCTTGCCGCCAATAGGTGCTGGGAGAAACGTCGGCATCGAAGCATGACCCGATGCTCGAAGTGCAGCCCGAGGTCGCATTCGGCAGAGGAATAATGTTGGTGCTCAGGATGGCGGCGGCGTTGGGATCGATGGGGATGATGTTTCCTGGGTAAGTTTCAAGCTGAGATTGGTTCTGGTTCTGGCCCATTCCTCCATTATTGATGGGGACGCCTGGACAGTCCGGATACTTGGATCTGAAGAACATCGCCTGGCCACCTTGAAGTCCACCAACAGGTGGCGTGACAAACGGACACACGTCGCCGAAGTTTCCGTTGCGCTCGGCGACCGACGGAACACCCTGATTGTAAGGTGTCGGCGTACGCTCGAAGCGGAACTCCTCCGAGTAGAAGAAGAAAGTCTTGCCTCTGCCATCGTAAATCTTGGGGATTACAACCGGCCCTCCCAAAGTTGCGCCAAAGTCATTTCTACGGTAAAGCGGGGCTTTCGTGGTCTCGTCGAAGTAGTTGCGGGCGTTGAAGAACTCGTTGCGAATGAATTCGTAGGCGTTGCCGTGGAGTTGATCGGTGCCGGATTTGGTCTCCGCTAATACGGTGCCGGAAGCAGTTCGGCCGTATTGGGCTCCGTAATTCGAAGTTAGGACCTGCACCTCGCTCAGAGCATCGAGACTGGGATAGACGATGAGGGTGCTTTGGCTGCCATTGAGTCCGGCGTTCAACACGTCCCCACCATCTACATTGAAGGAGTTGTATTCGACGCGGCCGCCGTTGACGCTGTAACGAACACTGCCGAGCGCGCCCACCTTCGCCTCATCCTGTCCGGTCTGGTTGCTCACACCCGGTGTCAAGGTGATGAGTTGTGTGAAATTCCTTCCATTTAGCCCCAGGCTCACCAGTTCTTTTTGGGTGATAGTTCCGACGATTTGGGAAGTTTCGGTTTCGACCTGCGTAACTTTTTGCCCCTCGACGTTGACGGACGTGGTCTCGCCGGCAGGTTCGAGCAGAGCGTCCATGGGAATGCTTTGTCCTGCTGTCAAGGCAACGCCATCCGCGTGGAAGTCTTTGAACTTGGGAGAAGAGACTGTGATGCTGTAAGTTCCGGCGGCTAAGTGCTGGAACGAGTATTCGCCGTGCTCGTTGGTGGTGGCGGTTTGGGTGGCGCCGGCAGTATCGCGAATTGTGACGGTTGAGCCGGGAAGTACGGCGCCGGTTTGGTCCGTGACCGCACCCGAAATGGAGCCCGTTGCAAGCGCCGCCGTGGGGGAGGTTTGAGCGGAGGCAGCTACTGGCACGCTCAACACGGCAGCCCAGCACAGCAAGACTGTCAGCAATCGCACAGGGTTCACCCTTCACCTAGGAGTCAAAGGAGCCACATAGTTACAGGGAAGGTGTGACGAAATAATGACGGGACGATGAATTTCAGGTTAAAACCGCAAGATTTACGAGAGTCGAATGCGGCGGAAGTAGTCTGCGAGCAATAGTCTGGAGCATTTTGAAAGAGACTTGCAGAAGCGCGCCAGCGGAGAATTTTCACGCGATTTTAACCACACGGTCGTTTTCCTGCAACAAACTTCGGCGATAGTCCACAGGACTCGCGCTGGCAGATTTTCCGCCGTTTTCGCATGGTTTCCCGGGTTTGCGCCAGTGTTTTCGGGTCATTTTCTTACTTTGCTGGGCCGCCTCAGAAAATCCTGGCGTGCGGGCTGGAGAACTTTCCGCATTGCCGCTGATCGACCACGGGGTGCTCCCCATAGCCGCGCATCACTGCGCCATAAGGAAAACTGAAATGACTAAACGAACGACAAAAATCACGACAGCGCTATCCCTTGCCTTGATCGTGTTTGCAGGACTGAACTCTTTTGGTGCCACGCAAGTAGTGCAGTTTAATGGTGCAGGTTCGTCTGGTATGTTCAACTTGGCCGCGCTGGCCGCATACTCGACCTCAGGATGCGGAACCAACATCTGGACCCAGAAAAACGGGGCTTCGGGCATCGACAGCCGCAGATCCGACATCCCAGCCCAAACCGCAAACATCTGGATCGTATGGGCGACCAACAGTCAGGGCGCGGTCACGTCCATCTGCTCGTATCTCGCCACCGATTCCGTCATTGGTAACCTGCTACTCTTCGCGCAACCCATAGCAACGCTGTCCATTCCCTCCACCGCAGTTGGGTCTGCCGGAGCTAATTTAATTCCGACCTTGACCGATGTGCCGCTGACTCAGGCGGCGTATAACGCAATCAACAATCAGCCATTCAACGCGGCGCCCTCCGACATCCGCGCGGAAGATGCTGTTTTCGCCATGAACCGCGCGCTGGCGCCTTGGACTAACGATTCCCATTGCACTGGCCTGGGCTACACCGGCGACGGGCTTGTTGGTACACCAATCCTGAGTTCGCAAAGCACTAAAGAAGTAACCCCGGTGGCATTTGCCATCAGCGGCAACGATCCGTTTAACGGGGCACCGATTCCGGCTTGGACATCGCTGTCTGTGGGAGGCGAACCGGTCGTGGTTTTTGTGAACACACAAACCGGGAGCGATTTCGCAAGCTCAAACTTCACCAACGTAGATCGTTTTGTCTTGTCCGAGTTGGTCAATGGGACTCTCACTCGCACCCGTGACATCGCAAATGTGGCCGGACTTCCGTCGAATGGAGCGCACGTATTCTTGCGGGAGCCGACTTCCGGAACCTATAACACCTTCGAATTCAACATTCCCGGCAGCGTGGAAGTAGGTTCTTGCCAGGAACTCAACGTCAATCCTTCCACTGATAATCCGCTCGAAATCGGCTACAGCACCGGTGGCACGCGGGACCGCGTGGTTGGTACAGGTGAGATGGTTTCGACTGTCGGCAAGACCGAAAATGGCATCGGCTACGCTTTCTGGAGCACTGGCAACTTCGCCGGCGTACTCAGCACCGCCAAGTATCTCTCGGTTGATGGCGTGGATCCTCTCAACTACTCCTGGTATCAGAGCCGGGGAGCTTTTCCCAATTGCGTGGCTCCGTGCCCAGGCCTTATCCCGTTCACCAACATGCTGAATGGGTCGTATCCGGCCTGGACGATTTTGCGGGTGCAGTGCTACAGCCCTTGTCCCAAAGGAGTCACAGGGTTGGTTGCGCTGGCGCAGAGCCATGCCACCAAGGTTCCTGATCTGGTTCCGATCAATTCCATGCAAGTATTTCGTTCTCACTACGACCGTCCCGAGGAACGCGCTCCTGCTTCCAACGGAAACGCCGGCGAACCTCCTGAAGCCGGTGGCGACGTAGGCGGCGCAGTATTCACCAAGAATGCCGATACCGATTTCTTTAGCGATACCGGCGTGCAGTTCACCAATATCAAACAGTAAGGCCAAACCGATCGCGCAATGGAGGCAGGGTGTCTGGTTCGACATCCTGCCTCTACTACAAGAGCTTGCTCCCAACGGCTAGATGGGACACTCACTGCGACCAATTTCAAGCAATATTAAAGAGAACTGAATGCGGAGTTTTTCGAGCAAGTATCAAGGGCAACGGCTTGCAATAATTGCGTTGCTGCTCAGCTTTGTGGCACTTGAGTCCGGTTGGGCCCAAAAGACCGGCGAGACTCCCAACCCTGTCAATTCCGCGCCGCCTCACGGCAGGACAGTGGAGGACTGGAGTTCCCTGTCACTGGCAGGCAGCGCATTGCTGCCACAGAGGCCAACGTTGGGAGGGAAGGATGACCTTCCCGGATTCACGCGTGAACTGATTCAGGTGAAGTGGCGGGTTGGCGATCCCATTGACCTTTACATCATCCGTCCAAAGTACGTGCCGAAGCCACGGGTGATCTTATACCTCTACAGCTACCCCTCAGAAACCACGCGTTTCCGTGACAACGATTATTGCGCGCGAGTTACTTCAGGCGGAGTCGCGGCGGTCGGGTTCGTGTCGGCCCTCACCGGACATCGCTACGCCATGCGGCCGATGAAGGAATGGTTTGTCAGCGAATTGCAGGAAGCCCTGGGCAGTTCGGTCCACGACGTCCAGATGATCCTGGATTTTCTCTCTAAGCGTGACGACCTGGATGTAAGCAATGTGGGAATGTTCGGAACCGGCTCGGGTGGAACCATTGCGATCCTGGCGGCCGCAGTTGATCCACGCATCAAGGCTATTGATGTCCTCAATCCCTGGGGGGACTGGCCGGATTGGATGGCTTCATCTGCCATCATCCCTGAAAACGAGCGCCCCAACTACATCACGCCGGAGTTCCTGAAGAAAGTCGCGCCTCTTGATCCAGTGCAATGGTTGCCGAAAGTGAAAGCTGAGCACATTCGCATTGAAGACGTCGCGGATGACACGGTTACGCCTAAGGTTGCGAAGGCACGCATTGAATCCGCGGCTCCTTCCACGGCTAAATTGCAGCATTACGACAGCACACGCCAGTTCTTTGAGGCTGCGTCCGCGGGCAGGATCTTCCAGTGGGTAAAAGACCAAATCCGCCAGATTCCCGAAGCGAAGCCAGGGGTAGAGAACACGCGCACTTTGCCACCCGTGGAGCAGATCGCGGAAAAGCACGATGACTAGTCCCAAACCACACCGGAGCCGGAGCCCCCGAATGCCCAAGAACCCGTGGCGCGTCATTTCCCTCGTCGTTTGCTTAACTATGATGGCTGTGATTGCCGGCTGCGGTGGAGCGACTTCTGCACCGATCAGCGGCTTCAACCCGCTGGGCGAGATCTCGGTTACCATCACGCCTCCAGTCATGACCGTGGGCACGACCACCACGCAAACCTTCACTGCGGTGGTGAATAACTCCGGCCAGCAAGCAGTGCAGTGGGAGGTCAACGGGTTGCCCGGCGGCGCGCCGATTATTGGAACCATTGACAGCTCGGGAGATTACACGGCACCGCAATTCGTCCCCAATCCTCCCACCGTCACCATCACCGCCGTCGCCAATGCAGACAGTTCGAAGAGCGGGAATGCCACGGCCACCATTACCGGCACATTGTTTCCGGCGCAGGTTTTCATGTCTCCGGCCGGCACCGCTTACGTGCAAGCAGGAACCCAACTCAAACTATCGGGCGGAGTGGTTGGTCCGGCTGACACGTCTGTGGACTGGCAGGTGAATGGGGTTCCAGATGGCAATTCGGAATTAGGCACCATTGCCCGCGGAGCGAACAATACTGCGGTGTACACAGCCCCAACCACGGTTCCAAATCCTCCGACCGTGACCATCAAGGCACTTTCCCACTCCGAGCCCTCAAAATTTACGTATAACAAAGTTACACTTTCCGAACAGCCGCCCACCATCGCGACTGTGACTGTCACTCCTGTCCTGGCAGTGGATCAGGCGCAAACCAACTTCACCTTCACTGCGGATGTAATCAACGCCAGCGATGATTCAGTTTCCTGGCAGGTGGATGGCGAGCCCGGCGGCTCGTTACTCAACGGGACAATCGGCTCGCCGAGCGGCAGCACCGGATTTTACACTGCCCCTGCCCAGGTTCCGCCTCTGGGCAGCACTGTAACCGTGACGGCAGTCTCCAACGCCCAACCCACACGGAGTAGTGCCGCAAGCCTAACCATCAGCCCGCCCCCGCCGCTTGGCATTGCGGTTGAACTCACGGCACAGACAAACAACATCCTCACCGGTGCGTCCACGTTCTTCAATGCGACGGTTAAGAATACAAGCGTGCAGACGGTGATCTGGCAAGTGAACGGAATCACCGGCGGCAATTCAACCGTTGGTACCATCAGGCCCGATGCCGAGATAGCCGGCCAGGGTGACTACGTTGCTCCCACGACTGTTCCTGATCCGCCCGTGGTTATCGTAGGCGCGATTCCTACGGCCAATACTAAAGTTGAAACCACGGTGCCGTTGACTATAAGTGCTCCAACAATAAGCATCTCGTTAGTTTGCTACCCGAATGCTTGCATGAATGGGACCGAGCAATTGGGAATCAACGACTCGCAGCAGTTCCTGCTGCAGACCTCCGGGCTAAACAGTCCAAATGCGACTTGGTACGTTTGCACCCAGAACTCGAATCCGTCAAACTGCGTTCTTGGGGGCAATGCAACGCTGGGGACAATTTCTCCTGATCAAGCGTCCGATCTGGTGACCTATACCGCGCCTGCTTCCGTTCCCACTCCCTCTACTGTCATCATCAAGGCGGTTCCAACCGGGGCGCCGTCACGGTTTGCGACGGCTACAGTCATGATTAGCCCCAACCAGATCAGCGTCCAGGTTACGCCGCCAGGGCCGCTTTCTGTGCAAACCATGGAACTGGGAGGACCCTTCACCGCGAACGTAATCGGTTCATCCGACCAGACTGTCTCCTGGTACGTGAACAACATTCTGAACGGAAACTCGACGGTCGGAATCATGCAGCAGGACAGCCAGAACCTGAACCAGGAAGACTACATCGCGCCGAACAACGTGCCCAATCCGGCAACCGTAATGATTACGGCAGTCCCGGAGGCGGATCCATCGGTCGTTTCCAATACGGTGTTAGTGACGGTCATACCCCAGCAGAACAACATCACCATCCAGATTTCGCCAGATCCCCCTCCGCCGCTCTTGCCGGGGCAAAGCAACCCGAACTTCACCGCCAACGTGAACAATAGCTCCAACCAGACAGTGAATTGGACACTGTCACCACAAGGTGGCGGAGTCTGCACGACTGGCCTGCCTACGCCATGTGGAACGATTAATCCCGGTACGACTGACGGTAACTCAACGACCTACACTGCTCCTGATGTCCAAGGCTTGCCCGACCCCTATTTCGTGAACATTACTGCGACGGCGCAGGTTGACAATTCAGTGCAGCAGACGGTAACACAGGAAATTACGCAGAATGCCCAGGCATCGATTTCGATCACCGCTAGTCAGTCTTTTCCGCTCATGATCCAGGCGGGCTCGCCCAGCGTCATCACCTTTGGCGTGTCAGCGATAAACATTCCGGATTTCTCGACTGATGGCGTGAATTGGGAAATGAGCTGTAATTCGCTTGCACCTCCAACGAAGAACGGAAATCCGCCCGGTGAAAATTGCGGGCCGCAGCCTAATTTCGGGCAATGCTACGCCGACGGAGGCGGCCCGGGGCTTATTGATTACGCGAAGCAACAGATCAAACTGTGTGGAAGTGGCGACTTCAACGCTCAAGGTGGAGACACCTTCACTTGGCTGGCACCCAAGATTCTGGCCAATTCTCAGGGACAAAGCATCTACATGCAGGTGCAGCAGTGCAACACGTCGCAGGGGCAGACTGATGGCTTTGTCGCCATGACGGTTGAGATCAACGGCATACCGAACTGTCCAGGTCAGAACGGGACGTGTCAGGCGAGCGCGTGCATCAACATCTCACCGCCGGGTGCGAAGTAGACGCCATTGCCAGAGTTCGACGGACAAGAATCGAGCCCAGCCCTAGGCGACTGTTTGCCGCGGAGGGCTGGGCTTCGAACGTCTTTACAAGGGCTTTACTTTGCCGCAACCAGCGTGGGCTGGGCGGCGACGGTCTGCGACTTCACGGTACGCAGAGTCTCCCTCGTGGACGTCAGTTCCGACTTGAGGTTCTGCAAAGACACAGCCTGGTCCCGAACCATCGCCCGCTCACGTTTCATCTCGTTTACGAGCTTCGCAATCTGAGCGCGCTCCCGCTGAATCTCTCGCTGTTGTTCCTTCGTAGCTTCGATCAAGAGGGCAGTCAACCGGCTATAGTCCACGCCATTGACCCCGTTGCCGTCTTTGGCTTTGGAGACGACCTCAGGAACGACGTCATTAACCTCTTCCGCGATCACGCCGATCTCGCGCTTGCCTCCGTCTTTGAGTTCGTAGGAAACGCCGCGCAGGCGCTCGACTTTGGAGAGCGCGCCGTCTAGCGTCTGAATGTTCGTCTTCCAACGGCGCGAGCTGTAGGTGTCCCAGCTATCGCTGATGGCGTGACCCGCGCCCTGGGCGATGGTGAAGACGTTCGAGGGCGTTGCGGTTCCGATACCGACCTTGACGGCGTACGTGCCAGTGCCTCCGAGGATGAGGGCGTTACTCTCGCTGACGACTGCGTTTGCGCCGATGGCAGTCGAGTTAGCTAGGTTGGTAGAGCTTGAGTCGGGACCGGCTGCAAATCCGAGAGCCGTATTATAGCTGCCCGTGGTGTTGTTAAAGAGAGCGAACGCGCCACCAGCGGCGTTAGCGAACCCGGTTGTGTTGTTGGCCAGAGCACTAAAGCCGGTAGCGTCGTCGTCGATACCCGTTGTGTTGAGGTAGAGGGCCAGAGCCCCGTTGGCCGTGTTGTTGCTTCCGGTGTTGTAATCAAGCGCAGCTGAGCCGGTTGCCGTATTGTTGGTGCCGGTTGAGTTGTTCGACAGAGCCAGAACGCCGATGGCGGTGTTGTTGTTGCCGGTGCTGTTCGCATCTAGCGCGCTAGAGCCAATAGCGGTGTTGTAATAGCCGGTCGTATTGCTATAGAGCACGTTGGCACCCACAGCTACGTTGCTGTTCCCGGTTGTATTGTTGAGGAAGGTTTGGGCCCCGAAGGCTGTGTTGGCGTTGCCCGTCATAGTCGAGTTTCCGGCAAACCCGCCAAAGGCGTTAAGGGCGGAGACAGAGCCGGAATCAAAGGTGGCGCCGCCCAAGCTGAAGCTGGTAGCCGCGTTTAATCACACCGTTCACGTCCAATGTTGACGCTGGGGTCGTAGTGGCTATCCCGACATCGCCGCCGGTGGTCTGGTAGATCACAGAGTCCTGAATCGTGGTTGTGCCATTAAATCCGGCAACGTAATGAGCTGTACCGCTGCCCGTGATAGTGCTGACGTGAAACGGAGAATTCTTCTTGGCCGTCTCCTGGGCGACGGCGAAAAGCCCGGTGAACAAGAAAGCAAAGACTACACACGCTATGCGATTTTTCACGAGAATCTCCAGTAAATGCACTTGGGGCTCGCGTATGGAAGGATGAGTTATGCGCTACAGCACCTTGGGGACGGAACGGTGCTTGCAGCATCCGGCTGAGAGTGGCCCATACTGGCACCGTCGTGGTCATCTGTAAAGTGCGTCGGCGTTAAATTCACACTCTTTTAACATCTGTGTCACCCGGCAGTAGAATTAACACCGCTTTAACATTCACGGCGAAGGTTACGTTAATATCTTCGTCATGCCAAAGGACTCTCTTCGCATCGACGATCGGCCCGGAACGCTGCCCGGACAGCGGGTTTTGAGCCTCACCGGGGCGCTGGTTCTCACTACGGTGTTTGATTTTCAGGCAATGGTTCGCGCCGACCAATCAAGGTCGCTGATTATCGATTTCAGCAACGTTGCCTACGTCGATTCAGCGGGGATCGGGGCGCTAGTGGGGGCTTACGTGACCCGTCAAAATGGCGGCCGGGGCCTGGCGCTGGTTGGAGTGAGCGACCGGATTCACAGCGCCCTCAAAATAACCCAGGTCGAGGGATTTTTCCGTTTTTATGATTCCGTCAGCGCGGCCGAGGAAGCGACTGCCGCGTAACGGCGTGGGAAACGCCTCTGCGGTTGGTCAGATTAGAACTCTCTAATTAAACTGGATCGCCAGCTAGCCTTGCCTGGTTGTTCTCTCAATCCGAGCATCGTTTCTTCCCCTAAAGGACGATTAACCCCCATTCGCGACGAGTTTTCGCGCCCGATGTTCCCCGGCATTGGCCTCTGACTTGCACGTCGCATCCGGCAGGAGGAACAGGTGCGCCAAACCAAGCTCATCACTGCCACATACACTGAGGGCTTTCGCTGCATAGGCCCCGCTTGCGAGGACACCTGCTGTCAGGGCTGGACCATTCCCATTGACCAGGCAGCCAATGATAAATTCCGAATCCTCCCATCCAGTCCACTGCGCACTCTGCTCGATGCCAACATCGTACGTACACCGCAAACTGACGGTGGTTCCAAACCCGCCACTTTCGCCACTTTTCGCATGACCGCAGCCAACGCGTGCACCCTACTGTCGGAAGACAGGCTTTGCCGCATCCAGACAGAGTGCGGAGAGACATTTCTTCCTCACGCCTGCGCCACCTATCCCCGAATCGTGCACGTGATCGGCAACACAGAGGAAAAGGCGCTTACGCTTTCCTGTCCCGAGGCTGCCCGTCTTGTTCTTCTCAACCCCGCTTTGCTCAATGTTAGCCATCCAGTGATCACCGAGCCGCTCTACCGGCAACCGCAAGATAGTGATGATGTCGAGAGCAACAGCTCACTTCAGCCGTGGTTTTGGTCCATTCGGGAATCCTCGCTTGGCTTGGTACTGAATCGCACGTTCCCGCTCTGGCAGCGTCTGTTTCTGCTCGGCGTTTTCTGTCGGGGACTGGATTCCATTGCTAAAGGTGAACTAAAAAGTTCCGTCCCTGCGTTTCTACGTGACTTTGAAACCACGGTTGCATCGAGCACCCTCCCGGCCGCCATGGAAAACCTCCCGGCCGACCTCGGCCAGCAGTTGGATGTCGTACTGCGGTTGGCCGGGCTGCTGCTTCACAGCTCTAACGTTGGTCCCCGCTTCGTCGAGTGCGTCGAGGCTTTTACGGCGGGCATCGGCAATGGACCCGGCGCGACTTTCGAGAGCCTTACCACGCGCTACTCGCTGGCTCATGACCGGTACTACGAACCTTTCTTCGAGCGTCATCCCCACATCTTGGAAAACTACTTGATCAACACCATCATTCGCTGCCAGTTTCCCTTCGGACGTGAGGCCATGCGGACCGGTACTTCGTCCTCACTGAGTCGCGAACATGCCTTGCTGACGGCCCAGTTCGCCTTAATAAAGGGATTTATGATTGGCGTAGCAGGTTTTCATGGCCAGGCATTTTCCACTGACCATGTGGTGCACACAGTTCAGTCCGTTTCGAAACACTTCGAGCATCACTCTGAGTTCCTCAATCAGGCCCATGCCTTGCTGGTGGAGAGTCAGATGGATGGCGATCGGGGGGCAGCGATCCTGCTCAGGAACGACCGGCCGGTAAGTAAGCCAGAGGAAAACGCCTCAGTCTTGTATCACGACCGCTCGCCACAAACGGCACACTTGAGTGCCAACCTACTTGACTTGAATAATGGTGGGCGTCGCCCCGGCATGAACCTCTCTCCCGCTGACCTGACCTTACGACACAACTGACCCGCCATTACTCTCATTTCTCCTTCTCACCCGCCTGGCGCGGATACCCGTTCCTCCAGAAGCGCCTTCCGCGTCCTGCTTGACCCTGACTTCCCTGCAGAGCATAATTGGGCCGCTTGATCCGCTTGCCATTCCCACAGGCGGCCAGCTTAACGAGATTGGCAATGCTTCAGGACAACACAATTCGCCGTCCTGGCCTTGGTCTTTTCTCAGCTGGCACGTTTGTGGCGTTCGCTGCAGTTACGGCATTGAGCACGATTTTTATTCAGATACTGCCAGCTGTTTCCATAGCTGACGGGACCGTGCCCATCATTTTGGATGTCGCCTTGTTTTTCATCATCCTCTGTGTGGTGGTCTGCACCGCCGTCGTGCACAAGGTGGAGACCAGACAGTTGATCTATTGGCTGGCGCTGACGATCTGGTGGATGCTGCTGGTGGATGAAGTGTTTTTCATGCGTACCAACACCGGCTTCGCCATGGGCCGCGGAGAGTTCTCTGTGTATGCGTACGCAGACGGCGCGATGTGGCTGATCTGCATGACGGTTTTGCTCATCCTCACCGTGCGCTGGCCCAAGTATATTCCCCAGGCTTTCAAAGGTTCCTCGAAATGGGTGACGTTCTTTGTGGTGCTGTGCGTGATCTCGACCGCTTGGGCGCCCGGCCCTCTATATGCTATGGCCTGGAGCGTAAAGCTGGTGCTAGCGATCTTGCTGTTGCAGCTTTGTTCGAGCCTGATGGAAAAGATCAGTGATGTCACCCTGTTTCTAAAGGTCACGGCTTTTGCCTTTGTGTTTCTGAGCGTCTTGCCGGTTTACTACGCCATAAACGATCCCGATGGTTTTTTCGTTGAAGGACGGCTCAACGCGGACCCGGACTTGCTGGGACCACTGGCGGCTTCTCTGATGTTGATGTCGTTGCTCCTATATTCGCTGACGAAGAAGAGATATTGGATCCTCACCGGCGTGGTGGGGGCGATTGTCATGTTACTGGCCTTCGGCAAGGCCGGCGTAGTGGGTGGTTTCCTGGGGGCACTCCTGTTTATGGTGTTGCAGCGGAAAGTGGTGCGCAGCCTTGGCTTGATGATCGGATTAAGTGCTTTGGCCCTAGTCATCGTGTCAGTCACTCCTCTGGGCCAATACCTCCAGACGTATCGCGGTGCTTCCACTTTGACAGGACGCACGGTCATTTGGGGTTTCGCCATTGCGGCCATCAAGCTCAACCCGATTTTTGGGCATGGCTATCTCGGAACTTACTATTCGTTCACGCATGCCAGCGGACTGGTTCACGGGGCCGTGCATGTACATAACGGTTTCCTGGAGGTTGCCTATAACAACGGCGGTGTGGGTGAGTTTTTACTGCTTATGATTCACTTTGTTATGCTGCGCAATATCTTCATCTCCATGCGCGTGTCGAAGATGTTGCGCACTCTCCAACCGGCAAGCGAACAGGCCTGGCACAGCTACCTGATCACCATCGCTTGTTTGGCCATCTATATTCACACCTTCGTGCAAGGTTTGTTTGGCGGACATTTCGGTGGCCGTTGTATGAGCCCATATATGCTTTGGCTTGCGTTGGCCATGTTATCGGCCACGATTCGGAGGATAAACGAGCACATGCTGGACGAGGCAACTCTGAAAAAAGTGTCGCTGTTTAGCGAAGAGACGTTCGGTTCCTTGCGGCCAGCGTCTTCGCAAAGCATGTAGATGAATCATCGGTCTCAAACGACTACCGTGCACAAGGTTACAACTCGTAGATTCTCAATCTTCCTTGGATTGGCCGTTATTGTGGAACGCAGGGGAGTCAAAACTGGCCTTCACATCAAGATGCCATAGCTTTTGCGGAAATAACGGGTGCGGCTGAAGAGCGCGCTGCTTCCACAATTCCCAGAAATGTTCGCGCGAACTCAACGACTAGATGTTCGTGTGAAGAGGAGGGACCGGTAACGGTATGCTCCGCTTGCAAGAAGCCGGCGATGGCTTGCGCAAGATCGTCATCGTCACCAACGCGAAAGAAAGACGAGCCATCGGGCGCTTGTTCAAGATGAACCCGGAAGTCTGATGCAATCACGGGTTTTCCCAAAGCCCGAGCGTCTTCAATCACCGTACTCCAGCCTTCGAAGCGCGAAGGTTGCAATACGGCTTGAGAACCGCGGATCAAGCCCACCTGGTCAAGACGCGGAATGGTGCCCAAAATTTGCACTTGCTGCTCGATTCCCAGCTTATTGATCTCCGACTTAAGGCTCGGAAAGTAACCGGGATTTCGGTTGTCCCAGGTTGGTCCGGTGCACACCAGGTGAACCTTCAGGCCTTGATGCATCAATCGGGCGATCGCCCGGAAAGCTGTGAGGTGATCCTTGTGCTTCCAGAACTGATTGCAAATAATGAAATAGTGCGCCGGCACCTGATATTTGGCGATCGCGGTCGCCGGATCTAGAAACCAGGAAGAAGTTGGAACGGACGCAAACCTCAGGATATGGATGTTGGCTTTTGGCTTCCCGTAAGCGCGAATGGCGTCCTCGAGACTGCATCGGCTACTGAAAACTACATGACGGGTCGGGTCTCCGAGTATGGAAGCAAAACGACTGTCACGGATGGCGCTTCTCAGTCCAGATGCCAGGTGCGGCAAGTCGCGGTGCTGTAGATCGGGAATCCATGCGATTGGGCAGGGCAATCGATTCGTGAAGTGACTGCCCACCGGGAAGACAGCTTGCACCTTTTCCCGATCTACCGCATGCGCTAATTCGGGCGCGCTCTCGTGCAGCAGCACGCCCGAGACTATTGCATGAGCGCGCCTCGCGGTGGTTTCAAACCGGCTTCCTGCGAAGGCCTTGTCCATCCATGATTGAAATACAACAACTCTGTCGGCAAGAGGTGCGACTTCGTCGAACAAACCAGTATGGGTACGGCAGAAGAGCGTTACGTGGGGGCGCTCGGCACTGGGCAGGCGGGAAAGTGCTCGCAGCAGATTGTGGGTATAAACTACGCCCCCCAGCCATTGATCGAGTGCGATCAGGCCGATGCGTAAACGCGGGGGTCTCACGAGAGAACTCTCTCGAAGCGGAGGAGTTCATGAAGTCCGCGGGACAGGTCACGATGCGGGGTCCACCCGATCAGCGATTGCAGGGCACGCACATCGGCTTGCAGGTGGGGTCTTTCGACAACTCTCACCTTTTCAGGGTCGATCTCGGTTTTCAGCGGGATCCCGATGAGTTCCGAAATCTTGGCGAGAACCTCTTCTATGGAGACCGAAACCCCAGTTCCGATATTCACCGTCGTGACTCCCGGAACAGAGTTCTGAACTGTATCCAAGACCGCGCGAGCAGCGTCCGCCACCGGCACCAGATCGCGCTTGGCGGTTATGGTTCCCAGTCTCAGTACGTTCGACCCACCGTTGCGAAGTTGGTGGATGATTTCGGGGAGAATGTGAGGGTTAGTTTCGTGCGGGCCGTATAGATTGAATAACCTTCCGATTACAAAGTGACGTTCCGGATACGCACTCGCCTCAGACTTAATGAGTTTCTCACCCTTCCATTTGGTGAGCCCATAAATGTTAAACGGCGCCAGTTCAGATGATTCCTGGCAGGGGCCGTCTATCGGCTTGTAGACGTCCCCCGTGCTCGCAAACCAAAGGCGCTTGACCTTGGCCTTGCGGCATGCGCTCAACAACGATCGCGTCCCCTGCACGTTAAGACTTACGGTCAGTCTAGGATCACGCAAGGCTGCCGGAATAAAGTGCAATGCGGCCAGGTGGACAGCAACCGCCGGTTTCTCGGCAGTGCACACTTCAGTAAGGGCAACTTGGTCGCGGATGTCCCGGCAAAAAAACTTAAAGAGCGGGCTCCCGGCAAAAGGGGCCAAAAAATCCCAGTTTCCGGTTGAAAGGTTATCTAATGCAATGACCGACTGTTGGCGCGCGAGCAACTGCTCTACCACGTGAGAACCGAGAAAGCCTGCCGCACCAGTGACCAACCAGGGCTGAGAGTTCATAACCGCCTGATCACACCTGCTACGTTACTCCCGTGGCGTTTACAACCCATCTAAGCCTACGCCAAGACTCAGATTGCGCATTTCTAACACCATGGGAGATGGTTCGCTGTTCGCGCCGGGTGATTTTGTGCTTATGCTTGAACCTTGTCAAGCAAAACTACACCGTGCTGAAAACGTGATTGCTGAAGGCTTTGTGGAATTGCTGCTAAACGCAAGTGAGCGTTTAGGTTTGAGTGGTGAGCGCGGAAGGAATCGAACCTTCAACCTACTGATTAAGAGTCAGTTGCTCTGCCAATTGAGCTACGCGCCCGTCAATGATTTACGGATAGTTGTGGGTTGCGGTGTCAGTTGTGGTGTCAGTTGGCCCTGCCGAAACCTCTGCGTGCCGATCTCTAGATCCCGAGCCAACACGCCTTGCGGAATCTATCAAGATCGATTCTAACGAGCGCGCGTTCATATTGTCCAGTTTCGCCACGACATCTTCCGGATCCGCTTTGCGTCTGAGAACCCTCCACCACCTTGCTGTTGGCCGCACGCATCTGGTCCGAAACCGCCTGGGATGTAGATGTTCATGGTGGTCTGGATATTGGTGTGCCTCAACAGCTCTTGCTGCATTTGATGTCCGTGCCCGCGCTGCGGAGCATGGGCGAATAGATGTGCCGGCAGGTGTGGCAGCCGATCTTTCCGATGCCAGGGTGTTCTGTGTGTTCACTCGAACCTTTTTGCGCTGAAATGCGTTTGCGCGCTACACGCAGATGTGGACGAGCCATTCGACGTCGGAGGGTTTTCCGCCAGCCGCAATATCTGGTTGACATTTTGAAGGTCGAAGGGTATTTTACGTTCGTCTGGCGAACGGAAGAGTGTGACTCGTCCTGAGTTTGCACATCCGAAGGGGCTTCTACTCGCCGACTTCCCTGGGAGATTGTGAGTTTGTCGGATGGTCGAAGCACACAAAGTGGATTGGTGTTGCCCCTTCCATATGACGGCTTCGTCATAGCGGTTTTTCTGGGGGTCTGACGCCGCAGTCGAGTGCTTTCATGACCTGCTTTGCGGATGTTAGAGAATGAAAAATAAAGCGACATGGGGAATCGTTGGCGCTCTGACTGCCGCGGGTGCGGTGGGTATCGCGCTGCAACCTGGATACAAGTTTGCCGGAGCGAATGAGACGAGGACATTCAGGTCGGGTGCGAGTCAGGCCCAGGCGATGGCCTCTGAAACCAACGCCGCAGGGAAGAAGCGCGCCTGTGATGACCTCGCCCAAGTTCTGGAGGTGTTCTTAGGTATCAATGAAGTGCCCAGGCCCGACTCGTGTTCTGACAGTTCTCCCCTACACACGACACCGAAGGCAACGGCCAAAGCGCTGGTAAAGGAAGAGCCGGCGTTGGATCCCAAGTTTGTCATCGCGACACTTCCCGACCCCATTCACACCCACCTGGCGCTGATGTTCGACCGCATGTCGGAGGTTATTCAGCAGGCAGCGCAGGACGAAAGCTATTCCTATGAAGCTTCGTGGCTGCCTTGGGACGACAAGGATGAGACATATTTACGGCTGCCGGACAATGATCAAGCGTCCTACCGTAAGGAACTGGTGGAGGACCAACCAGGGATTCTGGTCTTTCGATACAACTCGCCGGCGAAAACGAGTAATGATCCCTTGCTGCCTTATCGAGACGGTTTGATTGTGCTGGTTGTTGGAGAAGATCCGACAAAAGGAATCCATACCGAGCAGTTCACGAACGCTCTGGCGTGGATCGACAAATTGAAGGGTCTGAATGACCGGAACCGAGCGCGCACCGCGATTCTTGGACCAACCTTTTCGGGATCTTTTCCCTCGCTGTCGAAGTTGCTTGCGGGCGGCGAGTCTGGAAAGTATCTGAGGCATGTTCGCGGTGTTATTTCCGCTCCCCTTGCGATTCACAGCGGCACAGCCAACGATGGCGGGTCGATCATGCGGTTTAACCAGGTCTCGAATTCAGATTTGCACCTCAGTGAGTTAAACATCGACTTCCACGGTTTTCTGGAACGCGATGAGGTGGGCCTGAATCGATATTGCAGCTATCTGAGGGAACAATCCGACGACCGTTTTGAGTCTCGCGCGATTGCGGTCATTTCCGAGGATGAAACAGCCTATGGGGCCAGCAAGGGTGGCGCGGATTCTGAAAATGACCAATCTGAAAATGACCAAAAGGGTACAAATGATAGTGAATGCTTGAACCACGCCTTGTGGCTCTACTATCCGCGGGATATTTCGGCGTTGCGAGCTGCCTATCAAACGAACTCCATGTTCAATACGACAGCGCCTCAGCAGTCTGCGGACGCCGGGCGTGGAAGTTTGCCCAGCGATCTAGCCGACCCAGGAGACCAAGCCCACGACACCATTCGATCCTATGCAGGGAACCAGACCCCTCTGTCGCAAGAAGCCTATCTGCTGGGTCTGGTGAATGCGATGCGAGTGCGTCACATCCATTATGTGATCCTTCGCAGCACCAACCCCCTCGACCAGCTTTTTCTGGCCCGCTATTTACGTCGCGCTTATCCGGATGCACGTATCGTGACCGACGGTGCAGACCGGCTTTTCGAACGGGAACGCGGGGCGACGGGAATGCGCGGAACGATGAGCCTGAGCACGTACCCGCTTTTGGAACGGGAGCGCGAATGGATCGAAAGCAACAATCCGTCGTCCAGCCAACGGTTATTTAATTCGGATACTTCGGAAGGCACCTACGTCGCGCTCCGGCTATTACTTCACTCACAGGCGCTAAGCGAAAATCCGAGCGTGGACGATCCCGATGGCTGCACGCTGCCTCGGGATTTGCGGCAATTTGACGCACCGAAAGACCCGAACGCTGGGTCGCTGCCTGCGTTGCCCACAGGCTGCAGGCCGGGTTTGCCAATTCCCGATTACGGGATGCCGTCCTGGATGTCCAAAACGTGCGCGAACCCTGCTGGAGGGAGCGATTGCGGCGCATTCCGGCGACCGGCAACTTGGCTGACAGTGCTCGGAAGAGACGGGTTCTGGGCGATCGCAGCCATGAATGAGCACACGATGCTATCCAAGCGCGACGAACGAGGCTCGGACCACGGTAACTATTCTTCCGAAATACCTCTCAGGCTGAAGATATTGCTGGTTGGTCTCGCGGGCTTCGTTGGCTTTCACGCATGGTGCTGTTGGAAGGCGTCGTTTACCGCGAAGCCGTCGTTTCGCACCCACTTTGCGAATCCGGGCGAGTGGCGCCATACAGTGGTCGTATTTCTGGGAGGATGGTTTGCAGCGCTGCTGCCGTTGTTCGTAGGCTGGGGATGCGGAGCATTTGATGCATCCTCGGCCGGACTCTCATACCCGTGGCTGATCCGTGGAGTTGTAGTTCTCACAAGCATGGTCGCGCTCGGGGCAAGCGTTGCGAATATTCTGAGGATCGAACAATTGAGGAGCGGGAGCAAGGAGGCGCGCCAGTTCGCAACCGGCCGTGTCGATTCCCGCACGCTGATCGCCAGTTCGTGCGGCGGCTCGGCGCTCGGGCTCATCATTTTCTTTGCGGCCTTCGTGCTACCGCTCCAGTGCGCGTTGATGCCCGCAAACCGGTTTTTCACTTACTACCGCAACATGCATGTTTTGAGCGGAGTGTCTCCCCTGGTGCCGTTGCTGGCATTAACTCTGGGGATGTATGCATGGTTCTGGCATTCATTGCACGGCCTCGCCCTATTTGGCAAGGACCGCTGCCGGCTTCCTGCGGAAACTGACCTACAGCTTCCGGATCCAGAGACGAAAAACATCTTGCGGATGTTCAGCCAGGAAAGAGCTGCTGATGCTACCGAGGGTGGTGCGAAGCCGCTGGCGCCCGACGTCGTAGCCTTCGGGGTAATTCTTGCAACGACCTTGATCGTGATCTTTCTTGCCATATCCAGGCGCCTGCCGGTTCGGAGTCTGGGAGTGAAGTATTATGCGGGCATCTTTTTTGTGTATCTGATTGTCTGCTCTAGCTTGATGCTGGCGGAGGCTTGGCAACTGCTGAGAACTTGGGCTAAGTTGCGGGAACTGCTGATGTTCCTGGATCGTACGCCGCTACGGCGAACGTTGGCGGCACTGCGGGGATTTTCGTGGGGCAGCGTGTGGGGGATGAGCGGGAACGTTCTGGACGTCCGTTACAAATTGCTCTCCCGACAGCTCGAAAGCCTGGGGCACACAGTGGCAGCGCTGAAAGCCCGAGCGGACGGCAAGGCAGCAGATGCAGCCCGGTGCTGCATTGCCGCTCGTTACTGTATTGCGGTTCTGGAGAAGCTCAAGCAAGCTGAAACAATCAATGATAGTAACCGGCTTACGTTGGCCCAGGACTGCCTGGATGCCTTGAGACAATTACGGAAGTCAGCCAAGGGGAGCTTGCGAGCGACCTTGGACACTGCACGTGATTGCATCGTGGCGCAAAGGCTGGGATCCATAATGGCGGATCCGAGCGCGATGGCCGGAGTGCAGGAGTGCATCTCCGCGCTGGAAAAGTTCGTCAGCTGCGAGAGTGAAAAGGCAGATACGCCTGAGATGGACTGCATCGGCGCGCTCGCGGAGACGCGTCAGCATGGTATGGAGTTCGCTAAATGGTATGCCCGGAATTATAGGGAGTGCGTTAAAGCAGAGAAGGACCAAGGGTGCGATGAAGGGAACCTGGAGTCTCTGAAGGTTTTTCAAGAGTCAACAGCAGAGGCCACCGCCACTGTGCTGGTACGATTATTGCTGCCGGAATGGAGAACGGAGACAAATTCCCTGGTTTTAGTCGAGGGGCCGCAGAGCGGCTACGACGATGATGACCAGAACACAGCGCCGCCGCTTTCGGAAAAACAATACATCCGCGATGCCGAGGAGTTTGTGTGCCTTCCGTATATGGGCTTCGTGCAGAACATGCTTGGGCGGATGCGCTCGATTGTCATGAGCATTCTATGGCTTTTTGTTGCGACTGCGATCGCGATTTCCACCTATCCCTTTGATCCACGGCAGGGCCTCAGCGGCACGATCCTAGCTTTGTTTGTATTGCTGGCAGCGATCATTTTTCACGTGTACGCACAAATGCATAGGGATTCCACGTTGAGTCATATAACCAATACCAAGCCAGGAGAATTGGGAAGCGATTTCTGGTTGAAGCTCGTGAGCTTTGGAATTGCCCCGTTGTTGGGATTGCTGACAACGGTTTTTCCCGGGATCACAGATTTCGTTTTCTCCTGGTTGCAGCCCGGACTGCAGTCCATCAAATGAGGGTGTTGCATAAGGCTTATTTTTTAAACATTGCGGAGCAGTTGGCTACGCGACAGGGCTGGGCAACGGCATATCGGTGGCTCCTGCCCAAACAAAGTTGCCACGCTTATCCGTGTACCAATAAGCATTTCCTTCTACACGCTCACCCACGGCGAACCCTACCACCGATATATTCGAACCGGCCGGTAAAATGCGGTCGATCGGCGACGCCGTATTGGGCCCCTTACTGCGCAGGTTGACGTTCCGGGTCGTGCGCAACGTAAGTGGGGTGATCGAGGCAGGAATGCGGACCAGCAAGTTCGCCACGTTCAGCCCACTACCCGGGCAGTTTCTTGACGGTCTGATCCTGCTGTGCTCCACCACGTGCTCGCTGTCTAATGGAATCCCCCAACGGGCGGCAACCTCCAAAATCAGAGTTGCACCTGCGGTGAGCTGTGCCTCGGGATGCGGGTCGGCGGAGCGGCCCTCAAGCGCAATGCCAATGGTGTAAAAATTAGGATTCACGCCCTCCTTCAGTTGCTTCCACTGAGGATTTACTACGATGCCCGCGTGAAAAGCAGAATGCTTCTCGTCAACGTACTGGTGCACTGTTCCCGAGAGCGAGATCGCGTAATGGGGAGACGCCAGACTGGCAGGATCGAGAAAGACAGATTCGCCGTGAGCCAGATCCCCGTCGAGGCCATGGATGATCATCGCCTCCGGCCGAAAGCCACGCCGGCCAAGATAGAAGTTGGTTCTTGGACAGCCGATCCATAGCGTCATTGTTTCGTCCTATCCCACAGCCGTCAGGTCCCCTCGCTCTCCCCGAAGCGAGTCGCTGATAGGAGGACTCGGGTCTGAGGTTGGGGCTGGGCTCGAAGCCGGCTGGCTTGCCCGCTGCGCCCGTTGCTCGTCGTCTTTTTGGGTGAGAGCGGAGCGCAAACCCAGCAGATCTTTGAGGATGTTGTACCAGAATGGGGCGCCCAGGCTGATCAGGAGGGCTGCAAGAATCATGCCCGGGTACTTGCGCGTGTCTTGGATTCGGTCCCACCACTCGTGGTTCATGGGCAGCGTAATGAGACCGGCGTCGTTCAGAAGGTTATAGTACAGCTGGGTGTCCAGTTTAGGTTTGGACGGGGAGTCAGCGCCTGTTGCCGGCGGGGATTGGCTGCTGGTATCAGGTGGAGTGACTGCAATGGAGGTTGAAGGGGGCGTTGTCGCACCGGTCGGCGGGGCGGCACTGTTCGATGTTGATGCAGTGGCAGCCGGCACCGGCTGGGCCGGTGCACTCTTGGAAGGAGTCACCGCGTTTGTAAATTGTGCCGCGACCGGACCGACCACCGATAGCCGGAATTGCTCGTCGATTGACAGGCGGTCGATGATGGCGATGATGTCGAGCTGCACTGCTATCACGACGACGAATGCGGCAGCAATCGTGACTCGGTGTGCGTGCTTCGTAAAGGCCTGGCTGACGCGGTCGATCGTCTGATCAAACCAGGAATTGATCTTCGCGACGTAATCGGTCGCGCACTCCCGCACAATAGCCATTTCACTGCGTATGTGGTTTGCCATCCCCGGGTTCGAGGTCTCAAGCATTAACGCCATCTTGCGAATGTTGTTTAGTGTTTGCCCGGGATCGGTGACTCCGTTTTGTTTCAGCAGATCTTGCAGCGCGGTTTTGGCGTCGCCTTCGAGGCTGGCCGCCCCCTGGCCACTGGCCAGATCGAGAAGCAAAGTTGTGAATTCCTCGCGGCTGACCACGGTGCCGAGCTTGCCCTTCGCGGCCGCCACCATAGGATGCGTCAACACTGCCTTGGCCAGCGTTTCGGCAGTATCTTCGGATTGAATCCCGAGATGTTGCAGCAAACTTGCCAGGCCGGCAAGCAAATTCTTACCTCTTTTATCGAGCAAGCTGGTCACCGCCTGGGTGATTACGGTCACGGCCATGCTGAACAGCAGCAGAACCGTTGTTGCCCCTATGAGAATGTCGAGTGTTCTGAGCATTTTCGTCACTCCTGCACGCGCTGTCGAACTACAGGCGTTCGAAGAAATCACTGGGTAACGGAAATCTTGAGGTTGAACGCTCCCTCCCAAGACTCGCCCATGGAACTCTCCGAAACCCTTAACCGGTACCGACCCGACTCCACCAAAACCTGATCCAACACGGTCCCGCCGGGAGATCCCTCAAGCTTCCCCGACGGAAAGGTGATCTGCCCCCGCAGCGGCCCCGACCCGGAAAGCTCGATCTTTACTTTCGTGCCGTTCATGGCCTGAAAATCAAATTCCGCGTGGTCCTCCATGCTGTGCAGCTTGCCCTCGATGCTCATGCTCTTGCCCGGCGTGGGAAGTCTGATCCTTCGCGTGGCTTCGCCACGGGCAACGGGGAGCAGAAGCCCGACCGTGACAATAATAAGTAGCGCTCGATCCGAAGGGCTGTGATGCTTCATTGAATCATGAATTGTTTCCCCCACCAGCCAGCTGGTTAAGATCCGACGAGCTCCCGTTAAACTGGTCCAAGTCCACGTTGCCCGCGATCCCCGGTACGGACCCAGACTGGCTATACTGCCAAAAAACATAGCTGGAAAAGCCTGTCGGGATGCGGGGTGCAGGATTACCCGTGTACTCCGCTACCCAGAGCGGGTACGCCGCGAAGGCGGTGGTTCCGCCCAGGGCTGCATTCCAGAAGCCGGCGGCAGTGTAGATGATGGGGGTGCGGCCGAGTTGCTGCTGGACAACATCGAGCCATTGCTGCATGGCCGCAGCAATGGCGCTGGGACTTTGCTCGCCACTCACCTCCACATCCAGCACTGGAGGCAGGTCGCCGGGAGTCAACTGTGTGACTACGGTGAGAAAGTTCGAGGCTTGGGCTTGGGCATCCAGCTGCGGATAAAAAAAATGGTAGGCCCCTCGCAAGACTTGATTCTGTCTTAATCCCGCATAGTTCGCCGGGTAAAGCGGATCCTTGGTGAACCTGCCTTCGGTTGCCTTCACATAAGCAAAAGCAAAACCACCTGCCGCCAATTTCCCGTAATTAACCGGGCCGTTGTAGTGCGAAACATCAATTCCGGCGACCACGTGGATCAGACCTCCTGACTTATCGGTGGGAAGTAGAGCAGGGCCTGAAACCACGAGAGTGTCACACCAGACCGCACCGCAGTCAAGAGAAAACAGTAGGCTGGTCGTGTCTTAAATATTTAAGACACTACCCAGTAGGCTGTCTCATGCAAGATCTCCCCCGGTAAAGCACCTGCGCTTGCATGGTTGTGGAAAGGCCAGGCGGGCTTATCCTGTTTTCGTAACGAGCACAAGAAAGTAATTGCTTTGTCCTTTCTGTTTTGCTACGCTCGCAAACTATCCAACGGGCCAGCCCTGATTCCAGAACTGCAGATGCTGGGCTCCTTCTACACTGAATGGTGGACACGAGGGAACTCCTGTAACGCTGCTCTGATGCTTTCCTCTCGCTGGGCCTGACGGCAAAGGAGATTTATGCCGACTCCGAAGAATCACCTTCCACTGAAAGGTAGCGAGCGTGCCCCCATGGCGGGAGCGCAAGAACTAGGTCCAGCCAACCCCAACGAACAAATTGATGTGACCATTCGCCTGCGCTCTCGCGCTGGGAAAGCACCAATTGTCCCCCTGGACAACTTCACCCAACCGATTGGACGGCGCACAATTTTGAGTCGCAGCGAGTACGAACAACTCCACGGCGCGGATCCCAATAGCATTGCCAAGGTCGAGGCATTCGCCCACGAATATGGATTGACAGTGAAAGAAAAAAGTGCAGGGCGCCGCACCGTCATTTTGTCCGGGACGGTGGCCGCGATGAGTCAGGCCTTCGGCGTCGAACTGAAAGAGTACCAGCATCCCACCGGCAGGTACCGGGGGCGCACTGGCCCGATTCATCTCCCGGCGGATTTGCACGAGGTGGTGGATGGCGTCTTCGGCCTGGACAACCGCCCTCAGGCTAAGCCTCATTTTCGCAGAGGGCGCGGGCAGGGTGGCGATGCGACTGATTCCGCCAGTCTCTCTTACACCCCGGTTCAAGTTGAAGCAATCTATAGCTATCCCACCGGAGTAAATGGAGCGGGGGAGTGCGTCGCCATCATTGAGTTAGGGGGCGGTTACGCTACCAGCGACCTCAGCAACTACTGGAATCAGCTTGGCATGACCACGATTCCGAGCGTGTCAGCCGTCGCGGTTGGGAATGGCAGCAACAGCCCCACGGGTGATCCTGGCGGACCTGACGGCGAAGTGATGCTGGACATCGAAGTTGCAGGCGCAGTCGCGCCTGGCGCCAAGATCGTCGTCTACTTTACAGACAACACGGACGCCGGCTTTCTCAACGCGATCACCACTGCGGTGCATGACTCTACCAACAATCCCTCGATCGTCTCGATCAGTTGGGGAGGTCCTGAGTCCACCTGGACCCAGCAAGCCATGACTTCAATGGACGAGGCATTCCAGTCCGCAGCCGCGATGGGAGTCACAGTCTGTGTGGCAGCGGGTGACGATGGCTCGACCGATGGCGTGACCGACGGGTTGAATCACGTTGATTTCCCTGCTTCTAGTCCGAACGTGCTGGCTTGTGGTGGTACGCGATTAGTGGCCTCGGGCAACACGATTACCAGTGAAACCGTGTGGAATGAACTTGCGAACAACGAGGGCGCGACCGGAGGTGGAATTAGCGATTTTTTTCCACTCCCGGCCTGGCAGAACGCAGCCGGAGTGCCGCCTTCTGCGAATCCAAACTATAACGTCGGACGAGGCGTTCCGGATGTATCGGGCGATGCAGATCCTACCACCGGCTACGTGACTCTGGTCGATGGGCAGTCCGGTGTCACCGGCGGCACCAGTGCAGTGGCACCGCTCTGGGCCGGATTAATCGCGCTGATCAACCAGGCTCTGGGAAAGCCGGTGGGATTCGTCAATCCGTTGCTCTACCAGAACGCCAGTACGGTTGGAGGTTTCCATAGCATCACTTCCGGCAACAATGGCGCGTATTCCGCTGGTTCCGGATGGAATCCGTGTACTGGACTCGGATCGCCGATCGGGACTCAAATTGCAGTCGCATTGGGGTCACCGCCAGCGCAAGTCATGAAAACGGGTACCTAACCTCAGGGGTGTCGTAGTGGCGCGGTCCTTTTTAAGCGGACCACCGTCGTTTCATCGCAACTCTCAGTCTCGTCCGCGCCGCAAACGTAACAGACTATCGGGGAAATTCAGACTTCGGTGTTTCCGGAGGTTCCATGCTTGTAGTGTTTTCGGTGCTTGGTCTCGGTTTAGACAGTTTGCTGGCCGGTTTGCTGCTCGGTTCATTCATGCGGTCGTGGCGAGAGCGGTTTAGCCTTGCGATGAGTTTTGGCGCATGCGATGCCGCGGCCACGCTGGCAGGGTCCGTGTGGCCGCATCGCATAGCAACGCCGTCCACGTTCGTAACCTATCTTGTGTGCGCGCTTCTGTTGGCGGCGGCGGCCCGCTACAAGCGGGCGCTGTTTTACCTATTGCCGCTGGTTTTGAGCATCGACAATCTATTCGGAGGAGTTCCGGCCAGCAGTGCACTGATGGCGGGAGCCGAGAGCACGCTCATGGCGCTGCTGGGTCTGAGCCTGGCTACTTCGAGCAGAAACTTGTTCCTGGCATCGCGAGCGGAGGCTTAGTGGGGGTTCTACTACATGCGCATTACCGCCTGATGGGAGCAAACGGTCAGAAGATCGTAATGCCCGCGCCGGTGGACAAGAACACGCCACATGCGCCGTGGTGGTGGGACCACCTGGCGAGCCAGGCGGCAGACTTCCGTCGCTCGGGCTTTAGCGCGGTATTACTGCCGCCCATGTGCAAGACTGCCTCGGGCGCTGCCCCCGATGCCGACGGCTACGGTCTCTACGACAACTACGACATTGGATCGAAGAATCAATTCTTCAGCATCCCGACACGGTTTGGCGACCACGAACGCCTGCGCCGCATGATCGGCATCATGCACGCCTGCGGCCTTGATATTTATGCCGACGTGGTCATGCACCAGTATTACGGCGGCAACAACGGCACGTATCAGTATCTGGGCGCGGACGGCAAAACCCTGAACGGGCGCTTTGCCAAACATCCTTCTTGTTTTGTGGGAGCCCCGCCCCGCGTGCCCGTGGATCCAGTGGCGAATCCGCAAGGCAACTTTGCATTCGGAGACATGGTCTCTTACCTTAACTCGACGCCGAAGGGCTACATGCTGGGCGGCGCGATTGATGCGGCCGACTGGTTGACCCGCACGCTCGATGTGGAGGGTTATCGGATCGACGACGTCAAGGGCATGGCCGTCGACGCGGTGCGGCAAGTGCTCGATGCCAAATCCATGAACAGCCGGTTCGCCGTGGGTGAATATTTTGATGGCAATCCGTCCGCCCTGCACTGGTGGGTCTGGAACAGCGGTATGGGGGGACGGTGCAATGCCTTCGACTTCACGCTGCATTGGGCGATCCAGGCGATGTGTGACAACAGTTCGAACTGGTGGATGGGGGGCCTGCAGGGGGCGGGTTACATCGCCATCGATCCCGTGAACGCTGTCACTTTTGTTGATAATCCCGATACCGACTTGTCCTATGGCGAGAACGTGATCTGGAACAAGATGCTGGGCTATGCGCTCATCTTGACCGCAGAGGGTTATCCCTGCGTCTATTACAAGGACTACAGCACCGATGCCGGCTGTTATGGTCTCAAGCCCTTGATCGACAATCTCATCTGGATTCACGAGAACCTGGCTTTTGGCCCCACACTCACTCGCTGGGGGAACGATCAGCAGGTCTACGTGTTCGAGCGGCAGGGGTATCCCGGATTGCTGGTCGCACTCAACAATGACCAGCGGAACAGTTACACCCGCACGATGCAGACCAGCTTCGGTCCCAACGTGCAGCTGCATGAGTACACGGGCAAGCATGGAGACATTTGGACTGATGGCCAAGGTATGGCAACCTTCACCGTCCCCCGCAACGACAACGGCCAAAGCTATCTTTGCTTTTCCCGCACTGGCTATAGTCAGCCGTTCTCTCTCAATCGCAGGACTACGACCCAGACTTTTTTTGGCGCTGCCGACCTGGATACGGGGCCGGCGGAAAATGAAAAGACGGTGCAGGCAGGGCGGGTGTGGTGCCAGGGTGGCACCAACATTGAGGTTGAACTCAAGCCGGACACCTCGGGCTGGGGCGCAGGCGCGGAGATCGTCGTGGACGTTTTAGATCCCCAAGGCAAAATTCTGGCCAGCCAGGCTTGCACGGCGAAATCACCGGCCAAGAAAATGACCGCCACCGCCGATCAGAGCGGATGGGTCACCTTTCGCGTCACTGGACACGGGCTGCCGGCAACCGGGGCGACTTTTGAGATCAATGTAACCTATACCGCCACTCAGGAGTTCACGTCATGAGCATCGCGGTCACTACCCGCTCCTACGACCACAATCGCTCCGGCGCTAATACGCAGGAGACGATTCTCACGCCCGCCGCGGTCAGAACGCGGGGGATCAAGAGCTTGTTCTCGCTGGTTTTGCCCGGTGACGCGCGCGGTTGTGAGGCCCAGCCTCTCATCGTTCCCGACGTGAAGTTAGCCGATGGCACGACTCACGATGTGGTCTACCTGGCCACCATGGCCAATCGCGTTTTTGCTTTCGATGCCAACAACGGCGCACAACTGTGGATGGTCCAGCTCGGTAACCCAATCCAGGGCGATAAAACCATCGACGCCTACCTGATCAATGACCATTGGGGAATCCTGTCTACTCCGGTCATCGATGCGCAGGCCGGGCTGATGTATGCCTGCGCCTGGACCAGCGCGGATGGCTCGCCGGCGAACGGACAGCACTACCTGCACGCCATCAGCTTGCGGGACGGCAGCGCGGCTCATCCACCCCTGAACCTGGAGGGTGTTTCCTACAATCCGGGTCATGGGCTGGCGGTGCAGCAGTTCCGTTCGATGGAGCGAAAGCAGCGTGCGGCTTTGCTATTGATCGATGGTGCCATCTTCGTTGCCTTCGGCACGATCGCGGAGAGCGCGGCGACCGCTCGCGGCTGGCTGATCGCGGTTGACGCCACGAAGTTCCAGGTCTCTGCCGCCTGGACTTCAACCTCGCGTGGAAGCGGCGGCGGCATCTGGCATTCCGGCAGCGGTCCGGCCACCGATGCTGAAGGCAATATCTATGTAGTGACCGGGAATGGCGACTTCGACGGAGTTACAGACTTCGGCGAGAGCATCGTCAAACTCAGTTACACGCCGCCTGGTCCCACCCGCGTCGGCTCGTTGGAGGTGGTCGATTGGTGGACTCCGTGGACTGACGACGGGCGTACCGGCGGCAAGACCGAAGGCGAAGGCGTCAAACAATCCAAGGCAAAAGCATTGCCCACGAACTTCCGCAAGGACGCGTACCTCGCCCGCTCGATGGGAACTGCGGCCATGAATATGGCAGAATCCTGGGGAGATCAGGATTTTGGCGCCGGGGGCCCGGTTCTGGCGCCGGCGGTAGGCGCCCTGCTCGCTTGCGGAAAGGATGGAGTTCTCTACACGGCGAATCTACACAACCTGGGAAAGACCCAGCCCGCGGAACTCGATCCCGCAGCCACTACGCGCAACTACGCAAAGTTGAAAGCGCCGGCAATCTTCTACACTTTTTACCCGGGCCCGCAGCCCAGTCCGGGACCCAAGAACGTTGATGACTTGAACTTCTGGAGCGGAAACCGCACTCACCACCTGCACGGAACTCCTGTCCTCTGGCACAGCGCGGTGCATGGCTGGATGCATTTCTGCTGGGGCGAAAACGGCAATCTGCGCGCCTGGACGCTTGCCAACCACGGCGTCTCCACTTACCTGGCATGCAGCGCCGAAATGGCATCGGCAAATTCGCCAGCTCCACCCGGTGGAATGCCGGGTGGGATGATTTCATTGTCCGCGAATGGAGGTAACGACGGCGTGGTATGGGCGTCGATTCCTTATGGGGACGCTAACATGGAAATCAGCGCCGGACGTTTCCTGGCGTATGACGCGGCGAATTTTGGCAAGTATTCGGACGGAAGCGGATCGATTGTGCCGCTCTGGGATAGCCAGCAGTGGAACTGGCAGTTCAGCCACAACAAATTCAACCGTCCGGTGGTGTGGAACGGTCGTGTCTTCCTGCCGACCTACGATGGTGAGGTCCTGGTCCTCGGATTAGCCTAAGTAGAGCTCGGATTGTGTTCGGCAAGGCCGTTGTTTAGTGATTCAAGGGCGCATTGATCGCAAGAAAGACGATGAGCGCAAGTGGGAGGAACAGTCATGCAGGCCGCTCGCCGCGACCCACCCAACGACACTCTCAGGGAAACCTTTGCGCAGCTCGGATTCGTGACCGCTTCCGACGCTATGATTCCAGTCCTGCGCGCAGCTCTCAAGGCTGCCTCTGCCAGTGACATCACTGTTCTGGTGGAGGGAGAGACCGGCACCGGCAAACAGGTACTGGCACAAGCCATCCACCGTCTTGATCCGAAGCGTGCGAACCACCCTTTTGTTACGGCCCACTGCAGCACTATCCACGAGGCCCTGGCCGAGAGCGAGCTGTTTGGCCACTGTCGCGGAGCCTTCACCGGCGCGGTCACCCAACGTTCCGGGCTGTTTCAAACCGCGAACCATGGGACGCTTTTTCTGGATGAGATCAATGATCTCCCCCTTGGCCTGCAACCCAAACTGCTGGACGTGATCCAACGCCGGGTGGTGCGCCCCATGGGCGCGGACCGGGAGATTTCTGTGAGCGTGCGCATCATCGCCGCTTCCAATCAGCCGCTGCAACCCCTGGTGCTGCAAAACCGCTTTCGCTCGGATCTTTACTATCGGCTGAACGTGGTTCGGTTGCGGTTGCCGCTGCTGCGCGACCGGCCAGACGATTTGGCCGGATTAGTGTCGGCATTTGCGGCGCGATATGAGAGTGTTTATCAACCCATCGCCAGCGTCGAGCAAGAACTGGTAAGTTTCTTGCGCAGGCACGCGTTCACGGGGAACATCCGGGAACTGGAGAACGCAGTGGTGCGAATGCTGTTCGCCAAGGACCACGGCACCTCTCTGGGTCTGGAAGACTGGTTTGCGCAAGCCGGAAATGAGAAGCCTGACGAAGATCGTGATCTGATTGGCGAGGCGGCTGAAAACCTGTGGCAGTTCATTTCCCGCAGTGGGCTGTCTTACTCCGAGGCCATTCAGACGCTGGAGAAAAAGGTCCTTACGACCGCGCTCGTAGCCGGAGGACGCACTCGTCGCGAGGTCGCCCGGAAATTACGGACCAGCGAGAGGACTCTGTATCACATGATCCGAACCCATCGCTTGAGTAGCCCCCCAGGCGTGTGACGATGGCAGCTCTTCCGTGTCTTGCACTGCCAATATCTTCAGCGGACTACCATTTCATTGCAGTACTGACAATGTGTCTGTATATCTGCCAAGAATTATAGAGATTGCGGTTCGAGCCGCGACGCCCTTCGCCCATTTTCCCGCCCCAAAACATTCTGCGCTCTGTCATCGCTTGCAGCCGACGGGAGTGCCCAGCCCGCTGTTTGGTCTTCTGCGGTCCGACACTAACTTCGCCTCCACATTAGAGTTGCCAGAGCGATGGCCCGCCGACGGAGACGCCAGTTGAATTGGCCTGTCACTTGCATAATCCTGGCCAACGTCTTAAGAACCGTGAACTGCGGACTGTGGCCGAACGGGAGGTCTTCGACGGAAAAGGGAGATCAGGTCAGCTTTCGGGTGTGTGACGTCTTTCTCCCCAATGCGAAGGAACTCCCGGCCACATGGGCTGATGCGGCCGAGGTCGAGGGAACCATCGTCGACTTCTCAGATTCAGGCAATACCTCTCGCGTGTTTGCGGTCGTCGAGGTGGTCCAAAGGCGCACTGTGGTAGTACCGATCGCGAGGCTGAAATGGAAGAGTGGTAACCCGCCACCAGGCCATTCGTGATCACTGGGACTGCAAGGGACGTCACCGGCTGCGGGGAACTGGCTCAGCGTTAAGCACTTCAATTGCGTAACGACGTAAGCAAGGAGGATCAAATTATGGGCGCGTACACCTACCCTGGCGTTTACATCGAGGAATTGGCAAGTGGCGTTCACACCATCACCGGCGTCGCCACGTCGATAGCCGCCTTCGTGGGCTGGGCTGCCCAGGGGCCGACCAAGAAAGCCACGCTGGTACAGAACTGGACCGACTTTCAAAATCAATTCGGCGGACTGGATTCCCGCAGCTATCTGGGCTACGCCGTGAACCAGTTTTTTGGCAACGGCGGTCAACAGGCGTACATCGTCCGCGTGGTATGGGATGGAACCCTCAAGCCGGCCACCGGCACTCCCACTGCCTGTGCCACGGCCACTGCGACAGTCGGTGGAACTCTTACGCTGTGGGCCAGTAGTCCGGGCGTGTGGGGAAACAATCTGCAAGTCAGCGTAACCCTGCAGGCCGCGGACCCGACGCGCTTCAGTATTCAGGTCCAGCAGATGGTAAACAAGAACCCGGTCGTGGTGGAAAGCTTCTTCAACCTCTCCGCCAACTCGACCGACCCTGAGTACGTGGTGACGGTGATCGACAATGATTCGCAGTACATCAGCTTTGTGGATCCGGCCACCGGTGTCGCTCCCACTTCCATCAGCGGGACACCCACGGCGGCGAGTGGTGTGGCCTTGAGCGGCGGGGTGGATGGCTCACCCTTGAATCCACTCGACGGGGTTCACGGCGACGGCAATTTCGAAATTGCGCTGGGTTCGAGTCCCTCCGCGAGCAACGACTATGGCTTGCACCTTTTGGACCGCGTTTCCATCTTTAACCTGCTGTGCGTTCCGGGAGAAACTGACGCCCCCACCATCCAAAACCTTCAAGAGTACTGCTACAACAATCGTGCCTTTTACATCGTGGATCCGCCACAGACGGCGACCGCTGCCGACCTCTCGACCAATGCGGGTCCCATGGGCAGCAACTCCGGCAGCCTGACGCAACAGTACTCCATCAATTCGGCCTACTACTTCCCGTGGGTCCAGGCCCCGGATCCCTTGTTCGGAAATCGTCCGTCCTTATTTCCGCCCTGCGGTTTCGTAGCGGGAATTTACGCGGCCACGGATTCGACTCGTGGGGTATGGAAAGCCCCGGCCGGGATTGATGCCGGCTTGACTGGAGTGTCCGGGCTGCAATACACGCTGACCGACGCGGAGAACGGCGAACTCAATCCGCTGGCCATCAATTGCCTGCGCCAGTTCAATGTTTACGGCGACGTGGTGTGGGGCGCACGTACGCTGCAGGGCAACGACGAGGCCGGTTCGCAATGGAAATACGTACCCATCAAACGGCTGGCGCTGTTTCTGGAATCCAGTTTGTATGACGGCACGCAGTGGGTCGTCTTCGAACCCAACGACGAAACCCTCTGGGGACAGATCCGGCTTAATGTCGGCGCCTTCATGCAGGGTCTCTTTCTGCAAGGCGCTTTTCAGGGCACGACCCCCCAGCAGGCCTACTTTGTCAAGTGCGACTCCGATAACAATCCGCAAGCCAGCATTGATCTGGGAATCGTGAACATACTGGTGGGATTTGCGCCGTTGTATCCCGCCGAATTCGTGGTGATTCAGATCCAGCAAATGGCTGGTCAGACTCAATCATAAGGAGACAATTATGGCCATACCATTTCCAGCGAATCCGAAGCGTCTCGATCCGTACAAGAACTTTAAGTTCCGCCTGAAGTGGGACGGCAAATATGTGTACGGAGGCAGCAAGGTCACCGGCTTGAAACGCACCACCGAGGTAGTAGAGCACCGGGCAGGCGGTGACCCCTCGACTTCCCACAAGTCGCCGGGGCGGACTAAGTACGAGGCCATTACGCTCGAGCGCGGACTGACTGAGGACATGGTGTTTCATGAGTGGGCAGGCCTGGTCTGGAACTATGGGGCGTCGCTTGGGTCAGAAGTGTCGCTCGCCAATTTCCGCAAGGACATTTATCTGGAGCTGTACAACGAAGCGGGCCAACTGGTGATGGCCTACAAGATTTATCGTTGTTGGATATCGGAATATCAGGCCATGCCTGATCTGGATGCTAACGCCAATGCGATTGCGATTGAGCATATCAAGATGGAGAACGAGGGGTGGGAACGCGACACCGGCGTTACCGAACCGCAAGAGCCCACGCTGAGTACCGTGGCGACCTAGTATGCAGGCTCTCTCCGGCGCTAGTCTTCTCAATTTGTGGGAGCGTGGGTTCGGGTTGCATCCGCTGGATCGGGGGTTGTTGGCATTGAGTGCGGCAGTTCCCGAAGTGCCCGCAAACTTTGCTGACTGGCCCCTGGGCCGCCGCAATCGGGCCTTGGTCGACTTGCATTGCTGCTGCTTCGGCTCCCGTCTTCAGGCTTGGACTTCCTGCACCCGTTGTGGAGAAAAAATGGAATTCGAATTGGATGGCCGAGCTCTGGTGAAAGAGGGAAGCAACGGTGATGCCGGTCCGAACGGAATGGTGAGGGTTAAAGGCCATTCGTTCCGCCTTCCCACCAGCCGCGACCTAGCTTGCGCCGCCGAGTCGAACGACCACCAAACGGCCGCGATTCGCCTGGTAGAGCGTTGTCGCATGGGCGCCGGAGAGTCTCCGGCATGGTCCGTCGAAGACCTGGAGGAGATAGGAGAAGCATTGTCCCTGGCGGACCCATCGGCTGAACCCCAAGTGGCTCTTCGTTGTCCGGCTTGCAACGATGAATGGAACGTGACTCTGGACCTCGCCACCTTTCTTTGGGCGGAAATTGAAGCTCGCGCCAAGCGGCTGCTTTGGGAAGTTCACACACTGGCTTCTGTCTATGGCTGGACGCAACGCGAAATCCTGTCGTTGGGCGAGGTGCGGCGCAACCTCTATCTCGAAATGGTGCGAGCATGAACGGTTATCTGCAGCGGTTGGTCCTGGGAGTCATGCGGCCGGCTGAATCCATACATCCGCTGGTAGGATCGGTGTTCTCACCTCCCAAGTACGGAAGCGAGCGCGAAGCGTTTCTGCCAGAAGAGGACGTTCTGTCCAGAGGTGGTGCCGAATCTCCTGTGATCTCCTGGTCGGAAGTCCAACAGAGATCTCACGACCCGGCGCCGGCGAGTGACACCAACCAGAAGGCGCCTTTCCCGCCCTCGACTCCAGTGAAAAGACAGGAGACTTCAACAAAAGCGGGGCCGATGCCGGGGCCAGACCATCTTTGGGCGCGAGAGCCGGAACCCAAAGCGGCTCCTCCCCAGGTTCACACTGTCGTGCACACGCCGCTGATGAGCAGAAGCGCTGCTCGATCCGAGAGCCAAGAAACTCCCGGCCACGCAGAGACCGTGCTCGAAAGCGGACTGGACACACTGGGAGAGGCACGAAACCCGACGATGGTTCTGAAGCCTGTCCATGTGCCGTTGATGAACGGAAACCCCGGTCGCTCCGCCAACCACGACACTCCGAGTGATAAACCATATTTTTTATCCGCCGGAACCCGACAGAAAGAAGATAGGAATTTGGTTCGCCGCCCCGGGCCGGCCGAGCGAGAGCGGGATGAGATTCAGATTCACATTGGCCGCATCGAGGTAACTGCGTTGCCGCCATCGCAAGCCCGCCCGGCGCCTCAACCCCTACGCAAAGGGTTGGACCTTGAGGAATATCTCAAACGCAGCGACAGGAGAGCCTGATGAGCAGCGCGTTGGCCATCGCGGGTGTCACCGAAGTGCTGCAGTACTTCCTGAACATGGTCTACAACAGTCCTGATTCTGTTCTGGGCGGCGTGACGGTTTCGGCGGTGGCTCCAGATATCGTGCAGAACAGCCTGGGCAGCGGTTCCAGCTCTCAGCTTCAGGTAAATCTGTTTCTTCACCAGGTTACGCGCAACGCAGCGTGGCGCAACATCGGGTTGCCTTCGCTGGCGGCGGACGGAGCCACGCCATTGAAGAATCAGCCGCTCGCGCTGGATCTTCATTACTTGCTGACGGCCTACGCATCTGGGGATAGTCAGGCAGAGGCACTGCTGAGTTATGCAGTGTTCCTGCTCCACGAAAATCCGGTCTTGCCACGGGCCCAGATTCGAGCCGCCTTGGCCGCGCCACCGTCAACCTATCCACTGGCTTTTTCCAAGGCCTTGGGATTGTCAGGCCTAGCCGATCAGATCGAAATGATCAAGATCACACCGGCCACGCTGGGCAGGGAGGAGATGGCATGGCTTTGGACCGCGTTGAAGTCCGACTATCGACCGACGTTTCCTTTCCAGGTTTCGGTCGTGCTGATCGAACCGCAGTTGGCGACCTCGTTCGCGCTGCCGGTTCTAAGTCGGACCGTTTCTGCTCAAGCCGGCCCTCCGCCGCAATTGTTCGAATTGCAACTCGCGACCGGCCAGTCCGCTTACATCCAGGGGGGTGACGTAGCGGTGACCGGACAATCGCTCAGCGGAGCCAGTCAGGTTGCGCTTTCCAACCCGCGCCTAGGAATCACCTACCCTCCTTTTGCTCCCACCTCCTCGACTGACAGTTCGGTGACTTTTACCCTCCCAACCGATGCAGTCAACCTGCCAGCGGGAGTCTATAACCTGGCGATACAGTTCAAGAATGCGAGTGGCGCCGTCATTCTAAGCACCAACAGCATCCCCCTGCCCATTGCAGCTGTGGTCTCGGGTACTCCGACAGCGACCAAGAACACGGCTGGAACGTCCGTAGCTCTAACCTGTGCCCCGCAGGTATTGCCAAGCCAAAGTATCTCGCTGGCCCTCGGTTCCACCGCGGCGCTGGCTCAAACCTTCGATACAAAGACTGGTTCTCTCACTTTTCAATTCCCAACGCTTTCTGGCAAATACCTGATTCGGCTTCGGGTGGACGGAGTAGACAGTCCCGTAACCGTGGATTGGACCGCGACGCCTCCGGCGTTCACGGGACCGTGGTTGAGCGTATGAACCGGACAAAACCAAAAATCACGTGGGCCGAGGCCAACCAAGCGTATCTGGTGGCGGAATTCGCACGGCTGAGAGAACAGTTGGGGTCGAAGCGTGAGGAGCAGTCCGCAGAGACGGTTCGAGCCGTGAAGGAGGTGGCGACGGCCATGGCCGCCGTAAAGACGCCAGCGATTGATCGACTCACTGAACTGGTGGGGCTCAGCGTCTTCGAGCGTGAGTTTCTTTTGCTTTGTGCGGGAGTGGAAATGGACTCCAAGCTGGCTGCTCGTTGCGCCGAAGCCCAGGGCCATCCTCAGCGGACATACGTGACATATGGTTTGGCGTTGGCCGCGCTTCCCGACTCGCATTGGAGCGCCCTGACCCCGTCGCGCCCCCTGCGACGCTTGCGCCTGGTGACCGTAGAAGCGGGCCACGGTCTCACTTCCGCGCCGGTGCACATCGACGAACGCGTTCTGCACTATCTGGCTGGAGTGAATTTGCTGGACGCCCGGCTGCAATCCATGGTCCAGTTCAGCCCGTTTCCCGAATGGATCGCCGAGGACCACAAGACCACTGCCGCCCAAGCTATGCGCACTTGGGTGATTCATTCGCAGGATCCTCCAGTACTGCATCTTTGCGGCGACGATCCTCAGGGCCAGGAAGATGTGGCCGCGCTTGTGGCCCATGCGTGTGGCCGGCAGTTATACGTTCTGCGCACGGAAGATATTCCCGGGCCCGGGCCGGATTTGGACCAATTCGCCCTGCTCTGGGAAAGAGAAGCGCTACTGTTGCCTGGCGCATTGTTGGTTCAGTGGGTATCTGGCGGGCTCACTCCTTCCGCCCGTCATCTCATCGACAGGCTGCCCGCGCCGCTGATTTTGGCCAGCCGGGAACCTGTCCGTTTGAATCGCGCTTTGCTTCGCCTGGATGTCGACAAGCCCGCGCCAGCTGAGCAAAAGCGACTCTGGGAGAAAGCTCTGGGCCCGGTGGCTGCCAGCTTCAATGGGGCGATGGACACGCTGGCAGAGCAGTTTCGCTTGAGTGCCAAGACTATTTTCCATACCGCGGCGCTCGCCGCTGCAGACGCGGAAACCCTGCAGCCAGGGGATCTATGGAGAGTTTGCCGCTCGCTGGCCCGCCCCAAACTGGAGGACCTCTCACAGCGCATCGTTCCCCTCGCCGGCTGGGAGGACCTGGTTTTGCCTGACCTCCAGATGAAAATCCTGCGTCAGTTGGCGTCGCAAGTTCGTCACCGCATGCAGGTGTACGAAACCTGGGGATTCTCTGCCAAAGGCAGGCGCGGTTTGGGTGTCAGCGCTCTTTTTACTGGAGACAGCGGAACTGGCAAGACTCTGGCGGCGGAGGTACTGGCGCGCGAGTTGGGGTTGGATTTATATCGCATTGACCTGGCTGCGGTGGTCAGCAAATATATCGGTGAAACAGAAAAGAATCTCAAGCACGTTTTCGATGCCGCCGAAGAAGGCGGTGTGCTCTTGCTTTTTGACGAGGCCGATGCTCTGTTTGGCAAACGCGGAGAAGTAAAGGACAGCCACGACCGCTATGCCAACATCGAGGTGGGCTACCTGCTGCAACGCATGGAGGCTTACCAGGGACTCGCCATCCTGACCACCAACCTGAAGTCATCTTTAGACAAAGCCTTCCAGCGGCGATTGCGCTTTACCGTGAACTTCCCGTTTCCTGATGCCGGGCTGCGCGAAGCCATCTGGCGCAAGGTCTTTCCGGTGACCGCTCCGACCAACGGCTTGGACAACAGGAAGCTTGCCCAGCTGAATGTAGCGGGAGGCAGCATTCACAACATCGCTCTGAATGCAGCCTTTATGGCTGCGCAAGCGGAAAAACCCGTAGAGATGCGGCACCTGGTGGAAGCCGCGAAGCTTGAAGCGGAGAAGATTGAGCGCCCGCTTTCTCAGGCGGAAATACGAGGGTGGGCATGAGCCGCGTCACGCTGAGCATCGACCGGCTGGTGCTGAAAGGCGTGGAGCCAGCGGAGGGAAAAGTGCTGGTTGAGGCTCTACGTACGCAATTGGCAGAAGTGCTTGGCGACCGTGCGCTGCGAACGGAATGGGCACGTTCCCACCGAACTCCAGTCCTAAGGCTGGGACGAATGTCGCTGGAACCGGGATTTTCAGGAGGAAGGAAATTTGGCGCCGGTTTGGCCAGAGCGATTGGGAAGGGTTTGAAGCCATGAGTTCTGTGGCATTCGCGGAGAAGAAATCGAGCGGCCTGGTACCGGGAGCGAGCGCTAGAAGCACGTCTAGTGGCCTTCGCATCGGTCCGTCTCATGATTCCTTCGAGCAGGAAGCCGATCGCGTGGCCGATGAGGTGATGGGCGGCGGGAAACGGGACTGGTCACTTTCGCGCGTGAGTATTGATCGGCCATTGCAGCGCAAATGTTCGTGCGGAGGGTCGGGCGGCGCGAGCGGCCAATGTGAAGAGTGCAAAGAGAAAGACAAAGAGCAGAAGACGGTGCAGCGGAAAGCGGCGGGACCAGTCGAGTCCGATATAGCGCCGCCGATTGTGCATTCCGTACTGAACTCGCCGGGCCGGCCGCTGGACAAAGCCACGCGCGATTTCTTCGAGCCGCGGTTTGGGTATGACTTCAGCAACGTGCGGGTGCATACGGGGACGGAGGCAGCTCAGACGGCCCGCTCGATCAACGCGCTAGCTTACACAGCGGGTTCTGATGTGGTCTTTGGCGCAGGGCAGTATGCGCCTGAGACCAGCCCCGGGCGGAAGTTGCTGGCCCACGAATTGGTTCACGTGTTTCAGCAGCGGCACGTCGCGGCGCCGGCAGCGGAACCGACGCGCGTGGATCATTCTGATAGCCAGGCGGAACGGGAAGCCCAGGCTATGGGGCGCGCGGTTATCTCTGACACAGTTCCTGGCTCTGCTGCGGCCAGGGCACTTGCCGTTCCGTCAGCGCCTGTGATCTCGCGAGCCGAGCCGCAGGTCGTGAGTATCGGCATGAATGTGGGTACAGCGCCACGATCCGGTCTCCAATTTTCGCCGACCAACATCGTGGACACCCAAGTTGGGCCGTCGAACACGCAGGGAGGGCTGTCGGGTTTGGGTCTGGATCAGTTGCATGTCATCATCGCAGAAAACGAAACGCTTCGCCGGCTGGCTCGCCAGCTGCTGCCGTTCTTTCTTACCGCCACGCCGTTCACGCCCCCAGGCGCGGTTGCTCCTCTTCCGCTAACGGTCATTACGGAAGATGAACTCGCGAGAGCGCTGCTGGTCTACAACCAATATTTCCTGGCAGTGCCCGCCATGACGAATTGGCGAGCGGGGTTGAACTTTCCGCTTCCTATTGAGATCAACACGGCAACGCGGATGGCAACACTGAACCCATCGCTCATCCGCAATCTGGCCGGCACCTTTTCCGCGGCCTGGGTCCCTCTCCTCGATTCGCACGCTAACGCTACCGCTGCACGGCCCGCAGCCACGTTGCAAAACGACGTTGCGGTTTTTCTGGCGCAAACAACGACTGCGCTTGGTCGCGGCATGCACCTCGCGGCGCTGTCCCTCACCAACGCGGTTGCGGAGTTGGCATTTGTGCGCGAAGCATTCCGCCAATTGGGCCCGGGAGCATTCGACGTGGCACTGGTCTTTATGGAAACCGTATTGCGCCAGGGAGTCGACATGCTCGCCGCTCAACGTGACGGGGCGGACATACTGGCTGAAGTACGAAACGCCTTGGGGGCCGCTCCAGCCAACCTCACCGCGGCTCAACAGGCAAGTCTGGCAAGCGCCAACGCTGCACTGGCCCGAGTGGCGGGAACTGTCGCACTGCCTCCTCCCGGTGCGGCCCGGGCTCGACCCGACAGATTCGTAACCATCGACACCGTCAAACTCGATGGCTCGAACCATACTCCGTCCGTAGATGTCGCCGTTGCCAACGACATGTTCACCCAGTGCAACATCAAGTTGGTACACGGCGTCGACAGCACAGCAACTCCATTGCAGACCACGACCTGGCTGGGCGGGGACACGGATCTGCGAACCGCTGCAAGTTGTGGCTCTTCAAGCCACGAGGAGAGAGCAATGTTTAACGGCGCCTCAGCTCAATTTGGCATGACCGGACGAATTCGTGCATTCTTCGTTGCCACTTTTTCCAATCAGCCAGGCGCTGACGCGTACTCAAACCCTCCGTTCTGCGCTAGTGCGGGTGCGGGCCTTCGTGGCATGGCCGTGGTTGAGAATGTGGCCGGCAAGGGTGTTCTGGGGCATGAATGCGTGCACATAATTCAGAATTCGGGGACGCATTTGCCGGACCCAAATCTCATGGGCTCGGATCCCCTCTCAACTCGGCTGAATGATAAGCAATGCGACGAGATGTACGGAAATTCCCGGTGACAGCTCACAACTGTGGTGCTCACCGGCCACCGATATGAGGGAAAGCGAAGCGTTAAATACGGGTGCGGGTCACAATCCGAGGGCCAACCCGTGATCTTAGACGCAAGCAGCGGCGCACAGTTCAAAAGGACATGCAGTCATGACTAGCGCAGTGTTCGCGGAGAAAAAATCGGCCGCCCCAGCGTCGAGGGGCAAAGCGACGGCTAAGACTGCGTCCACCGGCCTCCGCATCGGCCCGCCCAACGATTATTTCGAGCAGGAAGCGGACCGCATAGCCGATGAAGTCATGGCCGGAGCGATGGAGAGGAGAGAGTGGTCGCTGTCGCAGATGAGTCTGGATGCGCCGCTACGGCGGAAGTGTTCGTGTGGAGGGTGGTCTAGCTCGAGTGGCCAATGTGATGAGTGCAAAGACAAAGAGCAGAAGACGTTGCAACGGAAAGCGTCGGGAGCAGTCGAGTCCGACGTAGCGCCGCCGATCGTACATGAGGTGCTGAACTCGCCGGGCCAACCGCTGGATCGAGCTACACGTGATTTCTTTGAGCCTAAGTTCGGGTATGACTTAAGCAAGGTGCGAATCCACACGGATGTTCGCGCGGCAGAATCCTCAAGAGCAGTGGGCGCGGTCGCATACACGGTTGGGCACGATGTGGTTTTCCGCAGTTCGCGGTATTCGACGCACTCTACTGAAGGGCGCAAGCTCCTCGCACACGAACTAGCCCACGTGATGCAGCAGTCCGCCGGAGATCTTGGATCAGTTCGGGCACTCGCCCGTCCGCCGTTGGAGTTGGGGGCTTCTAAGAAATCCGTACAGCGCCAGTGCAGCGCCAGCCCTTGCCCTCCAGTTCCCATACCATTGCCATCGTTGCCGCCAACTCCTAAACAGGCAGAGCTATGCCTCCAAGAACAATATGCCGCGACTCACCCGAACGCGAAGCAAAGCATTTCGCTTGGCTTCAATGTGGGCTGGATGGCACTAACGGGCAAGGACCTGCCGGAGCGGCAGGCACTCACGTGCTTAAAAGGAGGAACCACGGCGAAGTCCGGGCCGCACTTTACTGCGAAGCATGGAATGTATGCGGGTCAGCCGGACATCTGGGACTTCGCCAACCGGACCATGTACGAAGTCACCACGGCGGGTCAGGCAGTGTTCAAATCCGGTTCCACCGGCAAGCTCGGTGCCCAAATCGACCTGGCAAACGCGATCACCGGTGTACCGGAGTGCGGCGGGCTGATGTTTTCACCGGGAGATTGGGTTCCACCGGTACCTTGCTCTTTGTTGCCCAGTGGCCTGTATATCAAGACCGTGAACACGAACGGCGTCCTAGTCTACACGGTATTGAAAGACGGAACAAAGGAAGTGGCGCTCGCTACCTTTCTCGCAATGATGGCAGCGATGGCGAAGAAAGGCGGCGGCGCGGCAGGACGGCAGCTAGCCACGGCTCCTGCGAAAGCAGCAGGGCCTGCTTACGCAGTGGCAACTCTGGTGGCAGCCGCTGTTCTGCTCGGCTCAGGACGTGCTGAAGCAAAACTCGGGCCCGGCGATGAAGAACCTATTGTCCAGATGTTTAAGGCGCTGGCGCAAAAGGGAACTCCTGTTCCGCCCGAAATTCAACAGATGATCGAGGCAGATCCGGAGTTGAAGGCCAAGCTAGACGAAGCGTTGAAGAAGGGCGGGGACCCTTCCGCCGCGCAGAAGGAACTTAATGCAAAGATCCTGAAAATCATCGCCGAAGACCCTGACCAGTTCAGCAAGGAAGACCTTGAGAAAATTCTGTGGATGACGGGCATCGCCGGGAAGTCGCTGCCAGACGGCTCCGTCACAGCGAGTAAGGTTCGCCAAATGCTGGACCAAAAGGCAGGCCCTGGCGACGCCGCGGAACCCGGAGACAAGACCAAACCGACTGTCTGGGAGCGCGCGGCGAAACAGGGAACAATCACACCGCAAGCACCAGGCGAGCAGCCGAGTCCGCCGCCACGCACAAAAGAAGCCACTGCTCAACCCGAACAAGGCACCGGGCCCGCCGCAGGTGTGAAGCCGACGGTGTGGGACAAGGCCAAGTATCCGGGCCTCAGCGACGATTCCATAAGGAAGATCAAGTCGGCCCAGGGGGCAGTCAAGACCCTCTGGGATGCAGTGGTCACCAATTCCCCAGACGGACCCAAAGTAACTGACGAACTAACTCAGCGATTTTTCCGGATTGTGCCAGCCGATCTGACGCCGGAGCAGGTGCAGGAAGTAATCCAGCACCTTGCGCCGGCCGAGAAGGCCAGCGGAGAAGAAGTGCTGGGTGCGCTTCAAACTGCCGTCGAACAGATTCAAAACAAGAAAGAAGAACAGGAAGCGATAGCCGCCGAATCGGGAGTCGCCGGCATCAAGGCCTCTAAGGAAAAAGGCACGAAACCAGACTCGCAGTGGATCGCAACGCTGGCTGAACTGGCTCGGAGCGGCGATTTTTCCCGGATTCCGCCTGGGCAAGCCATGCTGACCTGGACAATCGACTCGGCAAACGCTGCGGAAATCACCGCAACTTTCAAGACAATAACGGCAGACGGTATCCGGGGTGCCGCACGAGTTGGGGGTCGAATCCTGAGCCGCAGAGGAAAAGAGATTAGCGTACGGATCGTTTGGGCTACGCCCCTGGTGGGACCTGACGGCTCGATTCTTCAGGAGGCGAGCGCAATCATTGGAAATACGCAACCTTACACGCTCCTCACTGAGTAAGACGCGAACGAACTGGAGATTGAAACAAAAGGTCTAACCCATGAGCGCTTTCCCTAATTCGCCCCGCTTAGTTAAAGGCGGCATTGTCACCATGGACCCGGACACGGCTGTGGTGCAGAGCATCATCGCTCTGCAGTACAACCCCGATTCGCTGACGCGCACGCTACAGATCCAGGCACTGCCGGGCGGGCAGGACGGCGTGCGGGTTGATGCGCTGCGCCTACGCGGGCCCGCGGTGGAGACCATCAAGCTGGAAGCCGAGCTCGACGCGACCGATCAGTTGGAATTTCCCAAGCAAAACCCGACGACGGTCCAGTACGGCTTGCAGCCGCAACTCGCGCAACTAGAGATGCTGGTCAACCCGACCGTCGAAACCCTTGAGGCCGACAACACCATGGCCAACAACGGCACTCTGGAGATCATCCCGTTGGAGCAGCCCCTCACGCTTTTTGTCTGGAGCCGGAACCGCGTGGTGCCGGTGCGGCTGACCGACTTCTCCATCACCGAGGAAGCATTTGATACCAGCTTGAATCCCATCCGGGCAAAAGTCAGCCTGGGTCTGCGGGTATTGAACGTAGATGACCTCGGTTTCGACCATCCCGGAGGGCAGATGTTCATGACCTACCTTACTAATAAGGAGAAGCTGGCGTCACAGGCGACCCAGGTGGCCATTTCAGTGCTGGGATTGGGAGGTTTGCCGTGAAATATCCGCTGCAGGCCATGATCCAGATGGGGGTGGTGCCGTCGGTCACTTTTCCGACCGACAGCCGCTACTACGGATTCAGCACCATGCAGTACACCGCGCCCAACGGTCAAACCTTGACTTATCTGGCGCGGCGTATTGTGCCACAAGCGGGAGCGCCCAATTTTGCCACCGTGGCCACACACGTAGTCAAACAAGGCGATCGCCTGGATCTGCTGGCGGCCAAGTACCTGGGGGATCCGCTGATTTTCTGGCTCATTTGCGATGCGAATGGCGCGATTCAGCCCGACCAGCTGGTGGCGACACCAGGAACAACTCTAAACATCACCATGCCGCAGGGCGTACCGGGAGTGCCAGGTGCTAGATAGCGTCCAACTCAGCCTGATGATCGGCCCGTTTGTCCCCGTGACCGCGCCTCGGCCGGTGCTCGACGCCTTGGCGGAGGTCGAGGTGAAAGTGGAAGATGTCGGCACCAGTGGGTTTCAACTCACCTTCAGCATCGACAAGCAATCTCCTTTGCAAATTCTTTTTCTCCTGACCGGAGGTTTGCCCTTGTTGTTCATGCGAGTCGTACTGGTGGCAACGGTCAACGGCGTACCCAATGTACTGATCGATGGCGTGATCACTAACAACCAGATTTCGCCGGGCGACAAAGGTTCCAATTCCACTTTGACCATCACCGGGAAAGATTTGACGGCGCTCATGGACCAATCGCTTTGGAGCGGTTTTCCGTACCCGTGTTGTCCTCCGGAAGCCCGAGTTGCCATCATTCTGGCCAAGTACCTCGGGTTCGGCATCATTCCCCTGATCATCCCCAGTGTCATGATTTATGTTCCTCTGCCGATCGACCAGATTCCCAGCCAGCAAGGCACGGATCTGCAGTACGTCCGACATCTGGCGGAGCAGGTGGGATATGTCTTCTACGTCGATCCCGGACCGAAGCCGGGCATGAACAAGGCATACTGGGGGCCGCAAATCAAGGTCGGTCCAGTGCAGCCCGCTCTTAGCGCGGACATGGACGCCTACACCAACGTGGAGAGTCTGCGGTTTACCTTCAACCAGGAAAAGAACCGGATTCCGCTGCTCTACATATACAACTCGGAAACCGGTTTCAGTATCCCGATCCCGATCCCACCGATTACTCCGCTCAATCCGCCTCTCGGAGCGATTCCTCCACTGCCCACCAATCTGTTGCCGCCAGATCTGGCGCCCTTCCGTGCGGACTTAGCCAAGATGCCCATACCTCAGGCCATCATGATGGGCCTGGCGGCGGCGGCGGATTACGCCGAAGCAGTATCGTGCGAAGGCAGCCTCGACGTAACCCGTTATGGCGGGATTTTGAAAGCGCGACAACTGGTGGGGGTGCGCGGAGCCGGGCCGGCTTTCGACGGCCTCTATTACGTAAAAAGTGTGACTCACAAAATCAAACGTGGCGAGTACAAGCAGAACTTTACGCTCACGCGAAACGGCTTGTTCTCCACGGTCCAAACGGTGACCCCATGAGCCCTCAAGAATCTGCACCCGGCGGAAACGCGAACCACTACTACGGCAAATACCGTGGCCTGGTGGTTGAGAACATCGACCCGGAACAGATTGGCCGTGTGCTGGTGCAAGTGCCTGATGTGCTGGGCGAGATCCCTTCGAGCTGGGCGATGCCTTGCGTCCCGGCCGCGGGCATTCAGTCCGGATGCTTCATCGTGCCTCCTATCGGTTCGCAAGTGTGGGTCGAGTTTGAACAGGGGAATCCCGACTACCCGATCTGGACCGGCGGCTTCTGGGGACTGGTCGCGGATGTGCCGATCTTCGCCACCGCGCCGCCTGCCATCCCGCCGGGGCAAAACATTGTGCTCCAGACTACGGGACAGAACATGGTGATGGTGAGCGACGCGCCGCCATCGCCGATCACCGGCGGAATCGTGCTCAAGAGCGTGAGCGGGGCCATGATCGTGGTCAACGAAACCGGTATTTATCTCAGCAATGGTCAAGGAGCCATGATCACCATGATCGGTCCGACAGTCGAGGTGAATCTGGGCGCGCTGACGGTGCTGGGATGATCGAAATAGATGAGGTCGAAACCCTGCGGCGAAGCTGAAGCTGTCGCCGGAACTGAGGTGCAATGTATGCCAGGACCGATCTTGCACATGGGAGCTACGGTGATGTGCGCGCACGGTGGACAAGCCATCCCCACGGTGCCGAGCCCGGTGGTGATGGTATCGGGCATGCCCATCGCAACCATCGCTGCGCCCTACGCTGTAGCCGGTTGCGCTTTTGTTCCTCCTGCTGGAAACGGTCCGTGCGTGATGGCGCAGTGGGTAGTGGGCGCGGTGCAAGTGCTCTCCGAGGGGCAACCGGTGGCGATCATGACAGGAATGGCCACTTGTGTTCCCACCGGTACTCCGCTCTTGCCGGTCGTGGCGCAGACGCTGGTGCTTGCGACCTGAAGAAATCGCGGAGATTTTCAATGCAGCCTGTGTAGAGAGAGATATTCGCCGCTATGAATCTCAACTTTCCATACCAATTCGACGAGCGCGGCCGGACGCAGGAAGCCGATTTGCAGGATTACGTGACCCAACTGGTAGAGCAGGTGTTGTTTACCTCTCCCGGGGAACGAGTCAACATGCCGGATTTCGGAAGCGGCCTGCTGCAGCTTCCTTTCACGCCCACCAGCGTGGAGGTGGCTGCCGCCACTCAGTTCACGGTACAGGCGGCCCTGCAGAAATGGCTGGGTAGCTATGTCAAGGTGCAGTCGGTGGTGGCCTCCGCGCAGGATGCGGTGCTGACAGTCACCGTTACTTACACTCCACTGAATACCGACGTGACCCAGGTACAAACGTTCGTTTACGGGGCTAACTCGTGATTTACAGTTGCTGCAACGAAAACCGCAAGAATGCGGTGTTGAACAGTCCCAACGCTATCATCTCGACGCCCACCGTGGACGCAGCGGGCAGCGGCTATGCGGTCGGCGACGTGCTCACCGTCGCGCAAAGCGGTTCCAGTGGAACTGCCACTGTGACCGTAGCCTCCATTTCCGCTTCCGGCGGAATCACCGGGGTTTCCCTTTCCCTGAACGGCACGAATTACAGCACGGCGACAGGAGTACCCACCAGCGGCGGCAAGGGCTCAGGCTGCACGCTAAATATTACTGGCACACCTAACGGAATCGACTACCTAGAAGTGTCTTCGGATCAGCAGACTCTCATGATCCATTGCCTGACCCTGGCGCCTGCCACTCTGACGCCCGACAACGTGATGATCACTGGCGGGGAAAGCATCACGGGGATTGCTGCGCAATCGGTGTCGGCCTCGGCAAACGTGCTGACCGTGAGCACCAACAAATCCGGCGACTTCTCTGCCTACACCCTCCGCCTGGTGAACAAGGTTACGCAGGCAGAACAGGATCCTTTTGAAATCACTGAGGTGCTGGCGGGCTTCGATCCTCAACTTGCCGACGTCCAGTTTTCTTTCAAGGTCGAATGCGGGCCGGATTTCGATTGCAATCCCCAGCCTCCGTCTTGCGCTTCCTCAACGGCCATACCACCTCCCATCAATTATCTGGCCAAGGATTACGGTAGTTTCCGCACCATCATCCTGGACCGGCTCAGCCAGTTGCTGCCGGACTGGGCTGGCAACAGTGAAGCGGATCTGGGAGTAGTTCTTGCCGAACTGATGGCCTACGTGGGCGATTACATGAGCTATCGCCAGGACGCGATCGCCACCGAGGCTTACCTGGAAACGGCGCGAAGCCGGGTTTCGCTGCGCCGCCATGCTTTCCTAGTGGATTACCACGTGCACGACGGCTGCAACGCGCGGGTGTGGGTCTGCTTTCAGGTGGCCGGCACTCCAGGACAAGCGATCTTCCTGGACCGCTCGGCAACCGTTCTTTGCACCAACCCGCCCACCACTTCGAATCTGGTTGCGAATTCGGGAAACGTGGAGGCAGCTCTGTTAGCGGGAGCGCAGTTTTTTGAACCGATGCAGGACGCACTCTTGTACCCGGAACACAACCAGATGTCCTTTTACACCTGGGGTGACAGCAACTGCTGCCTGCCTCAAGGAAGTACGGAAGCCACGCTGGCGGGTTCTTATCCAAATCTGCAGCCAGGAGACGTCCTGATCTTCCAGGAAGTGATTGGTCCCCAAACGGCGAACTCAGCCGACGCCGATATCCGACACCGTTGCGCAGTAAGGCTGAGCCAGGTAGCCACCAAGGACGCTGGTGGCAGCGCACTAGTAGACCGGCTCTTCGATGCAACCGGCAACCCGATTCTTAGCCCGGCGCAGACGCCGGCCTTGGTGACCGAGATCCAATGGTCGCAAGACGATGCGCTTCCGTTCCCGCTTTGCATATCTTCAATGTATCTGGTTTCCTCTGGGCAACAGCAGAGTGCGCAGAATGTGAGTGTGGCTTTCGGCAACGTCGTGATGGCCGATCACGGCTTGTCCTTCACAGCGAAGAGCTTGAAGACTGTGCCCGGGCCCTGGCTGTTCTATCCTGCCCAACCCGAAGCCGACCGCTGCCAAATCCAGTCTCCCGTGCCGTTGCCGGTGCGCTACAGACCCCAAATCCCAGACAGTCCGTTGACCCAGGCCGTACCGGTTGCGGTCACGCCGTTGGCGGGAGCAGGAATCCCACTCACGCCGACAGTTGTTTCACTGGGCGCATCGGGCCTGGTGGCGCTGCCAAACGCCTATGGATTTGCCAGCCTGACTCTGAAAACCACTAATCCAGCGGGATGGCCCTCATTGTTCGGTATGGGGGTGCGAGCAAATACAACGAATCCAGCCAACCTCGATCTCTCGGTGGTCTATAACCCGCCGGGAGGAGCGGCTGGCATCGAGAAGCAAATCGTCGTCGAGACCTTTTCGAATCTTTCTTTGAATTCCGCCGATTCCAACTACGTAGTGACCCAGATCAACTCCAATTCAGAACTGATCCTGGTGCAATCGGCATCGGCGGCGGCTCTCTCGGGGTTCCCAGCGGCGCCCGTCATGCTATCGAATAACGGACCGGTAAACCTGCAGGATGTGAGCAATCCGCCCGTGACCTATCTGACAGCCCAGGCAGCTAACCCAGGAGGTTGGCTGCAGCTATTCGGAGTGCTGACGAAGCCCAATGCGAATCCTGAGTACTTCGATCTTGACGTGGTTTATGACCCGCCTTCGGGCGGCGTGGGCGTTACGCTCCCCGTCACGCTAGAAAGCTTTGCCAGCCTTTCTCCCGGCACAGCAGCCGTCGAGATCAATGCCGGCTCGGCACTGGTGAATGTGGACAGCTTTGCCCAGGTTCCCGATCCCAGCCTTTCCGCCTACGATCTGATGAACTTCGATCCCGGCGAGGCGGTGCCCGTTGTCAGCCTCACCGGAACGGTGGATGGCGCGACCACCACCTGGACTCCGCAACAGGATTTGCTGGAGAGCGGCGAGTCCGACCCGGTTTTCGTGGTCGAGGTGGAATCGGACGGCACGGCCACACTGCGCTTCGGAGACGGCACCAACGGCAAATCGCCAGAGCAAGACACCGCTTTTGTCGTCAACTATCGGATCGGCAATGGAAGTTCGGGGAACGTAGGAGCACAGAGCCTGGTGTTACAGGTTGCGGGCCCCGGCATCGAATCGGTTACCAATCCCCTGCCTGCGGTGGGAGGAACCGATCCTGAAACCAACGATCAGATACGCCGGCGCGCGCCTCAAGCTTTCCTGACTCAGGACCGGGCCGTGACCATGGCCGACTACGAAAATGTGACGGAAGAGAATCCGCAGGTGGATCAGGCCGTGGCTACGCTGCGCTGGACGGGAAGCTGGTACACGGTTTTCATTGCAGCAGAGCCGCAGGAAGGCGGAACCCTGACTCCCGCTTTACAGGCGGCGCTCAAGGGAAATGCGGAGCGCTACCGGCTGGCGGGCCAGGACCTGGAACTCGAGTCCCCGCAGTACGTGTCGTTGGAGATCGAGCTTCAGGTTTGCGTGGATCCTAACTATTTCCAGGGCGACGTGGAGCAATCGTTGTTAGCGGTGCTGGGCAACCAGATTTTGCCCAACGGCCAGAAGGGCCTCTTCTACCCTGACAACTTCACCTTCGGCCAGACCGTTTACTTGAGCCGGGTGTACGCCGCAGTCCAGCCCGTGGCTGGAGTGGTTTCCGTGGTTGCCACCAAATTCCAACTGCAAGGCGTAAATACCACTCAGTACCTGAATGCGGGAGAAATAAGTTTGGGGTCTTTGCAGGTGGCCCGGCTGGACAACGACCCCAATTATCCCAATCACGGTCAGCTGACGCTGGTGATGGAGGGTGGGAAGTGAAGATTTAGTCCGGATTCTGTAGTGAGCGGAGTGGATGAGTCTATGGCTTGCGCGGGTACAACCAATTGCGACTGCGGCTGTTGCGCCGGGACCAATCTCCAGACGCCCCAGCAGGAAAATAACCTGCCGGGCCTTTCCTCGGTGTCCTACCGTGCGGGCACCTGGGCAACGTTCAAAGAGTCCATGCTGGCGCGGCTTTCGAGCTTCGACTATCCCGCACTCTCCGCTCTACGAACTCGCAGCGACGACGATTTCACCATCGCTTTCCTTGACGCCACAGCCATCATGCTGGACATCCTGACTTTCTACCAGGAGCGCCTGGCCAATGAAAGTTATCTGCGCACTGCGACGCAACTGCGGTCGCTGACCGAATTGTCGCGGCTCATCGGCTATCGGCCTGCACCGGGTGTGTCAGCCAGCGTCTACCTGGCATTCACTCTGAAGACGGCACCGGGACAGACCCCCGATCCTTCCACTCCGGCCATTACCATACCCGCTGGAAGCCAGGTACAAAGTGTTCCCGCCCAGGGACAGACTCCGCAAACCTTCGAAACCTCAGCCGACATTCCCGCCAAACCCGATTGGAACGCCTTGCCGGTGCAGAGCGACCAGCCCTGGGTACCTACGGAGAGCAATGGAATTTATCTGGTTGGCACCGCGACCCAGTTGCAACTCGGAGATGCGCTCCTTTTTCTGGGGGTTGATCGCGAAGAGTGGACCTCCAACGGGAACAACAGTCCAAGTGAACAGTGGGATGTGGTGGTCATCAACAAGCTGCAAGTTGACAACATTCGCAAGCTCACTTATGTGTCCTGGGACGAACCGCTCTCTCATATCTCCGGAAACACGTCGTCGGGATGGACGGCCGCAGCGAAAGTATTTGCTTTTCGGCAGAAAGCTGCCCTCTTCGGCCACAATGCCCCGGATCCAGATCTTTTTGTGAACTTGAACCCTCCGCCGGCGGCAGGATCAAAGGATCTTATCCGGCCACGGATCGAAAGAACTGGTATCGACACGGCTATAGACACGACGGATACCAGCGTTGGATTTATCGGGCTTTCTGGTTCCTCCAGTGTCACTAGCCTTCCTAATCTTATCGATACCAGCACGAGCCCATGGCAGTGGAATAATTTCCAGATCAAGGCATACGACGAAATTTACCTGGATTCGATCTACCCAAAAATTGTCGTCGGAAGTTGGTTTGCGCTCATTAGCTCCGGTTCTGCCCAACTCTACAACGTCCAGAGTGTCGCGCATCGATCCATGTCAGGTTTCGCCATCAGCGCAAGAGTCACGCAGCTCTCGGCCGACTACGAGGATCAAAGCATCAATCCCGGCCCAACGCCAGGAAGTGAGACGGCCACCCAGCCTTTCTTGTTGCAGTCCACCGAGGTTTGGGGACAAAGCGACCAGTTAGCAGTTGCCCCGCAGCCTCTGACCTATCCCCTCTACGGCACGGCCCTGGATCTGGAGATGCTGAGGCCGGACCTCGTAGGCATTCAAGCGGTGGCGGTTTCGGGAAGCAGCCAGAAGATCGCCGTGGCTGATCGCGTCACCATTCTCTCTTTTGTTCCCGATGATCAAACCATGGCGCCGGTGAACTTGAATCCGGGTGATGTGCTGACGGTGACTGGCCCGGCTCCGCTCCCGCTGAATTCGGATGGGAGTGTTCCTGACTGGAGTTCTTCGAGCGTATCAATCCTGCTGAATGCGCAGGATGCCGCCGGCCGGACCGGAACAGTCCAGGCGTCCCTCGCCCAGTTCACATTGGCGCCTGCCGCCGGCACTGATCCGGAGGTCCAGGAGTATGCGCTGGTGAATTCAGTGACCAGCGTCGGCGACCCGTTTCCTCATACTCGCATTCAGCTGCAGTCGAACCTGCTCAACTGCTACAACCGCAGCGTCACCACGGTGAATGCCAACGTGGCCCTGGCCACGCACGGCCAATCGGTGGGCGAGATCATGGGCAGCGGAAACGCTTCCACTCCGGACCAGGTTTTCACACTGAAACAGGCACCCCTAACTTTTGTGCAAGCGCCCACACCCACCGGCAGCAAGAGCAGTCTGCAAGTGCAGGTGAACGGCGTGCAATGGAGCGAAGCGCCCAGTCTTTATAACCAAGGACCTTCACAGCCGGTGTTTGCCACTTTGAACCAGTCGGATGGCACTACGGACGTTCTGTTCGGCGATGGTGTCGAAGGATCCACACTCCCCACCGGTCAGAACAATATCCAGGCGCACTATCGGATTGGATCAGGGTCATCGGGAAACGTGGCGGCCGGCGCCATCACCACGTTGATGGATCGGCCCCTGGGGGTGAGCGGCGTCATCAACCCCGGCGCGGCAACCGGCGGCCAAGACCCGCAGTCGGTGGACGACATCCGTTCCAACGCACCGCAGACGGTGCTGACCCTGGGACGCGCGGTGTCCATTGCCGACTACCAGAATTACACCACCACATTTGCCGGCATCGCCAAGGCCTACGCACTTTGGATACCCAGCGGCCCAGGGCGAGGCGTCTTCCTGACAGTAGCCGGGGTCGAAGGAGCGGCCCTGCCTCCAGGCAATCCTACCTTGACCAACCTGGCGGCTTCTCTTCGGAATTATGGCAACCCCCTCATTCCGATCACGGTGCAGAGCTACGTAGAAACGCTATTCAGCTTTTCGGCCAGCGTGAAGTACGACCCGGGGTATGACCAGCCCACAGTGCAGGCCGAGGTGGTGGAGGCACTGTCCGGCACCTTCTGCTTCGAGGCCATGTCTTTCGGCCAAGGCGTCGGGGTTGATGAAGTGACAGCCATCATTCAGGCCGTTCCCGGCGTGGTCGCCGTAAACGTCACGGGGCTTAGGAGAGGGCTGTCCAGCACAGCGGGAGACTTGGCTGGCTTTCCGACCGTCTCCGGGCTGAATAAATGGATGTCGGGGCAGATTGTCCTCAATCGGCTTTTCCCGGATTCTCCCTCGCAGCTTTGGGCGTACCTTCCGGTGGCTAACACCACGTCTGTACCTCAACCCGCGGAGATTCTGGTGCTGGATCCAAGCCAGATGGTCTTAGGGGTGATGTCATGACTTCGAGGGGACAAGAACTTTTTAACCTGCTCCCCGGGCTTTACCGGCTGAAGGACGCTCAACTGGCGCAGCTGAGCCCGGCAGACTCGGCGCAATTGCGGGCGCTGCTGGCGATGCCGACTCCCTTGTCGGCCGCCAACCAGCAGCAGTTGGACCTGCTCACCGCTAAAGCGCGCGGGCCGCTCCAGTCCCTGCTGATGTTGGTCGCGGAGCAACTGGCGGTGGTTGCCGCGGACTTGGACCAGCTTTACGAAGACCAGTTTATTGAAACCTGCGCTCCATGGGTCATTCCTTATATTGGCGATTTGATCGGATATAAGCCGGTCAACGGAGTGGCCCCAGCGGTAGCCAGCCCCCGGGCGGAAGTCGCCCACACGATTTCCTTCCGGCGCCGCAAGGGCACGGTGTTGGTGCTGGAACAGCTAGCCAGGGATGTCACCGGCTGGGGAGCTCATGCAGTGGAGTTCTTCAAACTGCTGACGTGCACGCAATACATGAAGCACATTCGGCCCTACAACCATTCCACTGCCAATTTGCGGAATTGGAAATTGGGGGAATACCTCGACACGGGCTTCGATGCCGTGGCCCACAGCGTGGACGTGCGGCGCGTCGCAGTGGAACGCGGCCGTTACAACATTCCGAACGTTGGAATCTTTCTCTGGTCGTTGAACGGCTACAGCTTGACCATGTCGCCGGCAACCCCGCTTTCCGCCAATGCGGTCGCGGGCAGTGCTCAGTGTTTCCGTATCAACTCCCTGGGAGCGGACATGCCGCTCTTTAACAATCCGGTTTCGCAAGGCTCGGACATAACCGCGGCTGCACAACCGGCAAACGTGCCAGATCGGCTGCGGCGACGGGTCTTGTGCGAGGACATTCAGAGCGGCACCGGAGCAGTCTATTACGGGGCTGGGAACAGCCTAGCTCTGTATGTCAACGGCGCGCTCCTGGACCCGAATCAGATCCAGGTTTGCGACCTTTCGGGCGCGGACGGCAGTTGGGCCAATTTGCCCAAGGCCGGCAGCTCCTACTCCGCCGCCGTTGATCCCCAACTGGGCCGGATCGCCTTGCCACCGCAGACCAATCCCAAAGTGCTTGCTTCCTCTTACTATGGCTTTAATGGAGACATGGGCGGCGGAGAGTATCCGCGCTCAGATAGCTTTACCGCCTCTGCCGAGCAAGCCGTGGTTCGAGTGCCGGGGGATTATTCCACCGTGCACGATGCGCTGCAGGCTCTTTCCGGTGACGGCGTGGTTGAGATCACCGACAGCGGCTCCTATGCAGAACCCGACGGACTCACTGTGAGTGTGAATGCCAACGGGCACATCGAGCTGAGAGCGGCCGATGGTTGCCGGCCGACCTTGTTTCTGGGTGCGGAGATGACGGTGGTCGGAGGGGAACTAAGCCAGTTTGACCTTAACGGACTCTTAATCAGCTATACGCCACCGAGCAGCAGCAGTCCGCTTCCCGCAGCGCTGCTCCACGCCCCCGGAGGCAGTGCGAACCAGTTGAGCCATCTTGGATTGACCCACTGCACGATCGTTCCCGGTTGGTCATTGACGTCAGCGGGCGATGCGCAATATAGCGGCCAGCCTGCATTGCTGGCAGAGCCTTCGGGATTGCAAGTGGTCGTCCAGAGATCCATCTGCGGCGGAATACGAGTTCAGGAACTGGCCGCAGCGACAATTTCGGACAGTTTTCTGGACGCCAACGATTTGACCAATGGGGCTTATGCAGCCCTGGATGGAGCCGGCGCCGGCGGTGGATTGACGCTTCAGGGTTGCACCGTCATAGGCAAGGTTCACGCCATTGTGTTGACCTTGGTCTCTAACAGTATTCTGCAAGCTCGATTGACCTCGGGCGACACCTGGACTGCGCCGCTGTGGTCGGACCGTAAGCAGCAGGGCTGTGTGCGATTCAGCTATTTGCCAGCCGGTTCTGTGATTCCCCGGCAGTTTCAATGCGTTGTGGAAGGGGAAGGATCACCCCAGCCGCTGTTTTATTCCCTGCGCTATGGGGCACCGGATTACGGAAAGCTCCTGACCTCCACCAGTGACGCGGTGCGGCGGGGCGCGGATGATCGCGGCGAAATGGGGGCTTTCCACTTCCTGCTGAACCCGTTACGCGAAACCGACCTCTTAGTGAGAATCCAGGAATATCTCCCGGTCGGACTGGAATTCGGAATCTTTTATGAAACTTGAGCGAAAGAATCCACAGCGTCCCCAGCGCAGCTTCACTGTGGATGCTTGCAGTGAACCAGCTGGCATCGCCGGCTGAAAAGCTGGACGAGCTACGAGGAGGAGTACCATGGGCAGCGACATTTCGCGATCCACGTTTGACGCCAAGAAGCGCTACAGCGCCGTCCGCCAGCAACAAGGGCGAGTCGGCCTGGACGCAGACTGGAATGAACAGGTCGATATCGCCGCCTACCGGCTTGGGACAGAGACTGTAGATGTCATCGGCGCTTGTGGCGCGCCCAGCGGCAACGCGGGATTCCAGATCCAGCAGCTCCAAGGACCGAGTCTGGTTTGGGCGCCCAGTACTGCCTACGCGCAGGGATCGCTAATTAGCGATCCGACGGGCAACGTCCAGGTCGCAATCACTGGTGGTACTTCCGGTGTCACCGCCCCCAGCAGTTGGCCCAATACTATTGGGGCTACCCCAGTGTCAGACGGGATCTCGGGTCTGGCGTGGCAGTTTGTCGAGAGCAATCCAGCGGCGAATGCAGTTCTAACGATTTCTCCTGGGCGCATCTATGTGGATGGGCTCTTGTGTGAACTGAAACCTGTGCCTGTCGCAATCGAAAACTTTACCGGAGATGGCACTGGAACAGCGGGCACGCAAGTCCAAGTGTCGAGCGTTGTGGTGGATGGTTTCGCACTGAAGGTCGGAGACTGGGTGCAGATTTCGGCGCAAGGCAGCGCTGCACCGCTGCCGATACAGATATCGGCAGTCAACACCGCTGCTGGCAGCCTGACGTTCGCCGCGGTGGTCAGCAGTTTTGGCAGCCCGAATACCAATCCGCAACTGCAGCGGCTATACACCTGCACGGCTCAACCCGACTATCCCTCGGCTCCTTCGCTCCCTGCAGCTGGTACCAGCATCATCTATCTGGATGTTTGGGAGCGCACGATTGCCGCGCTGGAAGATCCGCAGATTCAAGAAGTCGCTCTCAACGGCGCCGACACCACAACTCGGACCAAAGTGGTGTGGCAGGTCAAGCTGGTGGACGTCAGCAGCGTTTCAGGAGTGACCTGTGCCACAGCCTCGGACGCCTCGCCTTGGGAAACGGCGATCCAGCCTTCGGCGGGGCAGCTCACCAATGGCGTAGTGCAGTCGGCCGCCACGGGGCCCTGCAGTCTCAACGCCAATACCGGCTACACCGGCATGGAGAACCAGCTTTACCGGGTGGAAATTCACCAGCCTGGAACGCCGATTTCCGGCGCGCCCACTTTCCCGGCCCCCCCCGGCACCGCCACCTTTAAATGGTCCCGGGACAATGCCTCGGTGGCAACTGGAGTCACCTCGATTACCTCGACCACGAGTTCCGGAGGGAGTCCGGCGAGTCAACTGACAGTTCTATCCACGGGAAGGGATGACGTACTCTCCTTTTCGCCGGGGGACTGGATCGAAATCACCGACGACTACCTGGAATTGGGCGGGCAACCCGGCGAACTCCATCAGATCGACACCAACGGAGTGAATCAAACCAGCTCGACCATCGCTCTGCAGACTGCGGTTTCGTCCGCCCTCCAGAGCCGTTTGACCGGGCCGACGAATTACCATGCGCGCATCTGCCGCTGGGACCAGAGCGGCAAGGTTTATGAAAGCGACGACACCACGGTTTGGATCGATCTGGACGCAGCCAACAGCAGCGGCGATATCCCTGTTCCACCTGCGGGCACGACCCTTGTCCTGGAAAATGGGATCACGGTATCTTTTGGCCTAAACTCCGCAACGGGATCGTGCAACACCGGCGACTACTGGAACTTTGCTGCCCGCACGGCCGACGGCTCGGTGGATCAGTTGAACCAAGCCCCTGCCTTCGGTATCAACCACCACTACTGCCGGCTCGGCATCATCAAGTTTGCCGCCAGCCCTTGGGGGATTCAGGATTGTCGCCAGGTGTTCCCGCCCTTAGCAGAGTCCGGCGTGCACGTCATCGGGATTTATCTTGCCAGCGCTGGTGCACTTCTGAATGACGGCACGATCACTGTTCAGGACTTGAGCCAGGGAATTACTGTAATGTGCGATTCGCCCTTGGATCCCAACACCATCACCCAGCCCAACAGTGCCCCACCACCGCCCGCAACCGGCGCCCCGATCCAAGCCACTTGTTTCGTAACTGTTGACGTTCCCACGCCGATCGCGGGATCGATCATGGGGTTTTCTCCACTCATGCTGGCGGCGGGCGTCAGCCTCGACACTACCCAAACCACAATCGGATGGACCCCAACCGGCTCCGCTATATCAGGACTGGTGAGCCAGATCTCCGCGAACACACCAATTTTACTGGCCCATCTTACGCTCAAGGGCAGATTCATTTGGGCTGCGGGCAACCCGAATGTCTTATTGGACGGAAGCGCCGTGGGTGCGCCGTATCAGGATGCCTCCGGCGCTCAACACACCGGCTTGCGACTCCCCAGCGGCAATGGCCGGCCAGGGGGCGATTTCGAGATGTGGTTCTGGTTGACCTCCGCTCCCACGGTTACCGTGTCGGCGAGCAACCTCGATTTCGGAAATCAACTTCAGGGAGTGGCCAGCGCGCCCCTGAGCATTACGGTGAGCAATGGCGGCAGCAGCCCGCTGCCGGTCACCGTCGCTCTGCCCGCAGGCGGAGACTTCAGCGAAACCGATACTTGTGGCGGGGCGGCCGGGGGCACCTTAGCTGCGGGCGCAAATTGTACGATTAATGTGACATTCACCCCGACGGCACTGGGGACGCGAGCGGGCGCAATCAGCATCACCGCCGGGGGCCAGACGTTCACGGTCACGCTGACTGGCACGGGCGTGGCGCCTGCACTTTCTGCTTCTCCGTCCAGCCTGAACTTTGGACTGCAGCTCTCGGGCACCACCAGCGCACCGCAGATCGTGACCCTGACGAACACCGGCACTGCTCCTGTCACCATCACCGGTATCGCGAGCACGGACACTGAATTCACCACATCCTATACCGCTCCACCGGTTTTGACGCGGCCGGGATTCGGGGTGCTCTCGGGAGGGCTGCTCTCAATTGACAAAGCCGCCGCCCCGTTGCTTGTGGAACACGCGCTGATGGTCAAACCGGGTGACACGGCGATAGGAACCGGTCTGGCTGGGATTGCGGGGACGTTCGCGCCCGCCGGGCTTCTCTTTACTATGGCGCCGGGGGCCCAAGCGACGATTTCCGTCCAGTTTTCTCCTGCGAAAACGGGGGCCATCAACGCCACTCTCAATATTTCGAGCAACCTTCCTGGTAGCCCCCTTCCGGTTCCATTAGCGGGCACAGGATTCGTTAACTTTATCCGCATTCCAACTGGGATAAAAGTCTAGCTCGGAGGCCGTGCTAGGAGCAGTTCAGTGCTGAACTGAATATCGCGTTATATTCCGCTACTGCTGCCGGAGCGTGGCCGTGGCATTCATCCCCGTTTCCCATTGAACTCCCAGGCCACCGTGAAGGAATCCCGGGAACCAACCTCAAGCTCTGCGTCATCTGCCGTTGGCTCCGGATCGCCCAAGGGAAGGTGTAATCATGTCTCGATTACTTGTGCGCACGATTTCGTGATTACCTGCGAGTTGCTTTTTTGTTACCAAAGTAGCATTTACAGAAAGTGCTTCCCACCCTAATATCGCAATTGTGTTTTGGCAGTTCTGGGGGAGGGCTGCCAGGAGCGTCCTGAACTGAAAAGTTCAGGACGTTTTTATTTGGCGGCAAATTGCCAGTGGCTTCTTAGGAGCGTTGCTGGATGTCCGCAGCAAATGTGCCCACGGCACTGGAGACGCCATGACTGGGCCGGCGCGGTTGCAAGCCGGTTTCCATGGGCGGCCGTTGTTCCAGAGTTCCCAACACCGGCGTTTCCTGCAAGCCGTTCAACTCCAGTAACGATACGAAGCCGTGCTTGAGGCACATGCGATCAATTTTTCTTTGTTGGCGCCGCCGCAGCACTTTGAGGGGAAGAGTGTGGAAATTCCGGAATATCCACAACAGGTAAAGTCGCTGCAATAAGGAAGGGTTTACATAGCGCGGTCCGAGTGGAGTGAGCACTCGCAGCACTCCCCGAGAGAGTTTATCTAGCCACATGCTGAGTTCCTGGGACGCTTAGTTTCTGTTGTCTTGAACCAGAGCAATTCAAGGGCCAGAATTATTGCACCAAACGTGATGCAAAGAAAGAGTTTTTTTCAATTTGTAGAAGATTTTGGATTGTAGGCCGACGGCCCCGATCCCAACCGGGCCCTCCTGATTGCACCAAAGGAAGTGCAGCACCGGGCGTTCGACTTCATTGGGGGATTTCAGGCAGGGACGCAATGTTTCGGATATTGGCCGCAACCCCCAATTGATCCTTTCCCGCAGCCTTCTCGACTCGAACTACCGATGCCTGGCAACAGACCCAGCTCTTTTCCCCTTGGGTAAACTCAGGAGGCAGCATGAGAACTATTTCCAAATCGCTGCCTTCGTGAATCTGGGAATCGGTGTAGAAGAAAACTCCGTTTCGGCTGAGGTCACGAGTCAGGCCGGTGCTGGCTTCGCCGTGCCCAGACCGGATCGATACCTGTACTTGCACCGGAACACGTGGCAGGGAACGCTGTTCGGGCTTGTCCCTGGTCATAGGTCATGCAGAATACCACGGGACTGTAAGAGGCTCTCCATCATTTAGCATGAACTCGTGACTTCGTTACCTCCGTCCCGAGTGGGGCTGGCACGCGCGCTCTCCAAGCTGGGATATTGCTCACGCTCGGCGGCCTATCGCCACATTCGTGCGGGACAGGTGTCAGTCAACGGGACAATTCAGCGCGATCCGGAGCGGCCCGTCAATTGGCAACGGGATCGAATTGCAGTCGAGGGCCGATCGATTGCGGCCCCGGCCAAGCTTTATCTGATGCTGAACAAGCCCCGAGGCGTGGTCACGACCGCCGCCGATGAGAAGGGCCGTAAGACCGTCTATGCCTGCCTGGACGAGGACTTGCCCTGGGTCAGTCCCGTGGGACGTCTCGACAAAGCCAGCGAAGGGTTGCTGCTGCTGACCAACGATTCCGAATGGGCGGCGCGAGTGTCGGCGCCAGAAACCCACCTGGACAAGATCTACCATGTGCAGATCACAACGGTTGCAGACGAGGCACTGATCGCTACACTCATTCGAGGCGTGGCTTCTGGGCAGGGAGAGTTGCTGCGCGCCAAGGGGGCACAACTTTTGCGGAGCGGGAACAAGAACAGTTGGCTGGAGATCGTGCTTGACGAAGGCAAGAACCGCCAGATTCGTCGTATGCTGGCCGCATGCGGTGTGGAAGTACTACGACTGATCCGTGTTGCTATTGGCCCGCTCAGCCTGGGCGAACTGGCCAAGGGAGATTCTCGAGCCTTAACTCATGAAGATAAGGAGCGATTAGATCAAGCCATGCTGAGGAGATCACGTGCCAGCGGGGAGTTACGCGAAGCCAAAGAAGCACGAATCGGAGTGCGAAACCAGATTAAAAGGTGAAGACTATTTACTTGCCGGAGTTTCTTGCAGAAAGGATAGATTGGCAGCAACGCGGGCAACTCCCTCCAGATTCTGGAGGTCGTCACTGGTGAAGTCCGGACCGGAACTGGCCAGCTCAAATCCCTTACGGCAAATCTGAATCACTCCCAGAACCTTCTTCTGCGGATTAAGGATGGGCGCCGACATCAGTTTCTGAATGGAGGTCTGCTCGGAGTGGTCGGTTTCCTCGGTCGTGCCCAGTCGCACGGTTTCAAAGACCCGGGCGTGCTTTACCTTGGCAAAAGTATTGAATAGTTCGGTCTTCTTGGTGGATGCGGTATGCGCCGCCACCGACGATGAACTGGAGATTGGAATCGAGCCGGCAGTTTTCAATTGGTCAGGAAAGACAAACTTCAACAGCCCTTTTTCCAGGCGCAACAAGGCAACTTCATTGGGGCGCACGCCGAAGAACTTCGACACCGCAACGCGGAATTTCTCCGGTGTATCAGCCTGTGCCAATGCAGATTCCACAGCAGATTTAGTTGCTCGCGCCGGTGCCGCTGCTGTTCCCGAAGCCGAATTCAGTTTTCCCGCCATAGGTTTTAAATCGACACGCAGAGCCCAGAGTGATATCCGGGTTCGATGTCACTATCGTGACCTGTCGAGACGGGGTCATCAAGTTACCGAAGTACTTTCGAGGGAAGCTGGGCCCCGAGCGGTGGGTCGATCATGGCTTGGTCAGCGGAAATCCCTTCTCACGCCACTCGCGAATGCCGCCATCCATGGAGATTACCTGGGTGTAACCCATTTTCTGTAGGTTGTCGGCGGCCAGGGCGGAGCGAAAGCCGCCGCCGCAATACAGGATCATCGGGGTGTTCAGGTCGGGAACGCGTTCCTCGACATCCCGTTCGATGACACCTTTGCCCAGATGAATGGCGGTGGGCAAATGATCTTTGGCATATTCGTTGTCTTCCCGTACGTCAATCAGCAGAAACTTCTCGCCCCGATCCAACTTCGCCTTCACCTGATCGACGGTGGTTTCCTGAATGCGTTTCTTGGCATCTTCAACGATGCGTAGAAAACGAGGGGGGTGCTGATGTGCCATAGCTGCCTCCAATCACGGTCGAAGACATTTTATCGGAATAACGCGTGGGAAGAGACTAAAGGTTGCGACTGAAAGGCTACAGCGCCGGGGCGGATTCTGTGCCGGAAGGCGCTTCGATGATTTCCTCGACCATCGAAACGGTTGCGGCGGGCGGTCCCTTTAGCAGCTTCTGCAAGTTGTTTTGCAACTGAGACCGCTCCGGCTCGTTGAGTTCGTCAAACTCGAAGGGTTGCAGGAAACCCTGCGTGGCCCACATGGGGAATAGCACTCGTGCTTTGCTGCGGACAGTGGTATCCCCAACATGAAAAATCACTTCCACTTTGATGCCTTCGTCAAGAGGTTTTTCCAACTGCAGGAGGCCGCCGGTGGTTGAAAGTTGATGCAGCTTTCCCCGCAGTTGCCGGCCGTTTTCGAGGCGTGCGAGGAAGAGCACGGTTCCCCCGAGCTTGACGCGCGGTGCCCGGTTAACCTTCTTTTGCTGGACGGATATAACCATGGTTGTCCTCTGAATATCGCATTGAACCCCGCCTAGTGGGAGATTACGAAAGAACCCGACCTGCTATCTCGTTGCATCTGAAGTGGTTGACGGGTTCTTGCGAAGATCGCATCGTGCTCTCAAGGAGGGCCCACAATGCTCTGGATTCCATTTCAGGAAGAGCGCTTCTTCAGTAACCGCAAGAAGATTACAGCTGTCACTTTGCCAGAGGAAATCTGCCGCATAGGCTAGCTCGATGAGCCTGAACGCGCTACTGATCTCGCAGGACCACGCAAGTTTGAGTTGCCTGACGACAGCGTTCGCGAAACTCAATATCGAAGCCGAAGTTTGTTCCTCATCGGCCTCTGCCATAGAACTGCTGATGAAGTTTCCATACTCCGTTATCGTGCTGGATTTCGACGAACCCGGGGCTGCCCAGGTGGCGCAGATGGTCCGTCTCGCGCGCGAGGAGCGGCCACCGCTGGTGGTGGCGCTGGTCACTCAACTTGGACCGGTCAGCGGTGCGTTTCAGGCGGGAGTCAAATTCATTCTGTACAAGCCGCTGAAGGCGCGAGACGTGGCCCAGTCGCTGTGGGACGCAAAACAGTTTATGGGTCGTGACCGGCGTCGTTTGCCACGGGAAAATGTAAAGGCCCTGGTGCATCTGCAACTGGAGGGAGCGACTCTGCCGGCGTTGTTGCGTGACCTCAGTGAACAGGGACTGGCGTTGCAGGCGCCAGAACCCTTGTCCCGGGCCAAAAGCGTGCCACTGCGTTTCGTCCTTCCCGGTACGGCGCAGACGGTGCACGCCGTCGGAGAAGTCATCTGGGCGGATGAGAGCGGACGTGCGGGACTGTTCTTTTCCCGTCTGACGCCATCGTCGCAGAAACACCTCCGCAATTGGTTTGCCCGTCGCCGCACTAAGAGGCAAGATGCGGTGGGGATCCTTCTACCGCCGAGAAAGTTGCGCTCGCGTTCGTTGGTTTCCAGCTAGGGGCGCGATCAATGCGGGCCGGGCCGTGCTAGACTCGCACGTCTCTGGGGTAACGAGTGCATGTCCGACCTAACCTTCCTGCCGGCCGTTTCCAAAAAAGCCTTCCGATAGCGCAGAGATTTCCGCGCCCGAAGACGAGTATTGGAGATAACAGTGCCGTGAAATATTCGTGCGGCAATTCGCGCAAGGCGCTGATCGTGTGATCTTCTCCGTTTATACTGTGCGCACTGAACTCATTGAATCGTTTCACGAAATGACAGAGCAACCACGGTTTCGGAAATTGACGCAGGGCCGTGCCCGCATTTGGCTGGTCGCATTCTTGACCGTCTCTGCGTCCTACCTGTACGCATTTCCTCAGCCCAACATTTTCTATGCCGGAGTCGTCCTGCTGCATGCGTTGGCGGGGGTCATTGCGGCGCTGTTTTTATTGCTATTTCTCCCTCGCTGGATGCGACGTCGAAATCTTGCTGCGCGCCTGGGCTGGATATTGCTGACCATCGGCGCGCTGGTGGGACTGATCCTGATCAAGACCGGTACGCCACGCGCGCAATGGAACCTGATGTATGTTCACATCGCATTGTCCCTCGCCGGAGTCGGAGTGTTGCTCGCGGCGTGGGCTGGATCGCGGGGGTGGCTGGCTCCGGACTTCTGGCGAACGCTTTCTCGATATGCCATCTGCCTGGTTTCGATTGGGCTTTTGGTCGCGGGCGCGCGCTATCTGCGAGAGTCACGCTGGCAGCATCAGGCGCGCATTGAGAATCCAGCTATGCCGCCCGCGGACATGGATCAAGAAGGCGATGGTTCGAGCGGACCTTTTTTCCCTAGTTCTGCCCAGGTGTACGGCGGCCAAAAGATTCCCAGCAAATTCTTCATGGAATCGGAGTCCTGCAAACGCTGTCACGAAGATATCTACCACCAGTGGTTCAGCTCCGCGCATCACTTTTCCTCGTTCAACAACCAGTGGTACCGCAAGAGTATCGAGTATATGCAGGACACGGTGGGAACGCGGCCCTCGAAATGGTGCGGCGGATGTCACGATCCGGCCGTGCTCTACAGCGGGCTTATGGATACGCCCATCAAGCAGATTGTGCATCGTCCGGAATCGCAGGCCGGCCTCGGCTGCATGATGTGCCACTCCATTGCGGCGGTGAAGAGCACCATGGGGCAGGCTGATTTCTATTTGGAATATCCCAAGCTTCATGAAATGGCGGCAGACACGAACCCGCTCGCTCGCTTGCTCCATGATTTTCTGGTGAAGTTGAATCCCGAGCCTCACCGGCGAGTGTTTCTGAAGCCATTCATGCGGGAGCAGACGGCCGAGTTCTGCTCGACCTGCCACAAAGTGCATCTCGATGTCCCGGTGAATCATTACCGCTGGATCCGCGGTTTTAACGAATACGATAACTGGCAGGCGAGCGGAGTGTCGGGACAGGGATCTCGGTCGTTTTATTACCCGGCCAAATCGTCGCAGTGTGCGGATTGCCACATGCCGCTCACGCGATCTTCGGATCTCGGCAATATCAACGGAGTCGTTCACTCACACCGTTTTCCTGGTGCTAATACTGCCTTGCCCACCGCCAATGAAGATTCTGAGCAACTCAGAGCCACCGAGGATTTCCTGAAGAACGACATTCTGAGCGTAGATATCTTCGCGTTGTCGCGCGAGCCGATTGCTGCGCAACCCAGCGCGTATAGTCAGCCTGAGCTGTCTACGAACTTTGCAGTCGGAGAAGAAGCTGAGACCAAAGTGACAGCCGTTAGTGAAGGCGAAATTTCTTCCATTACCGCGCCGCTTAATCGGATGCAAGCTACGGTCCGGCGGGAGGACACAGTGCGCGTCGATGTGGTCGTGCGCACAAAAAAGGTCGGCCACTTTTTCCCTGGCGGCACTGTCGATGCTTACGACACCTGGCTCGAACTAAAGGCCACGGACGAAAAAGGCCAGACCGTGTTCTGGAGCGGTATGGTCGAAAACGGCGGCAAGGGCCCGGTCGAGAAAGGTGCGCATTTTTATCGTTCGCTACAGCTTGATGCTCATGGAAACCGCATTAACAAGCGCAATGCCTGGGCCACGCGGGCGGTTGTCTATGTTCATCTGATCCCACCCGGCGCGGCCGACACCGTTCACTATCGCTTGCAGATTCCGCCGAACGCTGGTGACAAGATCACGCTCCATGCACGCCTCTGCTACCGCAAATTCTCCTGGTGGAACACGCAGTTCTCATTTGCCGGAGTTCCGGGTCCAGCCGGCGAGGTCACGGCTGACTATGATGATCGCAAATTTGCGTTTACGGGTTCGCTGCACGGCGTGTCTGCGAAAGAGGAGAGGATTCCGGATCTGCCCATCGTGGTAATCGCCGAGGATGAGGTCAGGCTGAATGTCCTGCCTCACAATGTAGCCACGCCCGAGCCAAAGAACGTTTTGCAAGGAAGCGACTGGCAACGCTGGAACGACTACGGCATCGGTCTTTTCCTACAGGGCGATCTTAAAGCGGCACGCACGGCATTTGAAAAGGCAAGCGAAGCGGACTCCGGAAATCCCGACGGTTGGGTGAACTTGGGCCGAGTGGCGGTGCAGGAAGGCGATATGGCGTACGCCCGCACGGAATTGGAGAAAGCTCTATCGCTGAGTCCGTCACTGGCCCGTGCCCACTTCTTCTACTCCAAAGTTCTTCGCAGCGAGGGGCGTTACGACGAAGCCGCCCAGCATTTGCGCGAGGTTCTGGCACAATACCCCCGGGACCGCGTGGCTTTGAATGACCTGGGCCGCATCCTTTTTCTACAGCGCAAATATACGGATGCCGTGGCAGTGCTGCAAAGCGTTCTCGCCATCGATCCCGAAGATTTACAAGCGCATTACAACCTGATGCTTTGCTACAGCGGGCTGGGGGATTCAGCACGTGCGCACGAACACCAGATTCGCTACCTGCGCTTCAAAGCGGACGAAGCAGCTCAGGCCATCACCGGCCCTTATCGCCAGCTCAACCCCGAGGACAACAACGAGCGCCAGGCAATTCACGAGCATGCGTCCGTGCCGCTGAGCGGGATCGGCAAGACCTGTGTGGGAACAGCCGCCCCCGGCTGTCCAGCCGAGCGAAGCTCGGCTCGGGTTGGTGCAGGTGGATCAAGATGATTTGGCGACTCCGCCTGCTCGCGTGCTTATTGATCCTTAATATTTCTGCACACGCTCAATCCATCCAATTCCGCGACATGACCGCCCGCGCTGGCATTCATTTTGTTCACACCAATGGTGCCTTCGGGAAGAAGTACTTGCCCGAAACCATGGGGCCAGGATGCGCATTCATTGACTATGACAACGACGGCTGGCCCGACATCGTGCTTGTAAATGGCGAAGACTGGCCAGGACACGCCAAATCTGGCGCGACCACGCTGAAGCTCTACCACAACAATCGCGACGGCACATTCACCGACGTCACTCAGAAGGCCGGGCTTGCGGTTGCGATGTACGGCTTGGGTGTCGCCGTCGGCGACTACGACAACGACGGCTACGACGATCTCTTTATTACTGCCGTCGGCCAGAGCCACTTGTTTCACAACAACGGCAACGGGACATTTACCGATGTAACCAAGGCCGCCGGATTGTGGGGGCCGAACGAGTTTTCCACCAGTGCCGCCTGGGTGGATTACGATCGCGACGGCAAGCTTGATCTGGTGGTCGCCAACTACGTGCGGTGGTCAGAGAAAGGTGATCTTTACTGCACGCTGGATGGCGTCCACAAGTCTTATTGCACGCCGGAGTCTTATAAGGGCAGCTCAGCACGGTTATGGCACAACCTCGGCAATGGAAAATTTGAAGACGCTACTGAGAAGGCAAAGTTATACGATCCAACTTCCAAAAGCCTCGGTATTGCAATTCTCGATTACAACGCTGACGGTTGGCCGGATATTCTGCTGGCCAATGACACTCAGCCCAACAAACTCTATCTCAACCAGCGCGACGGTACCTTCACGGAAAAGGGAATTGAAGCGGGCATCGGCTTCAGTGAAGACGGTGTTGCCCGCGCGGGCATGGGTGTGGACGCTGCTGACTACGACCGCTCTGGACGTCCTAGTATCATCATCACCAATTTCGCGAATCAGATGCTGTCGCTGTACCACAACGAAGGCAACGGCTTGTTTGTGGATGAGGCGCCGCGCTCCGAAGTAGGGCGCGCCACGCTGATCACGCTGGGATTTGGTTGCTTCTTCTTCGATTACGACAACGATGGCTGGCCCGACATCCTGGTTGCGGACGGCAATATTGAAGAGCAGATCGAACGCGTGCAAAAGCGGGTCAAGTATGCCGAGCCTCCGCACGTGTTCCGCAATCTTGGCGGCGGGAAGTTTCAGGAAGTCACGGAATCGCTTGGACCGGCTTTTGCCAGTCCCAAGGTCGCGCGGGGCGCAGCTTATGCCGACATCGATAACGATGGCGCACTCGATGTGTTGCTCACCACCAACGGAGGTCGCGCGTATTTGTTTCAGAACGAAGGCGGTCGTAATAAGAGTCTGCGAGTGAAGTTGGTCGGAACCAAGTCGAATCGCGATGGCATTGGCGCGGTGGTGCGCGTGACCTCGGCGAAAGACACGCAATGGCAGATGGTACACAGCGGCTCGAGCTATCTTTCACAAAGCGAACTGGTGCTGACATTCGGGCTTAGGGCGGCGGTTCAAGCTGATTCGGTCGAGGTGCAATGGCCGAGCGGGAAAGTCGACAAGCTGGCAAACGTGGCCGCCAGTCAGACCATCACGGTTCAGGAAGGGAAGGGAATCGTGGCTAACCGGGCTTACTCGAAGTTGGTGTCTGCCAAAAAGCGCTAACCACAGAGTACACAGAGGATCGCGGGGGAAACCGATTGAAAAACCTCTGTGTTCTCTGTGCTCTCTGTGGTTAACTTGTTTCTCGCATGACTCGACGAATTGCAATCTTTCTTGCCGGGATTCTGGCGACGTATGCCGTTCTTTCCGCTGCTCCTCCGCAGAGGCCCGCCGACGCGTCCGCCCAGGCAGCGCACCTGAACAATCTCGGCGCTGCGTACATGAATCAGCAGCTTTTCGAAAAAGCCTTGAAGACGTTTCAGGACGCTGCCGCGCTCGATCCCAAACTTCAGATTGCCCGGCAGAATCAAGGGATCGCGTTGCTGAATCTGGGCAAGGTCGATGCTGCTCGACCGCTGTTGGAAGAGGCGGTGAAGCAGAATCCCAACGATCCCCATGCCTGGTACAACCTGGGATTGCTTTTCAAAAATAGTGGTGATGCGAAGGCTGCCATAGACGCATTCCGCCACGTCACAGGAATCGATCCCAACGACGCCGACAGCTGGTACTTTCTTGGCGCGTCCTACGCAGAGAACAAGCAGTACGCCGAAGCGATGGACGCTTTCCAGCACGCGCTGAAGCTGAATCCGCAGCACGCATCGGCGGAGTTTGGGTTCTCGCGCGCGTATCAGCAGTCTGGTGATCTTACTCACGCCCGCGAGCATCTTGTGCGCTTCCAGTACATCACGCAAAACAAGCTGGGAGTGCCGATCAGCCTGGCTTACGGTGAGCAAGGCAAGTATTCGCTGGCAGAAGAGTCCGCACTGGCACCGGAGAAAGTGCCGGAGCAGATCAAGGTGCGGTTTGTGGATGTAACGGAGAAGGCGGGGATGATTACGAAAGCGGTTGGTTCCGGCCCGAACGATTTGGCGTCCAGCCTCGGGCCCGGCGCATGCTTCTTGGATTACGATGGCGACGGCCGCTCCGACCTCCTCCTGCCAGACAATGGCAAGGAAGGCGGTATGTCGCTGTACCACAATGTCGGCAACGGCAAGTTTGAAGAGGTAACTCGAAAGGCCGGGCTGGATCCGACATTGCACGGGATTGGATGTACAGCAGGGGATTACGACAACGACGGCGCGACCGATTTGGCTGTGAGTTTCGGCGGCCGTCTTTTGCTGCTACACAACGAAAAGAACGGAACTTTCAAAGATGTTACAGAGGTAGCCGGGCTGAAAAGCGTCGGCCCTGGTTTGAGTGCACTCTTTGTTGATTACGATCACGACGGCGATTTGGACCTCTACGTCAGTCGAGCCAATGGCGCAATTCCCAAGACCAGTGGATATTCGACCATAGGCCCTGCTCGGGGATGGAATATGCTGTGGCGCAACAACGGAAATGGAACTTTCACCGATGTCACCGAGGCAACCGGACTCTCGGGCGGTGGGGCAAGTACAGTTGCTGTGGGTACTGACTATAACAACGACCGCGCAATCGATCTCGTGGATGCACAATCTGTGCAGCCGCCGCTAGTGTTTGAAAACCCACGAGAAGGGAAGTTTCTCGCGCGTCATTTCTGGCCTGTCGCCGAGCCTGAAATCACACACGGTGTCGCCGTCCTAGATTTCAATCATGATGGTTGGATGGACTTTGCGTTCTCCGGCTCTCCGCAGCCTGGGATCACTCTTTGGAGAAACAACGCCGGACATGATTTTGAACGCGTGAGCCTGCCTCGGACTGATTTGGTCCATGCCTGGGGCGTCGCGGCTATTGACTACGACAACGACGGCTGGGTTGATCTGGTTGCAGTCGGCGAGACTGCCGAAGGCAAAGGAGAAGTAAAGCTCTTCCGCAACCTCGGCCCCGATGGGTTCAAAGATGTTACCGCTGACGTTGGCCTCGACAAGATCGTTCTCAAAGAGCCTCGCGCTATCATCACGGGCGACTACGACAACGACGGTGCCACCGATTTGCTCATCACGCAGAATCACGGTCCCGCCGTTCTTTTGCGCAATGAAGGAGGCAATCAGAATCACTGGCTGCGCCTGAATCTGACTGGTCTCGCCGACAACAAGAGCGCCATTGGAACCAAAGTCGAAGTATTTGCCGGGGGCAATCGCCAGAAGTTCGAGATCGCTGGCTCATCCGGTTATCTGGGGCAGAACTCGCTACAACTCACAGTGGGACTTGGCCAGGCCAAGCAGGCTGACGTTGTCCGCATGCTGTGGCCCACGGGAGTTTTGCAAGACGAAGTCGAAGTCGCCGCCGACCACGAGCACAAGTTCATGGAGATCGACCGCCGCGGCGGTTCGTGCCCCACGCTCTTCGTTTGGGACGGCAGCCACTACGCGTTGGTCGCGGACATGATCGGTGCGGGCGCGCTGGGACACTGGTACCGTCCGGGACAACGCAACATTTCGCGGCCCACGGAATACATCAAGATCGATCGCGACTCGATCCGCGAAAAAGATGGCAAGCTGAGCTTCCGTTTCATGGAGCCGCTGGAAGAGTCGGTGTATCTCGATCAGGCGCAGCTTCTCGCGGTGGATCATCCCGGCGAGTTCGATGTCTATCCCAACGAATACTTCGCAACCGACCCGCCCTATCCGCCCTTCAAAATCGTCTTCAGCCGGGACACGCGCCCTCCAGTTGGTGCCTGGGATGAGCATGGGCACGATCTCTTGCCGGAGTTGTTCGCTCACCACTATGTCGGCGATTTCGAGTTGCTTCCGTTTGAGGGTTTCACCAAACTGCATAGCCTGGAACTCGATTTGGGCAAGCCCTACGACGGAGGCCCACTGTGGCTGTTGATGCATGGTGAGGTTGAATACTACAGCGCTACTGCGATGTACGCGGCCAATCAAGCCGGGACCCCGGTCATCGCGCCCTATGTGGAAGCGCTCGGCGGCGATGGCAAGTGGACACGCGTCGCAGACGATTTCGGTTTCCCTGCCGGCGGCCCACGGACCATAACGGCCGATCTGACCGGCAAATTGCCTCGCGGTGCCGAACGCATCCGGATATGGACCAACGCGCAGGTCTATTGGGACAACATTCTGATTGATCGCGCTGATCAGGGCCAAGATTCCCGCGCCACTTGGGTTCCGCTCGTCCGTGCCGATCTCCGCTTCCACGGATTTCCGCTGAAGATCGAGGGCAAACCTCCGGGCAATGTGCAGTACATCTACGAACAGGCGAGTGCGACCGGGCCTTACACGCATCCCGCCGGCAATTACACCCGTTACGGTGACGTGTTGCCGCTGGTCCGCGATTTCGACGACCGGCTGGTTGTGTTCGGATCGGGAGAAGAAGTTGCGCTGGATTTCGATCCAGCCAGCCTGCCATCGCTACCCAGCGGATGGACGCGGGATTATTTCTTCCTGGCCAACGGCTACGAAAAAGACATGGACTTTTATTCCTACGATTGGACCCACGTCGATCCGTTGCCGTTCCGCGACATGGGCACGTATCCGTATCCGGGGAAGTCATTCCCGCTGGATGATGAGCACTTGAACTATCTTCTCGAATACAACACGCGATATATGTCAGGACGTGAGCCGCGCGGGTATGGGTTTGATTACGGGGCGCCCAGATAAGGGATGCTTCGACTGTGCAGGACTTCGCTTTCGCGAGGTGATGGCTCCGCCCAGTGTGACAACGAAATCGTTTTAATATTGACAGTTTAACGCACTCGTAATCCAATACGCCGAGATGGAAACCACTCCTGCTCCTGTGCGTCTGCGGCGCACCCTCACCCTTTGGGACCTGATACTTTACGGCATTATTGTCATCCAGCCGACGGCGCCCATGCCAGCCTACGGCGTTTTCAGCAATGCGGGCCAGGGCCATGTGGTGACTTCCATCCTGATCGCAATGGTCGCAATGGTCTTCACCGCCATGAGCTATGGCCGCATGGCGCGAGTCTATCCGAGCGCCGGCTCGGCCTATACCTATGTGGGACGCGAGCTGCATCCCTCGCTGGGCTACGTCACCGGCTGGAGCATGACCATGGATTACATACTGAATCCGTTGATCTGCACCATCTGGTGCGCCAAGGCGATGGCTGATTTGTTGAGCGGAAGCCGCTATCAGATTCCTTATCCCGGACTGCTTTGGCCGATATTGTTTGCCGGGCTGTTCACAGTGCTGAACCTGCGTGGGGTGCAGACATCGGCACGCATCAATCAAATCCTCTGCGCCATTATGGGCGCTGTCATCGTTGTGTTCTTCTGGTACACCATCCGGCATATTTTCAATTTGCCGCAATATCCGGAAGCCTATTTTCTGCGCCCGTTCTATAACCCGGAGACGTTCACGGTGAATCGGGTATTTCACGGCACCTCGGTTGCGGTGCTGACCTATATCGGCTTCGATGGAATTTCGACTTTGTCGGAGGAGGTCGACAATCCCAAGCGCAACATTTTCCTGGCTACCGTCCTAGTCTGCGTTATTACAGGATTTCTGGCTGCGGCCGAAGTCTATGGCGCGCAGCTCTTGAGTCCTCAATATAACTTCGGTGCGAGCGAGGTCGAAAACGCATTCAGCCATGTGGCGGCGATTGCCGGAGGCCAGCTACTTACCAAGGCCATCAGTCTCACCCTGCTAATCGCCACCATTGGTTCCGGCATGGGATCGCAACTGGGCGCGGCCCGCCTGCTCTACGGCATGGGACGCAGCGGCGCGATTCCCAAGAAGTTTTTCGGGGCCATCCATCCGAAAACCAGAATTCCCGCCAACAACGTGGTCTTCGTCGGCATCGTTGCGCTGATTGGCGCTTTTCTCATCACCTATGACAATGGCGCCGAGTTGCTCAACTTCGGCGCATTGATCGCATTCATGGGCGTCAATCTGGCGTCGCTGACTCACTACTACATTCGAGGCAAAGACCGTACCGCTCGGCAATTGATTCCGCCGGTGCTGGGTTTCTTCATTTGCTTGTTCATCTGGATTCACCTGTCGAAGCTGGCGATGATCGTGGGTTCCATCTGGATGATCGCCGGCATCGCCTATGGAGCCTGGAAGACGCGGGGTTTCCAGAGTCATTTGGTGAATTTCGATCTCCCACCGGAAGAGGGTTAGAGAACGAGGCGTTTGGACTCTCTGGATTTATCGAAATTGGGTTTCTCGAAATAGCGGCCCGGGGTTGTACCAAAGACCTTGCGGAACATCGCAATGAACGAACTGGGCGTGCTGTATCCTGCCTCCAGTGCCACGTGGGTGATCTTTTCATCAGCGGCAAGCAACCGCATCGACCGCAGCAGCCGAAGTTGCCGCCGCCACTCTCCGAGTGTCATGTGAGTTTCCAGATGGAAGAGTCTCTCGATTGTCCGCTTGCTGGCCCCGGTGTGCTGACAGATTTCTTCCAGGGGGCGCGGGTCACTGGGATCGTCGGACAGTATCTTTGCAACTCTCACCGCTCTCGCATCCGACGGATTCGGCAACTGTAGGGGAATGCTCTGAACGGTTTCCAATTGGTCGAGGATGACATCAATTAAGCGGGCCTGGACCCGTACTCTCTTCGTCAGTGCCGGAAATGTGCAAGCGTGCAGTATCAGCTCCTTCAAAAGCGACGAAACATTCACCACACAACACGTTCTGGGCAGGCTGTGTGCCATCCGCGCTCTTAGATACAGTGTCCGCATTGATACCGAACCTGACATGATGATGCTGTGGGGAGTCTTGGCCGGAATCCAGACTGCCCTCTGTGGGGGCACGACCCAGGTTCCGTCGCTGGTCTGCACGCTCATAACTCCGCGGCAGGCGTATACCAACTGGTCCTCGGGGTGAAAGTGCAGAGGGACGACTTGGCCGTTAGGGAAGTCAAAGGTAAGAGTGTTTACCGGCGCCGAAAACGCGGGGCAAGCAACCGGGACTTGTCGTTTTATCGACATTTATTGACACAATAGCGAAAGAATGGAGGCCGCACAACGTGTAATTTAGCGAGGACGTCTCTCAGAGGAGGACTGAATGCTCGGTTCCGTCAACATTGTTGCTTGTGTTCCAACTAGAGACCAGGAACGCGCCCGTGCCTTTTATGAAGGCGTGCTGGGGCTTCGTTTCATCAAAGACGATGGATTCGCCCTAGTTTTGGACGCGCATGGAATCACGGTACGCGTGGCGAAAGTCCCAGCGGACTTTAAGCCTGTGCAGTTCACCATCCTAGGGTGGGGAGTTCCCAACATAGAGGAAATGGTTCGCGGTTTGGGAAAGGTGGGCGTGCATTTTGAAGTTTTCGGTTTTTTCAAACAAGACGAACTGGGAATCTGGACCGCTCCCAATGGCGACAAAGTGGCTTGGTTCAAAGATCCGGATGGCAACATTCTGTCGGTTTCTCAGCATGTGTAGCGCCTCGCCATCTCATTGCGGGGTCACGTTCCAGCCGTTGACTTCGACGCTTGGCGGCGCTGCCCCTAACGTGTTCGTCCGGTAGGCGGCACGGATCTCACGCTTTTCGCCAGGGAGCAGCGAGATGTAATTGTCGTCCCACAGCACGGGCAGAATCTCTTCGCCGTGCCGGCCTTTGTCGGCCTTAAGGCGCACGAAGAATGCCAGACTCTTGCTGGGATTCTCGACTATTACATGGGTCACGGTCTCTTCTCCTTTGTGTTCGGTGTGACTCGTGACATTCAGCTTCACTTTGGGCAACTGGGAGAGCGCGGTGAAGTCCGCGTACGAAAGTGTCGGAGTCGTGTACCAATTGGATTTGTCCCAGTCGAGGGTTTCGGGCTTGGTGGAAAGCCAGTAGAAATTCGATCCCACGACTTTGCCAGCTGAGTCTTGCAGTCGCAGCGCTAGGAAGTACGTTGGGCTGAGGCCGGAAATGTCCGGCAAGGTCAGGACCCGGGTGGTGCTGTCGCCGAGAGCGTCGAGCGCCGTCACTTGCGAGAATTTCTCCGTCATGTCGAGATTCAAGACTTTGGTGATCAATTTCAAGCCGGGCGCGTCGCTGTATTGGCAACTCACCACCCAAATGGCGTGATCGTCGTAGCCATAGAGAGGATGCAGCGCCTGGTTGGCATTCTTGGCGCCGAAGTATCCGCCGCCCGGCCTTAGATAGTAGTCGTACAGGTGCCAGATGGTCGACGGCCAGGCGTTATTCAGCATCCATTGGATGACGCCTGTCGAAACATATTTGTTCCGGTTATAGGCTTCATACATGGCGCGGACGCCCTCGTAGGTCATCAGTTGCGACTTGAAGGTGAAGTCCTCCAAGCCGGTGGCTGTGCCGTAGCGCGTATTCAAAGCATTGGCAAAGAGATGGATGTCTTTGAAGGTGTGGGCGCCGGCGTGGAAGTTCCACCAGTCGTCAACCGGCCACCAGTGCTCTTTCGGCAACATCGTACGAATGCTTTCGACCGGAGGCACAGCGGCTCCCATACTGGTTTCGGTATTGAAATCGTATGCGCCGCCGCAGCCCGGAGTATCGTCGGGATTGCATTGCGGGTGCCCACCTAGAGTAGCGATCGAATCCTGTAACCAGTACTCAGGTGCGACGTAGTCGTAAGGGCCGCTCATCTTGAGCCCGGTTATTCCAACCGCGGAGGGATCCTTTCCAGTGGCTGAGGGCATCACCGGGTTAGGCCAGAACAAGTCGTGCTCGATTTTCAGATACATCTGCTCCACATCCGGCGGGGGCGGGTTGTCGCTGCCGTTCATCCACAGCAACATGCTGGGATGACTGCGCAAGCGATAGATCTGGTCGCGCAACGACTGCTCCGCGATCATGAAGTCTGACGGTTTCCAATTGGCCCAGTGTTCCCAGTGAGAACAGCAGACCCATCCCGCCATCACCAGAATTCCACTGCGGTCGGCTAAATCGAAAAATGTTTTGTTTTCCAGCATGCCTTCGAGGCGGATGGTGTTGAGTCCCATGTCCTGCGCATAACGCAATTCGTCTTGCATTCGTTGCTTGTCTTCGCGGAGCAGCATATCCATTGACCAGCCGCCGCCACGGATCAGAATCTTCTTCCCGTTGATAGAAAAAACACGGTGCTGATTGGCATTCAGCTGTGAAGTGATCTCGCGGATACCGAACTTCGTTTCTGACCGGTCGGAAGCGTGACCGTCAACATCGAACTCCAAGTTCAAGTCATAAAGCTCGGGTTTGCCCATTTGCGCCGGCCACCAGAGGCGCGGATGGGCAAGATTGAGTTGTGGGAAACTGTTTGGATCAAAGACCACATCTTTCGATTCTCCGGGAGCGAGGTCAATCTCCTGCGAGACATCGATGTTTTCAATGCGGCCTCGCAGCGTGCCCCGGACGGGCTGTTGGGTCGCGTTCTTCAGTAGGGCGGTGACGGTGAGGTGGGCCAGATCATTACCGGGAGAATCGACCTTCGAGACTACGGTCGGATAACGGAGAGCTACCGGACCGCTGGTCGAAACCTCAACATCACGAAATATTCCCATCTGTTTATCTGGCGGCGCAGGATTCCAATCCCAGAAGTTGACGGTCAGGTCATTCTCGGTTGGAGAAAAGACCTCGACTGCAAGCGTATTGGGTTGACCGATGCGCGCGTCAGGTGTGACGTTGAATTCATACGTCCGCCAGGCGCCGGCAACGTCGTCGGATTTGGCAAGCTGCTTTCCGTTGAGCCAGATGTTGGCGCGGTAGTTGATTCCGTTAAACTTCAGCCAGATCGTCTTTCTGCCAAAACTCTTGGGAATCGTGAATTCCTTGCGAAACCACCAGGGAACGATGAAAGGGCTGTCCTGTGCCATGGGAAGACTGACAAAGGTTTGTCCAATGGGGTATGTCATCCCCGGGAACTTGCGCAGGTTCATGCCGAAGTAGGGGTCGGGATAGCGCTTATTCTTGACCAGCGCTGCGACTACCGTGGTCGGCACTGAAGTTGGATACCAGCCCTGCGGAAGAAATTTGAGGGTGGAGACCAGTTCGCCCGGCGCATCTACTTTGTACAGTGATTGCAGCGTCCAGCCGTCCTTGAGAGTCAGCGTTGACTGTGAATGACGATCCGCGGGTTGCTGCGCAAAGGCGAGCGCGGAACTCAACAACAATGACAACCCCAGCCAAGACGGCTTCTTCATAAGAGTCAGGCCTTCCGCGAGAAGCGAAGAACATCTTGAATAACAGCTTTATTAATTCGTTTCAATAGCCGAGATTCCCAGCGCCTTGCCCATCGCAACCCAGCAAGAATACTTTAGTTTATAATTCAACTTTCTGCCTTTATCCCTGGAGTGACGCGAAATGATTCGATTCCTGCAGACCCCTGGGCCCCTCAAGAAAGTGATTCTTGGCGGCCTTCTAACCATTATCTGTGTATTCATGGTGATCACGCTGGTGCCAGGCTTTGGCAGCACCGATTTCTTCGGCACCGGCGGTCCGGCCAAAGGCGTCGTCGCCACCGTGGCGGGAAGCGATATCACCACGCTTGAGGTGCAGCGCGAAGCCAAGCAGATGGTGCAGCAACAGTTTCCTCGGGGAGGCGCGCAGGTTGCCATGTTGCTGCCCTACTTCAGTTCGCAGGCGGCGCAGCAGCTCATCAGCCGAAGCGCCATAATCGCCGAGGCCCGGCGCATGGGCTTGCACGCAACCGACGATGATCTGCGTGATGAATTGCAGCATGGCCGTTATGCCCCGGTCTTTTTCCCCGAGGGTAAGTTCGTCGGGCAGGCGGCATACGAAGAGCGTCTTCAGCAGGCGGACTTGTCGGTAACCCAGTTCGAGGAGGGCGTGAAAGAGGACATTCTCCTGGAAAAGTTGCGCAACCTGGTTGCGGGCAGCGCGCTGGTTACGGATGCAGAAGTTCACGAGAAGTTCGTGAAGGACAATACCAAGGTCAAGTTCGACTACGCGGTGCTGCACAAGGAAGACATTCTCAAGACGCTGCACCCCGCAGATGCGGAGCTGAAGGCCTACTATGAGCAGCACAAGGCAGCGTATGCGAACTCCATCCCGGAGAAACGAAAGATCGAGTATGCGCTGATAGATTCCGCGAAAGTCCAGGCCGGAATCCAGGTCAACCAGCAGGAAATTGCGGCTTACTACGACCAGCATCGTGACGAGTATCGCGTGCCGGAACAGGTCAATGTCCGCCAGATCCTGATCAAGACTCCGCTCGCGGGTGCCGATGGCAAAGTGGACGCCAAGGGTGTTGAGGATGCACGCAGGAAAGGCGAAGAAGCCCTGGGGCAGTTGAAGGCGGGAGCCAAATTTGAGGATGTCGCGAAGAAATACTCCGACGATCCCAGTGGCAAGACAGGTGGCTCCATTGGTTGGGTTCGCCGGGGAGGGTTTCCGGTTCCTGAGGTGGATAAAGCCGCTTTCTCGCTTGCGAAAGGCGGCAATAGCGATCTGATCAACGCTGGTTACGCCTTCGTGATTCTGCACGTGGACGATAAGCAGGAAGCGCATGCCAAGACGCTCGACGAGGTCAAGGATCAAATCGAGCCTGCCATTAAGGCGCAGAAGGCTTCTCAGGCAGCCGAGGCGGAGGCAACAGCCCTTGTCTCCCAGTCCCGGTCTGGTGGTCTCGATAAGGCGGCAGCAGCGAAGGGGTTGACGGTGGTCACCACTGATTTCATCAACCGCAGCGACTCTTTGCCTGGAATTGGCAATGCTCCGCCACTCATGGAAGCGGTGTTCAATGCGGCGGAAAAGTCCCCGCCCGACCAATTGGCGCTGCCGCAGGGCTTCGTGGTGTACCAGTTGCTGGCCATTAAGCCGCCGGCTACGCCAAGTTTTGAGGACATTCGTGCACGGGTAGAAAGCGAGTTTAAGGAGTCGCGTTCGGCGGCTTTGCTGACACAGAAGACCCAGGAACTCTCTGATCGCGCCAAGTCTGAACACGATTTGAAGAAGGCGGCAAAAGAGCTTGGGGCGACGATGAAGACCAGCGATCTGGTGCTGCCTGACGGCCAGGTTCCTGAACTCGGTGCGATGTCGGGGCCGGCGTCGGTGGCTTTTACCCTGAAGCCCGGCGACATTAGTGGACCCATCGATACCAACACCAGCGGAGTGGTGCTGACGGTGCTGGAAAAACAAGATCCGACCGACCAGGATTACGCCGCCAAGAAAGACCAAATCCGGGATTCGCTGCGCCAGAGCAAACAGCAGGAACTGTTTGGTCTGTTCGTCAGTAATCTGCGTCAGCAGATGGAAAAGTCCGGCAAGATCAAAATCAACCAGCAGGAATTGAAAAGCCTGACCAAGCGCCAGGGTGGTGAAGACGAAGGCGAATAGGCGAGTCCCTGATATCGCTGGAATTAGGCTGCCCTGACTCGACCGGCGCAGTCTCAACCGTTGCAGTAGTTTCGTCTCGCGCTGAACCTCAATCGGAATATCGAGTGAGTAGGCGCAATCTTCTTGCCTGCACAGCCCAGAAAATTGAAGATGGAATCATAGATAAACATGCCATTTCCCCGCGCCACCGGAATCCTTCTCCACCCGGTTTCGCTGCCCTCGCGCGGCGGGATCGGAAACTTCGGTCCAGCGGCCTACGAGTTCATTGATTTTCTTGCCGCCGGGCGACAGGGTTTGTGGCAAGTATTACCGCTGGGGCCGCCCGCCAATGGAAATTCTCCCTACTCCTCAACCTCAGCGTTCGCCGGTAATCCGCTGCTCATCAGCCTCGAACGATTGGCAGAACGCGGTTGGATTCCCGCATCAAAATTGCCGGGACTTCCTGAGACAGTCGGGCCCATCGATTATGAAGAGGTTCGCCGAACCAAGCTGCCGCTGCTGAACGAAGCATGCGGCAAGTTCCTCGCTTCGGCCAACGGAGAGCAACGTTCCCGCTTCGACCGATTCTGTGCGGAAAACTCCTGGTGGCTGGAAGACTTCGTACTTTTTGATGCCTTGCAGGATCGCTATCAGTTGAAGTTCTGGAAGGATTGGCCGGCGGAACTGGCTCGCCGCGAGCCTGCGGCGCTGGCGGTTGCGCGGACGGAGCTTGCGTCCGAGTTGGCCATTCTCCGCGTCCTGCAGTTTTTCTTCTATGAGCAATGGCGCGCCTTGCGGCGCTATTGCGCCGAAAAATCCGTTCGCGTGGTCGGCGATATTGCTATCTTTGTGGACTACGAAAGCGCCGATGTGTGGGCCAACCGCGAACTCTTTCGCTTGAATGACAAACTCGATCCTGAAGTTGTGTCCGGGGTTCCTCCCGATGCTTTCAGCGCCACCGGCCAGCGTTGGGGCAATCCGCTGTACAACTGGGATGTGATGAGGGAGCGTGGTTACAAATGGTGGGTACAACGGCTGCGCTGGGCCACTCAGACCTGCGACTACATTCGCCTTGACCACTTCCGCGGGTTTGCTCAGTTCTGGGAGATTCCCGCTGCCGATGATACCGCCATGAACGGTCGCTGGGTCGATGGTCCCCGCGACGAATTGTTCAACAAGCTGCGCGACGAACTGGGTAGCCTGCCTTTTTTCGCGGAGGACCTCGGCTACATCACGCCCGATGTTCACGCGTTGCGAGAAAACCATAAAATCCCGGGAATGGCGGTGCTTCAATTTGGATTCGGCGATCCCGGCGCACACCAGTATTTACCACACCGCCTCACACCCGACCGCGTGGTATACACCGGTACCCACGACAACGATACGACGGTTGGATGGTGGAACACCGGAGCCAGCGAACATGAGCGGCGTTCTGTCATGGCTTATCTGGGGTGTTGTGAAGACGGCATTAACTGGGCGATGATCCGCGCAGCTCAGGGCTCAGCGGCCAGTCTTTCCGTCGTGCCGTTGCAAGACGTGCTGGGATTGGGCAGTGAGGCACGCTTGAACGTTCCCAGCCTCAAGACGGGAAACTTTCGCTGGCGCTTTCAACCGGGAGCTTTGACTCCGGAACTGGCGTCTAAGCTAGCAGCGTTGGCCGAAGTCACTGACCGGCTACCGCAACCGCTGCCGATTCCTCTGGCTGAGGAATTCACGGCCTGAACGAAGCGCAAAAAAAGGCCGGAATCTCACGATCCCGGCCGTTAGTTGGCTGGTTGCCCGGAAAAAACAAACTTGTTGTGAAGCCCGCGCGTTGGCCTACGCAGTCCGTCTTGGCCGCACCGTCAGATCGCGCACCTGGGTCAAAATGCTCGACATCTGCATCCCATTCAGTTGCGCGACGAAGGGCAGCATCTCCGCGATGAACGGATCTTGCATCAGTTCGCGGACTTCCTGCTGACGGTTACGTTCTCCGCCGCTGAGCAGATCAGGCACGGTAACCTCCAGTGCCCTGGCAAGCCGCTCCAGCGAGGAGAGGGTAGGAGTGGCTTTCTCATTCTCGATTTTGGACACGTAGGTCCGTGGCACCGACATGCGCATGGCCAGTTGCCGTTGGCTGAGTCCGCTGCCCAGTCGGATGGACCGGATCGCGGTGGCCAGGTGCAAATGGCCGTGACTGTGGCCATTGGTCGGAATGATCTGCTGCGGCGGGGGCGGAGCAGAAACAATTTCCGGCTCGTCCTCGTCTAACGACCCGTGGCAGCGACGGCACAAATTGTTGGTGGTGCGAAACTGAACCAGCAGGCAACGATCACAGCGAACCACTTCCCTGGAATCTACCGGGGCAAGCATGGTAGCCATTAGGTTTGGGAGGGGCCAGAGCGGGCGTCCCGGTGGAACCAAAAACGAACCAAACTAGGTACTTGGTTCCAGACCTGCAGCGTAATCTGAGGCAGCAGCACTGTGGATGTCAAGTAAAATCAAGGACAGGCGCAGAATACTACGGATAGGCAGCGCGGTCCGCAGGCGAACGCTCGGCGAACATCCGATGCCGCAGGCAAAATAGTTTGGGCAGCATCGCGGAAAACCGTTACCTTCATCGGACCGCTGGAAAGTCCATAGGGGCGGGCGCTTTTAGTTCTTTGGGGCAAGTTATCGGCGATTTTTACCGGCAAGCGAGGACAGTATGAAGGGCAGAGAAGAAGCCTGGTGTTTACTAACTGAGTTCACCCAGTCGGAAAGTTTGCGGAAGCATGCTTTGTCGGTCGAGGCGTGCATGCGCGCCTATGCACGAAAGCTAGGCGGCGATCAGGAACTCTGGGGAGTAGTCGGTTTGCTGCACGACTTCGATTACGAGAAGTATCCCGGCCGTGAGGATCATCCTTACAGGGGCAATGAGATTCTGAAAGAGCGGGGATGGTCGGACGAAATCCGCCGCGCGATTATGTCGCATGCGGAATATACCGGCATGAAGCCCGAGTCCTCGATGGAGAAGGCGCTGTTTGCCTGCGACGAGCTGTCGGGATTCATTACTGCATCCGCGTTGGTGAAACCGGGGAAATCGCTGGCCGAGGTTGAAGCGAAATCGGTGCGAAAGAAGATGAAGGACAAAGCCTTTGCCCGCAGTGTAAACCGTGACGACATCGTGAACGGCGCGGCTGACTTGGGCGTCGAGTTGGAAGAGCACATTGCGTTCTGCATTGAGGCGATGAAGGGGATTGCGGGCGAGCTGGGGTTGGATGGGAGCGCGGCGAAGACGGCTTGAGGAAATGTAGGCGCGGGCGTCCTCGCCCGTGCGGGCAGCTTAATGGGCGCAGGTGACAAGATACTGCGGGTAAGACAGAGTCACGTCTTTTCGTTTCTTTCCGTCTTGGTCGACGATATCCAGCCGGAGGCGTTCCTTCTTCCCCCCGCGACCCGGGATTGACAGTTGCAGATCGTAGAAATGCGCCATCTGCTCATAGCCACTGTGCAAGACAGCGCTCAGTTTTGGCTGGGAGTCTAGGGCTGCTATGGAGTCCTCGTCGACGACCGCTCCTCCACTCAGCTTGGTCAGTTCCACAAGCAAATTTGGAGCGGCTGCCTCTTCTGGCGTTGTAAAAGGAGCCTTCGGTTGCAGGATGAACGCAAACAAACGTACGCCTTGAGCCACTAGCTCGCGCTCAACGTCCGACCCGTGGGACTTGCTGGCGTTCTCTCCGCCGTCTGAGATGATGTAAATCGCATCTCCGTGCCCGGCTGGCTGCAACAGCTTGATGGAGTAATCGATTGAATCCAGAATCGCAGTGCGGCCCTTGCCGTTTTCTAGCTTAGCAAGCCTTTCGACGATATCGGGCGCTGGGCGGTCGAAGCCGATGGTGTCGATGATGCGATCAGAAAACAGGACCAATGCGACTCGAAGCGTCGAAGGTGCGGCCACCAGCAGGTTTCCAGCGGCGACTCGGGCAATATCCCACACGTGTTGAGATTTACTAATGCTCCCACTGATGTCCACCAGCAACACGACTCTCTGGGTTCCGGCACTGGCTAGCGCGGATTTGACCATCACCGTTTGGTCACCCGCCTGCACTTGAAAGGACTCGGGTGCTAAACCCGGAACGATCTTTCCCTGCTTGTCCACTACGTTGACGATGATATGGGGTGACAGGCAGCTGTCAGCACTTTGGGCTGCCGCGGATACGCCTGGCACTAAAGTAGCCGCTAGTAGCAGAACGGTGATTTCAAACTTCACGATGCCTGTCATCGAAATGGGTGGTTTAGACTACCGCAGCGCCTCCGCCACCTTCCCGCTGGCGATCAACTCCGCGATCCGCTCGAAATCCTGATACATCACTCGATCTTTGTCCATCGTCGTACAAACCGACCGAATCGCGGCGTGGGCAGCCTGTCCTCGCTTGCTGGGTTTAAGGGGCGCGAGAAAGTCGAGCGCCTGCGCCGCCGCCATGGCCTCAATTGCGAGAACATTATTGGTGTTAGCCACGATGCGCTTCAGCTTCAGTGACGCGGTCATCCCCATGGAAACGAAGTCTTCTTTATTGCCCGAGGTGGTGATCGAATCGACCGATGCCGGGTGAGCGAAGATCTTGTTTTCACTGACCAACGCCGCTGCCGTGACCTGCGGCATCATGAAACCGGAATTCAATCCTGCGCCTGCCGCCAGAAACGGAGGCAAGCCCTCGCTCAGCGCGGGGTTCACCAGCCGCTCCAGTCTTCGTTCGGAAATTCCCGCCAGCGCGCTCAACGCGATTCCGAGAAAATCCAGGGCGAAGGCAACCGGTTCGCCATGAAAATTCCCGCCGGAGATCACATCACCCTGGCCGTCGGCCTGTTTCGAGTTCTTCACAAACACCAGAGGATTGTCCACCGCGGAGTTAACTTCGGTCTCCATCACCTGGCGGCAGTGGGTGAGCGTGTCACGGACTGCGCCGTGGACCTGCGGCATGCAGCGCAAGGAATAGGCGTCCTGTACCCGGTCGCAGTCACGGTGCGACTCGCGAATCTGACTGCCCTCGAGCATACGCCGGAGATTCTCCGCCGTTTTCAACTGACCTGGATGCGGCCGCGCGCGCTGAATGCGTTCGTCGAAGGCCACATCGGTTCCTTGGAGCGCGTCCAAGGTGAGCGAACCAATCACATCGGCCGAGTCCATCAGAGTTTCCGCAGTCAAAAGCGCCAGGATGCCAACCGCCAGCATCCCCTGCGTGCCGTTGATCAGCGAGACAGCTTCCTTTGCCTCAAGAACCAGCGGTTTGACTTGAGCGCGGCGCAGTGTGTCGGGGGTTGGAACGCGAGAGCCCTTGTCATCCAGACATTCGCCTTCGCCGATCAACGCCAGCGCAAGGTGGGCCAGAGGCGCGAGATCGCCACTGGCGCCGACGCTGCCCTGCGACGGCACAAAAGGTGTCACTCCACGATTCAGCATCTCGCAGAGTGTGTCGATAGTTTCAGTGCGAACCCCGGAATAGCCTTTAGAAAGCGAATTCGCCCGCAGCAGCATCATGGCGCGGACTTCCACCGGGGCCAGCGGTTCCCCGACCCCCACCGCGTGCGAGCGAATGAGATTGACTTGCATCTCACGAATCTGGTCGCCGGCGATGCGCACGTCGCTCAGCTTGCCCACGCCCGTGGTGATGGCATAAGACACTTTATTGTTGGCGATCAAAGTATCAACCACGGCGCGCGCCCTTTGTACGGCCGCGCGGGCGTCGGGAGCGAGCAGCACAGGCTGATGTCCGACCGCGACCTGGCGAACGACTTCGAGTGTTAAATCGTTACCATTGATGTGCAGAGCGTTCAAAGTCGTGACCTTCCCGTCGCCGCTCGCAGCGCCTTCATATACTTTTCCGGAAACGAAGTAATCTTTTTATCCGAGTCGATGGCCATGTGTTTGGTTTCGCCCGTGGCCAGGAGCGTATCGTCGCTGGCTCGGCGCAACTCGTAGACAAAGTGCGCGACTGACTCGCGAACATTCTTCAAATAAGTGCGAACCACCACTTCCTCATCGTAAACCGCAGGAACCCGGTAGCGGCAATGAGCGTCCACTACCGGCATATGGCAATTATCGGTTTGCTCCATGTCTTTATAAGAAAACCCCAATTGCCGCAGCAGTTCCACGCGACCCACTTCAAACCAGATGAAATGGTTGGAATGGTAAGCCACGCCCATCTGGTCGGTCTCCGCGTAACGCACCCGCAGGCGGACTTCATTGACCACCGGAACGAAGTCTTCCTTCACTTGCCACTCCATCGCGGCTTGCGCTTTTCCAGAAACGAAGAGATACCTTCCCTGAAATCATGAGTCGTGCGGATGGCGGCATTCTCGCGTACTGCGGCTTTAATCTGCGTGTCGAGCTCGTGGCGGGCGTGATTGCTCAGCAACCTCTTGGTGCTGGTCAGCGAGGCTGGACTGTTCTCCATTAGCTGGGTGGCCAATTCACTCGCGCGAGACATCAGCTTATCTGCGGTTACAACTTCGTTGATCAATCCCATGCGATGGGCTTCCTCCGCATCGATGATTCTGCCCGTCAGGAGCAAATCACGCGCATGTTTCTCGCCGATTTGACGCAACAGAAACGTGGAAACAATTGCCGGCACAAATCCGATTCGCACTTCGGTGTAGCCAAACTTCGCATCCGGCACAGCGAGGGTAAAGTCGCACAACGTGGCCAATCCGCAGCCTCCGGCAATCGCGGCTCCGTTGACGGCTGCGATTGTTGGTTTGGGGAAGTCATACAGTGAACGAAAAAGCCGCGCCATGGTATCGGAATCTTTCAGGTTCTGTTCCGGAGAACGCCCAGCCAGAGCTTTCAGATTGTCCAGATCCATGCCGGAGCAAAACGCCTTGCCCGCGCCGGTCAGAACCATGATCTGCGCCGAAGACTTGACGATTTCATCCAGCGCTGCCAGCAAGTCTTCGATCAACTCGTAACTGATGGCGTTACGCTTGTCGGGCCGGTTCAGTGTGACCGTTGCCACGCTCGAATGAACCGCAAGTTGGATGGTGGTGTATGCCATGCAAGAAGAAGTCACGGATGAGTACGAATCATCTTACCAACGATTTGCATTCCTCGGCGCTACGATGCTGTGTACCTGGTTCCAATTTCCGCCGTGGCCCGCAGCAGCACGTCGAGCGGCTTCAAGACTGGCAAAACTGCTCCGCGGGACGTCAGAGCCTCAACGACTTTCTCGGTCGGAATGTTGCCGACCAACGCATCCTGGGCGAACGGGCAGCCCCCGAGTCCGCCGAGAGCGGAGTCGAAGCGGCGGCAGCCGGCATCGTATGCGGCGACCACTTTCGCGGCTACCTGATCAGGCCGGCTGTGCAGATGCACGCCGATTTCGAGATAGCCAAACTTGGCCATCACAGCAGATAGCAGTTCTTGAATCTGTTCAGGTCCCGCGATACCCACCGTGTCCGCAAGAGAGATGGTGCGAATTCCCGAAGATTCAAGAATATCGACTGCGTCGACTATCTCGCTTACGCTCCACGCATCGCCATACGGATTGCCGAAGGCCATCGAAATATAGACGACGATGCCTAACCCAGCCTCCTCGCTCTTGTTCTGGATCTTATCCAGTTCGTCGATGGCCTCTTCGAGAGTTTGGTGCTGATTGTTGCGCAAAAAAGTCGGTGAAACAGAATAGGGAAATCCCAGCGTGCTTACTGCGTTGGTGTTGATCGCCCGCTGCGCGCCTTTTTCGTTGACCACAATGCCGATAATCTCTACGTCATCCGGCGGATCAAGCTCCTTCAAGACTTCCTCCGAGTCGATCATTTGCGGCACGGCTTTAGGCGAAACAAAGGATACGGCGTCAATATGCTTGAATCCCGCGCTGATCGCAGCTTTCAGGTAATCAACTTTCAGGTGCGTGGGAATCTGTCCCTGCAATCCCTGCCAGGCGTCGCGCGGACATTCAATAAGTTTGACCGTATCGGGCATGAGTTGATTTAATCCGTGTTGATCCGCGCAAATCGGTGGCAGGTTTTACGTTTGCAGCACGCCCACCTTGAACTCCGGCACGTCCGGATTCAGCGACGCCGCTTCAAGCGCTTGTGTAATTGCTTCACGCGTCTCGCTAGGATCGATGATCTTGTCAATCCACAGGCGTGCCGCCCCATATCGTGGATCAGTCTGCTCATCGTAAGTGCGCTTGACCGAGTCGAACAATTCTTTCTTCTCTTCCTCGTTCAACTTCTTGCCGCTCCGCTCCAGTTGCCGAATCTTGATTTCGACCAGGGTTCCCGCCGCCGCGTCCCCGCTCATGACCGCATAGCGGGCGGTGGGCCAGGCATACACGAAGCGCGGATCATAAGCCTTGCCGCACATGGCATAGTGCCCGGCGCCGAAAGAACCGCCAACGATCACTGTGATTTTTGGCACCACGGAATTCGCCACCGCATTCACCATCTTGGCGCCAGCCTTGATGATTCCGGTCCACTCCGCATCGCGGCCCACCATGAATCCGTTGACATCATGAAAGAAGACCAGAGGAATCAGACTCTGATTGCAATCCATGATGAAGCGGGCGGCTTTCTCGGCGGATTCCGTGTAGATGACGCCTCCGAATTCCATTCGTTTATGCCCTTCATGGTCGGTGGCTTGGGCATGCAGTTTTTGATTGGCCACGATCCCGACAGCGAAGCCCCCGATGCGGGCATAGCCGCAGATCAGCGTCTTGCCATATTCCGCTTTGTATTCATCGAATCGGCTGCCATCGATGACGCGGGCAATGACTTCCCTCATATCGTACGGACGCCCGGGCGAGGAGTCATAGATGCCGTAAATCTCTTCAGCCGCCAGCGCCGGGTCTTGCGGTTTCTTGCGGTCCCAGGGAGACTGCCGCCGGTATCCCCACTTTTCGATAATGGAACGAATCCGCGTTATACAGGCTTCGTCATTCGGCTCGCGAAAATCCACGGTGCCGCTGATTGCGGAGTGCATGGCCGCTCCGCCCAATTCCTCGGCGGAGACTTTCTGTCCAATGGCGGCTTGCACCAAGGCAGGTCCAGCCAGAAAAAGTCCGCTGCCCTCAGTCATCAGCACGTGATCGCACATCACTGGAAGATATCCACCGCCGGCGACGCACATGCCCATAATCGCGGCGATCTGCGGGATGCCCATGGCCGACATTACAGCGTTATTGCGAAAGACACGGCCAAAGTCGTCGGTGTCGGGAAATACGTCTTCCTGTAGAGGTAGAAACACTCCCGCCGAGTCGACGAGATAGACCGTAGGAATCCGGTTTTCAATGGCCATGTTCTGCGCCCGGATAACCTTCTTCGAAGTCATAGGAAAAAAGGCGCCAGCTTTCACCGTGGCATCGTTAGCGATGATCATCACCAGCCGCGTGTGAATGCGTCCCAAGCCAGTGACCACGCCGGCCGCCGGGGCTCCGCCCCATTCTTCATACATGCCATAGGCTGCAAACGATCCCAGCTCAAAAAACGTTCCCGGATCCACCAGCAGGTTGATACGTTCGCGGGCGGTGAGGCGTCCTTTTCCGTGCTGGTTTTCGATGGCCTTGGCCCCCCCGCCTTCGCGAATTTTCTCCTCTTCATTGCGAACTTGCGAAACCATATCCGCCAGGTATCGCATGTTTGCTTCGAAGCGTGGCGAAGTAGGATCAATACGGGTTTCGAGCACGGGGGAAGTCTGGACCGAGCTGGTTTCTGTACGATCTGCCATGAAGAGAAAGCCTAGAGTTATTTACGGTATATCAGCGGAGCGTGAGTGCGCAAACCAGGAGGGACTGGCCGTGATTTCTTTGCCAAGGTCGACGACGATACCTACACGTTCGAAGTTGATGGCCAGGGGCGGGTCACTCCATGACTCTGCACGCCGATGGCAAAGACATCCCACTCAAGCGAATCGAGTAGGCAGACTACGGAAGACCCTTGATCAAGCTGACGTGACTAGGGTAATAACTGCGTGGCGGAGAAACTGCCGGCGGGTTTTCCCCCACACTCTGGCGGATGATATGATGAAAACGACAACTAGAACGGCGCGCCTCTCCGGCGTGCCGGGCGACACTCCTCAGTAGCTCAATGGCAGAGCATCCGGCTGTTAACCGGAGGGTTGTAGGTTCGAGTCCTACCTGAGGAGCCATTCTTTCAATCTGCTCGTGTGTGGTTCATCATTCACAGATAGCGAAACAGCATCATGAAGCCAAAATCCATGTGAGTCTGCTGGTGACAGTGAAATAACGTGGCTCCCGGGTTTGCGGCGACAAAATCGACTTCCGCTTCGCTATTTGCTTTCACTACTACCACGTCCTTGCGCAGCCCCGAGAGCGGCTTGCCGTCCAGGCTGGAGACCTCGAACGTATGGCGATGTAAGTGAATGGGATGATCGTCGCTACTCTTGTTCCGCATCACTAACCTGTAATGCTTGCCTTCTTTTAATGGAATTGTGTCCGTCTTCGAATACGACTTGCCATTGATCGTCCAATGGTCAATGTCCCCATGCCCGTGAAACTTCGACTCGAACACCAGAGGAACCCGCTCGTCCGGCTCCGCTGCCACTGGCGCCTTTCTTGCGAACGGCGCGTAATCCCACAATGTCTCTGGCGGATCGATCCACTTGGGTTCGCCCTGTTGGTTGTCATACTCCACGACCATTCCCATCCCAGCCTTGCGAACATCCTCCCGCGTCTCTCCCAGCACCCACACTCCGGGCCGATTCATCTCCACCAACAGATCAACCCGCTCCGCTGGGGCCAGTCGTACCGCCGGCACCTTCGCCGGGTGAGGCACCTCATTCCCATCCATGCCTACCACTGAGAATTCATGCCCGGCCAATGCCAGCCAATGCGTCGCTGTCGCACTGGCGTTCAGCACATGGAACAGCACCCTTTGCCCTTCGCGTACTTTAGTGGGATCATCATGCCCGAGCATGCGGTCATTGATTGTCGCGTAGCCATAAAAGGCATCCATGGACGCATCCCCTCCGCCTCCCATATACGCATTCCAGTCGTGCAGTGTAAGGAATATCTCCTGATCGTACGCACCTGGCTCATGTTTCGGCTCAATGTAGAAACATCCGAACTGACCGGTATACCCGCCACGCTTCAAGTCATGCCCGGCATAGGCGTGCGTGTGGTACCAGCGGAAACCCGCCGGCCGCGGCGTAAAACTGTAACGCCGTTGTCCGCCTGGCACAATCATGGGCGATCCTTCTTCCGCGGCGCCATCTTCCTCGGATGGAATCCACAATCCATGCCAGTGCACGATCTCGGGCACGTCCGTATGGTTCACAACATCAATCGTGATCGGCTTACCTTCCGGCCAGCGGATCAGAGGCCCAGGAACGCTCCCGTTGTACGCAACCGTGTGAACTATCTTCTTGGGCGCAATCTCCAGCCTGAGGGATGCAATTTCAAGCCGCACATCCGCGGGCGTCTGGGCCCACAACTTTGTCTTTGTCGCCGTACCCAGCAACGCGAGACTTGCTCCGATAAGAAAATCACGACGATCCATTTGCATGCAGGTCTTATTGAGTGCTCTCGGAACTGCCCGCTCGATGATGCGTCCAATCGAACCGTCGCCCCAGGATACCCTTCACGATCAGATGATCGGTACTAGCCGTCGCCCCAATTCCGACCCCAAAATTAATCTCCCAGTTCGGAGACACGTTCAGATCGATCGTAGGGAAAAACTGCTGCTCCTGATTATGCAACGAAGACACGCCCGTGATTGATCCGTAAGCAACGTAGTACTCCAGACCGCCAGAAATGTATTTGTTGAAGTCGTAGCTGAATTTCGCACTTGGCGAAAACCCCACGCCCTCCCGAACACTCGGCCCGTGGAAAGACCGCTCCAGCGCCGGATTCACGGCGAAATACCATCGGTCTATCTGCTTATCGATAATGGGGCGCAGTTCCATCGTCCAGGTGTCCTTTGAAAATGATGCCCGCTGATAACCAACCTCCATGGACAGGCTTACACCCACGGGCCAGTGCCAGCTATCGGGCGCTCTCACTCGCGGGCGTATATGATCGCCCACCCATTGCCAGCCGTCTCCATTGCGGGCGCTGGTGAAGATATAAAAGCCAACCTCGAACCAACTGTTCACTCCCTGAGTAATCTCAAACGTTTCGTGCTCGGCATGGTTGGTTGGATAAAGCCCCTCCGCAGTGAACCGTGAGCCGGGTGCCGGAAAACTGCCCTCCGCGGTGAAGTTGCTATGCAGTTCCAGCATCGTGGTTTTCGGGGCGACTGTTTCCGAACCGTAGACCTGGATTTCGTAGTTGTCCTGCGCCTTCGCCAGTTTTAGGTCGCTAAAAGCAAGGACTACCAAAATGAACGCACAATGCTTGGCGATGGCCTTCTGTGTCATCAGGAGTATTGTCTCCCAAGAACAGAGTTTTGAATGCTTGGGATAATCGCATTTGGGCTTCCAGAAGATCTACACAGTTTCCTCAAGAAATGGCAGTAATATGTTCCCGCAACTGTGATCCCGGTTTACGGCACGGACGTTTGAGATGTCTTTCTACAACAGCATGCCCGCGATGGCAGCTGACATCAGGTTGGCCATGGTTCCAGCGAGCATGGCGCGAAAGCCTAGTCGCGCCAGTTCGCCGCGTTTATTCGGGGCTAATGCGCCGATCCCGCCGATCTGAATTCCTATCGAACCGAAATTCGCGAAGCCGCAGAGTGCAAACGTGGCAATGGTGAACGAGCGGGGATCGAGCATGGCCCGTTGTGGCCCCAGCATGGAGAACGCGACGACTTCGTTGAGCGCCATGCGTGTGCCCAGCAGGTTGCCGACGGCCGCGCAGTCGCGCCAGGGGACCCCGACGATCCAGGCCACTGGAGCAAAAAGCGTTCCCAGAATCGTCTCCAAGCTGGAGGGGAACCAGGAAATTCCTACATGAGTCAGTCCGTTGTGGATGCCGCCTAGAATGCCGTTGGTTAGAGCTACTAGAGCGAGAAACGAAATCAGCATAGCCGCAATGTTGAGCGCCAAGTGCAAGCCGTCAGTGGTTCCGCGCGCGATCGCACCCAGCAGGTTCTCTTGTTTTTCGGCATCCACTTCTTCCTGGCTCATTACTACGCGGCCAGCCGTCTTTGGAATCTCGGTCTCCGGCACCAGCATTTTCGAAATCACGATCGCGCCCGGCGCGGTCATGATTACGGCGCTGAGAATATGTTTCGGCTCAACCCCGAATGCGATGTACGCTGCCATGATTCCCCCCGAGACGTGTGCCATGCCACTGGTCATGACTGTCATCAACTCAGAGCGAGTCATCTCCGGCAAAAAGGGGCGGATAGTGAGCGGGGCTTCGGTTTGTCCCATGAAAATGCTGGCGGCTACATTCAGCGACTCGGCGCCGCTGGCGCCCATGAAACGTGTCATCACTCGCGCGGCCTGACGCACCACGAATTGCATGATCCCGTAGTGATAGAGAACCGCGAAAAACGCAGCAATGAAGATGACTGTTGGCAGAACCTGAAAGGCGATATAAAAGCCAAGACGTCCTCCTGGCTTTCCCAGATCTCCGAACACAAATTGCGAACCGTACGAAGAGTAGCTAAGCAGGCGGTTGACTACATCGCCGGCTTTCTGGAAAATCGCGCGGCCGACCTCAACTTTTAATACGAATACCGCGAAAGTGAGCTGTAACGCCAGGCCCCAGGCGACAGTTTTGCCGCGGATGGCTCGCCGGTTGGTGGAAAACAGAAACGCCAGGGCCAACATGGTCAGAATCCCGAGAATGCCGGTGAGGCGGCCCATCCCTGTCTCCATGCCGCGATTTATCCAAGACGAGCCGCGGCGAAGTTTCGGGCCTGATTGTAAACCTTCGGAAGTGACTCAGGCAGGTGTTCTCAGTCGGTGCCGGGCGGTAGCACTTGGCGAAGCAGGTTCCAGTCGTTCATCACGTCAGTCTGCGAAGCGCGCGGAGGGTCGCTGGACCGTAGTTCTTCCCGCAGGCGGGCGGCCAGAAGTTCTTTTGCGAGATCGTGCGGAGTGCCATCGTTCAGAATGTTTTCGCGGGCGATGCCCACATCCACCCATTGCTCATCCATCTGCACGTGTAAACTGACGCGTCCGTATTCGTCGAGTTGAGGTTCGGAGTTGTTTTCAAGGTGCGCCCAGATTTTTTCTGTCTTGCGGGCCTTCAGTTCTGGATTTGCCTCGGCCAGCGCACTATTAAGTTCGTGCTGGTAGCTGCGGCGGTCCGCGGTTGCCATAGGAGGCTCGGGCGGTTGTCCTGGCGCCAGCACCAGCGCGTTCTTCTTGGGATCGAATCTGCCTCCGCCGCTGACGTAGGCGGCTGCCATGGCGCCTACAGCTATAGGTTCGAAGATAGCCACCGGCACGACGTATTTCTTCGACTTCAACAACGATTCCACGACCCCGTGCACGGAAGTGCTGCGCGGCACACTGCCCGGTACCTGGGGAATTACGAAGCTGGAAGATTGCAGCTCGGGGTGGTGCACACTGAACCTCACCAGCAGTTTGGCAATGTGCTTGGGGGTGGTGATGCCCATGTCCGCAATCAGATTGCGATGCAGCGTCCTGGGATAGTAAAAGTTGATGACTCCGCGCGCGAAGTCGGCGCAATTGTGTGCCAGCAGATTGAAGTGTGACTTATTGTTTCGCTCGTTGTATACGCGGATGAACTGATCATCACGCTGGGCGCTGGTCTCGATCTGGTAGCCATAAATCGTCCGGTCGTAGGACGATCCCACTAGTTGGGTCCAGTTTCCGCTGGGCGGCTCGCCGTTGGGTTCGTCGGGCGCGATCTCTTCCAGATACGTCTTCCGATACTGATTGCGGAGAAAGGCAACCACCTTGGGATTCACGAAGAGCGGAACGTCGTCTGGCTCCGCTACCGCATAAAGATAGGGAATCAGAGGAATGGCAATCCAGTCGTATCCTGAAATCTTGTTATAGCGACTGATCACTACACCGGTTTCACCCGGCAGGCAACGCCGTAACCGCACTGGCGTTTCCGCGCATACGCGGTCCAAATAGACTGCGGCATGGCCGGTCGCTGTGAAGGCACCAAAATGGCCATAAGGCTCTTCCAGCAGCAGGGTTGCGTCCCCGTGCGCCTTGGGCAAAAGCAACAGAAACAATAAAAGCGCAAAGGTTTGCAGTAGCCGAAATGGAGTGCGAACGGACATAATCCTCTTAACCTTAAACTCGGGTTTGCCATGCCAGTTGCGCGAACCGTGTACTTTCGGTGACGAAGGTAACGCGCTCAAATGCGAGCCCTAGGCACGCTTAAGAGGCAGCACGACAAATCTAGTGATTAGATGTGCAGGGCGGGTCCGGCGCTGCCCGTGTAAGTTATTAAGGAATAAGGTGTATGCGGAAGGTTTGTATCATGTAGGGCGTGGAATCCCCACGGGCTAATGTGAATTGCCAGCCAGTTCATGGACGAGGCTGTTGACAAACGCTTTAGCGTCGCCGAACAGCATCAGGGTGCGATCAAGGTAGTAGAGCGGGTTGTCGATGCCGGCGAAACCTGGACTCATGCCGCGCTTGATGACCATCACGGTGCGGGCCTTGTCCACGTCGAGAATCGGCATACCGAAAATTGGGCTGGATTGGTCGGTGCGAGCGGCTGGGTTGGTGACATCGTTAGCGCCGATGATGAGTGCGACATCGGTCTGGGGGAAATCACCATTGATGTCGTCCATCTCGATGAGTTTGTCGTAGGGGATGTCGGCTTCCGCGAGCAACACGTTCATGTGTCCGGGCATGCGTCCGGCGACGGGATGAATAGCGAAGCGGACATCAACGCCGCGTTTGGTAAGGGCGTCATAGAGTTCTCGAACTTTGTGTTGCGCCTGGGCGACGGCCATGCCGTAACCGGGGACGATGACCACGCGGTTTGCGGCCGCGAGAATGCCGGCAGCTTCCTCGGCAGTGGCGCTGCGAACCGTTTTCTCTTCCTGGCCCGCTGCGGCCGCAGGTTGTACTTGTCCGAAGGCGCCGAACAATACATTGGTAAACGAACGGTTCATGGCCTTCGACATGATGACGGACAGAATGAAACCCGAAGATCCGTCGAGCGCGCCGGCAATAATCAGGAGCTTGCTGTCGAGAACGAATCCCATGGCGGCGGCGGATAGACCGGCATAGGAATTGAGCAGCGAGATGACCGTCGGCATGTCAGCCCCACCGATGGGGATAATCATGAGCACACCGAAAATCAGCGGGATTATCACCATCACCGGAAACACCATGCGCGCTCCCGGATGCAGCACCAGATAGACGGCCAGCCCGACGGCGATGGCAAGGAAGAAGAGATTGACGAAGTTTTGCCCCTTATAGGTGATGGGCCGTTGCGGCAGCAGTTCCTGCAACTTACCCGCGGCCATCAGGCTGCCGGTGAAAGTCAGGGAGCCGAGGATCACTTCCATCGACAGCACCGACATCATGAAGGGCGGAACGTTCGGAGTTCTCAAGTAGAATTCCGCAGTGCCGACCAGGGTGACGCAGAGTGCGCCAAACGCGTGGCTTAGCGCGGTCCGCTGCGGGACGGCGGTCATGTGCACAAAGCCGAGGGGAACGCCGATTCCCGAGCCGATTACGAGAGCAATCACGATCCACTTGTAGTCCACAATGCCGTGGTGCAACAGGGTCCCGCCAATGGCCAGCAACATCCCCAATTCGCCGGCCCAGATCCCATGGCGGGCAGTGCGCGGCGAACTCATGAACTTCAGCGACAGAATGAAAAGGGCGCTGGCGATGAGATAAACAACCTCAAGCAGAAGTTGATTGCCCGCGAGATCGGTCATGGTTTTGTGGGACGGCTGGTCTTGAACATTTTGAGCATGCGATCGGTGATGAGGAAGCCGCCGACTACGTTGCTGGTGGCGGCGATGACGGCTACCACGCCGAGTACGAACGAGAGGTTGCTTTTATGTTCACCCACCAGCACGATGGCGCCGACCACGGCGATCGCGTCCAGCGCATTGGTCAGCGACATCAGGGGAGTGTGCAGCAAAGGCGAGACGCGCTTGATGATTTCGAATCCGATGAAGCCCGCCAGCATAAAGACGAACAAGCCATTAAGTAATGCCGAACTCATCGTGCCTCCTGAGGACAGATTGCTCCGTCTGCTTCCAGATCAAATTACTTTGCTCCCTGCGCGGCCAGTTCTGGCAGGGCGAAGAACTCTCGCACCCGCGAGTTGACGATTTCACCGTCGCGGGTCAACAGCGTCTCGCGGATAATATCGTCTTCCGACGCAGGGCGCATTTTGCCGTCCTTCACCAGATTCAATAGAAACGACGTGAGATTGCGGGCGTACATCTGGCTGGCATGATAGGGAACTTCGCTTGCCACGTTGGTGCGGCCAATGATCGTGACACCGTCCGCTACGATAGTTTCGCCGGGGCTCGTAAGTTCGCAATTGCCTCCGCGCTCCGCCGCCAAATCGAAAATCACCGAGCCCGGCGCCATCCCTTTGACCATGTCTGCAGTGACCAGTACCGGGGCTTTCTTGCCGGGGACGACGGCGGTGGTGATGACCACGTCGCTTTCGGCAATCACGCGCCCCAGAAGCTCACGCTGCTTGGCGTAGAAGGTTTCGTCCTGCGCTGTACCGTAACCGCGAGCGTCCTGCGCATTCTTGGCCTCGATCGGCAGTTCGACAAACCGGCCACCCAGGCTCTGCACTTGTTCTTTGGCTGCGGGCCGCATGTCGTAAGCCGAAACTACAGCCCCAAGGCGGCGAGCGGTAGCGATGGCTTGCAGTCCGGCGACTCCGACACCAATGATCAGAACGCGCGCCGGCGTGACTGTACCGGCGGCGGTGGTCATCATGGGAAAAAGCCTGGGCAGGGTATCGGCGGCAATCAGCACCGCTTTGTATCCGGCGATGGTCGCCATGGAGGAAAGCGCGTCCATGCTCTGAGCCCGAGTGGTTCGCGGCATTAACTCTACGGCGAATGAGGTCACACCGGTCTGTGCAATCTGCTGCAAGATTTCCGGCGAGTCCAGCGGTTGCAGAAATCCAATCAGGATCTGCCCGCGACGCAGTAACGGCAGGTCGGCTTTTCCGGCAACATCGTCAGGGCCGTAGCAGAGAACTTGCGCCACGATGTCGGCGCCGGCGAAAACGGAGTCGCGATCCGGGAGGATTTTCGCGCCTTTGTCCAGATAGAAAGCGTCTGGATATCCGGCTTGCTCTCCCGCTCCGGCTTCCACCACAACCTGAAATCCAGCTTTCGCCAGATTCGTGATCACCGCGGGAACGAGGGCCACACGCCGTTCACTAGGATAACTTTCTTTGGGCACACCAATAATCACGAGATCATCTTTCCCATGCCGGGTAGGCCAAACGCAATATTGTAGCGGAAGAACGCGCGGGAAACAGGTGACGAAGTTGGAGCAGGGTCGGTCTCAGTCAAACCAGATCGAAATTGCCGGCCTACTGGTGTTTTGTGAGTTCTGCGCGTGGCGGTGATTCGCCGGACGGCGCGCCGTCTTTCGCGGGTTCAGCGACCTTTTCCGCGTCATCTGGCTTTGCGTCCATGTTCTGCACGATGACGGAAATTCGCCGGTTCGATGCGTCGAGGGGAGCGTCAGCTTTGCGCAGCATCTGATCGGCAAAGCCGCGAATCTGCGAGACCTGGCTGACCCCCAGGCCGTTTTGTTGCATGAGGCGGCGCGCGGCATTGGCGCGGTCGGCGGAGAGTTCCCAATTACTGTATCCGGATTTACCCATGTAGGGTTTGGCATCGGTGTGTCCCTCGATAGAGACGTGGTTGGGAAACTTACCCAACTCGTTTGCCAGCAGGGACAGCAACTGCTTTCCGTTCTCAGTAGGCGTGGCGCTGCCGAGATTAAAGAAGGTGCCGTTCTCAGTTTCGATCAGCTCGATACGCAACCCTTCCGGGGTTATCTTCACTTCGATCTGGTTCTTCAGTTTGTCGAAGTTGCTCATCTGCCGAATGCGTTTCTCCAGTTCCTCCTTCAGCTTGGGAATGTCGTCTTTAGAGATGGGCAGGCTGGTGCCGCTTCCGGTCATGTTGGTTCCAGCATTCTTTGCCGACCCCATCGGGTCCCGAAAATATCCGCCGACCGCTTCCTGGATTTTCTTGCTGCTGTTCAATAGCCAGAGCACGATGAATAGCGCCATCATGGCGGTGACAAAGTCTGCGTAAGCGACTTTCCACGCACCGCCGTGATGGCCCCCGTGTCCGGCCTTCTTCTTAACGATGATGATGGGACGTGCGCCTTCCATGAGTCCTCTCCTGTTTAAGCGGAAGCCGCGGCTGCGGCCGGTGCCGCTTCCGCCCCGCCACCGCGACAGAGTGTCTCTACTTCCTTAAACGAAGGGCGAACGTGGCCCGGGATGGCTCGCCGGGCAAACTCGACCGCCATAATGGGGGCTGAGCCTTTGAGGAACGAAATCATTACCACCCGCAAGACGTGTAGATAGGCGCTTTCCTCTTCGGCGATTTTGCCCATATTGGAGGCAATCGGTCCGACCAGGCCGTAACAGAGCAGAATTCCGAGGAAGGTGCCCACCAGCGCCGCTGCTACCTTGTGTCCGATTTCCTCTGGCGGCCCACCCAGCGCCCCCATGGTGATGACTACACCCAGGACTGCGGCCACGATGCCAAGGCCGGGCAGAGAATCGGCCATGGTGCTCAATGAAGAAATCGGCAGATTGGCGGAATTGTGGTGGACTTCGAGATCCAGATCCAAGAGTTGGTCGAGATCGAAGGCCTCAACGCCGCTGATAGCCATGCGCAGGGTGTCACAGAAATAGTCGCAAGTGTGGTGGTCCTTGATAAAGAATGCGTATTTCGAGAGGATGGGACTTTTGTCCGGCGCTTCGACGTCATTTTCCAGGGTCATTAATCCTTCGCGGCGAGCTTTGTTAAGAAGTTCGTAGACCATCTTCAAGGAATCGAGATAGCGCTGTTTGGTAAATTTTGATCCGGTAAAGACTCCTAGAATTCCTCCCACAATTTGTTTAAGGATGTGAAGCGGGTTGGCGATGAGCACGGTACCCAAAGCAGCTCCTCCGATGATCACCAACTCGGCGGGCTGCATCAGCACCTTCAGCGGGCCATGCTCCATCAAGTATCCGGCGATCACGCATCCGAAGACAACCACGATGCCAATAATGGCGAACATAAAGATTTCTAGCTCCCGGAACTTTGGTCGCGGGCCGATGTTCCCGCTCCGGCGGCAGATTTTTTATCAGCGGGCACCGGTTTCAGCGAATGCTGCGCCCGTTCCACCAGAGATCCCACCGTATCTCCCATATCGGCACCGGCAAATCCGATGGAAGTAACGATCGACAGTTGTTCTCCCCACCAGTGAATGCCCGCTCCCGCGACGAGCTTCTGCAACCGCTCGCTGGCTATTTCCGCGCCCCGCCCGCCACAGTTCGGTAGAACTGCCAGGAATTGGTCCTCACCCCAATGGCCCAAGACATCGCTGGGACGAAGACTGTTGCGCAAAGTCTCGGCAACCACTCTCAGCATGGTGTCCGTGGCTTGTCTTCCATAGGTGGAACGCAAGTGCTCGAAACGGTCGAGTTGCAGGCACATGATGCCGAAGGGCACATGGTACTCGGCGAGGCCGGCAAGATTCTCCCGGAGATGAAATTCGACAAAGCCGTGATTGGCCACGCCGGTGGTTTCGTCCACACCGCTCGTGGGTACGGGAGGGCGGCGGTCACGCGCTGTTCTCGCGGTTGCGTGCGGCTCCTCGAAACTTCCAACTAGGTAATTCACCGCACCCTGTGGGTTGCGGACAGGGTTGATCCGGAACACTACCGCCACCGGGTGCCCGTTCTTGTGGCGCAAGGACAAACGCAGTTCCTGCTCGCGACCATCGATCGAGCTCTCCTGGAACGGGCATTTCTTTCCACACCCAGGGCAGCATTGCCCGTCGCACTGCGCCAGAATGTTTTCCCGCTGGGAGTGGCCGATCACCTCGTAACGCCTGTGGCCGGTGATGCGCTCCGCGCTCTGGTTCCAAAACAGAATCGTCCCATTTCGATCTTCGATGTAAACGCCCACCGGCAGGCTATCCAAGACCGCCCGGAAGACCTCTGGGTCCCGAACTTCAGACATGACGCTGCCTAGACATCCACAGTTTTCATCGTCGGCGGAGGGTACTAACTTCAACCTGCGTTTGCTGTGAGACGAGGGCCAGTAACCTGTCCGAAGTAAAGAAAAACCTCATCTCGCCGAAAGCAAGTAGAGGATCGTAGATGAGCGTCAGCGTCGATGAAGAGGACTCTAGAAGAGCTGAAAGGATGAGGCTCAGCCAGGGAAATACTCTCGCCGGGGCGTTTTCTATATTTCTGACTGCGGGGCGTCGGCGAGCTCGCGTAGCTACCTCACTGTCTATGCTGCTGCTGCCTGCGAGCAGTGTTGCCCAGCAGCTTCCATCGGACCTGAGTGCAGCAAGCTTGGAAGAGCTAAGCAACATCCAGGTTTACAGTGCTTCGAAGCACTTGCAAAGCACCAGCGACGCGCCGGCGTCAGTTACGGTCATCACCTCGGACGAAATACAGAAATATGGCTATCGCACCCTCGCCGACATTCTAGAGAGTGTTCGCGGTTTTTATATCACCAATGATCGCGATTACAGCTTCGTTGGCGTGCGCGGCTTCGGACGCCTGGGAGACTCGAACAACCGCATTCTGGTACTGATCGACGGTCACCGGATCAACGACAACGTTTTCGGCGAACCCTACTTGGGCACTGAATTCCTGATTGACGTGGACCTGTTGGAGCGCGTTGAAATCATTCGCGGCCCCAGTTCCTCCCTCTATGGCGCCGATGCCTTTTTTGCCGTGATAAATGTAGTTACTCGCAAGCCGCCACAACTGAAGGGATTGGAACTTGCATTTGCGCCCGCCAGTTTTGGGGCCTACCAAGGCCGGGCCAGTTATGGCGGCCAATATCGGGGAGTGGACATGCTGCTCTCCGGCACCTTCTACAACAGCCAGGGGCAGACTCTATTTTTTCCGCAGTTCGACAGCCCTGTAACCAATTACGGGGTCACACGAAACACGGATTACGAAAGCTACCAGCACATCTTGGCCACCGTCAACTTTCACGGATTCACTCTTCAGGGATTGTTCAGCGCGCGCGACAAGGGAGTCCCTACCGCCTACTACGGCGCTTTGTTCAATGATCCGCGCACCCAGAACTTTGACTACCACCAGTATTTCGATCTCAGTTACCAGCATTCGATTGGCGAGAAGTGGGACCTGACGGCGCGAACATCCTATGACCAAGCCCGCCTGCAAGCGCCGGTTGCGTACTCCACCGGGCTGCCCAATGGCTCGACATGCTAAGCCTTAGCCACACCGTCATCGAAACCGTTCCTCTAAGCTTCGTTCCGTCCCCGTCGCGGCAGCAATCCGGAGCCGCCCTCTGGCTGACACTCGCGCTCTTCACCGCGAGCAGTGTCGCCCAGCAGTCTCCGCCGGACTTGGGTGCAGTAAGCCTGGAGGAACTGGGCAACATTCAGGTTTACAGCGCCTCGAAGCACATGCAGAGCACGCACGACGCGCCCTCTTCGGTTACAGTCGTCACCGCTGATGAAATCCAAAAATACGGCTATCGCAGCCTGGCCGACATACTGCGTAGCGTACCCGGCTTTTATGTCACCTATGATCGCGATTACACCTTTGTCGGAGTACGCGGTTTTGGGCGCCTGGGAGACTGGAACAGCCGCATCCTGGTCCTGATCGATGGCCACCGCAGCAACAACAACGTACTTGGCCAAGCCATGATGGGGAATGAGTTTCTGGTCGATGTAGACATGATCGAACGGGTAGAGATCGTTCTGGGACCCAGTTCTTCTCTGTACGGCGCGAATGCCTTTTTCGCCGTCATCAACGTCATTACCCGTACCTCTCAGCAAGTGAAAGACTGGGAACTTTCTTTTCAGACGGGAAGCTTTGGCACCTACGAGGGGCGAGCGACTTATGGCCATCAATTTAACGGCCTGGGAGTTCTTCTCTCCGGCACTTTCTATGACAGCCAGGGGCAGACGCTCTTTTTCCCTCAGTTCGACACTCCTGCCAACAACAACGGCATTACCAGCGACACCGATTACGAATCCTACGAGCACATTCTGGCCACGCTTACCTTTCACGGTTTCACCCTGCAAGGATTGTTCAGCACGCGCGACAAAGTAGTTCCGACCGCCTATTTTGAAGCGGTGTTCAACGATCCCGCCGACTATAACGTCGACAGCCATCAATACGTCAATCTCGGATACCAGCACCTGATCGAAAAATGGCAACTGGACGCGCACACGAGCTATGACCAAGCGCGGTTGCAGGGGCCGGTGCCAGAGATGCCGCTCATTCCCGGCGATCCGATTGTGCTGGATACCTTTTCGTTCCGGGGAAATTGGTGGACGGGGGAAGTGAAAATGAGCCGCGATCTGTTTGAACAAAACCACGTGACGTTCGGTTCGGAGATTCGAGATAACCTGCGCCAGGATCAGGGCGACTTGGTGAACCCTCCCAACGCGTTCACTCATGATCTGAACAGTTCGTTGATTGCGGCTTTCTATGCTCAGGATGAACTTGCCATTACCAACCGCCTGACGCTCAATGCAGGTTTGCGTTACGACCACTATTCCACTTTTGGAGGAACTACCAACCCACGCTTGGCGCTCATCTATCGCCCTGCTGAGAAAACCACGTTCAAGCTGCTCTATGGCAAGGCTTTCAGTGCACCCGACGTTTATGAAATCACACCGGACTTCGGAAGTTTTTATGACGACAACCTGAAACTCGAACCCGAGCACATTAAGAGTCTCGAAGCGCGAGTAGAGCAAGGATTAGGACGATATTTCCAGCTTTCGAGCGGTGTGTATCGCAACCGAATTGACGATCTCATCACGCTGGTCTCCGTTCCGGGCGACGGAAACTTCCAGTACCAGAATGCTGGCAGTGCAGAAGCCACGGGAATGGACGTCGAGGTCATTGGGCATGCGGTCAACGGCGTGCAGGGCAAGGCCAGCTTCGATTATGTCGATGCGCACAACGACGGTGTCGGGGACTTGCCGCTGGATAACTCTCCCCGTCATATGGCGAAGTTGAATCTGATCGCTCCGCTGGTCCATCAACAATTGTTTGCCAGTGTGGAAGGTCAGTTCTTGGGGAGACGCCTCACGCTGTTGCAGGATTCCGTGAGTAGCTATCAGGTCTTCAACTTCACGCTCTTGGGACACACGCTGGGAAAACACCTGGACATTGGCGCCAGCGTCTTCAATGTTCTGGATAAGAAATACTTCGATCCCGGACGTCCCGAGGACCCCGAAGATGCCATTCAACAAGACGGAAGAAGTTTCCGGGTCAAGGTTACGGGCAGGTTTTGAAGTTCTTAAACCAAACCGGCGCCGTTCTGAAGGAGAAACACAACTTTGAAACCGCGCGATGCCAATAACGATAGTTCCAGGTGGGAGTTTTTCCGCCATGCTTGAGCGAAGCCGCCTGGTGCGACGCTGGAAACGGTCCCTCCTCGGTGTCCTGCTGTGTTTATTGGCCGCAGTGGCCCAGGCCCAGTCAGCCACCGAGTATCAGGTCAAGGCGGCTTTCTTGTTCAACTTCGCAAGATTCGTGGAATGGCCAACCGACGCCTTTCCCAGCGCCGATTCGGCGCTGCAAATCTGCGTGCTTGGCCAGGATCCTTTCGGCCGTGACTTCGAGCAGGTGATTGTGGACAAGACCGTAAACGGTCACCGCATTGAAATTGCGCATCCTGACGGCGTACCTCAAGCTCGCGCTTGCCAGATTCTTTTCATCTCAGCTTCGGAGACGGCACACTTGCGCACGATTCTCACTGGTCTTAAAGGTGCCAGCGTACTCACCGTCGGGGATGTCCCGGGGTTCGCCATCCTGGGAGGAGTCATAAATTTTGTGCTGGATGATGGGCGGGTGCGGTTCGAAATCAATGTCAAGGCCGCCGAACTCGACCATCTGAAGATCAGCGCCCGGCTGCTGACTGTGGCCAAGGTGGTGCTGAGTGGCGAGCGCGAAGGAAATTAGTGAGCCCGATGCGGAACATGTCGATCGGACGCAAGCTGACCATGATCATCGTGGCCATCAGCGGGCTGACGTTGTTGCTGGCTTGTCTTGCCATCGTCGTCTACGACATTGTCGAACTGCGGCGGGGTATGGTAAGTGACACGTCCACTCTGGCCAACATGGTGGCCGAAAACAGCACTGCCGCCCTGACTTTCCATGACGCCCAGGCCGCGAAAGAAGTGTTACGGTCGCTGCATACCCAACCGCATGTGACCGCGGCTTGCCTCTACACTGCCGAAGGCCAGCCCTTCGCCATCTACGACCGCAACGGGGACCGCCAGTTTTCGCCGCCGCCGCCACGCAGCGACGGAAGCTTCTTTGAAAACGGGCGGCTTCTACAGTTTCGCCCGGTCCGGCTGGGCAAGGAGATCATCGGCACGGTGTATGTGGAGTCGGATTTCTCGGAAATGCAGGCCCGCTTGCGGGCCTACCCTCTGGTAATCGGCTTTGTGCTTCTGCTTTCCTGCGGCGCGGCCTTGCTGATGGCGGCCCGGTTGCAGAAACTGATTTCGGGTCCCATTCTCGGGCTGCTACAGGCGACCCGCGAAGTCTCCGCTCAGCAAAACTATGCTTTGCGCCTTCCGGTGGCCGGTAGCGATGAGGTTGGGCTGCTCATGACCGGCTTCAACGAGATGCTCTCGCAAATCGAAAGCCGGGATGTCGAGTTGCAGCGTCACCGGGACACGCTGGAAGAAGAAGTCGCCCGCCGGACTGCCGATCTGATGACCTTGAACATCCAGATGGTAGCAGCCAAGGATACCGCAGAGTCCGCCAGCCGGGCGAAGAGTGAATTTCTGGCCAATATGAGCCACGAAATTCGCACTCCGATTAACGGCATCATGGGCATGACCGAACTCACCCTGGACACCGAACTCAATCAGGAACAACGCAGTTATCTGCTCTTGGTGAAATCTTCGAGTGAGGCCCTCTTGAGCGTGATCAATGACATCCTGGATTTCTCCAAGGTGGAGGCAGGCAAACTAGAGCTCGAAACCATCGAGTTCGATCTGGCGGCTTGTGTGGGCGAGATTATGAAAACCATGGCGCTCCGTGCCCACGAAAAAAATCTGGAACTGGCCTACGACGTCAGCCCCGACGTTCCTTCGCATCTCAACGGTGACCCCGGCAGGCTACGGCAGATATTGACCAACCTGGTAGGAAACGCCATCAAGTTCACTGACAACGGGCAGGTGTTGGTGGAGATTGAATCCCATCCCCAGGGAGACGCTAGCGCGGAACTGCACTTCAAGGTAAGCGATACCGGGGTCGGTATTCCTGACGACAAGCGGGAAGTCATTTTCCAGGCGTTCGCGCAAGCCGACAACAGCGTCACACGCAAGTACGGGGGCACCGGTTTGGGTCTGGCCATCACCTCACGCTTAGTGGAAATGATGGGCGGAAAAGTTTGGGTGGAAAGTGAGATAGGAAAGGGGAGCACCTTTCACTTCACTGCACAGTTTGGCGTGGCTGAGCCCAAAGCGGTGGAACTGCCCGCCCTGCCGCAGGAACTCAAGGACGTGCCGGTTCTAGTCGTGGATGACAACGAAACCAACCGTCGCATTCTGCATGGCATGGCGTTGCAATGGAGAATGCGCCCCACCGGTGCTGCCAGTGGCCCAGAAGCCCTGGCGGCCCTCAAAGCAGCCCAGGCTCGGGGAGAACCGTTCCGTGTGATTTTGACGGATGGCCGCATGCCGGGGATGGATGGATTCGAGTTCGTGACAGCAGTGCAGCGCGATTCAACCCTCACCGGTTCTGACATTCTCATGCTGACCTCAGCCGGCCAGCCAGGCGAGGGAGCACGCTGCCGCGACCTGGGCATCGCCGCCTATCTGCTCAAGCCCGTGCTCAAGGACGATCTGCTGGCCGCACTGCTAGCGGCCCTCGGCAAGCATGCCGAGGCCACCGGACCTGCCTCGTTGGTGACGCGTCACAGCTTGCGTGAAGCCCCGCGACGTCTCCAGGTGCTGGTCGCCGAAGATAATCCGGTGAACGAAGCCGTGATCGTACGGGTTTTGGAAAAGATGGGGCACGCGCCCACCATGGCGCACAACGGACGAGAGGCGTTATCGCTCGCCACCAACAGCAAGTTCGACCTGGTTTTTATGGACGTGCAAATGCCAGAAATGGATGGTCTGGCGGCCACGAGGGCGATTCGGGAGAGCGAAAAACGCAGCGGTGCCCATTTGCCAATCTTTGCCATGACTGCACACGCCATGAAAGGTGATCGCGAACAGTGCCTGGCGGCGGGAATGGATGGTTACATCACCAAGCCCGTGCGCTTTAGCGATATCCAGCAGGCGCTTACCGGGGTGGCGACGCAACTTCGCTCCCTGGCTGCGCCCGCAGCGACCAGTTCCTGGGACAAGGCGGCCGCGCTGGATCGCGTTGAAGGTGACGAGGAGCTGTTACAAGACATCTGCCGGATTTTTCTCGAAGAATCACCCAAGCTGATGGCCCAGCTACGGCAAGCGGTGGCGGAGGGCGATCCTGAAGCGGTGTTGCGCGCCGCCCACAGTTTGAAGGGGGAAAGCGGTTATCTGGGAGCTGCCAATGTTTCCCAGATGGCGAAACAACTGGAGACCATGGGCCGCGACCGCCAGCTCTCGCGGGCTTCAACCATGCTCGAGCAGCTGCAGGGTGAAATGGCACAGCTGAGTTCCGCAGTGCGGCAAGCTACCGGAGTACATCGGTGAAAGCATTCATCAAGGCTCTCGACACCAGTCCAGATTCCGGTGAGACGGAGTCGAATCTCAATTCTGTTCTGGTGGCCGAGGATGATCCAATTTTTCTGCGCATTCTCCAAAGTTGGTTTCAAAAATGGAGCTACCGCGTCACTGCGGTAAAGAACGGGGTCGACGCGTGGGAAGCTTTGCAGCAACCTACGGCACCGCCTATGGCCGTTCTCGATTGGATGATGCCGGGCATGGACGGGATTGAAGTCTGCCGCAAGATCCGCGGGCGCAAGCAAGGCCCTTATTGTTACGTTCTGTTGCTTACCGCAAAAGACGACCGCGAGGACGTGGTCGCAGGCCTGGATGCGGGGGCGGATGACTACCTGACCAAGCCCTTTGACGTGGACGAATTGCGGGCCCGGGTGCGCGCCGGCAAACGCATTCTGGAACTGCAAGCCGCTCTTATCCGCGCGCACGATACTTTGCAATACGAGTCTGCTCACGATGCGCTTACCGGACTTTGGAACCGGGGAGCGATCATCGGATTTCTGAAGAACGAAGTCGAGCGTCAGCAACGGTCAAGCCAGCCGCTGGGAGTAATGATGGCCGACGTTGACCATTTCAAGAAGATCAATGATACCTATGGACATCTAGTGGGAGATACAGTGTTGAAGGAAGTGGGGCGCCGTCTGGCGGAGGGAGTCCGCACTTACGATTCGGTGGGTCGCTATGGGGGAGAAGAATTTCTCGTCATTGTCCCCGGCTGCGGGCCGGCGGACTTGGCCGCCAGCGCCGAGCGCCTACGCCGCTCGATTGCGGAGTCCAAATTTGTAACCAGCGCCGGGCCTCTCGCAGTCACTCTCAGCATTGGTATTGCTTCCGGCTGTGAAGATGGTGAGCAACCTCAGAGCAGCGAGATGTTGTTGCGCGCAGCCGATACCGCCCTTTACGCCGCTAAGGCCGAAGGACGCAACCGGGTGGGAGTGGCTCCAGCCGCTCAATCCGTTGCCCATGGCGGTTAATTCGTCCTTACTCCGGAAAGATTCACCCAGGTGTGATGAATCCATGATCAGCCGAATGGCGATCCCATAGCACGACCGTGGGTCATACTGGCACGGACGGGCTATTCCCAAAAAGCGAAATCGCACTTAAGGTCGTAAGTGAGCAGTTCTGGGGGAGGGCTGCCCGGGCGTCCAATGACTCGAAAGAGTCGGGACGCCTGTTAATTTTTGCGGCCGATTCTTGGCACCCGGGTTGGGCAACTTCCGGCCTGAGCGGAGGCCATCAGTAAGTTGAGATCGTAAAATTCACCGTGATACGCGCTTCGGTCTCTACCGCTTGACCTGCCTGGTAATACGGTTTGAAGTGCCACTGCTTTACCGCCTCTCGGGCTGCGGCGGCGAGAATGGTGGGTCCGCTGACCACGTGCAGGTCCTCGATGTGTCCTGTCTTGTCAATTAACGCCTGTAGCACCACCGCCCCTTGAACCTTCATTTGCTTGGCCAGCAGCGGATAACTTGGCTGCACCGGGCGCGTCACTCTTTCGGCGATATTTGAAGAAAGGCTTACGTGCGCGTCCGCATTGCCCTCCGGAACAGATGCAGAGGTGGTGGTCTCCCCACCGGCTGCGGCGGGCTGCATCTCTACTTTGACGGAGCTGTTGGACGCAGCCAGAGACTGACGCTGGTTGCCGGCAACCACCTCGACATCCAGCGGAGGCAGTACAGCCCGATCCGTAGCCGAGATCATCGGAGCGGCAGGGGCTTTGTCTGTTGCCGGCGAGACTCGTGGAGTTGGCCGCTTCTTGGCAGTCGAAGGAGCAGTAGCGGATGGCGCGGTGGTTTCCGCAGCAGGGATCGACGGAATGGGGCCGGGCGCACTTGGCGCAGCACTCTGAACGCTCTGATTGCCGGACTCCGATTCGGAGCCGGATGAGAACCACAATTCGCGGTCTTTGATGAAGACGATCACTACCGCGATCAGCAGAACCGCCATGGCGAGCAGCATGCGGCGACGCTGTTTCGCGTCGGTTCTTGGCGCCGGCGGAAGGCCTTGCGCTTCGAGGTGGCTGTCGTCTTTCAGGGTGATGGGCATAGGCAATTCTCCCCGCAGGGGCGAATCGCCATAAGTATGCCCTGAAACCCTTACAAACGCCACTGTCGGTTGGGCGGTATGCCGGAGGAGGACCTCAGCAGGCTAGTTGGTCGCGGGTGAGCTTCAGGCCATTCAGATTGCCGAGGACGGTGACGGCGACGGAATCGGTATGGAAGAACTCGTTGGCCAAGGCCTGTAGTTCCTCGGCGGTGACGCTTTCGATTTTCTCCAGTAGTTCGTCCATGCTGTAGAAGTGGTCGAAATACATCTCCTGCCGGGCGAGGTTCGACATGCGCGCCGTCGAGGACTCGAGCGACAGCATCAGACTGCCTTTTAACTGGTCCTTGGAGCGGCGCAGTTCCTCTGCCGGCACGGATTCGGATTTCAGATTTCGAAATTCAGACACAATACACTGCACCACTTTGGCGGCGGACTCTCGTGAAGTGCCGGCGTACACGGAGAGGCACCCGGTGTCGCGATACGGACTCAGGTCGCTGTAGATGGCGTAGGCCAGTCCCTGCCGCTCACGAATATTCTGGAATAGACGCGAACTCATCCCTCCGCCGAGCAGAGTGTTGAGAATATAAGAAGCGTGGCGTCGCTCATGGGCAATGGGATGGGACGGAACACCCACGCAAATCTGTACCTGCTCCAGCGACTTCTTGTTGCGCATGATGATACGCGGCACAATCTCAGGTCGGGCGCTATGGAAGCCGTTCTTCACCGGCTTCATGTGCTGAAAATGCTTCGCAACCAACTCCACAAACTGCTCGTGCTTCAAGTTGCCAGCGGCAGAGATGATAACGTTTCCTGGAGCGAACCGCTGGGCATAGAAGTCCAGCATCGGGTCGCGCTCAAACTTCTTCACCGTCATCTTGGTGCCCAAAATCGGCTTTCCCAGAGGATGGTCTTTCCAGAAATTCTGGGTGAAGATCTCATGGACAAGATAGTCGGGACTGTCCTCATCCATTTTGATTTCTTCGAGAATTACACCGCGTTCGCGGCCAATATCTTCGGGCGCAAACACAGGGTTTAGAACCAAGTCACTGAGAACGTCCAGCGCGATGGGAAGGTGCTCATCCAGTACTTTGACGTTGAAGCAGATGCACTCCTTGGCGGTGAAGGCATCCATGCCTCCGCCGATCGAATCCACCTGGCGGGCGATGTCCTCGGCCGACCGGTGCTTCGTGCCCTTGAATACCATGTGCTCGATGAAGTGGGAGATGCCATTCCATTGCGGGTCCTCATCGCGCGACCCGCTTTTGATCCAAATCCCAATCGAGACCGAACGGATGTGCTGCATCTGCTCGGTGATGACGGTTAGCCCGTTGGGCAAAACCTCGCGACGAATGTTGCGGCTTTCTTCGACCATAATTAGTTGCTTTCTTACTTGCCGGGAGATTCGGCGCGGTGAAAACCAATTCAATTGTTACACAACCGGCCGCTTTCCAGTGGCAGCGCGTTGCCCTATTTGAATCATAGTGTTAGGGGTTGGAACAGCGTTCTTCGCCTGTTTCTTAGACTTTCTACGTCAACACTCCTCTACAATCAAAGGGGAACATCCTTTAGATGCATGACTGAAGTCAAACAATCCACGCTATTGGGCCTTACGCTGCAAGAGCTTACGCAGATGGCGGAGGAGTCTGGCCATCCCGCCTACCGCGGCCGCCAGCTATTTGAGGCAATCTATGGCCAGAGAATCCAGGCGCCAGAGCAAATCTCTACGCTTCCGCAAGACTTTCGCGCCCGCCTAGCGCAAGACGGGCTTGTCGTGGGTTTGCCGCTGATCGGAAAGAAGTTTGTCTCCAGCGATGGCACGGTCCGCTACTTGATGGAATTCGCTGACGGCCAGACCGTGGAAACGGTTTGGATGCCCGAAGGTGATAACGGCGAATCCGGCGACGGGAGCGAGGCTGGGAATCAGGCGCACGAGACCAGTCGCGCTCGGGACCGCAGCACCATTTGTGTTTCCAGTCAGGCGGGATGCGCCGTGGACTGCCAGTTTTGTCTGACCGCATTGTTGGGCTTGAAACGCAATCTTACCGCGGGAGAGATCGTCGGCCAAGTCTGTGCAGTATTGAATGATCAGCGAGTCTCGCCGCCACAATCTCGCGTCAATATCGTGTTCATGGGTATGGGCGAACCCTTCTTGAACTATGACAACTTCATGAAGGCTGCCCGCCTCGTGGTCGAAGGCGTTGGCATCGCGGAATCACGCATGACGGTCTCCACGGCCGGGATCGTGCCCCGTATCTACGATTTTGGCGCGGAAACCGTGCGACCGAAACTGGCAATTTCGCTGAACGCATCGAATGACGAGTTGCGCACCCGCCTGATGCCGATCAATCACAAATGGAATCTGCAACAGTTGATGGCCGCTGCGCGCGACTTCCCGCTGAAAAACCGTGAGAAGGTGACCTTCGAGTATGTTCTGCTGGAGGGAATCAATGACGGCGCGCAAAACGCCCGCGAAGTGGCGGAATTAGTTCGCGGCATGCGCACCAAGATCAACCTGATCGCGTTCAATCCTGGTCCGGGAGTCGCATTTCGAACTCCGGCGGATGCGCGCGTTTCAGAATTTAAGGAGATCTTAAGGGCGGCGGGCGTTCCCGCGTTTGTGCGCCGCCCGCGAGGGCGTGACATCTACGCTGCCTGCGGGCAATTGAAACGTACCCTGGAATCCGGGGCCGCTTAGGAAATACCGGCGGATCGCGCTTGCGCCGCTAATGCGGTATAGGGCTCATGGGACCGCGAAGCATCGCTACGTGTCGCGACCGGCAGTTCAATGCGGAATTTGGCCCCGCCTTCGGGGCGGTTCTGGCAATGGATTATTCCCTGATGTTCCTGAATGATGCCATAGCAGACGCTCAGCCCCAGACCAACTCCTTGCCCTACCGGGCGGGTCGTATAAAAAGGATCAAACACCCGGTCGGGTTCCTGCAGGCCCGGTCCATTGTCCACAAACTCGATCACCACGGTGCCATTGCTGGCTCGGGTGCTCACCGTAAGTGATCCACCCGTTTCTGCCATGGCATGAAGAGCGTTGTTGGTGATGTGCAGACAGACCTGCAGAAGTTGGTTCGAATCCCCCATCACTCGTGGAAGGTCTTTGGCCAGATCGGTGTATACCTGAACACTTGCGCTCCGCAATTGTGGCGGATAGAGCTTGACCGCGGTCTGCACCATGGCATTGATGTTCAGCGAAGTCTTCTCCGCCGGGACCTGTTTGGCAAAACTTAGCAGGCTCGAAACCAGTGTCCGGGTGCGGCGAATCTGGTGTTCGATTTTCTGCGCGAGGGAGCGTTGTTCGCCGTTCAGTGGCGTGGCGGTCAGTAATTCTGAGTAGCCCAGCATCGCCGTCAGGGGATTATTCAATTCATGGGCTGCGCCTCCCACCAATTGTCCCAGAGATGCCAGTTTTTCTGACTGCACCAGTTGTGCTTGGACTCGCCGCAAGTCATCAAAGGAACTCTGCGAGGCCTGCAGCAGGCGGAGCAATTCGCGATCCAGCAGATGCTGTTTCAAGAAGACCAAAGTGCCCAATACCAGCATGCTGGCCAGAGTCACAAACAGCCGGAACATGCGCACAGGTTGCGGACTGTTCACGTCAAACACCGACCAGGCTGCGAACAAGGGCAAGGAAGAAACCGTCAGCATGCCCACCCGCGCCACCCAAACTCCGTGACCGTCGGACTTGCCTGACGGTTTTTGTTGGGGCGCCGATTCCAACGCTCCCAATCCAATCCATGTCACCCATGCCATGGACGCCGCCAGAGGCACATCGTAAACGCTTCCCGAGAAATAGACCTTGCGCTCGATCGCCCAGTTCGCCAGATAAGAACTCAGGCTGTAGGTCAAGGTACAGCCGAGCCAGCTGGCGTAAATCGTTTTCCACGAATGGTTGCTGCGGGCCCACAACACTGCCAGCCCGCCCAGGAACACCATCTTCTCGATGAGATACAGAACATTCAAATTGTGCTCGTAGCGGGTGTCGTTCCAGTAGACATACTGCCAAGGGATTGCAGTGACAACGTACAGATAGAGCCACCAGATCAAGAGCATGGAAAAATCAAGCGATCCCAGGCGGGTGGTGCGATGATCTTGCTCCACCTGAGGCTGCGTGGCTAAGGCTGCGGTCATAGGAACCAGATGCAGGAAAAGCACTACGTCACCCACGAAGGGAGTGGGCACGTCCGTCCGCAGCAGCACCTCGAAGTAACACCACAAGCCCTGGTATGCGAACCAGAAGGCTAAACCCAGCGTCATCATTGCCCAGAACATCCGTGCGCGGCCATGGCTGTCCATGGTTACCAGAAGCAATGCCATAGTGCCGGAGAGCAGTAACAACAGTTGGATAAGGTCAGTCAGAGCAACCAGGGCGAAGCTTTGGGGCAGCACCAGCGATGCCACTGCTTGGGTGCACAGCAAGGCCGACGCCGTGAGAATCCACAGCTTGTAACGCCTGGACATATGTTTGTCATTGTAGAGTCAGGAAACGGAGGTGAAAGTTACTTTGGTAATCGGCGGATGCGCCACATCCGTCCCCTCCCGATTGGTTTACGCGGTCGGTGGGGTAGTCTTTGGGACGGTCCGCGAAGTTTCGCTTGCTCTTCGGTCGCAGAATAACTAACATTCGTGGCACTACTTCTTTGACACGGGACGTACTCCGTTGCCATTTCGAGCAGTTCGAGATCGGTTCCTTTGGAGACTGCGCGCCCCCATGGGGCCCGGCGAAATTCGCCGCATAGAGCGTTGGTTGGCCAGCGCGCGGGTTTTCCTGGCGGTTTCGGCGCTGGTTGCCATCTGGATGGATCCGGGAGAGATCCGTTATTCGCTTTGGGCCTTTGCATTGCTGGCGTTCTATCTGGCCCAAGGTGTAGTGATCATCATTTTCCTCCGGCGGCGGCAGCAATCTACACCTGCCTTCCGCTTGCTGGTGCACAGCGCGGACATCGTTTGGCCGGCTCTAATTTCGGTTTTCGCCAGTGGCCAGAATAACCCGTTCTTTCTGTTTTTCGTTTTTGTTTTGGCCGCTGCGGCTTATCGCTGGGGGCTATGGGAGACGGTGGGAACCGCGGCCGCCGAAGTCTCCTTGCTTTGGCTTCAGGCACTGGGTTTCCATTGGGGCCTGATGTCATGGATCACCGGTCTCGCCGCCCGATATGGGTTACCTCCCTTACGAATTGATCCGACGTCCTTCGAGCTCAAGGGTTTATTTATGCGCTCGATTTATCTGTTAGTGCTGGGCTTTCTGTTGGGTTATTTGGCGGAGCAGCAGAAACAGCTTCGCGCCGAAAAAGCCGTGATCGCACGCACCCTGGGAAAGGCGCGAGTCGAAGCCGGGGTTGTGGGTACTCTCCACGAGATTTCCAGCGAACTGCTTTCCATGTACCGGGCCCGTCGCTTGATGATTGCCTCTCAGGAAATGAGCAGCTATCGTGTGTACATCGGCGATTTGAGCAACTCGGAACAATCGTCGAGTTTTCGCTGGCTGGATCCCTCCGACAGCGACCGCGAAGTCTATCTGAGCGAGTCTCCGACAGTCGCCTGCTTTGCCGAGCGCAACGGTGCGGGCGGAAGCGAACCCTATTCCCTGTTGGCGCTCGACGAGCAAGAGACGAGAATCGAGAACGTGAATCCCGAATTCCTGGGCCCGCTCGGCCGGAAGCATGAATTCCACGGAGTTATGATGGTTTCTTTTGTCTTCGGACTGGAATGGCGGGGGCGGATCTTTTTGCTGGATCCTACCCTTACGGGGGAGACCGAAGAGGAGTTACGCTTCCTGCAGGAACTGGTGCGGCAAGTAGGACCCGCAGTCTACAACGTACTTTTGCTGCGCCGCTTGCGCTTGCGGGCGGGGGCGGTGGAACGCGCCCGGTTTGCCCGCGAGTTGCACGATGGTGCGGTACAATCGCTCATCGCTGTGGAAATGCAGGTGGACGTGTTGCGTCGGCAATCCGCCACCAGGCCGGAGGTGGTGCCGAAAGAATTAGGGCGCATCCAGGCTTTGCTGCGGGAGGAAGTTCTCAAGTTGCGGGAACTCATGCAACAGATGAAGACCCTGGATGTGGACTCCAAAAAGCTTTTGGGCGTGATCCACGATACTGTGGAACGGTTCCAACGCGAAACTGGGATCGTAGCCCGATTCACTTCCGACTTGGAAGAGTTGGACATGCCGCAGCCCGTGTGCCGCGAGTTGGCCCGGATCGTACAAGAGGCATTGGTGAATGTGCGCAAGCACAGTCAGGCGCGCCAGGTTGGTGTCCGGCTCGGTGCCGGTGGTGGCGGCTGGAAAGTTGTCATTGAGGATGATGGCCAGGGCTTTCCCTTCGCGGGACGATTTTCCCAGCAGCAACTCGACGATTTAGGGAAAGGTCCGTTGGTCATTAAGGAACGTGTCCGTTTAATTGAAGGCGAACTCACGATAGAATCAAACCCGGGCCAGGGCTCCCGGCTGGAGATTGTGATTCCTCAGCAACAAGGCGCTATTCATGGATGACAAGAAAATCACTCGCATTGTGATTGCCGATGACCACCCGATTTTCCGCGATGGCTTGCGGCGCCTTTTGGAAACCGAATCCGACCTCAAGGTGATCGGCGAAGCCTGTGATGGCGCGGAAGCCGTTAAGATGGCGCGGCAGCTCAAGCCCGACATCCTGTTGCTGGATCTTGCCATGCCCCGCCATCCCGGTCTGGAAGCGTTGCGCGAGATGAGCACCGGTACCGGTTCGAACGGGGTACGTGTCATTCTGCTCACGGCGGCGGCGGAAAAGAATCAGATCGTGGAGGCTTTGCAGTTGGGTGCTCGTGGAGTGGTATTGAAGGACTCCGCAACCCAGTTACTTCTCAAAGCGATTCATACCGTGATGGCCGGAGAATACTGGGTGGGACGCGAGAGCGTCTCTAATCTGGTGCAATACCTGCGCAACTTGGTCCAGTCCTCGGGCGAAGACGCCCGAAAGAAGAAGTTTGGACTCACCCCGCGGGAATTGGAGATTGTGTCGGCGGTGGTTGCTGGTTACTCGAACAAGGAGATTGCTGAGTACTTCAAGATCAGTGAGGACACGGTCAAACACCATCTCAGCAACATTTTCGACAAACTGGGGGTTTCCACGCGCTTGGAGTTGGCGCTGTTTGCGGTGAATCAATCCTTACCGCTAAAGCCTATCTCCTAGAAGATATAGCACTTTCGTGCCACATCTCGACCCGTCCGGGCTATTGCCGCCGGGCCGAACAGGAATTACTATCAGGTACCAACTCACAATTGAGTTCCCCTGTGATTGGTTGTCGCGGGGGATTTGTGGTTCCGGGCCTGCGGCGGAATTGGTTCGCGAGGAGGCGTTCGGTGGCAAGATTTTTGCGACAAATCTGGTTCGACGAACAGGGTCAGGACGTTGCCGAGTACGCAGTGATGTTGGCCGTCATTCTGGTGATCGTTGTGGGCACGATTCGGTTAATCGGAGCAAATGCCAACAACGTGTTCTCGCAAGTGGCCAGCTCAATTAACCAGTAAGTTTACGGTACGCCTTACCAACCTACGCCAGCGTGATGGCTGCCGCTGGATGTTTCCCATACCTGCCTTCGCCTCGTTCCCGGTTTCATCACTTCAGCAGTGAACGATCTTTGGGCTCTTGATGCCGCGCGTGGCATTACGCGTATCCACTACCAGCTGGGACTCGCCCACGATGCGTGCGAAATCGTAGTCGGAATGGTCAGTCACGATTAACACGCAATCGTACTGCGCAAGATGGTCGAGCGGCGTGCACTTCATTTGCAGGTCGTATTTGCGGCCTTTGCCCACAGTCGGGAAGTACGGGTCGTTGTAGCTGACCTGCGCGCCTTCCTTCTGCAGCAATT